>Ga0182030_10011259_pt1 | contig 18060 bp, 18 predicted proteins | sample 812S3MmetaG_FD_121299 | JGI IMG/M metagenome (GOLD analysis project Ga0182030, IMG submission 121299) | Permafrost microbial communities from Stordalen Mire, Sweden - 812S3M metaG (Illumina Assembly) | ecosystem: Environmental > Terrestrial > Soil > Wetlands > Permafrost | place: Sweden...
AGGAACATATGACGGCGGTAATCCCCTACAGGGAAAACCGCCGGGACTTTCGCGCCGTGGAAGCCGGCCAGATCCGCGGCCGGGTGGTGATTGTGCAGGAGGGGTTTTTCGCCAAAGAGCCGCCCCTCAACCCGCTGCCGGACGCACATATCCTGACTTCGAGGGACCGGGATACGTTTTCGGAAGGTGACGGGACGTTTGTTCTGGGAGACCTGGTGCCGGGCACCTATGTGGTACGCCTGGACCCAGCCTCAGTACCGCGCGGCCTGGTCCCCGCGCCCGCCTCGCGCACCGTGGTTGTGATTCCTGGGCAAACGGTTGGCGGGGTGGAATTCCGCCTGGCGCGTCCCGTGATCGAGAAGCAGGCGATTCCGCAGAAATAGAGCGCCAGGCCATCGGGAACAGATTCTCACGGACGGTTGGCGCTGGTGTTTCGGAACCCAGTCGCGGCAACGGGAAAAAGAACCGGGAGGGCCGCGGCCGTTCCGATGGCATACTCATGGCCCCCACGCTCCACCGTGCGCAGCTCGCCGACGGGAAAGCGCTTTCGCACCTTGGCCATATAGGCGGCGTACTCGCTGTCGCCCAACGGCAGGGGAAAAATGATGAAGTTGCCGCCGGGAGTGGCGGGTAGCGCGCTTTCCAGGCGGGTATTTCGATGCTGCATCGTGAACACCCGCGTGCCGGAAGCCAGGTGAACCTCCGGGAACTCAACCGTCAGGTAGCCGGGCAGGTAGTATCCGGCGTGCCGGTAACCCAAAAAATGAGAATCGAAACCGACGATCATGGTCTCGCCCGGCGATGCGATTTGCGGCAGAGTTCCGACGATGTTCCGGAGTTCCCGCTCAAATCGCCGGACCTCTCCGTACGAGCAGTACACGGGCGCCCAGATGAAAATCAGGGTATTGGCGGCGGCACAGCCTCCGATCGCCAGAATCTTCAGGGCGGTGCTTAGCCGAAGTTCCGCGTACCAGGTTGCGGCCCACAGCCCCATCCAGGCGCAAACCGGCGGAGCGAGTGCCAGAAGATAGCCGCTGTTCACGAACTTCAGATAGATGAAGGTGAAAAATAGCAGGCCCGGCGCCATCCAGACCCACGTGAAAACGGTCTTGCGCCGGTCCACGGCGGAGCGCACGCGCCGGCTGAGGAACGGCAGCATGGCAGCGCAGCCGAAACAGAGGAAATAGATGCCCACGATGGTGGCGGCGCGGGCGAGAGAGTTCCACACGGAGGAGTTGAAAACCATCCCCCTCGACGGTACGGTCAGCCACAGCGATACAAGAGACGAGATGTAGGCCGTGCCTCCGGCGATCCGCATCATGGGGATGAACCACGCCAGCAGCGTCAACGCCAGTGCGCCGGCCGCGCCAAGGACCTGCTTGCGGTTTGCGCTACGAAGCGAAAACAGCAAGAGAGGGCACAACAGCAACAGTGAGGATGGACGGAAACCGGCCGCCATACCGACGACAATCGCGCCGGGCAAGATGAACCGGGGCGCTCCACAGTAGATGCGCCAGCAAAGATATCCGGTGACGGCCGAGAAGAAGGCTTCGACCACATAGGTGAGCGCCACCGTACCGTGAAACCACGCCAAAGGCGAGAAAACGAAGATCAGGCCGGCGAATCGGGCGGCGTTCCGGCCAAACCAGTGGTTGGCGAGGACATAGATCGTTGCCACCGCGCCGCAACTGAAGACAATGCCGATCGCCACAAGGGCCGCGTTGGCGTCGTGAAAGATCAAATTGACCAGGCGGCCCAGATACACATAGAGAAAATAGCCCGGCGGGTGGGGCTGATGGACGCTCGGATCAAAGCGCTCCATGGCAAGCGCGAAGTTGACCGAGTCGATGTCATAAAGGTAATGGCTTCGGAAAGCGAAGCGCGTGAGCGCGGTAGCGGCGGTCAGGATGGCCGCATCCAGCGGCTTGCAGGAGTCCATTACCTGTTACTCCGCATTCGAAGAGCCAATTGCAGCCTTTCCACCGCACTCTCCCGCATCTCCGGTGTCGCCGGTGGTTCACCATGGACCGCACCAGCATCGCCGCCCTCAACAAGGTCGGCTTAGAAATTCGTCGCGGCGCGCGATGAAATGAATGGATGGCCAGGACGCGAAACGCGAATGTGCTAAACGGTCCATCAGAGCGGTGACCTCCCGGTCAATAGTACGGCTGTGCGGTCGCGATAGAGCTCCTGCCAGCCGTTTGCTTCGAGTACTACGATCAATGGATAATTAGGGGGCAGCAGGGCGTGTGTAAAGTTCCAGCGATTGAATTCAGTGCGCCAGCCGGGCTGGACTTTCACCAGGCGTAAGCACCGCTCTACGAACACCCTGCCATAGAAGTCGCTGCGGCCGTCGGAGAACACCTTGCGTTCACCGTTGAAACGATAGATCAGGTAGCCGCCGAAGGTATCCTGCGCAAGAATGCGGGCGCTCGCCGGGAGAGAGGCGACTATTTCGGATGCCGCGACTGGAAGCACGTTGGCAGGAAACGCGGCGCGAGTCCGGATCGACGGAAAGATCAGAATGGCTGCTAGCGGGACTATCGCGAACCCGTGAAAGGGCCGCTGGATCGCGTCGAGACGGTCGCCGTAATCCAGCGCGCCATCGAGTCTGCGGCGCAACCCCAGCGCGAGATTGGCGGCGCGGCGAAGAACCACGGTAATCGACCCGTTGGCAAGCGGCAGCAGAAGCAATGCGGCCACCGGCAGGGCGCGTGTGGAGCGCAGCGCCACGGCCGTCAGCAGCATGGATAGCAGGAAGCGCTCGGGTCTGTGCGCCGCCAGCGCCGCAAAACCGCCGGCAAAACATATGGCGAGCGTGAGCATGATGTAGAACGCTCCGTCCTCATAAAAATTAAAGGACTGAAATTCTGAAATGAGACCGAGCATCCTGGAATCGGAAAGATAAGAAAAGACATGCTGGTGCAGTCGCCAGCCGTTCGGGTTCGCGAGCGTACCCAGTGAAGCCGCGAGAGCAAGCAAAATGTAGCTACGTCCTCTGGAGCCGCGGGTTTCCCGCATCTGGGGCCCGTGAGCGTCCCAAATCCGGGGTTTTAGATACGCGCCCGCCGCATAAATCAACGCAATCAGCGGGCCGAAAAAGAAACTGCCGTGAAGGTTGGCCCACGCAGCCGCCACAATCGCGACCAGCGTGAGATGGCGGCACCGCGGACGATGCGGCATTCGCTCGCACATCCACACCGTCCCGAGCAGGAACAGCCAACTGAAAATGTGGGGCCTCGCCAGCCAGTGCAGCGTCGTAGTCGGCAGCATGGGGACGATGAACAGGCACGCGAGAAGAACGTTGCCTCCCGCCACCCGGTTCAACCGGAACCACATCCATACCGAAGCACCGATGGACAGTCCGAACAGCAACGCGACGCCGCCAAGTCCGGAAACGCGATACACTGCGCCCATCAGCACATCCGCCCCCCATTCCCATGCTACCCATCGTTCGCCTGGCTTCGAAAAAGAAAATGGATCGGCGTGCGGGAGCGATCTGGTCGAGATGATCCGCTCGCCGTTGCGGATATGCCAGCCGGTATCCGAATCGCTGAAGAGAGCGGTTGCGCCCCCGAATTCAAAGAAGAGCGACAGCAGAGTGGTGAGTGCGAATACCAATGCCAGATCCGGAGCGATCCACGCAATGAGGCCTCGACCACGCGCGGCCGGCCGCGGCTCCATTGCCCCTGTGGCGCCCATCGGGATGGCCATATCCAGCGGCCGACAGAGATTCATTACCGGCTTCGTGGCAATTGAGAGACCAATCGGCGGGCCGCCACCCGGGCACCGTCAAAGATGTCAAGACTGCCGATATCGACTGTTGAGTGTTCTCAGGTTTCTGTTATGCGCTCTGCCGCATCTCCGGTGTCGCCGGTGGTTCACCGTTGAGGACGGCCGTGTAGACAGCCGCTTACGGTTCGCCGCTCCGCGCCATCGCCGCTTTCCGCATAAGCCACAGGTCAGCAACGACCTATCCACGGGCGCCCAAATGGCTATCCGCATGCTCTTATACCGGCAGGAGCATGAATCTTATGAAAGACATCGGTTTGAAGTTCTATATGAAGATGCAGAACCTGAAGGAAGCGCTGGTTCAGGACCAGAGCGGTCAGGATCTTATTGAATACGCGCTGGTAGCCGCGCTGATCGCATTGGCGGCCACTGCGAGTATGTCAGCGTTGGCGACCAAGATTAGCACGGCCTTCACGTCCGTCGGCACCAAGCTGACGACTTACACCAGTTGAGCCTCCTTGAGCGGGGACCGGACCGGGCGGAAGTCCCGACCTCTCCTTGCGGATTGCGATGGACATGCACTCCATGGCGTGGTGGCCCGTGTTTGCGCTACTCGTGATGGCTACGGTTGTGGATATCCGTAGCCGGCGCATCCCAAACTGGCTTGTGCTGCCATTTCTGGCGGCTGGAGTCATAGTGGGCACGGCAAGTCACGGCGTGAAGGGCCTGGCACAGAGCATGGGCGGCATCGCGCTGGCGGCTGCCGTTATTGGCGTCCTCTGTTGGCTCGGCGGAATGGGCACGGGCGATTTGAAACTGTGCGCCGCGGTGGGCGCGTGGATCGGCCCGGCGCAACTAGGCACGGCGCTGGTCGCAACGGGTCTCGCGGGCGGTGTGCTGGCGCTGATCTGGGCGGCATGCCACGGATACCTAAGGGAATCGTTGGATGGTGCCAGTGACCTCGTTTCGGGGTTTTGTACAAAGGGTATTCATCCCCATCCAAGTTTGGTTCTCGACAACCCTATCGCGCGGAGAATGCCCTACGCCCCGGCGATTGCCATCGGGACACTCTTTTCGTTTCTTACAACGTGGTAACAAGACCGGCGAATAGCCGAAGTTAACCGATTCAAAGCCATGCCGTATGCTCAGGATTCCGACAATTCGGGCGCTCTCCCGGTTGCAGTAATCGTGCCCAATGGCCTGCGACGCCGGTCGCTCCTGGCGGCGCTCGCTAAATCGGAGGTCACTGTCGTCCGGGAGTTCGCGGCCTATCCTTCGAAGGACGAATTACTTGAAATCGCGCGCCTGGACTGGCAGGTGCTGATTGTGGACCTGGACGAAAATGTCGAGCGGGCCATTGGTGTGATTGCGGGTATTTGCAGCCACAACGCGGCGATTGCCGTCATGGCCTACTCAAGTAGCGACGATTCGGCGTTGATGCTTCGATCCATGCAAGCGGGCGCGCGTGAATTTCTGGTTGAGCCGCTCCTTCGGAAAACAGTCGATGAAGCGTTCGCTCGTGCCGCCTCCCGCCGCCCTCAGCGGAAACCCGCGGGGAAGACGCTGGTTTTTGTGCAATCCAAAGGCGGCGCGGGTGTGACGACCGCCGCTCTGAATTTAGCGCTCACGCTGGTGAAGGAATCCGGCAACAAAGTCGTAGTGGTGGACATGGATTTTCAACTGGGTGAAATTGCCCCCGGGCTCGGAATGACGGCGACATTCTCGGTAGTGGACGCGCTTGCACAGGCCGACCGGCTCGACCGCGAGCTGGTGTCGACCCTCCTGATGCGGCACAGCTCCGGACTCGCGGTACTGGGCTCTCCGGAGGCTTACAACTTCTTTTATCCGTCAACCGGGGAAGGCGTCAAAAAGCTGTTCCGGATTCTAGGCGAGGAGTTCGACTATGTGGTGGTGGATTCCGGAAGCTGTCACGGCGACATTCAGGAAGCGCTCTTTAAAATGGCGGATACGCTCTATCTCGTCACGGAGATGACGTTCGCGTCTCTGCGTAACGCGCACCGTTTGATCGCATTTCTTTCCGCCAGAGATGGGATCCGGAATCTGGAAGTAGTCGCCAACCGGTTCAACTCGCGCCACGGTAAGATCGACGGCAACAGTGCCGCCAAGGCATTAGGCCGGCCGGTGAGTTGGAGGCTTCCGAACGCCTACGTCGAGGTCCGGGCCGCGCAGGACAGCGGAATTCCCCTGGCCATTTCGGATTCGCCCTACTCGCGGGAACTGGTGCAGATGGCGAGAGCCGCCTGCGGCAAATCCGTTGCCGAGCCAAAGAAGGGCAAGCATTGGTTGAGGCTTTTCGGTGTTGGAGAAGCGCCGGATCCGGTGGGAACCTAAATGGACGGCCTCGATTTTCAAAAGCTCGGAACCGATCTCCACGGCATCCTGCTATCCAGGATCGACCTCGAAAAACTGTCATCGGTCGATGATGTGAAAGCCCGCCGCGCCGTTGCCACGATGATTCAGGAGATTGTGAACGCCCAAAAGGTGCCCCTGAACGCAATCGAAAAAGAGCGGGTTGAAACCGATCTTCTGGACGAAGTCTTCGGGATGGGACCACTGGAACCCCTGCTAAAAGACCCCGCTGTATCGGACATTCTGGTCAACAACAGAAACACGGTCTATGTCGAGCGCCGCGGCATCCTGGAGAAGACCGACGTGACATTTCGCGACGACCGCCACCTGATGCAAGTGATCGATCGCATCGTGTCCCGCGTAGGCCGCAGGGTGGATGAATCCTCACCGATGGTCGATGCCAGGCTTCCGGACGGCTCACGCGTGAACGCCATCATCCCCCCCTTGGCCCTGGACGGTCCCTGCATGTCCATCCGGCGCTTCGGCAGCGGCCCAGTGGCGGCGGAGGCTCTGGTGAAACTGAAGAGCATCTCCGCCGAGATGATGCAGATTCTAGCCGCCGCGGTGAAAGCGAAAATCAGCATCCTCATCTCGGGGGGCACCGGAGCGGGCAAGACTACGTTTCTGAACATCCTCTCCAGCTTCATTCCAGAGAGCGAGCGCATCGTCACCATAGAAGACGCAGCCGAATTGCAACTTAAACACGAGGATGTAGTGCGCCTTGAGACCAGGCCACCCAATGTGGAGGGGCTGGGAGCCGTGCGGCAGAGACAACTCCTGATCAACAGTCTTCGCATGCGGCCCGACCGCATCATCATCGGCGAGGTTCGTGGCGACGAAGCGTTCGATATGCTACAGGCCATGAATACCGGCCACGAGGGTTCCATGACCACCATCCACGCCAATACCTCCCGGGACGCTCTTTCCAGGCTGGAGTCCATGGTCGCCATGGCAAGTGTCAACATGCCGGAAAGATCCGTGCGCCAACAGATTGCGTCCGCGATTACGGTGATCGTGCAGGTGTCGCGCATGAGCGATGGTACCCGAAAGGTGGTCAATATTTCCGAGATCACAGGCGTCGAAGAAAACGTCATCAGCATGCACGATATTTTCAACTTTGTCAGGAAGGGAATCGGTCCGGATGGGAGAGTCGTGGGTTCCTTCCAGCCCAGTGGTATTCGTCCGAAATTCCTCGACCGGCTGCGTGTGGCCGGCGTTCTGCTGCCGGCCGAACTGTTTGAGCGCTCCGTGGAGGTCGATTGAGTATGCGGTTCGGGGTCCAAGGGAGGGTGGCGACATGCTGCTGATGGTCCTGTCCATCTGCCTGGGCCTATCCGCAATCGCGGTACTGGTCGTCATGACTGTTGGAAAAAGCGTGTCAAAGCCTGGAACTGCCAGGCTTGCCGTCTTGGAGCATGAGTTCGCGCCGACGGACTCCGAGGAGCCAGTTACCGACATTCGAAAATACCAGCGGCGTTTGAGTGCGATTCCGTGGCTCGATCACTGGCTCACCAAAATGAACCTGACGGGTGTATCCAGCCTGTTTCTGTACCAAGCCGGTGTCACCCTGTCGCTCGGAACCCTGGTGCTGTCATCCATCCTGGGTTCAGCCGTCCTGGGATACGTCCTATATTTGCGGTTCGGAGCCGTACTTCCCGCGCTGCTTCCCGCAGCCGGCTTTCTTGCGATGCCTTTTCTTTACGTCAGGCATTTGCGCACAAGCCGTCTATCCAAGCTGGAACAGCAGTTACCCGAGGCGCTCGACATGATGACCAGCGCTCTCCGCGTGGGTCACAGTATGATCGCCAGTTTGGGAGCGGTCGCGCAAGAATCTCCGGAGCCGATTGGCGCGGAAATGCGTAAGTGCTTCGACGAACAGAACTACGGCGTCGACTTGCGCACCGCGCTGGTGAACCTCACCCACAGGGCTCCCATACAGGACTTTCGCATCTTTGTGGCCGCCGTGCTGATTCAGAAGGAAAGCGGTGGAAATTTGGCTGAAGTGTTGGAGAAGGTCGCTCAGACGGTACGCGAGAGGTTCAAGTTGAAAAAGCAGGTGAGCGTTCACACCGCGCAGGGGCGGTTGACCGGCTACATTCTCGCACTTCTGCCCGTGGTGCTCGGCTTCGGCATGTATTTGGTGAACCCCGACGGAATGAGCGTCTTGTGGACGCGCCCCATAGGCCAAAAGATGCTAGGTGCGGCCATAGTCATGGACATTATCGGGACCCTGCTGATTCGAAAAATTGTCAGTATCAAGGTCTGAGAAAGACTTTATGCAACTCGCTCTCATTGCGTTCCTTGCGGCCTTTCTGTTGATTTCGAGTATCGGTGTTTTACTTTTCTACCGGCAGACTACGCTAAGGAGACTGTCGCAGGTGGTGTCAAGGGCGTCCGACGCCGGTTTGTTGCATCGCGTTGCGCCTGCCCCCAGGTCCCTGTTCGAAAGAATCGTGAAGCCGTTTGAGAACGTAGTTCCAAGAAGTCAGGCCGAGGCCTCGACCGTTCAGAAGCGGCTGGCCAGGGCGGGTTATCGGAAACAGTCCTACCTCGACATGTTCTACAGCTCCAAGGTGCTGGTTCCGAGCGCCTTATGCCTTATCGCCACGGTTACACAGCTTTACGCTTACTCTCCGTTCTTCGTGTTTGCGGTGGCGGCCGGCCTCGGGTTTCTGGCTCCGGATTTCTGGTTGGGCCATCGCATTTCCGTCAGGCAGATGAAGTTGCGCTTGGGACTTCCGGAAGCGTTGGATCTTATCGTGGTCTGCGTGGAGGCCGGCCTGAGCATGGACAAGGCGACCATGCGGACCGCGCAGGAGCTAACGATCAGTCAGCCGGAAATCGCCGATGAATTGAACCTCGTATATCTGGAGCAACGCGCCGGGTGCCCACGTGCCGAAGCGTGGAAGCATTTTGCGGAACGGACCGATGTCGACACGATACGTACCCTGGCCTCGATACTCATCCAGGCGGATAAATTCGGCACAAGTATTGGAAAGACTCTGAGGACTCACTCGGAAACGCTGCGTACGCGCCGGCGGCAGGATGCGGAGGAGCAGGCCGCGAAGACTACCGTGAAACTCATCTTCCCGCTGGTCCTTTTTATCTTTCCGTCGTTGTTTGTCGTGGTGCTTGGTCCCTCTATCATCATCATGGCTGAAGGTTTTGCGAAGTATTTGAGTTGATCCGGCGTCAAGCCGTGTTGAACTCGAAGGAAAGGAGAGCACATTATGGATAGCACAACCGTTATCCGCCTCGTGGCGGGCATCCTGTTCGTAGTCGTATTAGTTTTCTTTATCCAACGGCGCCGCAAGGCCGTAAAGTAGCGGCCGCGGTCAAAGGCGGAATTCCACCCGCCGTGGACCTCGCCCGGACGCGCCGGGTGGAAAGGGCTTTATGCTGGAGCGACGCCGAGCCGCGGGGCGAGGCAATATGCGGGTAACAACAAATATGAGACGGACTTTGTGTGTGTTCAATCGGAACCGCGAATCGTTCTTAGGGCTTCGCGTCGCTCTCGCCGATACCTTGCGAACGCGGCTGAAGGGGCTGTTGGGAAAAAGGAGCGTAGAACCCGACGATGGCCTCTGGCTGGTTCCTTCTCACGGCATTCACACCATTGGAATGCGTTTTGCCGTCGACTTGATTTACCTGGATTCGGCGAACCGGGTGATTTATCTCGTCGAACACCTTGGGCCGTTTCGTATCTCGCCCATTTGGATGAGGTGCGCCAGCATTCTGGAATTGCCGTCGCGGGCGATTTACTCGTCCCATACGCAGGTCGGCGACGATTTACTCATCTGCGCTCCGGAAGAGATAAAGGAGCGTGTGCAGCGGAGCCGGTCACATTCCGCCCTCACGGAGCCATGAGTGAGGTGGAGCCATGTTTCAGCGTGCGCTAGACAAGATGAAAGGATGGGTGCTCCAGGGGGAGGAGCGGAGTGTGGAAAACAGGCGTGCCGCGAGGGTCAGGCAGCCGGAAATTGTGGTGTATTACTGGGATGGCGCCGCGCCTGAGGGCCGCCGTATCCACGACATCAGCCAGAGCGGCGCGTACATCACCACGCCGGAGCGTTGGTACCTGGGTACGATTGTCCGAGTCATTCTTCAGGGATACAAAACGGCGACGCGCGAGGATGGCATGACGGCCCCCATAGGTTCAACCTGCATACTCGCCCGCGTGGTAAGGCACGGATCTGACGGTGTAGCCGTCGAGTTCGAGTTTCGCAGCGCCGAAGAGCAGGAGGCCTTCCGGACATTCCTGGCTGGTATTGCAGGCCAACCGGCGGCAAGTGCGCCCACCAAGGCCGTGTCGAAGGCGCAAGGGCAAGCCCTTGTCGAGTTCGCTTTGATCGTTCCAATGGTGTTTCTTCTGGCCGTGAATGCCGTAAATTTCGGCGGCTTCCTGTTCGCTTGGGTCACCGTAGCCAACGCCGCCCGCGCCGGGGCGCAATATATGGTCATGTCCAGCGCTTCGCCGGGAACGCCGACTCCCGCGACACTGGCTCAAATCACCACGCTCGTGACCAACGACGTTTCGTCGCTGTTGAACCAGTCCAGCCTTGTGGTCGCGATATGCCCCCCCCCGACAACAGGCTGCGCCGGCCTCTTAGACCCCGAGGCGCCGACATATACTCTCGCCACTGTGGACGTCACATACACGTATAAGCCTTTCATCCCGCTGTTCTCGTTTCCAGGGCTGGGTATCAGTGCGACCCTCCCACCCACGAAGATCCACCGGAAGGCTGTCATGAGGATGATTCAGTGACCGTAGGTACCGGAACAGGCGAGCCTGGCGGGCGTAGCGGTCAGACCCTCGTGGAGTTTGCCGTGGTAGCGGTTATGACCGTCGTTATGCTTCTTTTCGTCGTCGAAATGGGCCGGATGCTGCTCGTGTATACGACGGTGGCCAACGCGGCGCGCGCCGGTGTGCGTTACGCGACTGTGCACGGCAATTCCCGCCAGGTTGGGACGTGTACCGATTGCGCCAGCGGTCCGGGCAGCAACCCTACGCAGGTTCTGACGGTTGTGAAGAACTTCGCGAGTGCCGGCCTGTTGACCACTAGCCGCCTGGTCGTGAATGTGACATATCCGGGCGCGTCCAATGCTCCCGGGCAGAGCGTAAACATCACTGTCGTGTATCCCTACGATCCATTAACAACTTACTTCTCGAAGACATTGCGCCTCGGCAGCGCCACGCAGGGGGTCATCTTATTTTGAAACGCCGCGCCATCCATTCCGGCCGCGAAGGCGGGCAGGCCGTTCTTCTGTTAGTGGTGGCGATGAGCATTATGCTGATCGGCGCGCTCGGCCTGGCGATCGATGGCGGACAAATGTACGCTCAACGGCAAATGGCGCAGGCCGCCGCGGATGCCGCCGCCCAGGCCGGCATCATGAGCATCTTCAGGGGAACCAATGCCACCTCGGCGTTTCCGTTCGCGACGGGAACTCCTCCCGCCTCGTTCACTTGCACTACCACCGATGGCCGGACGCCCTGCGTCTATGCGCGATACAACGGGTTCGGCGGGACCTCCGCGGACACGGTGACGCTGAGTTTCCCCGCTACGGTGTCCGGTGTCACTCTTTCGTCCGCCACCGTTCCGGCGCTTGCGGTCACTGTGCAAAGAACCCTGCAAACGGGCCTGATTCGATTCGTCGGGGCGGCGGCCACTTCCACCATCACGGCAAAGGCCACGGCGGGACTTACTGGAACGGTTTCACCCAACTGCATCTATGCACTCGATCCTTCCGCGCAGAACGCGTTTCAGGCAAGCAATGGCGCGACGGTGACGTTGAACGGCTGCGCCATCGCGGTCGATTCCAGCAACAGCGATGCCTTAACGGTAATTGGCGGATCGAGTGTCACCGCATCGGCGATTTCCGTAACGGGCGGAGACTCGATCAACAACGGCGGCAGCACCACACCTCCTCCCACCCTCGGCGCCGCGACAGTCGCCGATCCGTTCGCCTCCTTGCCGGCCCCGGCTGTTGGCGCCTGCAATTTCACCACGAACCCGACTCCTGGATATGGGACGGGGACGTGGACTCTCAATCCCGGGGTCTATTGTGCCGGCATCAGCGTCAGCAACGGCGCCACGGCGACATTCAATCCGGGCATATATATCATTAACGGCGGTGGGCTCACCCTGGTTGGCGGAACCACCGACACAGGCAGCGGAGTAATGTTTTATCTCACGGGGACGAACGCGACCTATGGTTCCGTGAATATCTCCAACGGCGCTAACGTCACTTTCACGGGGCCAACATCGGGTACTTATATGGGGGTCGTGTTCTTCCAGGACAGAACGATTACGTCATCCGCGAACGCAACGTTCGCTGGCGGGGTCAACATGAAGGTGACAGGCACGCTGTATTTTCCGACGACGTCTGTACTGTTCTCGAATGGGGCGAGCGTCTCCAATGTTTACACGGCAATCGTTGCCAAGCAGGTTGCGTTTACGGGCGGAACCAGCCTGCAGTACGATTCCACCGGGTTGAAGACCGGTCTATTCTCGAAATCGGTTGCGCTGGTGCAGTAGTCCCGGAGCGCCGCGGGCATAGCTGTGTCGCCGGACATGCACTATTTACGAGCGGCGGAGTAGACAACCGACTACTAGCCGCCGCTCACTGCCCTGCGCCCCAGGCAACTGGCATGGAACGGCCTGCTTGCCGGTCTTCCAAGTGGCGCTCCGAATGCTCTAACACCGGATGGAGGGTTCATGCGGTTTCTGTCAGTCGGGAGGACAACGTGCGGACTGCGAGCAGCAAACGCGAAAGGCGAGTAGGGAACTGGTTTCCCATCGAACAGGATGTTCGCTACAAGATTCTCTACGGACGGGACATTACGGAAACCCGTCCGGGAAAGACCTGGAAGATTTCCAGCGCCGCCGTCTGGTTCACAACTGAGACCATACTGTCAGTTGGCTTGCCGGTTGAGCTCTCTATGTGCTGGCCCGTACTTCTGAACGATTCCTGCCCGCTGAAGCTCGTGATTTATGGATGCGTCCTTGGCAGCACTGATAAGGGTGCTGCGGTAGGGATTGAGCGTTACGAATTTCGCACCCAGGGCTCGGGGCTCTTGCGGCAACCGGCGAGTCAGCCTGCTGTCGGGCTCCCTTTGCAGCCAGTACCTTGACTTGGCGATCACAGCGCCCAGTAGCAAGTGTTTCCACATGGCCCCGTATTTGCGTGGTCAGGCTGAAGGCGCGCTTTAGGAAGTCATCCACGGAATACGTGTTCCCCGGAAAGCCAGGCAAACCCATCCAGGTCACGTCGCTCGACCACCGGCACGCCAAAGTGCGGGCGGGAGCTTTTGAAGTTGGCCGGAGACTTCGTGGTACATTCGTTACGACATACCATGTTGACTCGGCTTGGCCTACTCGGCGTGGATGCCTTCACGATCATGAGGATTGCCGGGCACAGAATTGGGCGTAGCCTGCCAGAGTGGCGTTCGGCAGAATCGCCGTAAGATAATTAAATAGAGCAGTTTGGGCCCTTAGCTCAGCGGTTAGAGCAGCGGACTCATAATCCGTCGGTCGCTGGTTCAAATCCAGCAGGGCCCACCAAACCCTGGTCCCTAGGAGAACATTCGTCGTGGCTGCCAAGAAACTCTTGATGCTGGTGGGCGATTATGTAGAGGACTACGAGGCGATGGTGCCCTTTCAGGCGCTCCTCATGGTCGGGCATGTGGTCGATGCCGTCTGTCCGAACAAGCGGGCCGGCGATTCCGTGCGGACCGCCATCCACGATTTCGAGGGCGACCAGACCTACAGCGAGAAGCGGGGTCACAACTTCACCTTGAATGCGACCTTCGACGAGGTGCGCCTCGAAGCCTACGACGGGCTGGTGATTCCGGGCGGCCGGGCGCCGGAATACCTGCGGCTCAATCCGCGCGTGCTGGAAATCGTGCGCCATTTCGCGGCGGCCGGCAAGCCCATTGCCGCCATCTGCCACGCGGCGCAGATCCTGGCCGCGGCCGGTGTGCTGCAAGGCAAGTCGTGCAGTTGCTACCCGGCGGTGGCTCCGGAGGTGACGGCGGCCGGCGGAACGTACGTAGCCCTCGGCATGGATCAGGCACACACCTGCGGGAAACTGGTCACCGCGGCGGCTTGGCCGGCGCATCCCGTCTGGCTGGCGCAGTTTCTCAAGGTGCTGGGAACGCGGATTGAGCCCTAAGTATCCCCGGGCGGCGGAGCGATAGAAAAACTCTCTATCGCTCATGACGTGGAACTGGCAGAGACCCGACTGGCCCAATTTCTCCTGGAACAGTGCGTATCTTCGGAAGGCGGAAGGGCATTTCCTGGCGCGCGATTTCCGAAAAGGCGCTGGCGCAATGCCTGGGGCAGCCCACGCTCACGGCCCTGTCCGCGACGATACTGATCAGGCGAAGGGCATACTACGAAGCGCTCGAAGCCGCCAGCAAGGACAGCGAGATAACGCCCTGGCTCGGCTGGTTCGCCGGAATCGCTATCGAGGCGCAGCGGCGCACGGAAGCGCGCGTCGAGTTTCTGATCGACAAGACGCGGTTAGAGGACAGGCTGCGCGGCCAACTCAATGAGCGGCAGGAAAAGGCGCTCGTTCGCATGCTGCGCGAGGGACCTGAAGGATTCAAGGGCGGTCTGAGCGCCGGAAATTATGCGGCCATTACGGGGGCGTCCGCGGCGACGTCTACGCGCGATCTGGCGGACATGGTCGCCAAGGGCGCACTGACGCGCGCCGGGGAACGCCGTCATGCGCGGTACTTCGCCGGGGTTCTTCTTCGGCCCGCATCGCCTGTGACACTCGATGAACGCGGCGATTTGCATTAGCGCCGCCTGCTACCTTATACAAGATGAAGAGCCTTCTGCTTCTGCTTGTCTGCGCGGCCGCGGCCGGCGCGCAGGATTACGATCTGGCCGTCTACGGCGGCACCGCCGGGGGCGCCATCACCGCCGTCAGCGGCGCGCGCATGGGGTTGAAAACCGTGCTGCTGGAGCCGCGGCAACACATCGGCGGGATGGTTTCCGGCGGACTGTCGCGCACCGACGTGGGCAAGCGCGAAGTCATCGGCGGGTACTCGCTGGAGTTTTACTGGCGCGCGGGGAATGCCTACGACATGGCGCAGTACCTGCAGGAGATCGCCTGGCTGGTGGAGCCCAAAGTGGCCGAAAACATCTTCCGCCAGATGCTGGCCGAGGCCGGGGTCACGGTGCTCTTCCACCAGCGCCTGCGCGAGAAGGATGGGGTGCGCAGATCCGGGGGGCGCGTTGAGGCCATCACCATGGAGAACGGCGCGCAGTACACGGCGCGCATGTTTGCCGATTGCACGTATGAAGGCGACCTCATGGCGCAGGCCGGGGTGACGTACACCTGGGGGCGCGAAAGCTCGGCGCAGTATGGCGAATCGCTGGCCGGGGTGCGCGGCGAGACGCCGTTCCATCAGTTTCTGGTGGACATTTCGCCCAAAGGCGCGGATGGCAAACTGCTGCCCGAGATTTCCGCCGCGCCCGCGGGCTCGGCGGGCTCAGCCGACCGCAAGGTGCAGGCTTATAATTTCCGCATGATTCTCTCGCACGATCCGGCCAACCAGGTGGCGTATCCGAAACCGGCGCACTACGACCCGGCGCGCTTCGAACTGTTCGCGCGCCTGCTCGACGCCATGCAGAAAAAGCTGGGCCGGCCGTCGCGCCTGGGCGAAGTGCTGTCCGTGATTCCGGTGCCCAATCACAAGGCGGACATTAACAACAACGGGGCTTTCTCGACGGATTACATCGGCAAGAGCTGGGACTATCCCAACGGCAGTTACGCGCGCCGCGAGGAGATCTGGCGCGATCACGAGGAGTATACCAAGGAGCTATTCTGGTTCCTGGCGCACGACGCGCGCGTGCCGCCAACATTGCAGAAAGAGGCCAACGAATGGGGCCTGGCCAAGGACGAGTTCCTGGATAACGATCACTGGCCCAACCAGCTCTACATCCGCGAAGCGCGGCGCATGGTGGGCGAGTACGTGATGAGGCAGAAAGATATTCAGACGGAGTTGACCAAGCCCGACCCCATCGGGATGGGTTCTTACAACAGCGATTCGCACAACTTACAGCGCGTGGTGAACCAAGACGGCTTCGTGCGCAACGAGGGCGACATGCAGGTGGCGGTGGAGCCCTACCAGATTCCGTACCGCGTGCTGGTGCCGAAGAAGAACGAAGCGCAGAACCTGTTGGTCCCGGTCTGCTTCTCGGCGACGCACGTGGCCTACAGCACGCTGCGCATGGAACCGCAGTACATGATTCTGGGCCAGGCCGCGGGGGTGGCGGCCGCGATGGCGATTCGCGGGCGGTTGGCGGTGCAGGACATCGACACGGTGGCGCTGACACGCACGCTGGTGGAGCATGGCGCCATTCTCGAGTACGCGCCGGCGGTGCAGAGTGCGCTGGTGGCGCGCTTCCGCGGCAAATGGCCGCCGCCCGCGCCAAAGCAGTAGAGTAGATACGAGGTTCCCATGGCCACTACCAGACGCCAGGTCTGGCTGTGGGATGCGGAGACGATGAAACTGAAAGTGTAATGCCCATTCATCATGAACACAGCCCTGCCTAACACAACCACCGAAACCGCCCCACGGAAGACCGGCCTTGCCCTGACCGTGGTCACCACAGTTTTCTTCATGTGGGGTTTCGTCACCGTTCTGAACGACATTCTGGTGCCTCACCTGAAGGCGCTGTTCGAACTGAATTACACGCAGACGATGCTGATTCAGTTCACCTTCTTTTCGGCCTACTTCCTGATGTCGATACCATCCTCGCGCATCCTGGCGCGGGTGGGGTATCAGAAATCGATTGTGCTGGGACTGACGGTGATGGGGATGGGCGCGCTGCTGTTTTACCCGGCCGCCGCGGCCAAATCGTACGCCTTGTTTCTGGGCGCGTTGTGGGTGCTGGCCAGCGGAATCACGCTGCTGCAGGTGGCTGCCAACCCTTACGTCTCGCAACTGGGGGATCCGGCGAAGGCATCGAGCCGGTTGAATCTGGCGCAGGCATTCAATTCGCTGGGGACCACCATCGCGCCGTATCTTGGGGGATTGCTGATCCTCTCGGAGACGGCCGGGCGGGCGGACGCACGGGCCGTACAACTGCCGTACATCGGGATCGCGGTCACGCTGTTTCTGCTGGCGTTCGGGGTTTCGCGCTTCCATCTGCCGTCGCTGCCGGATATCGAAGAAGGCCACGGGGTGCTGGCCGGCGACAGCATCTGGCAGCACCGGCATCTGGTGCTGGGCGCCATCGGCATCTTCCTGTACGTCGGGGCGGAGGTCTCCATCGGCAGTTTCCTGGTGAACTACTTCACGCAGCCGAATATCGGCGGCCTCACGGAGCGCGCTGCCGCGGGATACGTCTCCTTCTATTGGGGCGGGGCGATGGTGGGGCGCTTCATCGGTTCCGCCGTGCTGCGGCGGCTGCCGCCGGGCAGGGTGTTGGGCGGTGCCGCAGTGATTGCTTCCGTGCTGGTCTGGATCTCGGTGGCCACCACGGGAGGGGTTGCGATGGGCAGCATCATCGCGGTGGGGCTGTTCAATTCGGTGATGTTCCCGACCATCTTCACGCTGGGTATCGAACAGCTTGGTCCGCTGACGGGCAAGGGCTCGGGCCTGTTGATTATGGCGATTGTGGGTGGGGCGATTCTTCCCGTATTGCAAGGGGTGCTGGCCGATTCCATCGGCATCCACACGGCATTCGCGATGCCGGCGGTGTGCTATCTCTACATCGTGTATTACGGCTTCGTGGGGTCGCGGGTGATTGCCTCTTCGGCATCGCGCGCGCGCGGTTGAAGGCGGGTGTGGCGAGAGACACTTCGGGATTGAGGTAGGGTGGTTCAGGGTTGGTTGCGGCGGCCGGGGCTTGTGGGTTATCGCCAGGCGTAGTCCGGCCGCCAGTGATTTGGTTGGAATCTACGAAGACGTAGGAACAAGTGCTTATGCCTTGGGCACCTCGA
>Ga0182030_10011260_pt1 | contig 18060 bp, 22 predicted proteins | sample 812S3MmetaG_FD_121299 | JGI IMG/M metagenome (GOLD analysis project Ga0182030, IMG submission 121299) | Permafrost microbial communities from Stordalen Mire, Sweden - 812S3M metaG (Illumina Assembly) | ecosystem: Environmental > Terrestrial > Soil > Wetlands > Permafrost | place: Sweden...
CGCGCGGCGGGTCTTGGTTCATGCCCAAGAAGAGGCACGCCTCCTCAATCACGGCTTCATCGGGACTGAGCACCTGCTTCTCGGCCTGATCCAAGAGGGCGACGGTGTCGCAGCCCGCGCTCTCTCGGAACTCGGCATCTCCCTGGTAGCAGTCCGATCGAAGGTCGAGGAGACGATCGGACTCGGGGGCAGTCGACCGACGGGGTCACCTCCGTTCACGCCCCGCGCTAAGAAGGTCATGGATCTTTCAATGCGCGAAGCCCTGCAACTGGGTCATAGCTATATCGGAACCGAGCACATTCTCCTCGGGCTTGTGAGAGAGGGAGAGGGCGTTGGCGCTCAGGTGCTGGTGAGCCTGGGGGTTGATCTGCCCCGAGTTCGCCAGCAGGTAATACGGGTGCTCTCTGGGTATCAGGGTGGAGAACCGGTGGGCGTTGACCCAATCCCACTGGCTGCCGGGGGGTCCACGTCGGTCGCCGGGGTCGTGAGTTGCTCGTTCTGTGGAAAGGGGACCCCGGAGTCGGGCCAACTCATAGCCGGGGTCAATGCCTACATCTGCGAGCATTGCATCCGCGAGTGGTCCGTGCACCTGGGGCGCCTCAGGTCCCCGCAGGTCCGGTCATCAGTGTTCGGTGGTGGACTGCCCCCTTCAGGCCAGCCGCCGGAGGACGTCGAGAGTGCTGAGACCGACATTCGGGCTGCCTTCGCCGGTAGTGGCAACGAGAGCGAAGATGGTGCTTCCGTGCCCACCGTTGAGCATGGTGAGGCGCTTGGTCCGGTCTTGATAGCTGCAAAGGAACAACGCCGTGACGTGGTGCCGCAGGGTACCGACGTTGTCACCTCGGTTGATGAGATTGTCTTTACCGATCCCGACCACGCCGCAGTGCGGTTCTCCATCGTGGCGGACGGACGAACGATGCTCTCCCGGCACCGTGGTGACGCAGTGTTGCTGGACGGCTCATGGAAGGTAGCTCGTTCGACCTTCTGCGATCTCATGGGAATGGCGGGGGTGCCGTGCCCGCCTGACAGCGACTGAACTGCGCGATACGAGCGCGAGGATCGCGCAGAGCGTGCTGGTGGTCAACATCACGGTCAGCTGAGGACGTTCGACAACATCAACGATGGGTCGACCACCATCCTGAACAGGGAGGCACAAGGTGGCTGACCAAACTGCACCATGGCCGAAACAGGGACCTGCGTCGTACTTCCCGTCAATCGAGACGAAGTACGGCCGCTCGATCGCTGAGTGGCAGAAGATCATCGCCGATTGCGGTCTCGAGAAGCACATGGCGATCGTCGGCTACCTCAAGTCCGAGTACGGGATGGGTCACGGACACGCCAACGCTCTCGTCGGGTGGACGCTGGCGGGCAACATGGCGCCACCATGAGTCAGTTCGGCTCCGTCGGTCATGCTCGCTGGAGTTTCGCCCACCCGGCGGCGATCTGGGGCTAAGCATGCCAGACCGGTTCGCCGAATCAAGGCAGCTCAGGACCGGCTTCCACCAGCCCGCGTTGGCCGGCCTCGGGCAATCCCGACGATCGGGAGCAGCGGTAGGTGGACCGAATGGGTGGAGGCCGCACAGCTTCCGGCACTTACAATGCTGCGCCATTATTCTGCTGGGCGTGACCGAGCACTGTAAGGTCGGTTGAAAGTGCGCACTCATTGATCCTGGATCAGCCCGAGCACGTTGCCGTCGGGATCGGCGAACGTGGCTACGAGCCGACCGCCACCGACATCGTGGGCAGCCTCGTTCACCGTCGCCCCCGCATCGGTCACCTCGGCCAACTTCGCCTCAATGTCAGACACATGCCAGAACGCCACTGGTGAAGACATGCCCTGCCCGCTGCCGCCTGGCACGAGCCCAATCTGCTGGCCGGCGACCTCGTAACCGACGTAGTAGTCCCCGTCCGTTTGCGGTTCGATGCCCAGCAGGGCTGAGTACACGGCCTTGGCGGCCACCAGGTCAGATACGGGATGCAGCACCGTCTTGATGCCTTCTGTCGATGAGCTGGACATGATCACTCCTGCGTCGGGGGTCATACAGCGACCCGGCCTCTCATATTTCAATGACGATCGACAAGGAGGGAATGTGACCGGGAGTTACACCGACCCCTCACCCTGGATTCGAAGCCCACCGGGACTCGCTCCGAGCGGTCGCACGTCGGGATGGCATCAACCACCGGGCCGACGATTTGGCGTCGCACTTTCGTCTGGTGCGGTCGTCCAGACCATCGGTTGGTTGGTGGTGGGTGGTGGTGGTGGTGGTTGGTGGTGGTTGGTGGGTTCCCGACATAACTCGATTGACCTGGACCGACTGCGCCCTGATTGGAGCCACTTCCCACGCTATCGGTCTCAATATCCCACATTGTTGCCTACGCAACTAGTTAACGAACTCCCAGGTGATGGTCACGGATGAGATCTCGCATTCTTGGCAACCGTGTGCGATCGGCTTACACCTGTCAGGCTCGCCTCCTAGCGGCAGTGCACCGCCGGCCAATCTCGCTGCTGTCAATGCACTTCCAATGCCGGGCCCGGCTGCCGCTTGCGACGCCGAACCTTGCGCGAAATCAAAGCGTGCGATCACTCTGTGGGCAGGAACCACGCGGCGGCAGGAGTGATGCACTCGGAAGAGGCGTCTGGTCCGCATCTGGGATCACTATGGGTGTCGCTACGACACGAGCCATTCGATGAGTTGGGCGTACCGGACCAGGTGCTTGTCACCGACGAATTCGTCGAGGACGTGCTGACGAGCCCGACCGCCGAGCCGGGCGATCTCCTTGGGGTGGGCAAGAAGACCGGCGAGCGTGTCTCCGAACACTGAAAGATTGGAAGGATCATCGAGAAGGATGCCTGTTCCCGGCGCGATCTGCTCGGTGATGCCCCCGACACGGGAAGCCACCAGAGCCTTTCCCTTCCACATGCCTTCGGCGACAGTCAGCCCGAAGCCCTCCTCGATGCTCTTCTGGACAATCACCGTGGCGTGACGTTGGAGAGCGTTGACGATTGCCGCATTCTCGTCGATGTCATCCATCGGCAGGGTAGCGAGCTTGATTCTCTGACGTGCCTGGTGAGGCAGTGCCTCCCAGGCCGCTGCGCACTCAGCGAATACAGCGGCACCCTCTGGGTCGTCACTGACGCCAGCGACCGAAGGGCCGACCAACACCAGGTGAGCGTCGACCTGACTCATCACTGACGACACGAAACCCTGGAGGACCCCCAACATGTCCTTCAACCGATCCCAGCGGGAGACCTGCACTACCAATCTGGCGCCGGGTTCGAGTACAGACATGCCTTCAGGGTGGATCGATGCCCGTCGCGCGATGCTCCCAGGTGTGCCGTCGCTTCGCGTGAATGTGCCGGGCGTGTCCGGTCCAGTCCTCACCAGAAGTCCGATCCGGCGGAGGGTGCGGATGACGTCGTCCGGGGACATCTCCTGGTTCTTGGGCGAGAACGGATCGATGGACGGAGGGATAATCCGGACCCTCGACTCGTCTATCCACGAGGGAACGTACTGATGTAGGGAGAAGATGTACGCCTCGCAGGAAGCCAGATGTGGGTGGAGAAACTTCCATGCATCGTCAGTCCATCGGTTGGTTCCTTCGCGCCCGATGTGGCACCTCCAGACCACGTGGGCTCCGGCCGAAGTCAAGGAAGCGGCCATGCCTACCGTCTGGGGGTCGTGGAGGAGTACGACGTCGCCTTCTCGAATCCGGCCGATGAAACTGTTGATATTCGAATCGGTAACCCGCTGGTAGTACTTCGCCTCGTCGGGGCCGAGGTCTCCGGCGTCACCGGCCACCCCGTGGATCCGGTTGTGGATTCGCTTTGTGACGGAGAAGAAGTTGGGGTCTCCGGCCATGACCAGCCAGCGGATGTCGATGCCAGTGTCTTGGATATAGCCCACCAGGACCTGGAGCATTTCGGCAACGCCACCTCCGGTGGCCGTCGAGCTGATATTCCAGACCGTTCGTCCCTCGAGTCTCTGGGCGGCCCTCAGGGCTGCGAGGTGCAGTTCTGTGAAGCGCTCAGTCCCAACAAGTGATTCAAATCGCGAGATGGGGCGGAGGGGGACCCCGATCTCTCGAACAGAAAACTCGGGGAAATCGAACCGGTCGGAAGTCAACACACGGATACTCCCAGATCACGGCGGACCTCGCTGCTGACGGACATCTCCACGCTTCTCGAGCACTGAAGCCGACGCGTGATCTGCCTCGGTTGTGACTGGAGTTGGCCCGCTATAGCGCGCACCATGGGATGGGACCTACCAGCTCCCCAATGTGCGAAGGATTAGCTGAGCGCAACTCTGCACTCGTACCGTGAGTCAAGGGACTGATGCCCTGGGCAGCGACCTGCCAGCGTCGTCTTCAGAAAACACGTGTCGGAGTCCTGCGGGTCGGCTGAACGGGGTCCATTTCTGCGGCGACCTTCGTTTTGGACCCTACGGCCCCGATGAGACACGCCCAGTCATCCACACGGCCCGGCGTGCCGGTGGAGTGCACCATTTCGCTACGCTTCGGAAGTGAGCGACGCAGCAGCTTGGACGGCGGACGGCCTTGCCGTGCTCGCACTCGGGGTGTCGATCGTGGCTCTCGTTCGTGGCGAATCCACAAGGAAACGCGAGGAATTTCGCCGTAGAGCAATTGGGCCTAGCAAAGATATTCGGGAAATGGTCGGTCGGGCTCGGACTTTGTTCATCGAAGTCATCTCTCTCGGCGGCAAGGATCGCAGCTATTTCCTCGCTGAAGATCGAAAGATCCTCGGTAAAGAGATCCGTGACCTGATTGGCCAAGTGAATGATGACGAACTCCGCGATCTATTCGTACAGATCGCGGATGCCTGGGACTTCACTGCCGCCAACAGTCCGCCGGAACTCCGGCCAGAAGACGTTGACTATGGCGTCCGACGCGATGAGGAAGTAGAGCAGGCGGAACTCGGCGAAGCAGCGTGCGAGTCTGCCTTGACTCGACTGAACGAACTTGAGTACCCGTAGGATGCCCGCCTAGACACCCCCTCCTCGGTTGAAGGTGAGCGCACTCATTGCCGCTTGTCTAGGGCGATCCGGGAAGTGTCCAGAAGTTCATCACGTGCAGAATGGCCAAGACCAGGGCAACCGTGGCCCATCCCGAGAACACAATCAGCACCGCCCAGCCGACCGCGTGGGAAATGATGCGGAATGCGCTCGTCAGGTGCCCCAGCTCCCCGTGATGCACCTTCGTCGCCCACGAGATGGGCATATGCACATGGGCTAAGTGGTGGGTGGGATTCCTTGAGAACGGCACCGCTACCAAGCGTGCGCCTGCAAATGAGGAATTACTAGCCAAGGTCTGCCTCTTCGGCATTCAGAATCCGGGGGTGAACGGACACAGTTTGAACCCATAGCCAGCAATGGTTCCCGGCTCGAGATGCACCACCTGCCCTGCCGCAGGCTGCCCACAGTCCCTCGGAGGCACATCGGTCTGTGGCGTCCTCAGTGCTCCTTGAACGTGAACGGCCCACCCGGATCCCGACACCTCATGGATCTCGTCGACCGACAGGGCCACGATCGTTCCATCCACTGAGTCGGGCTGGATCTCATGCGGCCCCAGACAGATGGCAAGTGTCATTCGGTCCACATAGTACTGAACGGGCACGATGATCGGCAGAGCCATGGCAGAAAGCGCCATACGACCCATGGAGGCCATTGCGAGCAACTCCCAGCATTCCCGTTCGGTCAGATCACTGATCTTCTCCACCCAGAAAACTTAAGTGGCATTCCTATAGGACGGTAGGGGCGAATGACCCTGACCAGTCCGAAACAGGGGCATGCCTGCCAGGCCTGTAGGAGGGAGCGGCAACCGTCACCGACCCTCCCGGGGCAGCACGGCCCACTCCCACCAACGGATCGAGCCGATCCGTGCTCCGGGAACCGGTTGCAGTTCTCCCAGTTCAGCGGGTGCGAAGTTCATGGACTTTTCGGTTTCCCTATGGTTGACTGACCTCGAGCGCTCTGAACAAAGGGCGGTCGACACGAATCGAGACGCTTCCCATGCCGTACCGCTCCATCGAAGACCCTGCCAAGCTGCGGCGAATCTTGGAAGCGACATTGCTGGTTGAAGCCGATCTCGACCTTCCGGTGCTGCTTCGTCACGTCATCGACGAGGCACTTTCGATGACTGGCGCACGGTACGGGGCGATCGGAGTTCTCAATGAGGACCGCACCGTCCTCTCGGAGTTCATCACAGCGGGGTTGACCGCCGATGAAGAGGGGAAGATCGGTGCCCGACCGACCGGTCGTGGCGTGCTGGGCCTGATTATCAACAAGCCTGAACCACTTCGGATGGTCCAACTCGGTGCTCATCCGGACAGCTTCGGCTTTCCGCCCAATCATCCTCCGATGAGTTCGTTCCTGGGTGTGCCGATCAAGGTTCGAGATCAGGTCTACGGCAACCTCTATCTGACCGACAAGATCGGATGGTCCGAGTTCACCGACGACGATCAGGCACTGGTCGGTGCCCTGGCCGTTGCCGCTGGGATCGCCATCGAGAACACCCGACTCCACCGACGAGTCCAAGAGGTGGCTGTCTACGATGAGCGTGACCGACTGGCCAGAGATCTCCATGATTCGGTAGTCCAGCGGCTCTTTGCCGTGGGACTCCGAATGCAAAGCATCGCTGGGACTGCTACATCACCAGCGCAGGCGGAGCGACTCACCGAGGCGGTCTCCGACATCGACGACACTATCCGTCAGATCCGCACCACCATTTTTGAACTCGGCCTGGACACGGGCAGCCGGGGGCCACGGGCGTCCGTCATCGCCTTGGTCCGAGAACTGACTCCGGTGGTGGGCGTCGAAGTGGGCGTCACGATCGATGGCCCGGTCGATGCGGCGCTCTCGGAAGTGATCCTTGAGCACCTGTTGGCCACCCTCCGAGAGGCGCTGACGAATGTCGGTCGACATACCAAAGCTTCACGTGCCAGCGTGATGCTTTGCGTGGACACGGAGATGTGCCGACTCCAGGTACTCAACAACGGACAGGGTATCGATTGCAGCGCCTCCAAGATTGGCGGTCGAGGGCTGGTGAACATGCGTCGTCGGGCAGAGAAGTTGCATGGAACCTTCGAGATCGAAACTCCCGAAGCCGGTGGAGCACTACTTATCTGGCAGGTGCCACTTCGTCAGTGAAGACGCGTCTATGACGACTCGCTCGCCGGGAAGCTCCATTGCTTTCGCAACCGATGGCCGAAATCGACCCTTCAATCAGGACCAGATCGATGGCGAGCAGGCAAACGGCCCCACACCGGGACGCAAGGGACCGGAGAACGGAGCCCAGGGCCGGCAGCCGGCCACCCGGAAACGCAGACACGGGACACGGGGCACGCAGGAGGGCGGTTAGTTGGAAGGGGGGGGAAGCGGGACGCTAGAAAGCGTTGGTGGAGAAGGGTTTTAGGTGGGGAGTCTGGGGTTAGGGGTCCTGCGGACCAGACTAGGGCCACAGGTGCGACCTGGTGCGGAGGTCTAGGGCTAAGAAGATTGGTTGCCTGCCTCGGAGGCAGTTGCCGGGCTTGGGGGCTCGCCAGTTGCCCTGAGTGGCTGGGGAAAGGCAGGTTGCAGGGCTCACGTCCCGGGTCAGGGTGTTGATCCCGCCAGATCTCGACCGGTTCCCCGCCGAACCGGTCCGCCTTGGCCCGGGGCTCTGAGCTACCCTCCCGGGCGTGCCTACATTCAAGGAATGGCGGCAGAACTACAACGGGCCTGTAGAGATCTGGGTCAACGGGGCCAAGCGGATGGACGCCAACGTCCGGCTCTCTAGCTACATCGACGTCGAGATGATCAACACGCTCGGTGAGCCCGAGCAGCGCCACGAAAGCCAGACCTCGTGGAACGGCCGCCTGGATGGTCTGAGCGACCACGAACTGATGGCCCTGAACGGTCAGTCGTTTGAACTGAGATTCCCGGACGGTCGGATGGGTGAAGCCATGCTCCTAGACGCCAGCGGCCGGTTGCAGGGTTTCGACGTGGTCCCCTTCGACTGAACCGGTCTAGATCGGGTCGCCGCTGGTCGGCAACGAGTGACCTTGTGAATGAGACGGAATCGAAACACACTTCACAGGTGGGGCTAAGAAGTCACCGGTAGGTTGCCAGTCTGCCGAGTCCGTGGAGCCGGTCTCCGCCGTCCGTTGCTCCACGGGCTCGGCGCTAGCCGATCCGCTATTTCGCTGCTCCGGAACCGGCACCTAGGGAACCGGCATATGGTTGCCAATGGCCGTCGGCCGGGCGTAGATTTGCTCGCCCGGGTTGGCGCTGATCCCGCCATCAGCTACGACAAGTTCTCGCCGAACTGTCCCGCCCACTGTTCCCCCAACGCAATCGGCAGCCATGGCGGACCGGTTGAAGTCACCACCGACCGGGCCCACACCCTGGTACGAGTCGTCGCCGATCTCCTGCCGGCTGCACTTCACGACACCACCCAGTACGCCAACAATCGGGTCGAAGCTGACCATGGACGACCCAAGGCCAGGCTTCGACCGATGCGAGGCCTCAAGCGGGACCGAATCGCGAGCGTCGTGATCCGGGGACATGCCTTCATCCAGAACTTGCGACGAGTCCACTACGAACTGGGAGTTGATGCACGTCCTGGATTGACCCTCGCCGCGGCTTTCGACGAGCTCGCCCAGATGATCTGAGTAGCAACCTCAACGGAACAATCGAGCCCGTGTCCAAGGAGCAATCAATGCAACAGAGCCCATTCGCGGCACCCACAAGGCACAGCACCACTTGTTGCCGGGGCTCGTTCTCACTCACGCAGGTAGATACAATCCGCTCTGAGCGTACCTTGGGGACGGAAGTGCGGACGAGAGGCGAGAAGCGAGCAAATCGTTGGGTTGAGGAACTCTGCAAATGGGCGGAAGCGAGCGCGAGAGCGAATCGCCACTCTGCGGATAATCTCTATTTCGGTGGAGTCTTGATAGCCATCAGCCTGACCAAAGGGACGATGGCCTGAGCCTGGAAGATCGACAAGGGCTCGTTCGATCGAGCCAGAGGATTCCACGAGGGATCGCCTTACTGAAGATGATCGGTGACCTGGGCGATGCGCCTGAAGGTGCGTTTCCTGACCTGCTCAGAGGCTCGAATCCAGAGCGGCTCGACTAGGGAGGTAGCCTTGGGTTGATGTGAGGAGGCCAGCTATGGCCCAAGTAACTCCGTTCTTCTCATCGCACACCGCTCCTGGAGAGCCGCACGTCTATCACGACGAGAGCGAGTGCGGTCGGGGAAAGCAGGTCATTCGCTACGGATATCAGGTCGAGGGAACTGGTACTAAGCGAAAGAAGTGCGCCTCTTGCGCCACACTGACATCGGTTTCGGCCCGACTCGATAAGAACTAGTTCGATGGTTGGCACGGAAGATTGCCGCCTGTCCGGCGATCAGCCATTCCGCTCGCCTGTTGAACGCGTCGGGGACAAAGGGCCGGGCTCGTCTTAGTGTCAGACATCGAGCCCGCTTCCAGCGAGGTCAACCAGAGCCTCGAACGGGCGATCTGGCTGCTCACCGCCTTCAACGCCGACGCTCAGGATCAACGAGGCTGGCTGGGAGCAGGAGGTCTTGCGCATCCGGACGGCCGATGATCGGTCGCCTACGTCAACGATCTGGGGTCCACCCTCGCCGCCATGCTCCAGTTGGCGCATTACCTCCTGGTCGGCTGGGCGAGAGCCTCGGGCACCGACCCCGAGGCGGTGCTGGCCATCACCTGGCGGATCGTGGAGATGGAAAGCGGAACGGAGTAATCCTCCTCCGGTCACCTCTGCCAATCCCTTCTCAAACGAGCGCTATACCTGAGGGGGTCGCCGGGTCAGCAGCAGAACCCGGGGCGATTCCGTCAGCTGGCCTGGCGTCGGGCAGGGGAACCGCTCTTGGGCGCGCAGTGCTTCCTTAGCACCTGCCGAAAGGTCCCATGCCTGGACCCAGGATGGTTGGACCAGCAGTCGTGGATCCGAAACACGGCTGTTCTGCAGCACTGGTTTAGTGACGGCCTGTCCGAGAGGCAGGCCGACGGCTCGGTCACACGAGGATGGTTTGGCCCTGGCCTCGCGTTCGAAGGCGCAGGGCCAGGTCCTTGAGACTACCGGGGCGGCCCAAGTAGAAGCCCTGGCCGTAGGAGATGCCGAGGTCGATCAGTACGTCGAGTTCAGCCGCGGTCTCAATCCCCTCGGCGATCACTTCGGCTCCGGTCTCATTGCCAAAGGCAACAAGTGCGCGGGCCAGGGCACGCCGGACTGGGTCGAGATCGATGTTGCCGGTTAACTCCCGATCGAGCTTGATGAATTCTGGGGCGACCTCGAGAACCAGCGAGAGGCTCGCGAACCCCGTTCCGGTGTCATCGATCGCCACCTCGGCACCGAGCGTCCGCAACGCCTTGCAAGCCCGGTGCAGGGCCGGGATGTCCTCGATGCCGACGTGCTCGGTGAGCTCGACGACAACCCGAGTTGGCGTGCTCGCTTCGAGCAGGATGAGCAGCTCAGGGGAACAGAAGGTGTCTGGTCCTGCATTCACTGCCATGCGGAGCGGCTCGGGCAGCTCAGGCAGAATGGAGAGGGCCCGCTTGATCGCACAGAGCTCGAGCGGGCGACCGAGCCCGACCGAGGCCGCCTCGGCAAACCAGCGATCCGGTCCACGCTCCGGTGGGGGTGCGAACCGTGCGAGTGCTTCGACCGTGACGATTTTTCTGCTCGAAAGCGAGACGATCGGCTGGAGTACAATCGTGAGCCCGGTTCCGGTGAGCACCTGCTCGATGCGATCCCGAACGGCCGAGTCGAACGCGGTGCCTGGGCGTACGACGTTCGCGACAAAGGCCGACCGGGCGCGGGCAGCCTCGCTCGAACCGCCGAGGTGGCCCTGCCCAAGGGTGGCTGCTGCAGCTACCTGGCACGGCCCGAGCAACTCAGCGGTGCACGAGGCCAGCTCGACGGCAGCGGCGATCATGCTCGACACGAAGTGCGCGAGGCCCGCCAAGCTCGCTTCGTCTGCGGAGCCGAAGGCAGACGCCTCGCTCGAAGTGATATTGAGCACCCCGATTCGCTCGTCGCCTCTGCGTAGTGGCACGCAGATCATCGACAAGATTCCGAGTTCGGCAGCAAGTGTTGCATCCACCCGAGGGTCGGTCGTCGCGTCGTGGCAGCGCTGGGTGACACCACTTCGGATCGCGAGGCCCGAGAGGCTGTGTGCAACCGACAGCACCGAGCCGACCGAATCCGCAACGTTCCCACTCGCTGCAGCGATGACGAGGGAGGTCCGCTTGGCGCACAGCTCGATCACGGCACCCTCGGCTGAAGGGACGAGGACCAGCGCCTCTGCTAATACCCGCTCCATGACGCTTACGGGATCACTCGCGATTGCAATCGCCTCGCGTAGCCCCATTCTCACCCCTTTGTACATTTGGGGAATGTCCTCATGCTCCGCAGGGGACGCTTGAACCGGGCCATAGAAGCAAGATCTTCCGTTACTACTATCGGCAGGTTGACTGTAGGACTTGAATGGTCCGGTCCCTCCCCGCCCCTGCGACGCAGCGGCGTGGCGCCACGGCCTGCCCTCGTTGTGCCGGAGTGGGTCACCTTCTCAGCGGTTGGGGACCGCGCTGGATCGAACTTCGGTCCCTGTCGGCAATCCCCTACGCGACAATAAGGGAAAGGTTCGTGGCAGCAGTGATCAACGGTGTCGACCGCACAAGGGGTCCCACACGGCAGTTGTGCTCTTAGCCAAAGGAGGCGGCAGCTCGATCGCGAACGGCGCGTGCCGCCCTCTTCGCTTCGTACATGGCCTCATCGGCCTGGCGTACCAACTTCATCGGGTCGGTGTCCGAATCGCACTCCGTCAGGGCAACACCGACGCTCGCTTCGAGAGGAACGACACGGTCATCCACGCGAATCGATTGTCGGGACACGCCGTGGCGAATCTTCTCTGCCACTGCGTCCCCATTGCAGCTGTGTTCGTGACATAGCACGACGAGGAATTCGTCGCCTCCAAGACGGCCGACCACATCGCACTCGCCGGTGGCTTCCACCAGCGCCAGGCCGGTGTTCACAATGGCAGTGTCGCCCACACCGTGGCCGTAGGTGTCGTTGAGCGGCTTGAGACCATCGATGTCGATGAACAACACCGCCACCGTTTCGCCCGCCTCCCTGCGCCGACTCACGTCATTGGCGAGATGATCGAGCACCGCAGCGCGATTCAACAGGGCGGTCAGCTGGTCGTGCGTGGCTGCCTCGTGCAACAGCTGACGTTGTAGCTCGCGTTCGCGAATCCGCCGAGAGAGCTTGTCGACCGAGGCTTGCAGGGCGCGGCCTGTCCGACCGGGCAGTGGACTGACTTGCTCGAGGTGCGAGAGATCTTCCTCGGCGAGGGCGATGGCTGTTGTTTCCACCGCCTTCAAGGTGGAGCTCATGTCGTTGAACGCCGCCGTCGTGGCCACCACCTCCCTGGGGCCGGTCTCGGGCAGCGGCGCCACCTCGAAATCACCGCTGTGCACCTGAACCGCGGTGGTGGCCAGTCGCTTGAGCGGACGGGTGAGGACACGACCGGCGATGATGACCCCACCGACACTGACGAGGATCAGTACGGCCAAGAAAACGATCTCTCCTATGAGCCGGTGCGTGGCGTTCGATGCCAGTGCCAGTGCCGTGTTGTGAAGGTCCTGCGACGCTGCGATCACCAGCGTATTGAGGTCGGCCAGATAGTGAAGCCCCGGGGCCATGGAGCTGCCTGCGAAGGTCAGGTTGCCGAAAAATGGGGGCGGCGAGCCGTCGAGGGCGACGCCCAACCCTTGCTGAATCGTCCCGGCGAAGTGCTCGTCCGCGGGGTTGTGCTGGATGCTGCTCCAGACCGCCTGCGCCCTGGGGCTCAAGTGACCGGCAAACTCCGAGGTGGCGGTGTCGAAGTCGCCGGCGGCCTGGATTAGTTCCTGCTTGGCACCGGTCGGGCCGATCCCTTCGAGCACATAGATGGCCCCTTCGACCTCGTGGCCACCGGTTAGGAAAGCTTGGTAGGCCTGGCGGAGCGTCGTGGCGTGGACCTCGAAGGATCCCGGCGCCTGCCACGTCGAGATGTCGGCCTGCAGGCGGTTGTAGTCCCGATACCAGATGTCGTCGATGTCGGCCGACATCTTGGCCATGAAGGCCTGGGCGACGGTGAATGAGACGGTGTTGGCCATCACCTTCGGGATCAGGGCCTGCAGCTGGGCCACATCTGCCCGAAGGGTCGGTGTCGATGAGAATGTCGGAACTTCGGCGATCCGCGTCGTTTCCTGCGCCAGCAGAACCCTAAAGGGGACCGCCGGCTTGAGAAGGGTGTCGAGGACGGGTTCACTGATGCCGAGCAAGGCGGCGTAGGACACCGCCAAGAGCGGTACCGACAAAGGGTTCATTTGCGCCCTGGCGGACGCGACGGTCTGCAATTGGGTGGCGTCGTTGGCCACCACTTGCGCATGTTGGCGAAACGACCAGCCCGATGCCACTCCAGATCCGGTGAAGACACCGGTAGCAACGATCGGGAGCACAACGATCAAAACCAAGATGAAACGCACTCCTGGATGCCAACCGGCGACTTGCATCTGGCCGCGTACTTGCCCGTCGAATGCCGAACCGGAGCTCGCCTCCCTCTTGGGGTCCGCTCCGTCGCTACTGCTTGGAGGCCGGTCGGTGATTCCCATGACTCTTGTGAACATCGACAGCTGCCCACGGATTCTTGACCCGCGCACAAAAGGTTCACCCCCAAAGCGCCCAGCCGGTCGAATCACTCGCTGGATTTGACCGGTGACCGTGGTCCGGACCCGAGCAAAACCCCATGCTGTCCGGGTACTCCCGGTCCGTGTCGCGCCAGAACGATCCTTAAGTTCGACCGACGGACGCCTAGGGACTTCTCCTCATTCGGCGTTCGGCGTCTCGACGGGTCGCCCACAGTTCGCGCCCAACCATGATTGATGGGTATTTGGTTGGTTGATTGGGTTGTTGTTGTTGTTGTTGTGGGCTACCGACAAAACTCGGTTGACCTGGGTTGACTCGCGCCTAATCGAAACTATTTCCCACGCTATTGCTCTCGATTTCCCACATTGTTGTTGGCGCAACCAATTCTGAAGAATCCCTGGTCAATGAAACGGATGAGGTTCTTGGCACCCACACGGTCGATTTGTCGACGGAGGACCGCCACCTCGGGCCGGAACGTGACGGCTTCGAGGGCCAGATCACTGTTGTCACGCCGTTTCAGGCAGAGCAGCTGCACGATTCTGACGAACGCGAGGTAGAGAAAGGACGGAGCCAGGTGGCTTACGACAAGCCCACCACGAAGGCACTCCCGGCAAGGAGGAGGGTACCGATCGTGAGCATTCGACACGTCGACTCAGCCAAGGCCCCCGAATCCGCGGATCGGTCCCGTGCTGACCGCCCGATTCGCATGGCTACGACCCACACGGCTGCGCCGAACGCGATCAGCAGAAGGACCAGAATCGCGCCGTTGCTTGAGAGTGGCCAGAGGCGCCGGACAATGATGGCAACGGTCACAGCGACGGCCAGTCCAGACCGATTCCACGCAAGTTCGGTTCGCTCTCTTGCGAGGCCAGGGTCCATCCCTTCGTCCTCTACGGGAACTCCCTCATCACTCATGCGTCGGTCCCATCACGAACCAATAAGAGCGAGTACGACCGCGATAACCGCGACGACGCCAATGCCCACAGACAACACCAGGGGCATCGACGACCGTGGGAGCGGCTCAGCGCACCGCATGGCCCGCTGATTGGCCTTCCAGTGGCGGAAGCTGGTGAATGCGACTACAGCGCCTAGCGCAACCATGGGGAGGCCCAGGATGCGACGGCCACCGGTGACGTGGAACTCGGGTAGCAGTTGTGTTGCTGCAACTCCGGTCGCGATCAGAGCGAGGGCAGTTCGATTCCAGGCCAGAAAGGTTCGCTCGTTGGCGTAAGTGAACCGAACGTCCGGTTCGGCCTCTTCCGTCGGTTGCCCATCCGTCATTTGGCACGCACGCGGGAAGCGTACTGAATGAGGGCGAGGCCAGTAATCCCATCTGATTGCTTGAGTATGAGCGATGCCGGTCATCGCCCGCGTGGAGACTTAGCTCACACAGACGGACCGGAATACCACCCTTGAAGCGGCGGCATCGCCATCGTCAGGTCACACCAGTGGCATGGCATGGGAGCGCCCGGATTGAAGGTGACTTCCAATGGCTCTTCGCAGGCCATGCAACGAGACGTTGCGTGTTGAGCTGGGGTCTGCCAGCTTCGATCGGAGCCACCAGAGCCTTCTCCCAGCATCCACCTCAGCACGTCGTCACCATGGCACGGTCCGTGAGATTCTGCACGTCCGTTGCCAAGTGTTCACTCGCCGGCAATCTTTTTGTTACTGACTCGGAGTCCATCCAGCGGTAGAACGAAAGAGGTCAAGTGCTTGTTATCCCCGAGCACCGGACTGTGGGGAAGCGGCCGACGGCGACGGGACGAGGCGGCACCCTCGTCGGCGGCGCTCCCTCAAGGACCCGCGTGGTCGCTTTTTCGATCAGAGGGCATTTTCAACGGGCAATACCTGCTTCATTGCCGTGATGAGGCTTGTGATCCGCTCGCCCACGGATTCGAGGTCAGTGCCCAGTGTCGTCGACTCGGCGCCCATCGAGTCGATGGTGGCCGACTGAACTGCTGCGGCGTCGTCGTTGTTGGTCGCTTGCGGCCTGCAGACTGGACCGCCTGCTTCTCGGTCGCCTGAGTGACGTCCGCCAACGTCGCTAACGCTCCCCTGACCCGACCGGGGGATCGTGTGCCTACCCACCGCCGCCGCGGCTCACGCCACCGACGAGGTAAACGTTGTCGACGTGGCACGAGATCAGTACCAGGTAGTGGTGTCACGCAGACCCAGGAAGTCGATCACCTCAGTGAGCACTTGACCGCCAGCCTCCCTGGCGGTGGCGAGAGAGGCCGGTACGTCGAGGTCATCGAGTAGTGCTGCGACCACCTTGCGTCGGGCGCCTTCGCTCTCGACAGGTGCCGTGGCGCTCCTCCACATATCGTCGAGGTGCGCGGTCGCCTCTTCGAGAGTGTTCTCATCGAATTCCCAGGCGGCTCGCCAGGGCCTCGAAAGGATCAGGTACCGGATGGCAGCCGCCGGCCAGCGCTGGAGCAGGTCGTGGACGAGGACCAGGTTGCCGGTGGACTTGGCCATCTTCTGCCCCCGGATCATCACCGTGCCTACATGCATCCAGGAGCGGGCAAAGGGGGCCACCCCGGTGAATGCTTCGGCCATCGCCGCTTCGTATGCGTGATGCGGGAACCGGAGGTCGGCTCCACCGCCGTGCAGGTCGACGGTCGGACCGAACGTGGAGAGCGCCATGGCGGCGCATTCGGCGTGCCATCCAGGCCGCCCCTCTCCCCACGGGCTCGGCCATGCCGGCTCGTCTCCGGAGGAGCGTTGCCAGATGACGACGTCCAGTGGATTTTCGACGACCTCGTCCATACGAACGTCATGGCGGGCCGAGTCTTCGTTAAGCAGAATTACTGCTTCGCTGGGGTCGAGACCTGCGATCTCGCACACGTGTTCCCCATGGAACAAGACCGACCCGTCACGTTCGTAGGCGGATCCCTGCGCCAACAGCCCGAGGGCAAGGGCAATGACGTCGTCGACGTAGTCGTAGCTTCTCGGTTCGAAGGCCGGGCGAACGAGGCCGAGGTCTGACGCATCGCGCTCGAACCGATAGGTCTGTTGGGTCGCCAAGGAGCGCCATGGGACACCTCGGGACCTGGCCTCGGCCAGCAGATGGTCGTCGACGTCGGTGACGTTGCGGCACACGTCTACGTGCGCGCCGGTAAGGTGCAATACCCGGGCCGCCAGATCGGTCCACACGAACGTGGCGGCATGGCCTAGGTGGGTCGTGTCGTATGGGGTGATTCCGCAGACGTACACGCGTGCCGAGCCGATGATCGGCACGCGGGCCTCCCCGACGCGGAGGGCTGCCTCTACAGTTGCTCCGTCAGAAAGTCCCATTGCCGTCCTCCGATGTTGGTGGCCGGATCCTTAATGGAGATCCTTCTTCGGACCCGCTTTCATCAAAGAGCACCAAAGAACCTTACGTGAAGATGATCTCACCACCGGCGGCCATGGCGTAGAACTCCCCGACGGTGATGATGTCCATGACCTGTTCGATCAGGTCGTCCTTGGAGAGCTCGAAGAGATCCGTCGATGCCTTGCAGGCGTAGATCCCCGCACCTGTGTCAGCAATCATCTCCACGAACTCGGGAATGGCGGGAATGTCGAGCTTCTCCATCTTCTTTTCGAGATAGCGGGTCATGACCGAGGACACGCCTGGCAGGCCGCCGGCGATGCTGGCCAGGTGCAGTCCGGGGTTTCCTACGGTGGCCACCTTGATGTGGTCGATTGTCGACCGATGGACCACGTCGAGGCCGAAGAACGTGAAGAAGAGATTGGCCTCAATCCCTTCCGCACGGGCGCCATTGGCCATGATCAGTGCCGGATAGACACCTTCCAACGATCCTTTCGAGACGATGATTGACACCTTTTGGATCGGGTCACTCATGGTGCACCTTTCTGTGTGAGCGGAGACCGGCCGGGCGGTCAGATGCAGCCGCGCGGCTTGGGGATGCCGGCGATCTTGGCGGCCGTCTTGGCCGGACCTTTCGGGAACAGCTGGTAGAGCTCCTTGATCGAGACGCCGGACGTCTTGCCGAGGACTCGGACGGTGGGTCCGGTTCCCTTCTCGGCATACTCGGTCCGCATGAACTTGATCACCTGCCAATGGGGCTCCGTGAGTTCGTCGATGCCCTGCTCCTTGGCGATCTCCGGCGCCATGGCTTCGGTCCACTGGCTCGGGTCCTCGAAGAACCCCTCATCGTTGACGGCAACGGTGGTACCGGCATAGGTGAAGGTGGGCATGGCAGCTCCTTATCCTTTGATCTGACGAGTGGCTCGGGCGGTCATGGGACGCTCTGGAAGTCCTTGCCCCGGGTGGGCATGGCCGTGCCGACACCGGGAAGGTCGCGGCCGGGCAGCAGGCTGTGCCAGTAGAGCGGCTGGAA
>Ga0182030_10011261_pt1 | contig 18059 bp, 15 predicted proteins | sample 812S3MmetaG_FD_121299 | JGI IMG/M metagenome (GOLD analysis project Ga0182030, IMG submission 121299) | Permafrost microbial communities from Stordalen Mire, Sweden - 812S3M metaG (Illumina Assembly) | ecosystem: Environmental > Terrestrial > Soil > Wetlands > Permafrost | place: Sweden...
GGTGGGAGCGGTGGTGGGTCGGGCCGGTGCCCCGCAGGGCCGGTCCGCAGAGACTCAGGCGAGCACCTTGTGGCGGAAGTTGCGCAATCCGAGGACGAGGAAGATGACGCTGAAGGCGACGATCGCGGGGTAGATCACGTAGAGGTGCATGTGGGCGGCGTTCGTGAACGCAGCCCGCATCCCGTCGTTGATGTAGATCAACGGGTTGATCAGGACGATGATCTGCAACCAGTGGACTGGCCCGGCCTTGACCGGGGCCAGACGTGTCCACTGGTAGTAGGTGCCGCCCAGGAAGGTGATGGGCAGCACGATGAAACCGAACATCAGTCCCAGGTTGCGCGGCTCGAACGATGTCCCCAGCAGCAGGCCGAGCGAGGCCATGCACACGCACGAGAGTGGGACCAGGGTGAGGATGAGGAGCCAGTGGAGGTTGATCTGGGCCTCGACGCCGGACGCGTGCACCACCGACGCGATGGGGAGCACGATCGCCGCCGAGATCAGTCCCTGTGTGCCGCCCGAGATGACCTTGGAGATGGCCACGAGCCAGATGGGGCACGGCGCCTGCACCCTGTCCTCGATCTCGCGGGTGAAGCCGAACTCCTGCGCGAGGGGCATCGCCACCGCCTGGATCCCCTGGAACATGATCGACAGCCCGACCACTCCGGGCACCAGGACGGTGGCGAAGGCCGACTCCGCTCCCGGGATGCCGCTGGCTGCGCCGATCCCCTGGCCGATCTTGGGGAACACGTAGAGGAACACGAAGCACAGCAGGAAGGGCTGCACCAGCGTGCGGACCGTGAATTCGAACTTGTGCTTCCAGAGCACGACCAGGTCGCGCGCGATGAGCGCGTGGAGAGAGGTCCAGCTCGCCGCGGTCGCGGAGCGGGTGGGCTTGAGCTCCACGTTGTGCACACCGGGCCCGCCGAAGGTGGGCGCGGTGACGGACCGGGACCCGGTGGCTGCCATCAGTCGCGCAGCTCCTCTCCGGTCAGCCCGATGAAGACCGTCTCGAGCGTGGGCTCGGTCACGGAGAGGTCCGCCAGCGAGAAGCCCGCAGCCTCGGCCGCCTCCACGACGCGCGGGACGAGACGCTCCGAGCCGTGGATCTGCAATTCCACCCCGTCGGGTATCTGCCGGGTCCGGGTCAGGCCCTCGAGACGCTCAGTGAACGCGTCGGCCAGCTGCTGCGTGTCCCCGGTCGCCTTCACGGTCACGATGGTGTCCGCGCCGACACTGCGTTTGAGCTCGGCCGGGGTGTCGAGGGCGAGGACCTTGCCGTGGTCCATGATGGCGAGGCGGTCGCACAGCTTGTCCGCCTCCTCCATGTAGTGCGTGGTGAGCAGGATCGTCTGCCCCTCGGCGTTGAGGCCGCCGAGAAGCTCCCACAGGGCCAGCCGGCCCTGTGGGTCGAGCCCGGCCGTCGGCTCGTCGAGGAACAACACGGCCGGACGGTGGAAGATGGCACGGGCGACCATGAGCCGCTGAGCCATGCCGCCCGAGAGGGCGTAGACCGACGCCTTGGCGAAGCGGTTCAGCTGGAACCGCTCGAGCAATTCGTCCGCCGTCTGGCGGCACTCCCGTGGGGCCATGCCGAACAGCCGGCCGTGGAAGTAGAGGTTCTCCCAGGGCGTCAGCTGGCGGTCCAAGGTGTTCTGCTGGGACACGACGCCGATGAGCTGCTTGACGAGTGAGGGGTGGCGCACGACGTCGATGCCCCCGACGAACGCGTGGCCGGCGGAGGGGATGACCCTCGTCGTGAGGACGCCGACCGTCGTGGTCTTGCCGGCGCCGTTCGGACCGAGGAGGCCGAACACCTCCCCGGTCCCGACTTGCAGGTTGAGCTCGTCGACGGCGCGGAAGTCCGTGCCCTGGTACGTCTTGGTCAGACCCACGGTCTCGATGATCGGTGTGCCGACCCCGGGGGGCGCGGTGCCGCTCGAGGGTGCGGTGGTCGTGGTCATGGCTGGTTGTGCACAGTACCGGGCGTTCGGCGAGCCGGCGGACCCGGCTCAGTCCTCGGCCAGGATCTGGTACAGCTCCTTGCGCGCCTTCTGGATCACGGCGATGCCCCGCTCGATCTGGGACTTCTCGCCGTCACCCGCCAATTGCTTGGCGGCGCTCATGAGCTGGCCCATGCCGAGGCGCAGGGTCCGCACCTCGTCATCCGTCTGGTCGTCGGCCTGCCAGGGGAGGGAGGCCTTCTCGGCCTCGGCCCGCCCGGCGTCGGTGAGCGCGTAGGTCCGGCTGCCTTCGACGTCGGCCGACTGCACCAGGCCCTCGTCCTCGAGCATCTGGAGGTGGGGGTAGACCGAACCCGGGCTCGGGCGCCAGAGGCCGCCGCTGAGCTCCTCGAGCCGGCGCATGACCTCGTACCCGTGTGCCGGCTCGTCGCGCAGGGCGACCAGGATGGCAGTCCGGATGGCGCCCCGGGGCATCCTCCGGCCGCCGCCCCAGCCGCCTCGCTCGCCGCCCCAGCGGCCGCGGGGCCCCCGCATGCCGCGGCCGGCGAACCGCCGGAACTCGTGGTCGTGGTCGTGCTGGTGGTCGTGCTCGTGCTCGTGGGCCTGGGCTCGCTCGTGTTCGTGGTGTGACATGTGATGACTCCTCGTTCTGTGGTCCCTCGTGGAACTCTGTCTGTCGCTCAGTGTAACACTAACGATATATCAGAATATTTCAAGTCAGACCGAGAAATATCGAAATATTGTTTGCGGCGATCGAGAACCAGGGGACCGGCACTGCGATCGCAGGTCGGGAGCGGGCGCTCAGCGGAGCCGGATGACGTTGCCGGAGACGAGTGCCGCCGCGTCCGACGTCAGGAAGGCGATCACCTCGGCCACCTGCTCCGGTGTGGCCACGCGACGGCCGGCGGACCGGGCGGAGGCCGCCGTGGCGGCGTTGACCCAGCCGGTGTCCGTGACCGGGGGGTGCACGACGTTCGCCGTCACCCCGTACCGGGCCAGCTCGGTGGCCGCGCTCAGCGTGAAATTGACCTGCGCCGCCTTGGCGGCCCCGTAGGACACCTCCTCGGGGAAGCCGTCGGAGTCTCCCGAGGTGAGGCCGACGATGCGTCCCCATCGCCCCTCACGGGCCACGAGGCGCCGGGCGAACTCGGCGATGAGCAAGGCCGCCGCCCGCGCGTCGACGGCGAACACCTGGTCGAAGGTCCGGGCGGTGACCGGAGACTGGCCGCGTCCGTACCGGTCGGTCGCCGCGTGGAAGAAGGTGTCCGCGATCCATCCGGACGCGTTGTTGACCAGGATGTCCACGGGTCCGAGCTCCGATTCGGCGGCGTCGAACAGGGTGCCGATGGCGGCTTCGTCGGAGAGGTCGGCCTCGAGCGCGGCGGCCCGGCCTCCCGAGGCCCGGATGGACTCGACCACGAAGTCCGCCTTCGCCATCCTGGTCGCCCGGTACGCGGCCGGGAGCGCCGGATCGTCGAGTCCCCCCTGTCGCTCGTTGCGGAAGTACGCGCACAGGACGGCGGTGCCCTGGGCCGCCAGCGCCTTGGCCGCCGCTGCCCCGATGCCGTGGTTCGCGCCGGTCACGATCGCCACCCGCGACCGCGGCGTCGGTCCCCTTGCCGGCTGGCTCACTGCGGCTGCCGTCCTGCGCTCAGCCGCCGCGCCCGCCGGTCTGCCGAAGCAGGGAGAGGCGGTCGAGAACCTCCTCGGCCTCGGCGACGAACCGTCGCACGAGATCGCCGGCCGGCACGAGCTCGGAGATGGCGCCGACCCCCTGGCCGGCGGGGTAGCACTCCTTGTCGACGTCGACGCCGTCGGTGAACGAGTCGCCCCCGAGGTGCATCGTGCCGTTCCCGTAGGAGACGCCCAGCTGTTCGGGGAACTTCTTCAGCTCGTCGGGGTGGGCGTCGTAGTAGGCGGTGTACTCGTTCCGCACGACCCGCATCGTCTTGCCGGAGTAGGCGCGGCTCACCGTGGTCTGGTCCTCCCGGCTGGCCAGCAGCTTCTCCTTGTACCCGAGCACGCCGCGCGCCTCGGGCGTCGCGATGAAGCGGGTGCCCACCCAGATGCCGTCGGCGCCCAGCGCCAACGCGGCGGCCAGACCGCGACCGTCGAAGATGCCGCCGGCGGCCACGACCGGCACCCTGTCGCCGACCGCGTCGACGACCTGTGGGACCAGGGGCAGCGAGGCCACCTGGCCCGTGTGGCCGCCTGCCTCGGTCCCCTGCGCCACGACGAGGTCACAGCCGGCCTCGACGGCGCGCACGGCGTGTTCGACCTTCCCGCACATGCTCACGACGAGCACGTCGTGGTGGTGGCAGAGGTCGACCACCTCGGTCGGCACGCCCAGCCCGGCCACGAAGGCCGAGGCGCCGCCCTCGATGATGACCTTGACCTGGTCGGTCATGCCGCCCGGCATGGCGGTGAGAAGGTCGACACCGAACGGCTTGTCGGTGGCGTTGCGCACGGCGGCGATCTCCTCCGCCATCTTCTCGTCGCCCATGGTGGAGGCGCCGAGGCATCCGAAGCCACCGGCGGCCGAGACGGCGGCCGCCAGCGCGGAGTAGGACACGCCCCCCATGCCGGCCAGCATGACGGGGTGCTCAATCCCGAGGAGCTCGGTGAGGCGAGTGCGCATGGGTTCTTGACCTTCCTCCGTCGGATCCGTGCCGGTCGCCGTGTGGCGCCGGCATCCGCCGCGGGGACCGTAGCGCGGGCCGCCGCAGGTGCCGATGCGCTGGGGTGCACCCGCCGTGACCTGCCCGGAGGGACGGGGGCGGTGGGCAGGCGTGGTTGCATTTCGACCAGGACGTTCCTACTCTGAGCCGATCGTGGTCGAGGTCGGGAGGTGGGGGTGAGCGTCGCCGCAGCACCGCCCATGGCCGAGAAGATCACCAAGCGCCGGCTGTGGGTGATCCTCGGTGCCCTGTTGCTGGGGATGCTCCTGGCCGCCCTGGACCAGACCATCGTCTCGACGGCGCTGCCCACCATCGTGGGCGACCTGCACGGCGGGTCGCATCTGGCCTGGGTGGTCACTGCCTACCTGCTGGCTTCGACGGTGTCGACGCCGCTGTGGGGGAAGTTGGGCGACCAGTACGGACGCAAGACCTTCTTCCAGGCCTCGATCGTCATCTTCGTCATCGGGTCGGCCCTGGCGGGTTTCAGCCACACCATGACCGAGCTGATCGCCTTCCGTGCCCTGCAGGGCCTGGGTGGCGGCGGACTCATGGTCGGCGCCCAGACGATCATCGGCGATGTGGTGTCGCCGCGGGATCGCGGCCGCTACATGGGCCTCTTCGGCGCCATGTTCGCCGTGGCCACGGTCATCGGCCCGCTCATCGGCGGCCTGTGCGTGACCTACCTGTCGTGGCGCTGGGTCTTCTACATCAACCTGCCCCTCGGGATCCTGGCCCTGTTCGTGACCGGCGCCGTGCTGCCCGGCCACCTGCGCCGGGTCAGCCACAGGATCGACTACGCAGGGGCGTTGCTGCTCGCCGGCTCGGCGACGGCCCTCATTCTCTTCGCCAGCCTGGGCGGCATCTCCTGGGCGTGGGCCTCGCTCCCGAGCATCGCCTGCGCCGTCGTGGGCGTCGTGCTCGCCGTCGCGTTCCTCTTCGCGGAGAAGGTGGCGGCCGAGCCGGTGATCCCGCTCAAGCTCTACCGGGTGCGGGTCTTCAACGCGGCCAGCGCCATCGGCTTCGTGATGGGCTTCGCCATGTTCGGGGCGCTCACGTTCCTCCCTCTTTTCATGCAGAACGTGAAGGGGGTCAGCCCCACCGCGTCGGGCCTGCGCATCCTGCCGCTCATGCTCGGGATGCTCGGCGCGTCCGTGATCTCGGGCCGGCTCGTCACCCGGTGGGGCCGCTACAAGGTCTTCCCGGTCGTCGGCACGGCGTTGATGACGGTGGGGGCCTACCTCCTCTCGCTGATCGACGCATCGATCAACAACTGGGTCCTCGCCCTGTACATGTTCGTCTTCGGCGTCGGCATGGGCCTGATCATGCAGGTGCTCGTCGTCGCGGTGCAGAACTCCGTGTCCTACGAAGATCTCGGTGTGGCGACGAGCAGCGCCACCTTCTTCCGGATGATCGGGGGCTCCTTCGGCACGGCGGTGTTCGGGGCGATCTACACGATCGTGTTCACCCACACGCTTGCGCCGACCCTGGCCAAGGTCCCGGCCTCCATCCTCCGATCGTTCAACCCGCAGACGATCAACCCCGGGATCCTGGACAAGCTCAAGTCGACGGCAGAGGGCCTCGTGTTCTACGGCAAGTACATCGACGCGGTGACGCACTCGGTGCAGGTCGTGTTCCTCGTGGCGGTGCCGATCTGCTTCCTGGCGTTCCTGCTCAGCTTCCTCTTGCCCGAGGTGGAGTTGCGCAAGACGGTGCAGACGGTCGACCTCGGGGAGGTGCAGGGGGCCCCGCAGAGCCGCTCGTCGCTCCAGGAGATCCAGCTCGCGCTCGAGCGGGTGTCGGCCCGGGAGAACCGGCCCGAGCTGTACCGCACACTGGCCCAGCGGGCGGGCATCGACCTGCCACCGCGGTCGTGCTGGCTGCTGTACCGGCTCGCCGATCAGCCCGCGGCGAGCGTCACGGAGGTGGCGGAGCACCTGAAGATCGACCCGGAGCTCATCCAGCCGGGTGTCGACGGGCTGGTGTCCGCCGGCATGATCGAGGAGCGGCGACTGGGTGCCCAGTGCGACCTCCACCTGACGGCCACCGGCAGGACCGCGCTCGACAAGCTGACCGAAGCCAGGCGCAACGGGCTGACCGAGCTGCTCGAGGGGTGGAACCCCGAGGAGCACCCCGAGATCATTGAGATGGTGAAGGAGCTCGCCCACGCGCTGCTCGCCGACGACGAGCGCATGGTGGCCGACGCCATGCTGCACACGCCCGCGGCGGCCACCGCGGGCACCGGGGCGGACTGACCCGGGTCCGGGGGACCGGCCCTGAGCAGGGGAGTGGGCCGGCGGAGAAAGGGCGCGCCGCTACGCTGAGGCGTCATGCCCACCTACCTGGCGGACATCCTCGCCTCGCATCGCGCCCGCGCCGGCACCGACGGCCGCCCGCTGGGCGACCTGGTCGAACGGGCCGCCGCCCTGCCGGAACCCCGGGACTTCACCGGCGCGCTGCGCGGTGACGGGCTGTCGTGCATCGCCGAGATCAAGCGGCGCTCACCGTCGAAGGGTGCGCTCGACCTCGGGCTCCGACCCGAATTGGTGGCCAGGGAGTACGTCGCCGGGGGCGCTGCCTGCCTGTCCGTCCTGACCGATGCCGACTTCTTCGGTGGGTCGCCCGAGGACCTGGCCGCGGCGCGACAGGCCTCGGGCCTTCCCGTCCTGCGCAAGGACTTCACCGTGCGGGAGGCGGACGTCGCGGACGCCCGGCTGATGGGGGCCGACGCCGTGCTCCTCATCGCCGCCGCCCTCGACGACGATGCGCTGGCCCGGTGCGCGGCCCTGGCTGACGACCTCGGTCTGGCTGCCCTGGTGGAGGTGCACGACGAGGAGGAGCTCGACCGGGCCCTGGGCGCCGGCTCCCGTTTGGTCGGCGTGAACCAGCGCGACCTGCGGACCTTCCAGGTCGACCACGAGCGCGCCTGCGCCCTCGTGGCACGGATCCCGCCGGGGGTGACCGCCGTGGCCGAGTCGGGCATCCGGGACGCCGACGACGCCCGTCGCCTGGCCGAGGCCGGGTACGACGCCATCCTGGTCGGCGAGGCGCTGGTCCGCGCCGGTGACCGGGCGGCCCAGCTGCGCGAGCTGGTCGGGCACCCCGTCGGGACACGATGAGCGAGGGTCTCTTCGTCAAGATCTGCGGCATCACGTCGGAAGCCGACGCGCTGCTGGCGGTGAGCCTCGGAGCCTCGGCGGTCGGTTTCCTCTTCGCACCCTCGCCCCGCCAGGTGTCCGTGCAGCTCGCCGGCGACATCGCCAAGCGGCTGCCCGAGCACGTCCTGACGGTCGGGGTCTTCCGCAACGAGGCCCCGCAGCGGGTGGTGGAGGCGGTGCGTGTGGCGGGCCTGGGCGCGGCGCAGCTCCACGGTCAGGAGACGGCCGAGGAGACGCAATGGGTGCGGGCCCGGGTGCCGACGGTGATCAAGGCCTTCCGCGCCGGCGAGCGCGCCATCGAGCGCTTCGAGGAGTTCGGCGCGGACTACCTCCTGGTGGACGGTGACAACCCAGGTTCGGGACAGGTCTTCGACTGGCGGCTGGCCGAGGGGGTGGCCGACCCCCACCGTCTCATCGTCTCGGGGGGGCTGACGCCGGACAACGTGGCGCAGGCGGTGGCCAGCCTGCGGCCGGCCGGCGTCGACGTCTCCACCGGTGTGGAGTCCGCGCCGGGGCGGAAGGACCCGCTGCTGGTGCGTGCCTTCATCGTGAACGCGCGGCAGGCGCAGGACGCGACGGCGACGCGTGACACTCTGGCCGACCCCGTGGCCGAAGAGCCCTACGACTGGAGGGACGGATGAGCGGCGACAGCCTCATGGGCCGGCCGGGTGCCGACGGCAGGTTCGGCGAGTTCGGAGGCCGCTTCGTCCCCGAGGCGCTGATGCCGGCCTGCCTCGAGCTCGAGAAGTGGTTCGACGACGCCTGGGCGGACCCCGCCTTCCGCGCCGAGCTCGACGGGTTGCTCCGCCACTACGGCGGCCGCCCGACGCCCGTGACCGAGTGTGGCCGCCTCTCGGAGCGGTTGGGGGTGCGGGTGCTCCTCAAGCGGGAGGACCTGGCGCACACGGGCTCGCACAAGCTCAACAACGTCGTTGGTCAGGCCCTCCTGACCAAGCGGATGGGCAAGGAACGGATGATCGCCGAGACCGGAGCGGGCCAGCACGGCGTGGCCTCGGCCACGGCCGCTGCGCTCTTCGGCCTGGAGTGCACCGTGTTCATGGGCGAGGTCGACACCAAGCGCCAGGAGCTCAACGTCTTCCGGATGGAGCTGCTCGGTGCGGAGGTCCGATCGGTGACGTCCGGCAGCCGGACGCTGAAGGACGCGGTGAACGAGGCCATGCGCGAGTGGGTGGCGAGCGTCGACACCACGCACTACTGCCTCGGATCGGTCATGGGGCCGCACCCCTTCCCGTACATGGTCCGCCAGTTGCAGAGCGTGGTGGGGGAGGAGGCGCGGGCGCAGTGCCGCGACGTGCTCGACGGCAGCGACCCGGACGTGGTGGTCGCCTGCATCGGCGGCGGGTCCAACGCGGCGGGGACCTTCGCCGGCTTCGTCGACACCGGGGCGCGACTGGTGGGCGTGGAGGCGGCCGGCGGTGCGGCCATCACCAACGGGATCCCGGGGGTGCTGCACGGGATGCACTCCCGCCTGCTCCAGGACGAGGCGGGGCAGATTCTGGAGGCGGAGTCGATCTCGGCCGGTCTGGACTACCCGGGGCTCGGCCCCGAGCACGCCCACCTGGCGGCGATCGGGCGGGCCGAGTACTCGACGGCGACCGACGACGAGGTGCTCGAGGCCTTCCGTCTCCTCAGCCACACCGAGGGGATCATCCCCGCCCTCGAATCGGCGCACGCGGTGGCGTGGGTGGCGCGGACGGCCGGCACACCGGCGCTGCCCGCCGGGTCGACGGTCCTGATCACCCTCTCGGGCCGGGGGGACAAGGACGTGGCCCAGGTGCGCGAGATCTTCGGTCGTGGGCGCGATGCCTGACTTGGACAAGGAGCTACGGGCCCGGCGCGACAGCGGGCGCAAGCTCCTGATCCCGTACCTCATGGGTGGCATGACCGACGACTGGCCGCAGACGCTGGCCGCCGTGGTCGCCGCCGGTGCGGACGCGGTGGAGGTCGGCATCCCGTTCTCGGACCCCATCATCGACGGGCCGGTCATCCAAGAGGCGGGGCTGCGCTCGCTCACGCGAGGCACGGTGCCCCAGGAGGTGCTCGACGGCATCGCCGGAGCCGAATCGCCGGTGCCCGTCGCCGTGATGACGTACTACAACATCGTCTTCCGCGCCGGGCACAAGCGGATGGCGCGCTCACTGGCGGCCGCCGGCGTCAGTGGCGCCATCATCCCCGACCTCCCCATTGAGGAGATCGACCCCTGGGCGGCCGAGGCGGACGGGGCGGGCATCGCCACCGTCCTGCTGGTGGCACCCTCGAGCCCGCCGGACCGGGTTGAGCGCATCTGTGCGCGGGCCCGCGGCTTCGTCTACGCCGTGGCGCGGATGGGAGTGACCGGTGAGCGCGGGGACCTCGGAAACGACCTCACGAAGGTCGTCGAGCGCATCCGGAACTGCACCGACATGCCCATATGCGTCGGGATCGGCGTGTCCACGCCCGCCCAGGCGGCGGAGGTGTGCGAGGTGGCGGACGGAGTGGTCGTCGGATCGGCCCTCGTCCGCCGGCTGCTCGAGGGCGAGGGCCCCGACGGCGCCGCCGCCTTCGTCGGGTCGCTCCGGGACGCGATCTCCTAGACGCGCCCGCGCAGCTGGTCCTCGGCGGCGGCGGCCAAGGCACGCTGTCCGGCGCTGTCGGGGTGGGCGGCGCGCCACACGTATCCCTCCAGCTCCGCCTCGGCCCGGGTCGCGCTGGCCGTGAGCCCGGTGCAGGCCGCGGCGCCGTGCAGGGCATCGGTGTCGGTGCAGGTCTTCGCGGCCAGGATGTCGGCCGCGTCGGCGGCCAGCGTGGCGTCGGGCACCGGCTCGCCCGAGAAGACGTACGGGTCGGTGGTGCAGATGCCGTGACCCTCGAAGGTGGATGCCACGTCGATCAGCCTCACGTTCGTGACGTGCTGGGCGCGGGCGTCGGCGACGGCCCCGGCGATGGAGCTGTTGAGAGCGTCGAGGACCACGTGTGCGGCGGCGGCGGTGCTGGCCGCGTTGGCCTCGAGGCCCGAGCACACCAGGTTGGTGTGGAGATGGGAGGCGGACGTGTCATCGGCGATCTGCGAAGGGCTCGGGATGGGTTGGTAGTAGTCGAGCACGGCGATGGTGCCGACGTCGGGTGCCATGCCCTCGATGGCACTCGCCAGACTGGTCCGCACGTCGGCCAGCTTGGCCGCCACCGCGGGCGTCACCGCCCCGTTCTGGACGCATTGCGTCCCCAGCCCCAGCGCCACGCCACCCACACTGGCCAGCTGGTGGAGCAGGCACTGGGCGAAGTCGATGTCGTCCGCCCCGTCCTGGATCGTCACCAGACGGGCGGGGTGGCGGCTGAGTGCCGCCGCCTCCACCTCGTCCCCCAGATTCCGGGCCTGCTGCGAGGGGACGGGGCACTGCCCGTCCCGAGCGGTGTTGTCGACCGCGTCCGCCACGGCGCCGCTGATGGCCAGCTGGTCGCCGGTCAGGGCGCAGTTGGTCGGCCGCACCGTCATGGTGAGCCCGAAGTGGGAAGCGACCTGGCTCGGGTAGGCGGCGGAGGACGGGCCCTGCGACACCCAGGCCGCGGGCAGTCCCACCTGGGGTGTCAGGTACGGGTTGTGGAGCCCGTGGCCATAGGGCACCGAGTCCCCGAGGGCGACGGCGCGTGTCGAGGTGAGCGCCGGCGCGGTGGGAGCGGGGGACCGGGCCGAGCGCGTGGCCAGCACGACACCCCCGACCACCAGCGCCAGGACCGCCACGGTGACCAGGGCCCACGCGACGGGGGAGCGGCGCGCCGCGGCACCCCAGGTTCTCATCCTTCCCATCACGGACCTCACGAGTCAGCCGCCGGGCGGCAGCGGAGGAGCGACCTTACCGGTTGGGTTCAGCCAGGTGGCAGCAGGACAAGGCAGCCGTTGTGGCCGCCGAAGCCGAAGGAGTTGGACAGGACCGCGGCGGGCTGCCATCGCCGGGGCTCACCGTGCACGACCCGGATCGTGATCTCGGGATCGGGCTCCTCGTAGCCGGCGGTGGGCGGGATGGTGGCATGGTGGATGGTCAGCACGGCCGCCACGGCCTCGATGGCTCCCGCCGCGGCCAGCCCGTGACCGGTCACGCCCTTGGTCGACGTGACGAGCGGACCGGGCTCGCCGAACACCTTGCCGATGGCGCGCGCCTCGGCCAGGTCGTTCAACGGCGTCGACGTGCCATGGGCGTTGATGTGCCCGACGTCGGCGGGCGTGATGTCGGCGTCGGCCAGCGCCAGCTCCATGCAGGCGACCGCCCCGGCGCCGTCCGGCGCGGGAGCGGTGATGTGGTGCGCGTCGGCGGTGCTGGCCGCTCCCGCCACCTCGGCATAAATGGTGGCCCCGCGTGCCAGGGCACGGTCCCAATCCTCGAGGACCAGCGCGGCGGCGCCTTCGGTCATGACGAACCCGTCCCGGCGAGCGTCGAAGGGACGGGAGAAGCCCGAGGTGGACAGCGCCGTCATGTTGGCGAACGCGGCCAGCGCGACCGGGACCATGCTGGCCTCCGATCCGCCCCCGATGGCGACGTCGCAGCGGCCGGTGGCGATGAGCCGGGCTGCGGCGGCGATGGCGTGGGTACCGGCGGCGCACGCGGTGCAGATGACCTCGGACGGGCCCCGCCAGCCGAGCCGCATGGAGATGCCCGCCGCTCCCGCGTTGGCCATCATCATGGGCACCAGCCGCGGCGAGACGCGGTCGGGACCCTTCTCGTTGAACACCCCGACCTGCGTGGCCAACGTCTCGAGGCCCCCGACACCCGTGGCGAAGACGACCCCCGCCTTGGCCGGGTCGACCCCGAGCTCACCGGCGCCCGTGACCGCCATGTCGGCGGAGGCGATGGACAGCTGCGCGAAGCGGTCGAGCTGGCGGACCTCCTTCGGGCCGAACCAGTCCGTCGGCTCGAACCCCCGGACCGCCCCACCGACGACCGACGGGTGCAGCAGGCCGTCCCACAGGGCGTCCACCCCGACACCGCAGCAGGTGACCGCGCCGAGCCCGGTGACAGCGACCCGCCGCCCCCGGATCGGGCCGTCGGCGCCGATCCCGACCTGCATCAGAGCTTCGACGAGATGAGGTCGAACGCCTGGCCGATCGTCGTAATGTCCTCGAGCTCGGTCTCCTCGACGGTGACGTCGAAGGCCTCCTCGAGGGCCATCACCAGCTCGACCAGGTCAAGACTGTCGGCATCGAGATCGTCGGCGAACTTGGCCTCCTTGGTGATCTTCTCCGCCGGCACCTGCAAAACCTCTACGGCGCACTCGCGAAACTTCTCGAACGCTGCGTCGCTGTCCACTGTCTGCTCCTTATCTGTCGGTTCTCCAGAACGCTACAGGCCCATGCCCAGCCCACCGTCGACCGGGACCACGGCCCCGGTCACGTACGCCGCAGCGTCGGAGGCCAGGAAGCCGACCACGGCCGCCACGTCCCCTACGGTGCCGGCGCGGCCGAGCGGCACCTGCCCGGTCATGAGCGCCACCCGGTCGGCGCCCAACGCGGCGGTCATGTCGGTGTCGATCAGGCCGGGGGCCACCACGTTCACGGTGATCTGGCGGCTGCCCACCTCACGGGCGATGGCGCGGGCCATGCCAACGAGGCCGGCCTTGGACGCGGCGTAGTTGGCCTGGCCGGGGAGCCCGACGAAGGCCCCGACGGACGAGACGAAGATGATGCGACCTGCATGGGCGCGCAGCATCTTGGCGACGGCCCGCTTGGCGACCCGGAACGACCCGGTGAGGTTGGCGTCGATCACGTCGTGGAAGGCCGCATCGCTCATGCGCAGCATCAGGGAGTCCATGGTGATGCCGGCGTTGGCCACGAGGACCTGGACGGGTGCCCAGCGCTCCTCTACGGCGGTGAAGGCCGCATCGACCTCGTCGGAGTTGCGCACATCGCAGCGCACGGCGAGAAATCGGTCCGGATCGGAGCCCTCGGGTGCCGTGGGGGGGTCGTCCGAACGGAACGTGGTGGCCACCTGGTCGCCGTTGGCCAGGAACCACTGCACGCACGCCGCGCCGATGCCGCGTGTGCCGCCGGTGACGAGGACGACGGCCATCAGCGGGCGTCGGGGACCCGGAGCCAGACGAGCGGCTGGCCGTCCTGGACCCGCTCACCGTCGGCCGCCAGCCAGCGGATGACCTGACCGGCGAAGGGCGTCCGTACCTCGGACACGCCCACGCGCCCCACGAGGTCGCCGACGTCCACGGCGGAGGACGGCCCGTCCGGGTCGACGTCCGTCCCCGGCAGGAGGCCGGTCCCCGGCGCGCTGAGGGAGACCTCGGGACTGAAGATGCCGCTGGAGGGGCTCACCACGACTCGTTCGGACATGTAGAGGTGCTCGCCCTGGTGCAGTGCCGGCTCGGCCCTCCAGGTGCCCGCCGCGCCGATCTGGTCCATGAGCGTGTCGAGGTCCTCCGGCTTGGAGACGGCCAGGGACTGGATCTCGGGCAGGCTGCGCTTGGCCAGCCCGCTGAGCACCCCGCCCGGCCCGAGCTCGACGAGCGACGTGAGCCCGAGGCCGGCGAAGGTCTCGAGGGTCTGTCGCCAGCGCACCGGACTGCAGAGCTGTGCCGAGAGCAGCCCGGGCCACTCGGCCGGGTCGTCGTGCACGTGCGCGTCCACGTTGGCCACGACGCGCACCTCGGGCGTGAGGAAGGTGACCTCGGCGAGCGCCTTGCGCAGGTCCGCCCGCGCCCCCTGCATCAGAGGGGTGTGGAACGCGCCCGACACCTGGATCGGCATGACGCGCTTGGCCCCGAGGGCCTTGGCCAGCTCGCCGGCCCGCGCCACCGCCTCGGGGGTGCCGGCGATGACCACCTGCCCCGGCGCGTTGTAGTTGGCCACCCATACCTCACCCTCGGCCCGCATGCAGGCCGCTTCGGCGTCGTCGTCCGCGATGCCGAGGAGGGCCGCCATGGTCCCCGGGGCCTCCTCGCCGGCCCGCGCCATGGCCTCTCCCCGGGCGACCACGAGCCGGATCCCGTCCTCGAAGCCGAGGGCGCCGCTGGCGACCAGCGCGGTGTACTCGCCGAGGCTGTGCCCCGCGCAGGCGGCGGGAGTGAGGCCGATCCGCTCGACAGCATCGAGCACGACCAGGCTCATCACGGTCGTGGCCAGCTGCGCGTTCTCGGTCTGGGTGAGCTCTTCGATCGGAGCGTGCAGGAGGAGGTGGGACAGGTCGCGCTCGGCTGCGGCCGACGCCTCCTCGACCACCTCCCACGAGGGATGGTCCACCCACGGCCCACCCATGCCGGCTCGTTGTGATCCTTGTCCGGGAAAGGTGAAGACCAACACGGTTTTCCGACGGCTCCCATCGACGGCGGGTGGAGGAGCCCCCAGTGTGGCATGCCGGCACGGGGGAGGCCCAAGTCCGACGCGGATTTCTTGCGGATCTTCGTACCTTTGGTGCGAAGATGAGAGGACCCTGAGAAGGTTTCGCTGGTTACCGGGCGGAAACCTGGTAGGACGCGAGGTACGACCAGACCAGTCCTCGGGCCGTGTGGACTCCGAAAAAGTGCTGAAAGGGGCGCCGCGGGCGCCTCGAACGACGCTCGGTCCGGGCCCACCACGGTCGCGCGCGACGCCGGCGGCACCACAAGGTCTCAGGCGGCGACCACTTTGCGACGAAACATTGTGTGATCGGACGAACACCCAGGGCGATGACTCCTCCACGACGGGAACACCGAGCTTGCCGAAAGCGGCCACGCCGCGGCGCCCCACAGGTCGCCGCGGCGCAGCCGACGCCGCCCCGGTGCGGCCCACGGCACCGTCGGAACCCGGGTTGCGCGGTGCTCACCGTTTACGCCTCTCACCTGGGCTCTCGCCTGAGCCAGCCGCCCGTCCGGGGGGCATTAGCCTTGCGGCTCTGAGGGGGATGACGAGCGTGGGCCAGGGTCGGCGAGATGTCCATCGGCACAGTGGCGGAACGACGCATCGCTTTGCCTGCGCGCTCCTCGGTGCCTCGCTGACGATGGTCGTGGCGTTGATCTTGGCGGTGGCCGTGGGCGCTACCGGATCCTCAAAGGCCTTCGCTGCCGGGAGTGCGCGTGAGACGCTGCACGGTCATCAGGGCATCGTGCCCCCAGGAGCGACCCTCCTGGGGCCGGCTCCGTCGACGACCACACTCCCGCTCGAGGTCACCCTCCAGCCGAGGGATCCCTCGGCCCTGGCGGCAGAGGTCCAGGCGGTCTCCAACCCACGGTCGCCCGAGTACCGGCACTTCCTGACGCCCCAGCAGTTCGCACAACGCTTCGGCCCGACCCAGGCCACCATCGCGCAGGTGGCGTCCGCGCTCCGGAGCGAGGGCCTGACCGTGGGGACACCTTCATCGGGCGCGTTGTCGCTTCCCGTCTCCGGCACCGTGGCCCAGATCCAGTCGGCCTTCTCGACGCCGATCTCTCGTTACCGGCTGGCCTCGGGGAAGACGGGCTACGACAACCGGTCGGCCCCGGAGGTGCCGGTGACCGTCGCGCCACAGATCGAGGGCGTCCTCGGACTGGACACGCTGAGCCCGCCGCAGCCGACCACCACCGTCCCGCCGGCGAGCTCGTCCACCTCGCACCCGGCGGCCACCCCCGCTGCCTCGCCCGCCCTGGCGCCGGGGCAGCCCACACCCACCGGAACGAGCTGCACCAGCTCCATCAGCGGCGTCGAGAGCAACTACGGGGCGCTCGACGCGGACCAGCTGGCCCAGGCGTACTCGTTCGACCCGCTCTACACGGCAAACCACTACGGGGCGGGGTCGACGGTCGCGCTCGTGGAGATGTACGGGGCCGGGTACCGGCCGAGCGACATCTCGACCTTTGCCGCTTGTTATGGCATCACGAACGGTGGCGGTCAGGTCACGGAGAAGAACCTGCCCAATGGGGGTGCCCTGGGTGGCAACACCGTGGAGGCGGAGCTCGACATCGAGACCGTGTTGTCTCTCGCCCCCAAGGCCAACATCGAGGTGTACGAGGGGGGGCCGTCCGACGACCTGTACGACGTCTTCAAGCAGATTGTTGACGACGACACGGCCAAGATCATCAGCGCCAGCTGGACGAACGGCTGCGAGGCCTATGTGGGACAGGCCTACCAGAACTCGGAGAACTCGCTGTTCCAGCAGGCGGCTGCCCAAGGGCAGTCGATCTTCGTGGCGACGGGTGACGAGGGATCCGAGGGCTGCAATACGAACGGGGAAAGGACGGCTGCCACGGGCTCCGACCCTGTTACGCAGGCTGTCGACCCCTCCACCGGCACCCTCTACATCGCCGACAAATCGAGCAACACGGTCACCGTGGACAGCGAAGGCAGCGCCAGCAACCCGACGGACTTCGCCTCAGCGTCGGGGCCGGTCCCGACCGGCTCCGGCCCCGACGCCGTGGCGCTGGACACCGCCGACGGGAAGGTGTTCGTGGCCAACTCGGGAGGCAGCCTGACGGTGATCCCGACCGCCACCTGCAACGCGGCCACGAACACCGACTGCAGCACGCCGACGCCGATAGCCGGGAATGGGCATCTCAGTGCCCCCGATGCGCTCGCCGTCAACGGCTCCACGTTGTACGTCGGCAACAGCAATGGGACCGTCGCCGTCTACGACGCGGCGTCCAACACGTGGGTAGCCACGGTCAACCTCCTCGCTTCCTCGGTGGCAACCGCTCTGGCCGTGGACGCCACCAACGGAACGATGTACATCGCCGACGCGAGCAACAACAGGGTCGAATACATCAACATCGCCAACTGCAACGCCACCATCAGCACGGGGTGCTCGGTGTCGCCCTCCACGGTCACGGGCACACTCGGGAACGATCCCGTGACCATGGCCGTGACCGCAGGCGACCTGTACGTGGGCAACGCAGGCGCGGGTGGTGGGATCTCCGTCGTCAGCCTGACCACCCACGGTGTGGTGAAGACCATCTCCACCGACGAATCCCTGGTCGACAACGGGATAGGCCTGGTCCAGTCCGTCGGCCTCTCACCGGACGGCACGAAGGTGCTGGCGATCGTGACCGGCCTCGACTTCCCGGGCGATGTGATGGCGACGATCAACCCGTCGACCCAGGCCATCACCGCGACCGTCGCGCTTCAGGACGGGACCGATTCCATGGGGCAATTGGTCAGCGACGGTACCCGGGACTACGTGTGGGCCCTCGACGAAACGAACCCAGGTGACATCATCCAGAATCTGAATCTCGCCGCCACGGACCCGGCGAGCCAGCCCTACGTGACGGCGGTCGGTGGCACCTCGGTCACGGCCGTTGGTCCGGCGCCAACCGAGACGGTA
>Ga0182030_10011262_pt1 | contig 18057 bp, 15 predicted proteins | sample 812S3MmetaG_FD_121299 | JGI IMG/M metagenome (GOLD analysis project Ga0182030, IMG submission 121299) | Permafrost microbial communities from Stordalen Mire, Sweden - 812S3M metaG (Illumina Assembly) | ecosystem: Environmental > Terrestrial > Soil > Wetlands > Permafrost | place: Sweden...
ACGGCAATAACTGGCGCGAAAGCTGCGACCGGGCTTCTGAAGATGAGGCCTGGGAGGATGATAACCAGTAGGATGGTTGCCAGGGTAACGATCTTAGTCGCGGTACCGAACGAACTGTTGCTGTCGGCACTCTCGGCAATCTGACCCGTGAGACCGGTCTGTAAGTCACTGCCCGCGATGAGCTGCTTCACCTTGCTTCGGACATTGTCGGTAAAGGTTGTGTCCGCAGTGCCGCCTGTGGACTGACCATTTACTATGATCTGCACCATCTGTGCCGTATCATTTTTTGCTATATCCTGCGAGGCGGTCTCGACCGCTACAACTTCATGGAGGTGAGCTGCTTGCAGGTCGCTCGCTAGCGTCTGGATGGCCGTATGGTCACTAGCTGTCAACTTGCCGCCACCTTTGCGGGTGACAAGTAAGATTTCTACGTCGTCATTAGATTGTGGAAATGCCTTATTTCCGATGTTGCCTGCTTGTACTGACTCATATTTATTCGGGAGGAAGCTAGTTTGACTGCTGCTGGTAACACTACTGAGTTTGGGAGAAAAAGCGGTAATGATGATCGCAAGTACGATCCATATGCCGATGACCCACCAGCGGTTACGTGTGATGAATTTCCCGAGTGAATTGAGCATAGGCGTCCTTTACAAATAGTTTACTCACTAAACTTTATAGGTACTTCACTATATCGTCAATAAAGTTTTACACTTCGTGAGGATGCTATGCGTCAAGGTGACTTAAAAACTCGACCAACTCCCGGGGCGTAATCTCTGCTTTGACAATGTAGCCGTCAGCTTTTCGTTCTATCTCGCTGCGCACCTCCTCACGCTGTTCGAGATTGGTCGTAATAATTACCTTACCGTGCAGATGTGGGGTCTTTGAGGGATCTCGTAACGCGTCCAGGACTTCTACGCCGGTTATACCCGGTATCATGATGTCGAGTAGGACGATGTCGTACACATCGGTTTGCGCAGCTTTCAGACCTTCGTCTCCGTCCAGCCGTACATCAACTTCGTAGCCAGCTTTTGTTAAAGCTCGGGTATAGAGCTCGCTTATAAAGTGCTCGTCTTCAACGCAGAGAACGCGCTTGCCTGTGCTGGTGTCTGAATTATCTGATTGCATTATGTCTATTCTAGCATCTGATCTGACGACTAGTCTCTAAAAAGCGCATGGTTCTTGATCCAGCCATGGGCATTTCGAGTGATTTCAGGACTAGTACCTACCTTGCCTGCTCCCTTGAGTTGAGCATAGGGGAGGACAGTAAACGTGAATGTGCTGCCTGCTCCGACTTTACTATTAACCCAAATGTTGCCGTCGTGCGCTTCTACAATGGCCTTCGCGAGGTATAGCCCCAGCCCCGTACCGCCAATTTGTGCCTGGTTACGGTGGTTACGATAAAATTTATCGAATATATGGGGGAGGATGCTTTCATCGACTCCAACCCCATTGTCGTGGACGCTCGTTTCGATGAATCCTTCTTTATTCTCTATAACGTTGACGGTAATCTCATCCTTGTCCTTACTGTATTTGATGGCATTATCCAGCAGATTTGCTAGTACCTCATAAATACTGTACTGATCGGCCCCAGCTGTAGGCAGATTCTCTGCGATGTTCGTCGTAATTGTAATACCACGGACGCCGGCACGCAGACGCATATCCTTTACTACACTGTCGATGACTTCAGGCCAGTTGGCTTCATGAAGCTGCAACGTGAGCTGGTTATCCTCGATCTTCGCAACATTCAGAATGTTTTCTACGAAAGCTGTCAGCTGCTGGGCCGCGGCGTCCATCTGTTTCATGAAGCGCTGCATTTCCTCGTCGAGGTCGGGACCGATCTCGTCGTTAAATACCTCAATGTAGCCACGTAACAGGGTGAGCGGTGTACGGAGTTCGTGGACGCTTAGTGCTACGAAACTGAGCGACTGATCGTCTTCACTGTATGTTGCCGTATGGTCAAATAACACGAGCAATGATTCGTATCCTGATGAGTTATTTTGATTATAGTAGGCTGCTAAGTCGAACTGCAGGCCGCCTTCCTGTCCCGGTAGACCGGTGCGGACCCGCTCCCAGCGATGCTCGGCAGTTACCGACTTATTCTTGACCGATTTGAGCCAGCTGTGCAGCGTCTCTTCGGTCGAGAAGGACATGTCGACGGCGGTGTATATATCTTGACCAGCGAGTTCACTTGCCGGCTTGTCAAAGTACTTCGCTGTTGCCTCATTGGCAAAAACAATCTTCTCTTCTTTATCCAGCACGATAAGCGGCAAAGGCAAGCTACTGGCAATAAAGTTGGTATGGATGTCTAGTGCTGCCTTAGCGCCTGCCTGCTCCATACCCTGCACGACGCTGGTAAGTTGGTATAACTGGTTAATAAGATTGGTGACCAGTTCGCGTCCTAGATGGAGCTGCTCGGGTGCAGGTGCGCCCACTTCACTGGCTGTACCGGGGGCTATATGCATGATCGCCTGCCAAAGGAACTTCGTCGGCTGTGTCAATGAGCGCGTGCTCAGCCACGGAATAATGCCGAGTGATATGAGCGGTACTGCAATAATCGCCAGGAATGCCCACCAACCGGTTAGTTTTACGACCTGATCAACGATATACCAGTCCGCGAGAATAAGGACGTTGTTGATCAGCATGACCAGGAATAACCTGGCGCGGAATTGCCGCATGAAGGTCTGAAAATAACCCATCGCCTAGTTCGCTGTGCTCTGGGTAGTTCCCTTGTAGGATACTTGGCTGTTGCTAGAAACGGCTGCGATCCAAGTCTGGCCACGGTTAAGTAGAATAGTCTGGCCGCTACTGGTGGTAAAAGTTACCTGAGAAGTGTTGCTTGCCTTGTGCCACTGGCCAGTTGTGACACCGCCATTCTGGAATACGTAGGCGGTCCCATTACCCAGTACATTGTAGTCAGAGTAATAGGCACCGGATGAGTCGAGAGCACCCTGACTCAGGGGCACAACGATAGCAATGACGACGCTTGGACTAAGTTGCTTATTCGTATTGGCGTCAACGTCGGGAGTTCCGTCTGTACTCCGGTTGTAAGAGTTGGTGATGGGATCATAGACATAGCTTGGATTGTATACGGGGCCTGAAATATCCAAAGCTATACTGCTCGCGGTAGGCTGCTTGAGTGGCGCTGCCTTAGCATCCCGCGGAAAGCCGGTATACGTGCTTGTGTAGCCTTTGCTGGCTTCTAGCTGATTGAGGGTGTCGATACCGGTATAGACGTTATGCGGAGCATCTCGGGTGGTTATACGATGGAAGTAACTGCCGTTATAGAACTGATTCATATCTTGGACGCCCCAACTAGTGATGTCGCTGAGTGCATCCGGACTGCCACCGACATGTGCGTAGGCGGCATCAAAACCGAGTGCCCATTGTATGTAGTATGGTCGGGCGCTTCTAATGGGCCCGACGTTCGTTGGTGTCGTGTCCTGGTAGAGTGCCATGAAACGTGTGACGCCGCCTTCAGCTTGCGCTTCAAACACAACACCTGCTTGGCTAAGACCGCTCTGCGGACGAGCGAATGTACTGTTTTCTACCATTACCGCGGTCACGGGTTTCTTATTGAGACTTGCATCAGTTATTGGTAGTCCACTGAGGTCGCTATAGAGTGTGGTTGGCGCATGGACAACAACAGCTACGGCTGCTTTCTTCTTTGCTACCGGGGTATGCTTGCGCGTGAGAAGCCAACCACCTGCTCCTCCACCGATAAGGACGAGTAGCATGAGGCTACAGATAAGCCATTGTTTGCGCGTATGCGGAATCCAGCGTCGTTCTCGTTTTGCTGGCCTAGCCGTGGTCTGCTCCTGAGTGGTAGTAGATTCCGGAGCAGCAGCTGTCGTCGTATCTTCCGAGGCGACTTCATCAGGTGTCTTAAATACTTCCGACTCCTCCACTTCGGCCTGGTCTTGCAAGGCTGCTTTGCCGATTTCTTCGGATGGTGGAGTGCGAGTTGGTTTTGGTTTCGGACGCTGAGGGCTTGGTGCCACGTCTTGAATCATAAGCACTATTGTAGCACTTAAAGACTTGCGAGCAGTTGGTCGATGCGATGGAAGGTAGTTTCCTTGCCGATTACCTGTATCGTATCGGCTAATGCCGGGCTGGAGGGCGCCTGTGTGGTGGCAATTCGTATGAGACTAAACAGTACGCCCGGTTTCTGGCCGGTCTGTTCTAGAAGCGCATTCAGACGACTGGCGAGATCATCCTTCGAGAAGTCACTCTGTTTCAAACTCTCTCTTGCGAGTTCCAACAACTTCTTTAGCTCGCTGTGGTCGAATTTCTTGAGTTGCTTATTACCGTCAATAAGTTCCATGTTCACGGGCAGATCTGTAAAGAAACATTCGGTCAGTGCTGGTATTTCGCCAAAGAATTTCAGTCGTTCCTGGATAAGGCCGAGTACGCGAAGACGGTATTCGTCGTCGAACTTTTCTGACGCTACCGGCCAAAAGTCCTTACTTCTTAGATAAAGCTCATCGAGATTTAAGCTTCGCATCCAATGACCGCCCATCCATGTCAGACGGTTCTCGTCGAATCGGGCACCGCTTCGCTGGACACGGTCGAGACTGAACTTTTCTATAAGTTCACCGCGCGAGAAGATTTCCTGCTCGCTGCCATCATTCCAGCCCAAGCTTGCGATAAAGTTTACTAAAGCTTCGACGAGAAAGCCTTGTCGCAGGTAGTCTAAGACATCTTTTGCCCCGTCGCGTTTACTGAGCTTCTTATTTCCGTCTGGCCCAAGGATGTGAGGCATGGTGGCTAGGATTGGACGTTCAAAGCCCAGTGCTTCGTACAGATTGAGATAATTTGGAACGCTTGCGATGAATTCCTGTCCTCGAATGACATGGCTGATTTGCATTTCCTGGTCGTCGACGATGTGTGCAAAATTATACGTCGGAAATCCGTCAGACTTAATAAGTATAAAATCGTCAATCGCCTCTGCACCGGCGCTCAGATTACCCATTACGGCATCGACCCACTTGTAAGCTTTTGGATCGGATTTGAACCTTAGCGGCTTGGTACCGTCCCACTCAGGTGGGTGTTCGGGTCGATGATTACGGTACAAAAATGGTTTCTTGTCTTTTTGTGCCTGCTCTCGGAATTCCTGCACCTCTCCAGGCGTGTATGGATCGGCGTAGGCACGGCCAGCGTCGATAAGGACTCTCGCCCATTCGCCGTAAGTCGCTAGGCGTTCGGTTTGTCGGTATGGCCCGAAATCACCGCCGATGTCCGGCCCCTCGTCGTAATCAAGATCGAGGGCTCGAAGACTTTCAGTGATATGCGCTTCGGCGCCCTGTACTTCTCGTGCCCGGTCAGTATCTTCGATACGGAGAATGAATGCTCCTCCACTCTGACGTGCGACCAGCCATGCAAATAAAGCGGTGCGCACACCTCCGACATGTAGGTAGCCGGTTGGGCTGGGTGCAAAACGAGTGCGGACAGGCTTCATAGCATAGAGTATGCCATAACAGAGGTGAATCGACAAATAGTGTAATGTCGAAGCTCCAGGCTGTGCGTACTACGTGTGTTGTACGAGGGACTCTACCTGTGCGTTGGAGAGCGCGGCGTCACCGTTTACGGTGTACCACTCGCCGCCCGATACCCAGGTCGCATTGGTGTTACTGAATCTATAGATGACGGTACCGTCGGAGCTCACGACTGAGTAGGCTGGATTGCCGCTTGCATCAGTAGAGCCGACCGTTTGGATCATGTCTTCGTCGGAAAGATTCGTGTTTGCCTGCGTTAGTTGGTAGCTGCCATTTGCAGCCTTAAGTCCTATAGTGAGCTTACCATTTCCGGCGCTTACGCCGTTATAGGAGAAACCAGCAGCTGCCAGATTGGGCATGCTTGTGGTTACGCCTGCTTTGACACTGGCAATCTTGAACTGTAATGCAGGGTTGTTCTGGTAAGCGATGAATGACGCGATGACAATGAGTGCTAGCGAGCCAACGGTCATACTTAGCACGTGAGTTCTGGCGCGCTTCTTATATAGAGTCTTGTGAGCTCGGATATCAACGAAATTATTCGCGGTAGCAAGTGCGTGCTCGAATATGTCCGTCGGTTTGTTGGTTGGCTGCGGTGATGGAACGGTCGGGCCATCACCATTGTTTGGTACGGGGGTCGGTACATTTGGAGTCGACGAAGGAGTTGGCTGAACAGATACGGGAGCAAATGTAGGTACAACACTGTGAGTTGGAACGGTATGTCGAGCTATCAGGGGGCTTTTCTCGGCGCTCTGCGCACGTGCCAGTCTGCTAGGGTCGACATTGGAAGCTGCATTCTTCATGGTGATCAAACCGGGCACTTCGCGTTGTAATGCGCCTTTCGGTTTAAGCAAGTTATGCGTACTTGTCGATGGTGCAGGTACAGCGTCGCGTCGAAGAGTTCTCGAGCGTTGTACGGCATGATGGTGGACATGATTGGGCGTTGTACGACTGACTGATACGTTGTGGCTTACCGCCTTGCTTTGCTCAACATGGATACTACGAGATTCGGCAGCTTGAGGCGTATGGTGCTTTGTATGGTTTATCGTGCGCCTCGCGCTGTGATGATCTTTCACGACTTCAGGGGCCGAATGAGCCTTTGAAGCCAATGTAGCTATATTGTTATCAACGGGAGCCGGCGTTTTAGCGGTTGGCGTGACGGTCGCGCGAGGCCGGAAGAATCCGTCGATGTTTTGTCCACTCCTGCGGAGTGTGGGGGCTGATGATACGCCAATAACTGTTCCAGTGCTTGCGTCGTACTGTGTCCCGTTGACCTCAATTGTTGTTTTGCTTTCCATGGTTCCCTGTTTGTTATGGATGCCTTTAAGGTGCATTGTACTGCGTACGTATGAGTAAACGCAAGCATAATACAAAATCGGTAGCGTTGTCCTGATTGGACTACACGCTGTTGATTAGCTAATTTTCCGATTCTTACTCGATACCCCAAGTCGCCCTGCTATACTAGAATCGCATGGACTTTCTTGATCCTAAGAAGGAACGACAAAATCAGATTAAATTGCTACTCGGCTATGCCCTGGTGGCGATAGCTATCGGTGGCGCGACGCTGGTGCTGCTGTACCAGGCGTACGGCTATGAGTTAAACCGGCAGGGCCAAATTACGCAGAATGGGCTTCTCTTTATTTCTAGTCAGCCAACGGGATCAAAAGTATACCTCAATAATCAACTGTACCCTTCTGCGACCGATACGCGGGCTATCGTACCAGCTGGGGCGTATAACCTCGAGATTACTCGACCGGGCTATCGTAACTGGACGAGACCGATATATGTAGCCGGAGGCGATGTCCAACACTTTGATTACCCCTTCCTGTTCCCTAAAACTTTGAAGACGACTACCGTATCGGATTTGAGTACTACGCCAACGTTATTTACGCAGAGCCTTAATCAACAATGGCTACTCATGGATCGTCCAGGCGATCCGGGAACGTTTACGCTCTATGACCTCAAGAATCCCAAGCAACCAACCTCAACGGTCATAACGTTGCCTGCCGGCACGTATACACCGAGTGACGGAGCTGAATCGTGGTCGCTTGAGGAGTGGGCTAGTGACAATAACCACGTCGTACTCGAACACACCTATATCAGCAAAGGTACTACGGACCATGAATATATACTGGTTGATACTCAGACACCAAGCGACTCCGTCAATCTTACCTACTCGCTTAACCTGACGCAGGATGAAACGCTTACCTTATTTAATAACCAGGATGCGCAAGTGTATGTCTATGATCCGGGTTCTCAGGACCTGCAGCGTGTGAATGTGAGTGACGGCTCGGTCGTCAGCCAATTACAGCATGTTCTGGCATATAAAACGTACGCGGATAACGAAATTCTGTATCTCTCGAGTCAAGCTCCCGATGGTAAGGTCACGCCCGACCAGGATAGCGTTGTGTTGCAAGACGGCCAAAAGACATACACTCTTCGTACGCTGCCATCCGGTGCACCTAGTTATGTGTTGAACCTGGCGCAATACAATGGTGATTGGTATATCGCCGTCGGTGCTAGTAATGGCCCGTCGGTATATGTATACAAGGATCCGCAAAGCGAAGCGGTCACACAGGCTGATGCCTATCCGGAGCCATGGCGTCGCCTGGATATAAGCGACCCGACGTATATCTCCTTCTCGAACAATGCACAGTTCCTAATGGCTGAAAGTGGACAACACTTTATAGTCTATGATCTTGAGAATGTCATTCAATATACCTATATCACCTCGAAGTACCCACTTGACCAGCCGCAGTTGCACGCCACCTGGATGGATGGTGACCGTATTATGTATGTAAGTAATGGCAAGGTAGTAGTGTTTGACTATGACTACCAAAACCCACAGTTACTCATGCCTGCCGAACCGACATACCTAGCTGATTTTGATTCGAGCTATGCGTATCTGTTCGCAATTGCACCTGAGGCGGTAACGACCAAAGATCCCACTTCCGGAACTGATCTTACAAGTACGGCAATGTTGACGCCGGTTGATCAATAAGATACACCGCTACCCTGTATAGGTTCTCGTGTTAGTATATGTGACACTCTTACGACAGGACAGCGAAGGCTGCCCCTACTTCCAGAACTCTAACCAGCCAACGAATTGGGTCCAAAGCGTCGGTCCGTTCCCAGCTATGGCGGTCGGTTCGCCTTGGACGGCTGTTTGAGTGGCAGCAGAATTAGTGGTTATTGCAGGGCTGATCTGTTCTCCCCATACAACTAAACGGTTTGTGCTGATCCCTGGCGGGTCGCAGGTAATAAGCTCAGCAGTCGCCTGTTTGCCCTGCGTATCACTTATGACGCTGACGTCGCTCGGAGGTACAACTTCCCGGGCGAAGACTCGATAGCCATAGGTGGTGCCATTGTAGGTGACGTAGAATAAATCCCCTGTGGTGAGGTCATGTAAGAGGGTGAACGCAAACTTGTACTTACCGTTGTTGAATATGTTACCTGAGGAGTGGCCAAAATAGGCGGCATTGCCATTTTGACCAGGCAGCACCGTATTCGGATAGTGAATGACGCCGTCGTCCAGGTCGTTTTCGATGACGTTCTCGTTGTAGGTGTTTAGCGAATAGTCAATTGGTATCTGTACGTTGATTTTTGGTATCGTCACGTTCGGTGGGGCATCGGCAGAAGCGGTGGCATCAGATAGAATGATAGGCGTACTACTGACATCTCGACTAGGCTGGATAAACGGTGCGATTATGTAATCGTTGAAAAAAGTGAAGAGAAATACGACTAACACAATACAGCCGGTGGCTAAGCCAAATCCAAGCGATTGCAAGTGATGTTTCAGTGTCAGGCGACCTTTCATGTTAACTTGGCCGAGTATCATGTCTTTCAGCATGCTCATCATAGTGACCCTGTTTGTTCTGGGCGCTGGGGGTCTGTGTTGTTCGGGCATGTAAGGTGTATGATCAGCGACTACGACACCGTTCGGAAGTTGTGCTGGCTGGGCGACGGTGATCGGTTCATCGTATTTTCGGGCTGCGACGGGGTGCTGTTTCTGAAATAGTTTCTGATACGGTGTGTGCTGGTTCGCTGCATAGAACTCCTGCCACACCTCTCGCTTTGCATCGTCGGTTAGCATTGTGTAGTAGTGATGCCAGGCAGTCTGAATTTCAGCTAAGCTTTTGCCGGACTGGCTAAGCTGTCGCATGTATTCCTGGTGCCGACTAATCGGACGAACGGTTTGTGCTTCTGCCAGCTCTTCACTTGCGTTCGGTTCTACGGCGAGGGCACGTGATACTTTGGCCCGAATAAGCTCTACCGCAGGATTGGCTGGCTGGTCATCGGCTCTAGGTATCAGGGGGTTATTGCTCATAGGTTATATACCCGAGCGGAGAAAATGCCGCCCACTCGCGTTTCTGGTATCAAGTATAGTACAATGCACCCTTGACAGCATATGTTTTCAAGCTGTAGGAACTCCGGGCGAGTGGCGGAATTGGCAGACGCGCTAGACTCAAAATCTTGTGAGAGCAATCTCGTGAGGGTTCAAGTCCCTCCTCGCCCACCATAGTCGAATTACTAAGCATAAAAGCGCTCGACTCAGAGTGCTTTTCTTTTGGCTTTCTGGACTTGTATCTATTGGATTGACTCAAACCTTTTTAAATCAAATCTTTCTTTCTGTCAGTAGAATTATTTTTTGCTGCGACTCACGCTGCAGCGCTTATGTTCAAAAATAGGTAATACTATAGAATAATTCCTTAAACGCAACAAACTATAGACTGGAAACTGCCGCCGTAAGAGCCTCAAATGTTTTGCGTGGGTTCTGCAGCCACCACACACTCGTTGTTGCCGCAGCCTGCATACGCCAGACCGGTTTGTCCTCAGCGGCTTTTGTAGTACTAATCATGCCGTTAGCGGCCACTATGAATTGGTTCTGGTGTCTTGTGACAACGTTGAGCGGGTATAGCTCCGTAAAGTCATGCAGTACGTCCGCTAACTGCACAATACCCATCTCACTCGTGAATGCACGCTGAAAGCGCGCCTCAATTCCAAGACGGCGTAGTTGGCCCATGGCAATGACCAGGAGGGTCTGTGGGCGATGCAGTATACTGAGCGGCTGTTGGCAAAAGAGATCAGCAACGTCCTTGGTGAGCGTAACTTGCCCGTCATGCTTCTTCATAAAACTTTCGAGCAGTATGGTTGTCTCGCTATTGCGGCTGATGTCACCAGACAACAGGACACCGTCGACCCGTCGACCTGAATCGAGTAGCTCGGCTAGAGCATTGGCTGCGAAACTTCCCCCTGGTGTACTCGGAGCAAATTCAGCTTCGGGAAACAATTTACCAACGGAGTTACGTAGTGAATCGGGCATGAGCACATAGATAGTACCTACTCCCGCCTTCTCTGCTGCTCCGAATGATTCGGCAGGCGCGGCAAAGCCGTGAGAGTTGCCCCCTACAATAAGGAGCTTACCTGCCTGCAGCTTTGTTTCTGGTCTGCTCCATTCCAGTTCCGGAAATAGCGGTTTATCGCCCTGCCTAAACCAATAGGTCTGATCCATAGCTTCATTATAGCCTGGATAGCACGCGTGGGCTTACAGAGAGACTACTTCTTTGATGGTGTTTGTACGCACCGTATCGTCTTCAATGACAACTTTGCCCTTAAAGAGTTTGCCACTTAGGAGCAGCGGCATCCAGAGTCTGTCATCCGGCCACATGGCATCGTAGGGAATATCTGCTTCGCTAAACCACTGTGGTCGCATCTCCTCGGTTTCGTGAGGATCGCTCTGCCAGGTGTTTGTAACATACACGTGACAGTAATGATTGACGTTGGGCAGATCAAAGAAATCCAACTCGCCGACCTTTTGTAATGACTGTGGCGTTACGCTGATCTCTTCTTGGCATTCACGGATGGCGGCCTGTTCGTAGGTCTCTCCATCTTCCACCTTGCCCCCTACGCCATTCCATTTACCCACACCAAAGCCTCGCTTCTTCATTGCAAGTAACAATTGCTCATCGTGACGCAAAAATAGCAGTGTCGTATGTTTCATAATGTACTTATACCTCCAGTATGATGCTAATTGGACAATGGTCGGAACCCATGAACTCGGGGTGAATATCGGCGGACACTACTTTACTCTTCAGGCTTTCGCTCACAAGCACGTAGTCAATACGCCAGCCAACGTTACGCGCTCGGCTGTTTGCAAAGTGACTCCACCAGGTGTAGTACCCGTTGCCCTGTTTGAAGAGGCGGAGCGTATCGATAAAACCTGCGTTGATGAACGACTGGAATCCTTCACGCTCCTCGTTAGTAAAGCCTCTCTTCCCTCTGTTGGGCTTTGGATTTGCCAGATCATCCTCGGTGTGCGCGACATTAAGGTCACCACAGAAGACTACTGGCTTACTTTCCTCAAGCCTCTTGCAATACGCAAGGAACGCCGGATCCCAATGCTTGTGGCGAAGCTCAAGCCGCGTCAGGTCGTCCTTTGAGTTCGGGGTATATACCGTCACCAGCCAAAAGTCGCTAAACTCAGCTGCTATGACCCTGCCTTCTGCATTTGGACTGCCGTATGTATCGCCAGTTACGTCGAACTGCTTGATAATATCTTCCGGAAAACCATCTACGACTTGCAAGGGTTCAACCTTCGTAAGTATGGCAGTGCCGCTATAACCTGGTTTCTCAGAAGCGTACCAGATGACACGGTAGTCGTTCACTTCTATTTCTGCCTGGTTTTCATTAGCCTTGACCTCTTGCATACACAACACGTCAGGCTGTTCTTTCTCTAAGAATGGCCTTAAGGCATCTTTCCGGACAACTGCACGAATGCCGTTGACGTTCCAACTGTATATCTTCATAAATCGTAGTATACGACATTGCGAATTACTTACAATAGTGTTATAGTATTTCAAAATGATTGACCTGGACATATACAGTTCCGACGAGATAATCGCTGGCCCTAACTTGGTGACATTTGAAGGCGATGCACGCTCCGGTAAAGGAACATGCGTTACTGAAGTCGCCAATGCCCTTCGTGAAGATGGGAGATCCATTTTGGAGATAGACCAGGGTCAAAAGTTTCGCGTACTTGGTTATTTAGCATTAATGTCAGATGTAAGGTTGGATGTTGACCTTGATGCTGAAATCGAAGCTTTCTTGGAGTCTGAAAGCACACAGAGCGCAATGCTAGGTCAGCTTGATCGTCTTTCGGCAATGCCTAAAGAAGATGTGCATGAGTTGCTCTACTCGTCTCCTATAAGCTATGCGGCGAAGAAAATAGCTACTCGTCCTCAATCACACGAGTTGGCTGTAGGAACCATGTTTGATCAGGTTGCGGAAGCCAAAGACCTTGGTATTGATACTGTACTTATTGATGGTAGAGCAGTAGAAGCATATGGCAGGGAGATGCATGCCGATAAGCTGGCGTTGTACTCACTGGCGTACTACTTTCAATGTGACTCATCCCGTTCCGCGCAAAGAGTGCGGAAAGATTTTCGGACTCTGAAGAACATGTCGGATAAGGAGAAACTAGCATTGCTTGATGAAATTGTAAACATTGCTGAGCGTAACAGTGATGATGCGCAACGTAACGTTGATCCAATGGTAAACGCTAATCTTGCTTTTAATCTGGCTCTTTTGCGTGGTCTTCCTGAAGATGAAGATGAACGAAAAGACGCACTCGATCAAGTGATCGAAACGGGAGTAGTATCTGTCAATACCTCACATACAACCAGGATTGCACAAATGACGAAGCCAGTGGTTGAAGTTACGAGGCACGTGCTTGCAGATGTGGATCAGCGTCGGAATAGCCACGGTATGCTGCATCGAGCAGTGCTGCTTACTCGTGAGTCTGCCAGAAGCTAACCTTGGTACGAGACGAATCGTGGTAAAGATTCAACCTGCTATACTAGGGCTAATGGCATACAAACGGGTGCTTCTGAAGCTCTCAGGCGAACAACTCGCTGGCGCGTATGATTTTGGTGTAGACCCAGAAATAGCTACGTTTCTTGCAAAACAAATAAAGACTGCGATGGCGACAGGTTGTCAGATCGTATTGGTCGTCGGCGGCGGTAATATGGTGCGTGGTGCTGAAGTTGCGGGCCATGGTATTCGCAGAGTCACAGCTGACCAGATGGGCATGCTCAGCGGCCTGATAAATTCGATGGCAATGACGGATATCTTTGAAGCAAACGGTCTGCCAACTCGATGTCTAAGTATGGTCAACGCTGAGCTAGTTGCTGAGAACTATTCATACCGAAGAGCCGACAAGCATCTCGAGAGCGGCAGGATTGTTATTGTTGCCGGAGGAACCGCTCGCCCCTACGTCACGCACGATACGGCCGCCGTGAGCTTTGGCCTTGAGCTAGACTGTGAAGTCGTTCTCAAAGCTACCAAAGTAGACGGTGTATACGATAAAGATCCAGAGAAGTATAAAGACGCAAACCTTATCTCCAGTATGACTTTACAAGAGGCCGTCGCCAACCAGGCGATCGCCGTGATGGATAAAGCTGCGCTGGGACTGGCACTCGAACAGCAGAAACCGATTGTCGTTTTCAATCCTATGATAGATGGAAATATCGCTAGAGTAGTTTCTGGTGAGCCCATCGGAACTAGAATCGGCTAGGTATTCGTTCTTACAGACTTAGGTCTGCCGTATCCAGCATTATGTGATCACCTGGATTCGCTTCATGTCGCAAGATTTTGCCAGCTACCGTATTCTCAACAGCTCGTTGTAGTGCGCGCCTCATCGGACGTGCGCCAAGTCGCGGATCATTGCCGACCTCGACGATTCGTGCAACAGCCGCATCGGTCAGCTCGACAGAGATATTTTGTCCTGAGAGGGTTTTGTTAACTTCGGCAAGCATGAGTCGGACAACTTGTGATAATTCGTCTGCATTCAGCGGCCGGAAAAGTACTACTTCATCGAATCGGTTTATGAGTTCAGGCTTGAACTGACCCCCATTTATAAGTTCGTCTATAAACGAAGTCTCGAATTGTTCCAACTGTTCGCCCTGTTCAATGTGCTGTCTAATACTGTCAGCCCCGGCGTTACTTGTTGCTATGATGACGCAGTCCTTGAATGACACCGTGCGACCGCCAGTGTCGGTCAACTGGCCCTCATCCAACATCTGTAGCAACAGATTCAATATGTTCGGATGGGCCTTCTCTATCTCGTCCAGCAGGACGACGCTGAACGGTTGCTGTCGGACGCTCAAGATGAGGCTTTTCGATTCGTGTTGACCATCGCTCAATATCCGTGAAACATCGCTCTCTTGCTGATACTCGCTCATATCCAAGCGGATCATGCTGCTTTCGTCACCGAAGTATGTCGCTGCGACGGCCTTGGCAAGCTCGGTCTTCCCTACGCCGGTCGGCCCGAGGAAGAGGAAGCTACCGATAGGCCGTTTGGGATTTGATACTCCTGCCCTTGCTCGACGAAGTGCATTTGCGACGACTTCGACTGCTCGCTTCTGATTGATCATGCGTTCGTGGATGCTATCTTCTAAGTGCAACAACTGATCCGCTTCCGCTGGTGCCGCAGTGCCTGCTTTTATACCATGTGTTTGTTCTATCGCTTCCTCGACACTCTGAGCGATAACTATACTTCCACCGTCGGCGTGTGAAAGTGATTGTTCAAGTAATTTTATGGCCTTTCCAGGGTATGCCATGTCGGCTTCATACCGACCACTTAATGTATAGGCTGCTTTGATGGCCGGGTATGTAATGAGGAGATGCTGCTTTCCTTCGAGCTGAGTCGCACTGTCGGCGACAATGTCGAGTACTTCCGCCTCTGATTTCTCGCGGAGCACTACGGGAGTTAGTAATCCCGCGAACGCCATGTTTGAAGCGCGCAGCGTTTCGTAATCGTGCGGAGTCATCGCGAAGATAAGCTGTACTGAGCGGCTTTGAATGGCCGGGAGTAAGATCTGGGTAGCGTCAAAGCTACCGAGACCGGTATGGAAGAAGAGCTGCGCATCATCAAAGAAAAGCATGATGTTGCCTGCGTGCACAGCTTCATTGAGAAGCCCGTTGAGGATAAACTCAAGCTGGCCTGGCTCTCGAGCGGCAGATATCATCGCGGATGCATCAAGCTCAACGATCTGTTTGTGTTCAAGTGTTGGGTCCTGTGCTTCTGCGAGTACGTTCTGAGCAAGTGCGTATGCATGGCTGGTTTTGCCGATTCCATCCGGTCCGATAAGTGCTAATGCGTGTGCCCCTTGGCTGAATGCAGTTTTTATATCCTTGACGCCAGGGCTGTCGACGAGCGTGCCGAAATGCGCGCCGTAGTGTTCGATTGATAGTGATAAGTTATGTCCAAACTGATTAAGTCGCGGTGTAAAGCCACTTGCCCAGTCGCGACCGATGCCTCCAAAGTTCTGAGGTTTGCTATGCATTGCAACGATAAGTCGCTGCAGCCAGTTGCTTACAGCCGACAAGTCAGCTGGTGAAAGCTTCATTTGCACGAGCATCGCGTTTATTACGGGCGACGACTGTAGCAATGCCGTAGTGATGTGGCCAACCTCTATCGTGCGGCTATCGTAACTATCTGCTATCTGCGTGGCGCTGTTAAGTAGCGGCTGAAGACCATTCGGATCTTCACTGAAGCAGCCTTGCATATTACTGGCGTGTAGTAAGAGATGGTTTGTTATAAAGAGGGCTTGCGGATCGGTCTTAATTGCTTCCCATAGGATACTCGGAGAATAGGTGGTACCGGGTACGAGTCGTGTCAACAAGTCCTTGCTTAGCCTGCCCATAAGTGAGGTGTCTGTAGGTGGAATCTTGCTAAGTTCGTATCGCCACCAAAGCGCGGGCATACTGGCGAAAAGACCTACGCCTATGAGCACGTAGCCGTAATGCAACTTTACGAATACAAGCAGCGCGCCTGTCACAACACATACAACCGACAAACCGAGGAGTATCGCATAGCCGTTCTTTCCGATTTTTCTACCAAGCCGTGCCTGCCGCGCTCGTGGGTTGGATAGATTCAGCATATCCATGATTAGATGAGTCCTTTAACTATCAGTGCTATGGCGATGAGTGGTACAAGTGGCCAAATAATAAGCTCAACGACCCCTGCTACGCATAAGAACACAAATGATATTGCTGCGGCTAATAATACAAAGAAGCGTACGGTGAATCCGACGCACCTACTTACCAGGTTATCGCCAATCGCTCGTAGTTTCGCGTCAATGCTTGCGCCTGGATAAGTTATTACTCTCCGCCAAGGCGAGAACAGGGTTTGTAGCAGTATTTTTGTCGAGAACGCTTCGGCGAGTCCCTCTAAACGCTTTTTGGTTGATGCTAGTACGCCTGCCCATCCGCTTCCATACCACCAGCCAAACAGATCAAGCATAAACATAGTTACCGGTATTGTAGCATTTTAACGGACACGCTCGTAAGTATTGTGAGCGCTTTTCGCAATGAGTAAATGGTAGAGTTTGGAGCGGAAACAAATAGAATCTGCGCTGTGTGTAATCGATAGTGAAGTTCAACTGGCGGAGGGAGAGGGATTCGAACCCTCGATACCCTTGCGAGTAAACCGCCTTTCCAAGGCGGCGCCATAGACCACTAGGCGACCCCTCCACGACCAGATAGTTACACACTAATTCCAAAGCGCTTAGGAAGCTACTTTCTTTGGGATTTATCCAGGCAGCAGGCATTATAACTGAAAAATGTCGTGAAAAACATCGTAAACACCTTGCGGCAATGCAATTTACAGGGTTACACTAGAAGTACGTATGTCTCTCATAGAACTTAAAGACGTCAGTAAGCTGTACGGCTTCGGCGACGCAACTAGTGTTGCACTCGACGAAGTCAGTTTGTCTATTGGTACTGGTGAGTGTGTGGCAGTGATGGGACCAAGCGGAAGCGGGAAAAGTACGCTCATGAACGTTATTGGCCTGCTCGACCGGCCAACGCACGGAGAGTATCTTCTGAACGACAAAGACGTTAGTCGGTTAAGTACGAATCCGCGAGCACGGTATAGACGAGACCGAATCGGATTTATATTTCAGTCATTTAACCTGCTGCCGCGGCTGACCGCCCTGGATAACGTATCGTTGCCGCTGCTTTACAAGGGTATGTCGAATGGGAGGCGGACACGCAAGGCCTGGGATATGCTTGAACGGGTCGGGCTTGGTGACAGAGCCTACTATTATCCTCGACAACTGTCGGGCGGACAGGCCCAGAGCGTTGCGATAGCGCGGGCACTCGTTAATAACCCGCAACTTATCATTGCCGACGAACCGACGGGAAATCTTGATAGCAATAGCTCACGGCTGGTCATGGAACTGCTCTCCGAGATACACAAGACCGGAAATACGGTTATATTCGTGACGCACAATCCAGAATTAACGCGGTATGCCACTCGAGTTGTGTACATGCAAGACGGCTCAATCAAGCACGACGAGCAGACGAAGCTCGGCCAAGTTGGGCGATATGCCCGAGCAGTCATGTACGCAGTCCCCGAGAATACCGAAGAAGATGATCTCGCAGGAGTTTCAACTATCATGGGTGTGCTCAACAAACGCATGGAAGCCGCTGACAAGAAAGCTAAACCTGCTGGACGCAAGAAGACCGGTAAACAGAAAAGGTCTCCTAAAAAATGATTCTACATAAC
>Ga0182030_10011263_pt1 | contig 18055 bp, 18 predicted proteins | sample 812S3MmetaG_FD_121299 | JGI IMG/M metagenome (GOLD analysis project Ga0182030, IMG submission 121299) | Permafrost microbial communities from Stordalen Mire, Sweden - 812S3M metaG (Illumina Assembly) | ecosystem: Environmental > Terrestrial > Soil > Wetlands > Permafrost | place: Sweden...
GGGTTGAAGGCCGGCAACAAGGGCTTTGAAGCCGGCCTGGCAGCAGTGGAAATGACATCGCTGCGGGACGAAATTCCCCGCCCTAGCCAACAGAAGGCTAGAACGGGGCACCCCTCCGAGGCGGATGGCAAACGATGACGACCAAGTCGGGCACTCGCCGCAAATCGCGCGAACTGGCGCTACAGATGTTGTTTCAACTGGACATGGGGCATCAGGACCCGGAGCAGGTGCGGAAAACCTTCTGGAGCGAGCGCACCGATCTCGACGAAAAGGTGCGGAAGTTTTCCGACGAACTGTTTCGCATCGCTTGCGAGCGTCGCGAAGAGATTGACCCCATCATCGAGCGCAACGCGGAACATTGGCGCATGGACCGCATGGCCGCCGTTGACCGCAATCTGCTGCGCGCGGGTGTGGCCGAGTTCCTGGGCTTTCCCAAGACCCCCAAGCCGGTGGTCATCAACGAAGCGCTGGAAATCGCCCGGCGATTCTCGACGCCGGAATCGGTGCAGTTCATCAACGGAGTTCTGGACAGCGTCGCCCGCGAGCTGGGGGAGAAGAAAAGCAAGTAAGTGCGAAGAACGCCAAGTGTGCCGATCTGCGTCACACGCCTTCATCGCTCCGATGTAAGACTATTTGGTACAATGTAAGATATGAAAAAGGTAAGTGCTACATTTACCTCGAAGGGTCAACTTGTGATTCCTGCGGAACTTCGCCGGAAGCATGGCATTAAGGCTGGAACAAAGGTGTGCTTTCTCGAGGATCAATTCGGCCGCATCATCCTGCAACCGGTCACTGAGGATTACATCGCCCGCGTAAGGGGCTGTCTTGCCGGGGGGCCGGAGTTGGTGAAGAGCTGGTTGCGCGAACATCGCGAAGAAGGCGAGCGCAGGGGGTGAAGACCTACGTCTTTGACGCCAGCGCTCTACTTGCATTCCTCGAGGACAAACCTGCAGCGCAAAGAGTGGACGAATTACTGACCGATGCAACGCGCGGTCGCTCACAGATTCTTATGTCGGCAGTTAACTATGGCGAGGTCTACGGGAAGATACTTCGTGACTACGGGGCCGATCAAGCACGGGTAACCATCAGTGGAGTGTCCCCTCTGCCGATCGCCGTCTTGGATGCCACTGCGGCGAGAGCGCTGCTGGCCGCCGAAGTGAAAGTCAAGTACAAGCTGTACTACGCTGACAGCTTTGCCGCTGCCCTTTGTTTCGAGAACAAAGCAACGCTTGTCACCAGCGATTCAGATTTTCGAAGACTCGGGCACAGTTTTCCCGTGATCTGGCTGAAGCCTTAGCTGCAACCCCCATCCCCCGCATGTCTTACAGCTGACGGGTCCTCAGCTTCTTCAAGTGCAGCTCTGAGCCGCCGCGCCGATAGCTGACTTCATCCATCAAGCCACGCATGAGGTTGATGCCGCGGCCGTGCTGGGTGAGATTCGTTCCGACGCCAGTTGATTCGATGACTGCCGCGGTGTCGAAGCCTTCGCCGGGGTCCGTGATGACGATAGTGATCGCCTCGGGGGTGACATCAACGTAGCAGCGAATGACTTTGCTGGGATCGTTCCGGCAGCCGTGCAGCACGGCATTAGCTAGACCCTCTTGCAACGCGATCATGATATCGATTTCCTGCTGTTCGTCAGCGCAGTGTTCGTGCAGGAAGTCCATTACCCGGTCGCGCACCGCGATCATGGCCGCCGGGTCACCCGTGAAGACGAACTCACAGGCCAGCGCATCATGCTCTACGGATTGACTGCTTCCTGACAACAGTTGTCTCCACTATGCCGTCATGGCGCGCTGTTCTTCATGATTGTTCCGGGCCAGCTCAGGAGCAGCGGGGCCGGCAACTTGCAACACCGATTCCAGGTTGGTGAGCGCCATCAGCCGGCGGACGCACGGCGATGGATTCGCCAACATCAACAGACTGGCTTGCTGCCGGGCCCGGCAGTGAAGCTCAACCAGAAGTCCCAACCCGGCCGCGTCCATGGCGTAAACCTGTTGCAGATCGACCACCACGCGTGCTTCCGGTCGCGACGCTGCCATGCACCGCAGAGTCTCGGCTTCCACGCCAAGGACGAGCCGGCCCGAGCAAAGAAGTGTCACGACCTCCGGCGCACCCTGAATATCAATTCTCAGCATACCGATCCCCCAAACGTTCCTTCATACCCGTGTACGTCCGGGGTGTGCTATTTGTTTCGAAGCGATTTGGTTCGTATTCATTATGCGCAACTTCGATTGCAGAATGATGAATATGGGATTGAATACTCAGGTCCTGGAAGGCAGGATTGGACTCGCCGGTGTTCAGTTCTGACACATATGACACATATGAGATCGGAAGAGGCTGTCCCGGCCGTCACGCTAATGCTGCTGCATGTTCTGTTGCGCCCGCTGGAAGGCGTAGTCGCTGACGTGAACCGTTCCCTGGAACGGACGATTGATGTTGACGATGGCCACCAGCACCAGCGAGATGAGAAGGGAAAAGGCAAGGACCTGGAATATGTGCAGTCCGGTATTGGCCGAGCCGAACATGCAGCTGGATGCAATGGTCACCGTGCCTCCCACAATCAGCACGAACCAAAGCACCATGGGAAGCCGCGACGTGCTTTGCAATATGCGGGTACGGCGATGCTCGGTGAGAGAACTCAGTTCGTAGAGCGCATGATCTTCAGCCGTTATTTCATTCGGCGATGCCACCTTAACTGACATCAACGTTTTCCACATCTCCGCGTCGATGTCGACCGTTCCTTCCGGGACCTTATTGTTGGCCATGTGCGGCCAGTCACGGTTGATGGCTGCATCGGCATAGGAGCGCGCCAGTTGCTGCAGCCGCGCGCCTTGCTCCTGGGGCAGCCCGTTCGCCAGCAGATAAACGTTCACCAGGGCGTTCGCCTCCAGGTCCACGTTCAGGTCCGCCGCGCCGAAGTTGGTCCATACTGTGTACAGCATGAAGCCCAGGATGACGGCGTAGGTTGTGCCCAGAATGCTGAGCTGCCAGCCAATCAGCTCATTATGGTTGCGACGGCTTTCCCACGGCCAGATGTGGTTCAGCACAGTTACCAACAGCAGCGCTCCGGCGACCGTGAAAATTATGACGAGGACGCTTTGGGTAATAGTCAGCATGGGCGCGAAAGTCTCTGGATCGATGTAGAGTTTACAAGAGTATGTCCAGTGCTCCAAACAACGAAATTCGAATCAGGCGCTGGCGGTAGATAATTGCGCGTTCCGATTCGGCGAAAAAGCTCAAGTGGAGGGCCAGCGATGCCGCGTTCAACAGTCAAACCGAAAAAGCCTCCCGCACCCGAGCGCGACTACTCGCACCGTCTGCTGATCGACAAGCTCGGAGTGAAGCCGGGACAACGGATTGCGGTACTCGGTGTCGAGGGAGCCGAGTTTCTAGTGGATCTCGCGGGACGCGTGCCGGAATATTCACGCGGCGAACGCATCAAGGACGCAGACCTCATCTTCTTCTCGGCGGAAGCGCGGGACAATCTCTCGCGGCTGAAATCGCTCTTGCAGTGGATTCGAAAGGACGGGGCGATCTGGGTGGTCTATCCAAAGGGCCAGAGTCATATCCGGGAGATCGACGTTATCACGGCTGGGAAATCCGCCGGCCTGACGGACAACAAGGTTTGCCGCTTCTCGGACACCCATACCGCCTTGCGCTTCGTTATCCCGGTATCGCGGCGCTGATAACGATTCTAATGTCGTGTATTCGCGTGGCTGACAGGGGCTAAAGCCCGGACCTCTTGGCTACGCTGTTCGGCGCGACTCAAGTCGTGCCCTGACGCCAGGCTCAGGCCAACAGCCGAGGCCACTCGCCAAGTGGTAACCGACGATTGCCAAGTGCTCGTAGCTAGCAGCTCGTGGCTCGTAGCTAATTGCTCCCGTTCTCTCTGCCTTTTTTCTTGATCTCGATGTTCAGGCGCTTGATCTTCTGGTTGAGAGTTGACAGCGGGATGCGGAAGCGGTCGGCGGCTTCGGTCTGGTTCCAGCCGCATTTCTCCAGCATGTCGGCGATGACGCGCCGTTCGCTCTCTTCGATGATCTCGAACAGGGAAGCGTCGGGGCGGTGGTCCATGCTGGCAAAGCGGGTGCCGCGGCCGGTGAGGTTTTCGGGCAGCAGATCGGGCGATAACGACGAGCCGGTGGCCAGCACTACGGCGCGCTCGATCACGTTTTCCAACTCGCGCACATTGCCCGGCCACTCGTAATCCATCAGCGGACGCAGGGCCTCTGGCGTCAGGTGGAGCGACGGTTTGCCATTCTCCTGCGCAAACTTCACGATGAAATGTTCCGCCAGCAGAGGAATGTCGTTCTTGCGCTGCCGCAGGGGAGGCAGGTCGATGGTGATGACGTTCAGCCGGTAGAAGAGATCTTCGCGGAACTTGCCTTCCTTCACATGCTGCCTGAGGTCGACGTTGGTAGCGGCTATGATGCGCACATCCACCTGAACTTCATTCACTCCGCCCAGGTGCATGAACTTGCGGTCCTGGAGCACACGCAGAATCTTGGCCTGCGTCTCCATGCTCATGGTGCCGATTTCGTCCAGGAAGAGTGTGCCGCGGTCGGCGACCTCGAATAGGCCTTTCTTGCTGGCGATCGCGCTCGTGAATGCGCCTTTGACGTGACCGAAAAGCGTGGACTCCAGCAGATCGGCCGGGGTTGAGCCGGTATTGACGGGCACGAACGCGCGATCTTTGCGCGGCGAGTTCATGTGGAGTGCCTTGGCGATCAGCTCCTTGCCGGTCCCACTCTCGCCTTGCAGCAGCACCGTCGAGCGGCTGGGGGCAACCTGCGCCACGAGGTCGAAGATGCGCAACATGGGCTCGCTTTTGCCGATAATGTGCTCGAAGTTGTAGCGCTGCTTCAGCGCTCGCTTGAGCTGGATGACCTCTTCTTCCGCGCGGCGGCGGCCCACTGCGGTGCGAACATCGGCCAGCAGTTTCTCATTGTCCCAGGGCTTCTGGATGAAGTTGGTGGCGCCGGCCTGCATCGCGTTCACGGCATTCTCCACCGTGCCGTAGGCGGTGATCATGATGACCGGCAGCTCCGCATCGCGCTCGCGAATGTCGCGCAGGACCTCGATACCATTGCGCTCCGGTAATGCGAAGTCCAGCAGGACCAGATCGTAGGGGTGTTCGGCAATCCGCGTCAGGCCTTCTTCACCGTCATTCGCAGTTTCCACCGAATAGCCTTCAAACTCCAGCAGAGTTTGCAACGATTCGCGAATGGCGGCCTCGTCGTCGATGATCAGCACTGAGCCAGCCAAGGCGTAGTCACCGCGACCATTGCCAACGCGACTGGTGGCCGCTTCAGGCACTGACGGCCTTTCGGATCAAGGGAAATTCCATGGTGAAGGTGGTGCCGCGCCCGGGTGCACTGTCGACCCGAATCTTGCCGGCGTGTTCCTGAATGATGCCGTAGGTCACTGACAGCCCCAGCCCCGTGCCGCCGCTGTGACCGGTGGTGGGCTTGTTCTTGGTGGTGAAGAAGGGATCGTAAATTCGGTGGATATGTTCCTGCGCGATGCCGCTTCCGGTATCGGAGACCTTCACTTCCACCCGATGACCGTTGTTGGTGCTGATGGTCAGGGTGCCGCCGCCGGCCATGGCGTCTTTGGCGTTCAGGAAGAGGTTGAGGAACACTTGCTGCAGCTTGCCGGTATTGCCGTGAATCGGCGGAAGCTCGGGATGCAGGTCTTGCTGCACGGTCACGCGAGCGGTCTTGAACTGGTGCTCCAGCAGCGTCAAGGTGTCCTTGATAACACGATTCAGGTCGACATCGGCAAATTCCGTGCTTGAAGTGCGCGAAAAATTCAGCAGGCTGTTGACGATCTCCGAGGCACGGAAGGTCTGCCGCGTGATCTTGTCCAGCAGGACCGACTGCTTGTCGTCGCCGTGCACTTGCTTGGCCAGCATCTGGGCGTAGGAAGAGATGACGGCCAGCGGCGTGTTGACCTCGTGAGCGACTCCGGCAGCCAGCAAGCCGATGGAGGAAAGCTTCTCCGCCTGCGAGAGCTGAGATTCCAGTTCGATCCTTTCCGTGATGTCGTCGACGATGATCAAGCGGCCAATCACGCTGAAGTCTTTGCTCACCAGCGGCGCGATGGCGATGTTCGCAACACGGGCTTCGTTACCCGCCGTACGTAGCCGGAATTTATACAGATTGTGGATCCCCTGAGTGGGACGAACACGGTAATACTCTTCCAGAAACGCTACCGGCAAGACGGCGTTCAAAGACCGGTTGAGCGCGTCGCGGCGAGGCAAGGCGAACATCACTTCCATCTGCGAGTTCCACGACTCGATGCGGTCTTCCAGGTCCACCGCCATCACGCCAACGCTGATGGACTCGACGATGTTCTCGCTAAACTCTTTCAAGCGCTCGTACTGGCCGGCCTTCTCTTCCAGCGACTGGTACAGGCGCGCGTTCTGAACGGCAATGCCAATGTAGCCGGCTAGCGTTTCCAGCAGCTGCACATCCTCGCTGGACAGGAAGTCGCCTTCCACCGTCTTGCCCAGGCCGAGCACTGCAATCATGCGGCCCATAACGGTGCAGGGAATGTAGTAATTCAGCTCCAGCCGGCGAATCGCTTCCCGCGCCGACGGGCCTTCCCGGACCGCCTGGTTGGTGTTGTCGAAGAACAGGTGACCGGCCTGCCACTCGGGGCGTTCCACGTGCAGGAAGTCGAAGCTGAGGCCGCTGGTATTGGCAATTCCGTAGGACTTCGCCAGATTAAACTGCTCGGGCTGCTCCGCGTCGGAGAGGAAGATAGCCAGGCGATCGACCAGCAGGGTATGCGACAGGCGATCGACAATCGAGCTCAACATTTTGTCGAGGTCGGTTTCCGAGTTCAGATCGCGGCCAAACTCAATCAGCGTCTTGCGGTAGTCATAGCGCTTCCGGTAGAAGAACTTGTCGAGGCTTTCCTGCACCCAGTTCTTGAAGGGATCGAAGAGCAGCGCAGTCACCGCGATGGCGACCACCAGGCCGATTGGCCCGACGTTGGGGAAGTTCTGGCGGAACATCACCGAAGCCACACCGACAGCCGCGAAGTACGCCGCCGTGATGGCGCCGGCAGCGATGGTATACGCCATGCCGCGCTTGAAGATCAGGTCGACGTCCATCAGGCGGTAGCGGAAGATGGCATAGCCGAAGGTCAGCGGCAAGAACACCAGCGACAGGACGGAGACTTTCATCCCCACGCCGGGCATCACGCCGAACAGGTATGGGACGATGTAGAAAATCGTAAACGGCGCCACCGACAGGATGGTGCCGCGGGTGACCCACTTCATCTGCTGGCGCAGGATGGCCGTCTGGGCATCGCGATAGCTGTGCCACAACGTGACGGTCGCAGCGATGAAGTAAGCTGCCAAATAGACCCACTCCACCCGATCCAGGTTCCAACGCAGCAGTTCGCTCGGCTGCAACAGAGAGAAGACGCAGATGTGCAGCGCCAGCAGCACCGCGCCCGGAGCATACACCGCGGGGATGAGCCAGCGGCGGCGATTGACAATTGCTTTGCGCTCCGGGAAAGTTAGTGCGAAGTGCAGGAACAATGCTGGTTGCAGCAACCAGGCCACCACATTCGACCAATAGATGACCCAGTCGAAGTCGTTCAGCTTGCCGGTGTAGTGGAAGGAGTAAAAGATGAACGAGACCAGGCAGAAGATATAGAAATGCGCGCTCTTGGGGGCTGTCCAGCGGCGCAATAGCACATACATGCCGATGCAAAGATAGACCAGTGCGATCAGGCGCAATCCGGCGTAGAGCGATCGATCCTCGGGAGCGAGAATCAGGGGCGCTTCCAGCGGAACACCTTGGCGAACCAGCGAGTAGGTCGCCTTCGACCAGACGCCCACACCATAGAGTTGGCGTTCCAGGGCGCCGACGTTGGTTACGTTGTGGTCTTGCACGGCGATCAGCACGTCGCCGGGCTTGATGCCTGCCTTCTGGCCGGGACCGTCGACATCGACGCGCTGGGCACGCAGATGTCCGCCGTCTTCCACCCACCAAACGCCATCGTATGGGGCAGAATATTCACGGTCCTTCTGAAAATTAATGCACGCCAGCACGATCGCGGCTACGCTAAGCAGCGCCAGGAAAACCGCGAAAAAGCGTGTCTGCAGGTCTCGGTTCATCGAAGCCGCTGGCTCGTGAGTAAGACGAACGGGTGGGACTGCTCCCACCGGCCTCTCTTCTACCAGCAACTTCGATGCCACGATTTCCACCCGTGCGGTAAGCTAACCGTCACCATTTTAATAACTTCCATAATTGTAAATCTGCAATGGGGCGGGAAATATTGTTTTTGGGATTAGTTTGTGAAATTCTGAAGCCCCCAATGGTTACTAAAGTACATGTACCCGCGATATTTGTAACCCGCAGTCAAACAAGTAGTTCTGAGTTTTGTTTAATGGATTCTATGCAGCGCGCCGCCCGCCTGAGCCGAAACTGGCCTGCTAGACACAATTATCGTTTGCCGAACCGTGTAGCCTAAGCGAGCATGAACTCTGGGACTTTGACCGGAGCGGCGCTCAGCTTGAGTGCCGCAGCCATTTGGGGTGGAGGCGACTTCGCCGGTGGGATTGCCACCCGGCGGGCGAGTGTCTTTCGCGTAGTCGCGGGAGCGCATGCGTGCGGCCTGGTCCTCATGCTGGCGCTCGCCTGGATTACCGGCGAGCCGATACCGCCCTACTCCTCGCTAGCTTGGGGAATTGTGGCCGGCATCACCGGTGCGTTCGGCATAGCGGCGCTGTACAAAGGCCTGGCCATTGGTCGCATGGGAGTGGTGGCGCCGGTGGCCTCGGTGGTCACGGCAGTGTTGCCGGTGCTGTTCGGATTTCGTACCGAGGGTTTGCCGGACCGATGGCAACTGGCGGGTTTCGCCCTGGCTCTGGTCAGCATCTGGTTCATTGCCCGGCCCGAGGGGGAGATCGATTCGCATCGCGGGCTTGGCCTGGCGACCCTCGCCGGCGTAATGTTCGGGCTGTTTCTAATTTCGGGCAAGCAAGCGGGACACTACGGAGTTTTCTGGCCGCTGGTGGCAGCGCGCGCCGCTTCCACGCTGCTCATGCTGCTGATCGTGGTTTTCTTGCCGCGCGATCCGCGCTCCTTGCGTCCCGCGCTGCTTCCCATTCTCCTGTCGGGCTTGTGCGACGCCGGCGCCAACGCGATGTTCATCGCGGCCACGCGTCATGGACGGCTGGACGTGGCAGCCGTCCTGTCGTCGCTGTATCCCGCCAGCACCGTCATCCTGGCGCGAATGTTGCTGAAGGAGCGCATCTCGCGAATGCAGGGGGTGGGCATCGCGGGAGCGCTGGCTGCGGTTGCGCTAATTTCGGCGCGCTAGGATTTCCCGGCTACGAAGCTAGGAAAGCAGGACGGCGGGGATTGGTTCTGCAACAGCTGTTGCCGCCAACGACTTTGAATCGGCAAGCTAAGTCCATTGCTGTCAATTCCTTAAACCCTAATGCAAAACTAAGTTGACGCACCTTTGCAATGGCGTGACACTCGTGCCGCGACAAAGACGGGTTGGGACCCAATGTCAGAATCGTAACCCTGACAGTCGTAAAGGAGATACTCATGACAAGCCGGCCACGCTTCAGTTTTCACCTGCCACGTCCCGTGCTCGCGCTCGTGATGCTTGGTGTGCTGACCATGCTGGCGACGGCACCCGGACAAGCGCAGACGTTCACCGTGCTGCACAACTTCACGGGCGGAGCGAGCGGCGATCAGCCGTATGCCGGCCTGACCATGAATGCATCAGGAGACTTTTACGGTACGACGCAGTACGGCGGCGTCGGCAGCGACGGAGGCCACGGAGTCGTTTTCCGCTTGTCTCGGGAGGGATCGGGCTGGGTTGAGACGCCGCTCTACGCCTTCCAGGGTGGCAGCGACGGCGAGTATCCCCTGGGCGGGGTGGTGATTGGAAGCGACGTTGCCCTTTATGGCACCACCAGCGGCTACAACGGTTACGGAAGCTACGGCACAGTCTATCGCCTGACGCCTCCGCTTTCGGCTTGCGTATCCGTGCTCTGCCCGTGGCGGGAAACTGTTCTGTACCGTTTCAGCGGAGGGTAAGATGGCGCCAATCCGGGCTATGGCAGTCTGGTCTTCGATCAGGCCGGCAACATCTATGGCACCACAGCCTACGGCGGCGGCGCAGGGGACTGCGGCTACGGACCTGGCTGCGGAGTTGTTTACAAATTGACGCCCTCAGGGTCGGGCTGGACGGAGACGGTGATTTGGGAATTCGGGGTTGGGGGTGGAAGTTTCCCGGAAAGCGGCGTGACCCTCGACAGCGCCGGCAATCTCTACGGGACGACTATCTTAGGCACTGTCTACGAATTGTCGCCTTCCAATTCGGGCTGGACGGAGACTACCTTGACAGCCTCGTTGGATAACCCCGTCGGCGGCGTAGCCATCGATCCGCACGGGAATCTGTTTGGCACGACAGGCGGCAATATCTCGGGCAACTGAGTCCCTCGAATGGCGGTTGGACATTGAATGTGCTGTACAGTTTCAACGACAACTACATTGGTCCTTATGACACCCCGACGCTCGACGCGGCCGGCAACGTTTATGGCACATCGCCCTCGGGCGGACCCTACGGGGTAGGCCTGGTGTTCAAGCTGACGCCTTCCAACGGGAGCTGGATTTTTACCGACCTCCACGACTTCAACGGCAGCGAGGGAAGTGCGCCGGTCGGTGGTGTAGTTTTTGACGCCAGTGGAAATATGTACGGCACGACCTCGACCGGAGGCACGGATTCACAGTGCAATGGAGGCTGCGGCACGGTTTGGGAGATCACGCCGTAGACGCTGGAAGATCGACAGCGGGGACAGGTCCTGATTCATCGGCAGATGGGCTCTTCCTCGTTGGTCTTGCCATTATTATCCAGCCAGTTCAGGAGTGATCGCACGCTTCCTTGGGCCAGTGCTATACAGGAATCGGCCGCACCGTAGTAGATGTTGATGGTGTCTCCGTCGGGATGTAGCGTGTATCCGCACGGGAACACTACGTCGTGCACGTCGCCGCCGTGCTCATAGTCGGCTTCTGGTCCGAAGATCCATGAATCGCCCCGCAATAAGCAAACCTCCGGTTTTTGAATGTCGAAAAGAGCGAGGCCGACCCGGTATAAACAGCCTGAAGCGGTCTGCTTTACACCGTGATAGAGCATCAGCAAACCTCTCGAAGTTTCGATCGGCGGGCAGGACAAACCGATCTTGTTGGCGTCCCACCACGCGCCTTTGCGCGCCTCCATCATGACGCGGTGGCTGCCCCAATGTCGCAGATCGGGCGAATAAGAAATCCAGATATGAGCTCCCAAAGTAGTCATCGGACGATGGATGAGTGCCCACAGTCCGTCGATCCGATAGGGCAGAAGAGCTGCATCCTTGTCGTCCGGGGACATGATGACACCATACCGCTCGAACGTCCGGAAATCTTTGGTCAGCGCCAGCGAAACTCCAGGCCCGCCTTTGGCGTATGAGGTGTAGGCGATGGCATATTGCTCCAGCTCCGGAACATAGGTAATGCGGGGATCTTCGATGCCCCAAAGCTCTTCCGGATATCCGATCGGATCGGGCATCAGGGTTGGACTGGGATCGATGTTCCATCCATCCACGCCGTTCACAGAACGCGCGGCGCACAGATGAGAGAGACCGCGGCGGTCCTCTACTCGGCAAAGCAAAAGGGTAGAGCCATCCGCAAGCAGCGTAGCTCCTGCATTAAACACGCTATTGATCCGATAGGGCCAATCCTTGCTGGTCAAGATCGGATTGGCGGGATGCCGGCGCAGAAGTGAATCGGTAGAGTCGATATAGTGAACAGAGTCAATAGCCAAGCTCATAAGTTATTTCGCAAACATAAAACTGCCATTCATAATGTTGAATTGCAAAAACGCCGGAATCAAGCCGCGCTCAGCTAGAGTGCAGTCACCGCCGGAACATCCAGGATCTGCCGCATCTCCAGGAGGGCCATCAAGAAGGACAACGTCGACTCCGCTCCTTGATTTTCGTTGGCCCGGTCAGGATGAAGACCGTCCCGACAGCCGCCCGTGCTGGCATCATATAAAGCGGTTTTCAGGTCGTTATCTCCTAGAAACCAATTGAAAGCGTTCCATGCATCCGTGCGCCAGCGCTCATCTCCAGTCGCGCGATAGGCTTCCAGGCACGCGGAGACCGTCCCACTTGCTTCCAGGGGTTGTTGATCGAAGCGCGCTTTACCCGATCCCTTGCTATAGAAACCCTGCGAGCCGATAGGTACAAAGTGGCCGCTCATGGTGCAGCATTGTTGCTTCTCAAGCCAAGTCAGCGACTCGAGGCCGGCCGTTAGCCACTCTTCGTTCGAGCTGTGCGAGCCAGCGACCACCAAAGCCTGGGACAATCTTGCGTTGGAATAGGCCAGGCTCTCTTCAAACCAGTTCCACCCCGCCGTACAAGTGATTCGATAGATGTTCAATAACTTGTCCGCGAGTACATCTCTCCGTAATTGTGCAGCCCTGTCTCCGGGAAAGCGAACTAGATATTGCTGGATTCCAAACAAAGAGAATGCCCACGCCCGGGGGCTGGTAAAACTCAGCGTTACGGGAACCGCAAGTTCAAAGAGACGCCCAGCCAGGCCCCTCAGGCCTTCATCCACGGTCTGATTGATGGCGGTCCCCAGGGACCACAGCGCTCGCCCGTGACTGTCTTCTGATCCCTGTAGCTCCAGCCAATGACGCTCATAGCTCAAAAAGTTGCGAAACCTGCCATTAGCCGAGTTGAAGGCAAGCCAAAGAAAAGCCAGATACCGCGAAGCCAATTTTCTGGCTTCAGCTTGTCCGTCCCCTCCCAGTTGCTCTACTAGAATCGATACGATCAGAGCGCGGGCATTATCGTCGATACTGTAGCCTTCGTGATGATTGGGAACGGCGAAGACGGCATGTTGCAACATTCCTGTATCGTCTGTCATGCGACGGAGATGAGTCAGCGTCACTGGCGGCAAACCGGCGACATCATTCTCAGCGGATCGGTTTGGGCTGACCAGGCGAGGGTTCCACATGCGCTCCGCCCGGGCTCGCTGGAAGCTGCGCATGTAGTCCTGGGCCACGCTTTTCCAAACCATGTTACGCGAATATAAATACGCCCGCTTGCGCATAGCGTGCCGTTCCGCCTCGTTTTCCAGCAGCGCAATGGTCTGCTCGGCAATTGCGTCCGGGTCGTTGAATGGGATCAGTACTCCGCGGCTCTGATCGAGAAGTTCAAGTGCGTGCCAATAAGGAGTTGAGATGATGGCTTTGCCCGCGCCCATCGCGTAGGCCAGAGTTCCGGACACGACCTGCGCCTCATTCTTGTAGGGTGTGATGTAGATATCGGCCGAGCCGATGAACTCCATCATCTCCTCAGGGCTTACAAAGCGATTGTGAAATATGACGTTGTTCTCGACTCCGAGGTCCCTCGCCAGCGCCTGCAACGATTCCCGGTATTTATCTCCCTCGCGTTTCCTGATGTGAGGATGAGTGGCGCCCGCGACGATATACGTAACATTACTGTTGTGCGACAGGATCCGCGGGAGTGCCCCTATTACGGTTTCAACTCCCTTATTAGGCGAGAGCAGGCCGAAGGTCAGCAATACGGATTGGCCCCCAACTCCGAACCGGTCCTTGTAAAAATTCGGATCGACAAACGCCAGATTGGGCACTCCATGCGGAATGACGTCAATCTTTGCCGCGGGAACCTGAAATATCTCCTGCAGAAACTGCGAAGAATGTTGGCTCATCACAATCAGACGGTCCGAGAGTTCCGCGAGTTCCACCATCACACGATGCTGGTCAGGATTCGGTTCACGCAGCACGGTATGAAGCGTAGTCACGGTCGGCATACGGAGTTTCCGCAGCAGCTCCAGGATGTAGCCTCCGGCTGTTCCTCCGAAAATTCCATATTCATGCTGCACAGATACCAGATCGACATTGGTGAAATTGAGGAACTCCGCTGCGCTTTCGTAGGAATCCAAGTCCTCTTCGGTCAATTCGAAACGAACCCGCTCAGGGTAGTCGTATTGAGACTCCGGATCATTGACCGGCAGAGCAAATAACCGCTCGGTTCCATACTCGGTTGAAACCGCATTACACAAGTCGGTGGTAAACGTGGCGATACCGCATTGCCGGGGAAGATAGTTTCCAATGACTGCGACTCGGCTCGGAAGCGCCAGACTAACGGTCGGATCGAGCGCCGGCGCGGACTTGACTTGATGCGAAAGCGAACCTGAAATTCTCAATGGCCTTCTGAACGGTAATGTCTTCGGCAACGACATGAACTCTCTCCACGCATCGCTTCAGGATGCTCGTTAGGAAGTTGCGGCTCCGATACGTTCTGCCACCGCAGGTGACTCGCATCGCGCCGCGAAACATCTACTTTTCATTCCACCTGAGCTTTGTGGATGTGTTTGGGTTGTGGGCGAATATTCGCCGAATAAATCAGGCTGTTCCGCATCCAGAGACCAGGCGAAGTATTTTGGAGGACAAGCCTGCCCTACAACGTTCTCATCTTCGCGTCGGCGCGTCTGAGCAATAGTGACCATTCATGCGCGGCTGTGCGCTGTATCCTAATGTCTCCACGTACGGTTTTCGGCGATAAGGTCATTCGGAGTAGAAACCGTTACCAACGAGCAGTGTGGAACAGGTTTATGCATCGCCAGGTATTAGTTTCGTGCCTGTCGCTGAGAAATTTAGAAGAAGGGCTCATCATGAAAACCAAGTATCTTCACATCTCCGCTTATCCCTGCAACAAGTGCGACGGGCCGGTCGTTGCGGGGGCATTTGGAATCCGCGAAAGCGAAATAACCAGGGAAGGCGAGCTGACGCAGGTGGGAGCGGTTTGCCTGTCGTGCGGAAATAAGCAATCCAAGATGAGCGATGGAAATGTCGTTCGCCAGTTCGCGCCCGTGGAATGGGCTGCGCCAAAAACCAGAAAGATAGCCAGCGATCTTCCCGTTCACGCTTAACGCGCGGGCTGATCTCGGGATTGCAATTGGGTGAAACATGACCGCTACTCCGTACTTGCCGGCATTTGAGGCCATCCAGGTGGATGCGATACTTGCCGACGCAGTTGTTCTTAGCTGGAGCGATCTGATGCCAGAACGCACGTCGGGCCTGATTCACATTGAATATCACGTTGAACCGCTTGGGGCAGTGGAGTTCGTGAAAGTATGGGCCTCCACGATACGCGGCTACTGGAAGCTTATCTGTGAAGATTGGAGGCGCTGGGATCCTTCCCAAAGCAGCGGGCCCCATTTCCGTAATGGATACAAGTCAGATGGATTAAACAAAATGTTAGACACGATAATGCAACATCAGGAAGTATTTCTGGTGGGCGCGGCGCCCGGCAAAGACCGCATGATCCAGGTAGGTCCGCCGACCGACGCCGATAAGACGGCGGCGACGACGACGATGGAAAGCTTTGATGACCGTTTGAAGCATGAGGCGGGGAAGTTGACATTCAGCTGTAACAAGCCTACGGTCGAAGGTGAGTGAGTTGTTCCTTTCCTCTTTCAGTTTCTCTGATCTAAGTCAGCCTTCTGAAGTCGCGCCTCTTAGTCAACGAAAGTCTTCAGGAGTTGCAGCCCTTGCTCGCAGTGTCTCTGTGCGCCTGCAACCCGGCATCTTCGCTAGCTACTAGCTAAATGGATAGGGCTCTACGAGAGCAAGTGTCCGTCTTTCCGAAAAAACGAGATTGGTAAGGATGACACCCAGCAGTCTCCGCGCGTTCGGGATTCGATTGAGAGGTTCGATGTCAAACCAGATACAAACCGGCACGATGATGGTTCAGCAATCAGAAGCGTTGCATGCGCTCGGAATAGCGAGCGAGCCTTATGCTAGAAATTGGGATTCGCTCGGGGTCCTCGAGAGCTCAGGCCTTGACCGCAAGTTGCGGGCAGCTGGATGGAAGTTGTTTTTCATGGCCGGCGAACTGAGGGCGGTGGTTCCGGCATGGGGCGGACAGAAGACTCTAGGCCGAGGAGTGAAGCGGCTCCTGGCTCAAACCCGGCTGCAACATTTCAACTGTCTGGAAGTGACCCACATCCGCAGGGAACGCTTTCTTGGCGTACCGTATGTGTCCATAGCTGCACACTCGCGCCACATTCAACAAGCCTCGCAGATTGAATCGGCCGAGCAGCGTGCTCACGATGGCAATGGCGAAGCGCGGCGATCCGGCAAATAAATCGAAACAATATAACAAGGAGATACGAATGACATGGGACCAAGTGGAGAGCAAATGGAAACTACTGGTGGGTTCTGCCAAGGAAAACTGGGGCAAACTTACGGACAGTGACCTCGACCAGATATCCGGCAAGCGGGAGGAGCTTACCAGCAAGATCCAGCAAGTGTACGGAATCACTCGAAGAGAAGCTGACAAGCAAGTATGGGATTGGGGTAGGAGCGTAGAACGAACTCAGAAGAAAATTGCTTAGCTTACGCAAGTAGCTTGGTCGACAGCTTCCGAAGCCCGCAGAGATATCTCCACGCAAGAGTCCAAGGAGAGGATTATGACTACCACAATGGAAACGCCAGAAACGAGCACAACGCCTCCACAGGAACCAGTAACTCCGAAGCAGCAAGTTTCTCGATGGCACACAGCCGGGGAGCGCGCCGAAGCGATAAGGGCCAAAAAGCAGAGAAGACGCGCCGCTCATAGAATTGCATTGAGAAGGTCGCACGCCAAGGGTTAGTCCCATCTAACCGCCAGACGTGTGTTCGCCAACAGGGCGGTCACGGTGAGCGACGACAGACTCGTAGTTTCTTGGGCTCCGCAGACTATCCTTTATTACAGTTATTACATGGCTCGCTGCCACCGGGGACATCGCGTCCTTCAGGCGCGAGCCCCTCTGTTTTCCCCATCAGCAAGCGCACCCCGGAAAATCGCCTCGGGGGGCTTAATTGCCACATTTCGGAAAGTGAGCCGTAGTGCTCAGACTCGGAAGTGCAAACGTGGAATCCTTGCGTATGACAGGCCCCTCACTCCACGCAGCCCGGCGCAGCAAGTTATAACCGGGCAATCGAAGGATGATCTGGCAAGGAAAATCAAAATGCGTATTACCCGCTTACTATTGCTGACACTCCTGATGCTGGCCATCCCAGCCGCTGCGTTCGCGCAGTTCGAGGTGTCAGTCGTGATCGCTCCACCCGCACTGCCTGTGTACGTTCAACCCATGGCTCCCGACAATGGTTATTTGTGGACGCCCGGCTACTGGGCTTACGGAGGTGAAGGCTACTTCTGGGTGCCGGGTACGTGGGTCGAGCCGCCCACCGTTGGTTTGCTCTGGACTCCAGGCTACTGGGGCTGGGGCGGCAGCGCTTTCGCCTGGAATGGCGGCTACTGGGGTCAGCAAGTCGGCTTCTACGGCGGCGTCAACTACGGCTTCGGCTATGGCGGTGTCGGCTATCAAGGCGGACGCTGGCAGGGCGGCCAGTTTTACTACAACCGCGCGGCGAACAACGTGAACGTCACCAATATTCACAACGTTTACAACACCACGGTGATCAACAATACCGCCGTGAATCATGTCAGCTATAACGGAGGCGCCGGCGGAGTTACCGCCCGACCGACAGCAGCAGAAGAGACCGCGTCACGCGAGCAGCACACGCCTGCAACCTCTCTGCAAACCCAGCATGAGCGGTCTGCGGGTAGCAACCACGAACTCCTGGCGTCCGTGAACCAGGGCAAGCCGGCGATCGCTGCAACTGCGAAGCCTGGGGAGTTTAGCGGTAAGGGAGTAGTAGCGGCCAAACAAGCCGGAGCACCTTACAAGGCTCCTGCAAACAAGGCGGCCGAGAACAACAAGGCTGCCGAGACCAAGGCCACGGAAGACAAGGCTGCCGAGACCAAGGCCACGGAAGACAAGGCTGCCGAGACTAACAAGGCTGCCGAGACTAACAAGGCTGCTGAGACCAAGGCCACGGAAGACAAGGCTGCCGAGAATAACAAGGCTGCTGAGACCAAGGCCACGGAAAACAAGGCTGCTGAGAATAACAAGGCTGCTGAGACCAAGGCCACGGAAGACAAGGCTGCCGAGACCAA
>Ga0182030_10011264_pt1 | contig 18055 bp, 14 predicted proteins | sample 812S3MmetaG_FD_121299 | JGI IMG/M metagenome (GOLD analysis project Ga0182030, IMG submission 121299) | Permafrost microbial communities from Stordalen Mire, Sweden - 812S3M metaG (Illumina Assembly) | ecosystem: Environmental > Terrestrial > Soil > Wetlands > Permafrost | place: Sweden...
AGCAAGGTGCCCGGCATATAGGCCAGCACTTCCAGGCCGTCGTTACCGGCAGAGACGAATGCGCCCGTGCTCGAGAAGCTGCCGGCTTCGAATCCGTGCAAGAACCCATCATTCGAGCCGACGTAGACCACGTTGAGGCGCGTCTGTTTCGCGGCTGTGAATGCAAGGTAGCTCTGGGCGCCGGACCCGTTCTCCGGCATCGCGCCGCCGGTGGTTCCGTACAGCCGATCTGTCCAACTGGCGGTGTACGGCGATGAAGGGGGCCCGACCCACATGGGGCTCGAATCCACGATATCGCCGACGATCGTGTCGCGCGCACGGAAAGTACCGACGCCGGACGAATTGATCTCTTTGCTGCGATTGCCCCGTAAGTAGTCGAGTCGATCGGACGTCTGCGTGGCGTCCCCGAAATTTAGGGCCGTTCCCTGCGGCGTTCCCTGGAGGTAGCCCGTCCATTCAAACCGTGTGCCGACATTGTTGGTCGTATCGTAGGTGAGGATGACCCTGCCTGCAGACCCCGGATTCGCGGCGGTTCCACTGGTCCCACCGCTCGCACCCGTATTGGCACAACCGCCCGGCGTCGGGTCGGTGGGGGCTCCGGCGGCGGTGCCGCTCAGCACACAGGAGGCGTCCCAAGTCGCGATGGAGCTCAACGTGACCACGCTCCCGGAACTCGTCAACGCGTTCGCCGTGACAGTACCGGTCCAGTCGCTCGGATCATAGTAGGCGAAGTAGGCCTGCGTGCCGGATTGCACCTTGGCAGACTCCTTTTCGTTGGCGGTCGCCGAGCTGCCCGACAGTTTGTAGGTGCTTGCCTTGAAGCACATGATTTCGTGAACGTTGCTGGCGCCGCCGTCCGATCCGGCGAATCCGACGCGGAAGGACGTCGGCAACGGCCCGTTGGAGGCCGTGATGGATTGGTTCTTGATGAGGTAGGAGTAGGCGCCGCCGCTCACACTGTAGGAGAAGCTCAAGAGCCCGTTCTGCGTGATTTTCAGATTGTAGAAGATGGGCGACGCCGCTCCACGCGTAATTGCGCTCTCATTGGCGATCTTAAACCCGTTGAGCTCCGTGTACGCGTTGGGAATCGGCGCATAGTCCAGGATCCCCGCGGTATTTACCGGGTTGGAAAGTGTGGCGGTTCCCGCGCTGGTCGGCGCGTTCACAGTGCTGTAGTTGTAGAGATTGCCGGTCGCGCAGGTGTTCTGCACCGCGTACTGGGCGTCGACGTTGCCCGTCGAGGGTGTATAGGTCGAGGGCGGCGACTCGGTCGGCGTCGTATTCATCGTCGCCGTTTGGACCGGCGTCACGGATTGTGCGGCGGCCATCGCGGCGGCGGGTCCGGCCGCGGCAGCGGCGCCGACGGCGGTGGCGGCTGGCGCGGCGGTGGCATTGGGCATCGCGGTCGCGGCGGGCATCGAGCTGGCCCCGGTCATCCCGGCCGCAGCGGGCATCGAGCTGGCCCCGGTCATCCCGGTCGCGGCGGGCATCGAGCTGGCCCCAGTCATCCCGGTCGCGGCGGGCATCGAGCTGGCCCCGGTCATGGCGGTCAAGGCACCGGGCGTACTGCCGTTGGAGCATTTGGGGCCCGTGTAGGTGGTCCCGGTCGGGCAGCAATGCGACGAACTGACGATGTCCCCGGCCGGACAATAGCTGGTCCCGCTGATGGCATCACCTGAGGGGTAGCAGTACGCTCCACTGATCGCTTGTCCGGAACCGGTACAGTAGTAATTCCCGGCCTCTGCGGTGGCGCTGTTCGGATAGCAGTTGGTGCCCGCCGCGTTGAGGGTGTTGCCCGAGGCGCAATACTTGTCGGTGGTCAGGCTGAAGGAGGTAGCCGAGCTGGGATAGCACCACGTTCCATTGATCGTTTGTCCGGAGACGGTGCAGTAGTAGTTCCCGGACTCGGCGGTGGCGCTGTTCGGATAGCAGTTGGTGCCCGCCGCGTTGAGGGTATTGCCCGAGGCGCAGTAGACGTTGGTGGCTGTGTTCTTGGAGTCGCTCGTGGGGTAGCAGTACGTGCCGTTGACGGTGTTACCCGACGTGCAGTAGTAGCCGGAGGCGTAATTCACGCCCGAGGAGGGGTAACAGACGTCGGTGCCGGAGTTCGAGGTGATCGTGTTTCCGCTCGGGCAGTAGTATCCCGGATAGGTCGCGTTATAAACAGCGCCGGTGGAGGGATAGCACCCGTATGCTCCCGCATTCAATACGATCGTTTGTCCGCTCGGACAGTAGTATCCGCCGAGGTAGGAAAGGCCGGACGTATAGCAGACATAGGTGCCCGAATTGTTCGCGATGGTATTTCCGCTCGGACAATAGTATCCCGAGCTCGGCACGGAACCGTTCGGATAGCAGGACGAGCCGGTGAGCGTGTACCCGGTGGGACAACTATTCGTGCAGGTGCCCGTGGTCGAGTTCCAGGTACCGGAGGCGTATCCGGCCGAGGGACAAGCGTTGCAGCTGGCTGTGCCCGCAAAGTAGTGGGTTCCGGTGGCGCAGACATTGGTGCTCGTGCACATCGTCGTGCCGGCGTTGTACGTACCACTCACGCTGGTGCAGCTGTTGCAGGTGTTCAGCGCGGCATCGTAGGTGGCGCCTGTCGGGCACGCGTTGTTGCAGACGCCGGTCGTCGAGTCGTAGTAGGACCCGGTCGTCGAGCAGATATTGATGCAATTGCCGCTGGCGGGGTTATACGTGCCGCCTGCGAGAGTGCACGAGGTGGCGAGCGACGCTGGATAGTAGGGCGCCGTCGCACTGCTCGGGTTGCTGCCGTACGCCGCCGTGAGCGAGGGCCAATCGACGTTGCCCGCGCCGCGCAATCCAATGCGGCCCGGTTTGTAGCCGTAGCCATAGGCGGAATTGTCGCCGCTCGCCGTATTGGTCCCGGTATAGCCCGGCATGAGATAGGAGCCGTTCAGGAAGTTGCCGTACTCGTCGATCCCCAATCCGAGGTAAGCGCCGATGAGCCCGTCGTGCGGCGTGTTGCTGTTCGAGCAGGAGTAGGCGAGGCTGCCGCCCCAGGCACCGAGGCCTGCGGACTGCGACCCATCCTGCAGGAAGAAGCTGATGCCGTCCGCGCCGTCGGTACCCGCTCCACCCGAATCGCCGTGGTAAGTGATCGTTTTGAAGGTTACCTGGAACCCGGATCCCGTCGGATACGTGCTCGACGAGAGGATCGCGCCGCGCTCGTTGTGGCCGTAGCTATGGGTGGTGGTGACGACGCCGGTGGTGGGGTTCGTGGTGCTCGTGTTGATCGAGCCGTTGGTAAAGCGCAGCGCTCCATGCCCGGTTTTGCTGCCGTCCGGATTGGTGACGATCGGGTCCGCAGTCTGCGCCGAGACGCTCCCCGGGGCCGTGCTGGAGCCCAGGTAGCCGCTGTCGCCGCCCATCATGAAGGGATCCGCGTTCGCGGCGAGATGGTAGTAGCTCCCGAGGACGGATGTGCAACCCGGGATCTGGCCGGGATTCGCGGCAGGGGCCGCCGTTCCCGCCGTCAAGCACGCGCCCCCGAAGAAGTACCAGTTGTTGAGGGTCGTGCCGGTCGTGAAGTCTTCGCTGCCGAAGGTCGACTGCGCGTTACCCGGACTCGCCGCAAACAGAGCGCACAGCAGAATGCCGAGCGCCGCCGCGCGATGTTTCAAGCTCATCCCGTGTGGGTTTTTCATATGGTTGGACTACTCGAGGTGGTGTACACGGCGTAGGTGCTCTCGACGACCGCGACCGTGGCGGCCGTGCCGCCATATCCGTAGGCGTCGACCAGATAGATCTCGCCGGGGATGGTCGGGTCGACCGAGGGGCCCATGTCGGAGATGTAAAAAGTCGGCCCATACGTGCCGTAATAAGTAGGGTTCGTGACACCCGTGCTCACGGAAGGAGTGTTGCTCAGCGACATGCCGGTCGGCAGAAAGCTCACTCCGACCGCCGCGCCGCCGATGGTCCACGGCACGGTGGTTATGTCGTTACCTGGAACCACCTTGTACAACGCGGTCGCGTTCGAGCAGATCTGGCCAAAGCCCGCATTTCCATTGAGCATTCCGGCGACGCAGTCGACCGGCGCCTGGGTCGCGTTGCCCATCAGCCAGTTTTCCGCGAATTGCTGTGCGGATACGGCGGCCGACAACGCCCGCTGCTTCTCGCGCATGTTGCCCGCGATCTTTTCCTGGATGCCGAAACTGCGGAACATGCTGAGTGCGATGATCGTGACCACGATCAGCAGCAAAAGGCTCGAGACCAGCACCATGCCGGACTGGGCATTGCGTACACCTTGGGAGTTCCTCATTGCATCGGCCCCGCTTGATTCATGACACCGATCACGCGCTGCAGGCTGACCGTCGGCTGATTGAAAGGGGTGGTCGGCTGGCTTGCGACGTACATCGGATTGGTGAAAGTCAGCTGAACGAGCGCCGAGATCACGCTGCCCCAAAGGTTATTGGCGGTGACCTGGTCTGCGCTCATATAGGTATCGACGCTGTTGCCCGTGGCGCCGACGCTCGCCTTGACGCCGTACAGGATGCTCAGCTGCGTGACGCCGTTCACGAGGTTGTACTGCGTGCCGTTCATGGTGCAGACCAACTGGCTGGTGGTGTAACCCGGCGGGGTCATCACCTGGAACGTGTTGACGTAAAGGACGTTGGTGCCGCTCGGCGCGGAATTTGACTGCCCGCTGCAGTTCAAGATGCCGTCTTGCCCCGTCGTCATATACCGAACGGAGATCGAATCGCCGGGGGCCCCGGAGGCGTAGGTGCCGTAGACGGACTGGCCGACCGCGAAGGGTCCGGACGCCGTGAGACTGCCGGCCAGGGTATTGTTCCAGGGCTGCGGAAAGTAGCCCGCCGACTGAATGACATCCGTCATCATGGTCATCGCCATGCGCTCGCTGTCCTGGAGCTGCGCGAGCTGATTCTGGTTGCCAAACGCCGTTCGATTGGCCTGCACGATGGTGAGCAGCGCGCCCATCAAGAACAGCCCGATCACGAGTGCGATCAGGATCTCGACCAGCGTAAATCCCAGGTTCTGACGGGGTCGATACTTTGGATGCCGATTGCGCATACGCTCAAGGCTCCACGTACAACGTGTAGGTCGGCGCGAACGTCGCCTGCGTGGTGTTCGCGCCGCTCTGCGAGTTGATGGATACCGCCTTCTCGTTCCAGGTCGCCTGGATCGTGCAGCTCACCGTCAACGTGGTCGGATTGGTCGTACACGTGATGGTGGTGACTGGGTTCGAACTGCCGAGCATCCCGTTGAGAGACGCCGCATAGGTGTGCAGGTCGAAGGCCGCAAGCGTCGGATCGCCGGCGGCGGCCGTGCCGCAGGGCGTGTTGCCGGAGGCGTAAGCGCAATAGCCGGTGCTCAAGACCGGATAGGAGGCGGTCGCGGCGTCGGCGTTCAGCGTGCCGTCGCTTATGTTGGTGCCGGTGATGGTGATCGGCGAGGGCGCGTAACCGTTCGCCCAGTAGTTGCGATCGGCATGCATCGCCGCGGCGAGGCCTGCCACCTGCAGCGCCACCAGCGAGCGCGCGCTCGCGGAGCCGGTGCTCGCGTAGGCGAGCGCTTGGAGCTTCGCGATGCCGAGCAGGCCGATCGAGATGATGACCATCGACACCATGACCTCGATGAGCGTGAAGCCGCGGGCGCGGACCCGGGTGCCGACGCCGTCGCTCGATCCGTGATGCAGCCTCATGAGCAGGTCACTCCGTTGTTGGTGACACCGAACAGCTCGGTCGTCATCTCGCCGCTCAGGTTGACGTACAGGCAGCGGGTCCACGCCGTGGTATTCGTAAAGTCGTGCAGCTCGAGCAAGGTGCCGTTGGCGATGCCGACCGCGTAACCCTCTCGGTTGAAGGTGATGGCCGCGACATTTTGCGATGCCAGGAAGGTATCGGTGCTCGAGAAGGTCTTTTGCCACCGCAGAGGGGTCTCGCCCGCACCGTTGACGCCCACATCGGTCGGGTCGGAAAATACGATCCAGCCTTGCTGCCAGGTGGTCGAGCCGTTGCAATTCTGACCGTCGGTGGACACGCAGACCGTCACGTAGCGCCCTTCCTTGACCGCCTCTGAGCGTGCGAACTGCAGGTCGCCGAGCAGACCGTTCACCTCGCCGGCGATGCGGTTGGCATTCGTCACGTAGCGGAAGGACGGCACCGCGAGCGTGAGGAGAATCGCGGCGATGCTCATCGTGATCAGCAATTCAAGGAGGGTAAAGCCCGCGGTGCGGGCAGAACGGCGCTCAGCGAAAGCTTTCGCGGAGAAGCCTCCACGTTCCATGGTTCGGGTCTTCATGCACTCGAGGCTAAGAAACAGAGCTTGCGCGAACCTGACAAGGGCGATTGAGATGCCGGACTTGAGAGGATTTTCGCAATAAGCGCGCCGAAAACGAGATCCATGCCACAACCGGGCTGTGATCCGCTCGTGGTTTTTTTAAGAGTGATTTACCCGGTCGTGCAGCTCCCAGAGCGCGGAATTAGAACTGAGTCGAGCGTTCGGGGGAGAGTCTCAGCATCGCTTGACAAGGCGCTCGAAATAGGCAGCAGCGCATTTGCTTCGCGTCGGTCAGTCTCGCTCGGCAATTCGCTGTCGCAAGGCTGCTTCCAACGAGCGCTCGTCCAGGGTCCCGTCGTAACGCAGGCCGTCGACGAAGAATGTCGGCGTACCATTCACGCCGCTGCGCGCACCACCCATGAAGTCGCGCTTCACGCGATCGCGAAAGCGGCGCGAAGCGAGATCTTCCTCGAAACGCGCGATGTCGAGATGCAGCCGCTTGGCGAGAATTGCCGGCAAATCGGGGCCTAATTGATCTTGATGCTCGTAGAGCGCATCATGCATGTCCCAAAATTTCCCCTGCGCGCCGGCGGCTTCCGCCGCCTCCGCCGCCAGCTCCGCGTGGAGATGAATCTGGTTCAACGGCATGTTGCGAAACACGAAGCGCAGCTTCGCCCCGAGACGCTTCTGAATGGTCTTGACCATCGGATAGGCCGCACCGCACGCGGGACACTGGTAGTCGCCATACTCGACCAGCGTGACCGGCGCATCCTCGGGACCCGCCGCGTGATCGTCTTGACCGACGGGAATGGAGAGACTCACGATGCGCTCCCGGGTAATGCCTCCAAGGCGGTCAAAATGCCGTCGGCTCCCGGATTGATTCCCACCGGAGACACGTAGCTCCAGCGGATGACACCCTCCTTGTCCAAGACGAACAAGGCACGCTCGGCAAATCCATCTTTGTCCCGATAAACTCCGAACCGACGCGCCACCTCGCCCTTGGGCTCGAAGTCGGCCAGCAACGGGAAATGATAACGGCGGTCCTTCGCGAACGCGGCATGGCACCAGGCACCGTCGACCGAAAGTCCCAGCAAGACCGCATCGAATTTAGCAAATTCTTCCAGCAACTCGTTATAGAGCCCGAGCTGGTCGCCGCACACCGGACTCCAGTCCGCCGGATAGAAGGCGAGTACCACCGGCTTGCCTCGCAGCTCGGCGAGCGAGAGGCGCTGGTCGGGGGTGGACGGCAGCGAGAAATCAGGAGCGATTGTTCCGGCCGCTAGCGCGGTCATGGTGAGACCCTCCGCGTTTTATACCCCTTCATTCTAGGCCTCGCTGCCGCTGCCTCCTAGGGCTGCAGCACGATCTTGCCCGTATGCATCTTGGCGAGGAACTCCCGCTGTGCCTCGACGATCCCACTGAGCGCGTAGACTTTCGCGACCACCGGACGGATCTCGCCGCGCTCGATATAACCGAGAAGATTGCGGAACACGCCCGGCTCGAATACCGTGCAGCCCTCCAAGCGGAGATCCTTGAGGTACAGGGTGCGCAGATCGAGATCGACGATCGGACCCGATATGGCGCCGGCGACTGCATAACGACCTCGCCTTCGCAAGACATCGAGCAGCTGCCGAAATTGCTTGCCGCCGACGACGTCGATGACGGCATCGACGGTTTCATGTCCGAGTCTCTCGGCAATGTCGGCCTCCCGTGCCATGACGAGCTCGGCACCGAGCGCGGTGACGGCCTGCGCTTTGGCCGGACTTGCCACAGCGATCACGCGAGCGCCCCGACGCGCCGCGAGCTGCACCGCCGCGGAGCCGACCCCGCCCGAGGCTCCGGTGACCAGCACGATCTCACCGCGTCCGACCTGGCAGCGCTCGAGCATATGTTCGGCCGCGCCGTACGCGCACGGAAACGATGCGAGCTCGGCGTCCGAGAGCTCGCTCGCGATCGCGTGGGCGTTCACCGAGGGCACGCAAACGTACTCCGCGAACGCGCCGTTGCATTCCGAGCCGAAGTAGATGACCTGCGGGGCGGCGCGTGCATCGAGCCGAATCACGGGTTCGATCAGGACGCGTTCGCCGATTCGGCCGCCGGCAACTCCAGCGCCGACCGCGACGACCAGGCCGCAACCGTCCGCACCCTGAATTCGAGGGAACCGGTGCTCTGTGCCTGTCCACCCGGAGTCCTCGGTGCTCGCGCCGTCGAATCCGCTCGCAGCACCTGCGAGCGTCGTCCCCTCCGACACCGCGCGTGAATACCAGCCCGAACGCGTATTGATGTCGGTATTGTTGATGCCGGCGGCGCCAATCCGTACGAGCACGGCTCCAGGTTCAGGGTGGGGAACCGGGACATCCTCGCGGAACTCGAGCTGATCGAACCCACCGTGCCCTTTCAAGAGCACCGCCTTCATCATGGACGGGATGGCGGGCATCGACATGCCGGGCATCGTGTGTGAGGAGGCCAATGTCAGGTCGTACCGCGCCAGGGCTGGGCAGCCACGAAATTCACAAAATCGCGAACGGTGCGTACTTTACCGTAAAGCGGGTTTAGCTGTGCGCCATCCAGGCTACGTCCAGTACGCTCGAGCACTCGACGCGCAATGTCGAAGTCCAGGTGTTGCTCGTCGATTTTAAGATCGCGACAAAGATCGTCCTCGGCTCTCAACGGAAACGCCGGATAGTGGGGAGCCAGGTAGAGCTGCAGCTCTTCGTACACGGCTCGCAAAATCCAGGTATCGGTATTACGCCCATCGAAAGAACGAACGAATTCAGCGATTGTTTCGTCTTTACGGCTCTCCGCCAGGCGCTGCAGGGATTCGCGCGTGGCCCGGTTCCACCAGATGCAGATAACGATGGCCGCAGCAAGCAAGCTCCCAACGACAGCCGGATGGAGCCAGGCACAGTAAAGTATAAGTGCGACTAAACCGGCGAGAACCAGCCAACGGATCGGCTTCAGCGGCGGGCTCATCGCCGGCGGCATAAATCTTGAGGCGACCTTCATCGTTTGACCTACTTACTACGAATGACCGGAAACCGCAAAATCTCTTCCTTGAGATTAGACCTATTCCCAAGGCATCTCCATAAGTTTCTGCTTTCCGGTTGCACCGGCGCCCGATAGGTCATACATTCCCGTGAAAGTGAAAATCTCGGGCAGGCACTACCGCACTATCTGGCCCACCCCCACGGGTTCCGTGCGGGTCATCGATCAATCTCGGCTGCCGTTCGAATTCTCGACGATCGATCTCAATACGCTCGCTGATGCGGCGCAAGCGATCCGGACCATGGTGGTGCGTGGCGCTCCCCTGATAGGGGCGACTGCCGCCTATGGCATGGCGCTCGCTCTGCGGTCGGACCCGTCGGATGCACACCGCGACGAAGCCGCGCACCTTCTGCGCACTACGCGTCCGACCGCTCATAACTTGGCCTGGGCGCTGACGAGAATGCACGATGCGCTTGCGGAAGTTGCTCCGGAGGAGCGCGCCCATCGGGCATTTCAAGAAGCGGCTCTGATCTGTGAAGCCGACGTCGAGCAATGCCGCGCAATCGGCGTTCATGGCCTCGAGATCATCCGCCGCTTCGCCGATACGACCGGGCGCGCCGTGAACGTCCTCACGCACTGCAACGCCGGTTGGCTTGCGTGCGTCGATTGGGGCACGGCGCTCGCACCGATCTACATGGCTTACGACGCAGGAATCCGCATCCATGTGTGGGTGGACGAAACCCGGCCGCGAAACCAGGGCGCTGCGCTCACAGCCTTCGAGCTCGCCGCGCACGGGGTGCCGCATACCGTGATCGCCGATAATCTCGGCGGCCATCTTATGCAACGGGGCCAGGTCGACATGGTCATTGTCGGTAGCGATCGGACCACTGCGGCAGGCGATGTGTGCAACAAAGTCGGTACGTATCTCAAAGCACTCGCCGCCCGGGACAACGGTGTGCCGTTTTACGTGGCGCTGCCGCGAAGTACCATCGACTGGTCCTTGGATGAGGGGCGCGATATCCCCATCGAGGAGCGATCAGCGATGGAACTCACGCATGTCACCGGCAGGAGCGCCTCCGGCGCCATGGAGACCGTAAGAGTGGTGCCGGAGGGCAGCCCCGTCCTCAACATGGCGTTCGACGTAACGCCCGCCAGGTTTGTGACCGCCCTGATCACCGAGAGCGGCGTTTGCTCCGCGAGCCGCGCGGGCTTGCAAAGCCTCTATCCGGATCGACAAGGGAGCCGATGATGGCGGATGAAAGAGTACTCTCGGCGTACCGGATGCTCGATTCGAAGAGTCTCGTTGCGCTACTCGCTGACCTCGATGACATTCGCGCGATTCTCGGCGAGCGGACCGAAGACTGGCAAGTCCGAGAAGTGGGCGACGGAAATCTCAATCTCGTTTTTATCGTCGAAGGTCCGGAGGGCTCGGTCTGCGCGAAGCAGGCCCTGCCTTATGTTCGCGCCGCCGGACCATCCTGGCCCATGTCGCCCGAACGGGCATTCTTCGAGAATTCCTACTACATTGCCGTCGCTCCTTATGTGGGCGCGTTGATACCGAAGATCCACCACTACGATCCCGCACTTTATTGCATCGTCATGGAGCGACTATCGCCCCATGTCATCTTGCGGCACGGCCTGATCGCCGGGCGCCGGTACCAACACCTCGCGCGAGACATCGGCGAGTACATCGCCCGCGCTTGCTTCTTCACCTCCGATCTGGCGCGGCCGTTCGAACGCAAGCTCGACGGGGTCGCGCTGTTCGCTGCAAATAAACCGCTGATTCGCATCACCGTCGATCTCATTTTCGCGGATCCTTACTTCGTCAGCCCGCGCAATCGTCATACCTCACCGCAACTTGACGAGCTGGTGTCGACTCTCCGCAGCGATGCGCCCCTCAAGGTGGCCGCGGCACGCTTCGGGCAGAAATTCCTCAGTGAATCCCAAGCGCTCATTCACGGCGATCTGCATTCCGGCTCGGTGATGGTCACGGAAAATGACAGTCGGGTGATCGATCCGGAATTTGCTTTTTACGGCCCCATCGGATTTGATCTGGGCGCGTTCTTCGGCAATCTCTTGTTGAGCTGGTACTCCCAGCCCGGACACTCGACTGCGCAGGACGATCGGGTCGCTTATCGGGATTGGATCCTCCAACAAGCGAAGATTTTCTGGGAGACCTTCCGAACCCGCTTTCTCGCGCTGTGGCGTGAGGATGCAAGAGGCGACGCATTCCCAGCTCCCATGTTTCGCGCTCCAGAGGACGGCGCCGCGCTTGAGTCGGCGCGTAATGCCTTTGTCGACTCACTATTTGCGGACATGCTCGGCTTCGGCGCTTGCAAGATGATCCGTCGCATCCTGGGTTTTGCGCACGTTTTCGACTTTGAATGCATCCAAGATGCCGCTCGGCGCGCTGATTGCGAAGCCGGTGCTCTGGCCATGGCGCGGCTGCTGCTGACCCGCCCGGAGCAGTTCCGTTCCATCGAGGACGTGATCGGCGCGGTACCGCGAATGGTACGTCGCGCGGGTTCGCGGCTTTAGCCCGCCCCGCACTTGATACGTTGCAGCCCCCCCTCACGCGCTTTCGGCGCCGCGCTGCCCGATTACTTGAACTTGTAGTTGAGGTCGATGCCCGCAGTGCGTGGCTGGCTCACCGCGATCCGGTTGAGATCCGCCAGGTTGTTTGCGTCCTGGGTGATGTTGTTGAGCAAGGCGCGCTTGTCGGCGACGTTGTTGACGAACAGCACCGCCGACCAATGGCCGCCGTCGACGCCCGCGCGGAGGTTGGTGAGGTCATAGGAGGGCAGGTTGTTGATGTAAAACGTGGCGTCGGTGCGGCTTCCGACGTAGGTCGACTCACCGCGCGCCGTGAAGGCGAGCTGGTCGTTGAGGTCGTGTCGGTAGGACAGCCCCAGCGTCCCGGTCCACTTGGGTACTTGCTGGATCGGCGTTCCCGCATCGAACGGGGAGTCGACCAAATTCGAGCTCACCAGGTTTGAGTGTGAGTACGAGACGTTGGCCGACGCCTCCAGATCATGCACGACGATCGCATTCACCTCGAGCTCGCTGCCGTAAACATGGGCGTCGCCGGCGTTCGCCGTATAGACGTAACCGCAGCTCAGAGGGTTGACCTGCTGCACACCGACCCAGCTTTCGAAATAGCCTGCCGTGTTGATGGTGATGCGATTGTCGGATGACCGCCATTTTTCGCCGAGCTCATAGCTCCAGACGCTGTCGGAGTTGAACGCGAGAGGACCGGGAACGAACCCTCCGTGGGAGTTGTACTCGATCTGGAGCTGCGCCTCGCACGACTCCGGCCCAGCGGTCGGCACCGGGCCTGTGCCGCCGCCCGGACGGAAACCCTTCGCCGCGGTTGCATAGACGAGCAGGTTCTTGTCGAACTGATAGCTGAGCGTCGCCTTCGGCGTCACTCCCTGGGCGCTCTCAGTGGTCGTCGCCACGACCGTCGGGGTGATGCCGCCGTACTGGTCGAGGTACACCGGGGCATCATAGTGATAACGGCGCGCACCCACGGTGACCGAGAAGGGCTCGGTGATGTTGTAGGTCACCTCGCCGAACACCGACTGCTGCAAAATCTTGAACGGCGTGTAGTAACTGAAGAGGTTATTCGTGCCGATGTCCGGGTTCGACGCGCCGCTCTCGGAGGGAAAGATGATGTCCCAAGGCGATTCGAAGTCCGAATAGAAGTAGCCGATGAGCCACTTGAAGCGGCCATCGCCAACCGACGACACGCGCAGCTCCTCGGTCGTCTGGTGAGACTGATTGTTCTCCTCGGCATAAGACTTGCCGAGGTTGCCGCCCCCGGGACCATAGCCCGTGATCCCGATGCCATCGGGCAGAAGCGCCGTCGTCCAGGACTCCGCGGTGTCCTGGACGAGCGGCTGGTGCCGCGACCAGTAGGCCGTCGCCGAGTTGATCTCGAAGGCGTCGGTGCGATACTTGACGCTCAGGGCTTCGAGCCTGAACTCGTCGCGATAACCTTCGTACGTGTCGAACGGCTGATAAAAGGCGTCGGTGCGCGGGGTGCTGTCGATGTAGGGCAGCCCGCCGGAGCGCAGCTTCTGATAGAAATAGGTCGGCGTGATGGTGAGCCCGTCGATGGGCTTGAGCACGGCCGCCAACCGCACGGCCGTTTTCTCGACGTCGTTCACGTCGTGATACTCGGTAGCGATCGGAGCGGCCAGCACGTTACCACGCACCGTGTAGTAGCTGCCGGTCGGGGTAACTACCAAACCGCTCGGCAAGGGGAACTGCCCGGGCGCGATCACGACCCGATCGATCCAGCCTGCATCGTAGCTGTAGGAGCCAACGATGCGCAGTGCCGCCTTGTCGCCCCAGAACGGCAGATTCAGCATGGCATTCTCGCCGTGGTCGAACCCGCCGTGATCGGTGTCGGCGAACTTCACCTCCCCCGAGGCTTCGAACAGCTCCGGGTTCGGTGCATTGGGCACGACCTTGATCGTGCCGCCCATGGAGCCCGAACCGTAAAGCGTACCCTGAGGACCGCGTAGTACCTCGACGCGATTGAGATCGTAGAGGTCGGGCGAGATGACGATTTTGCCCTCGTTGGTGGCGGCCGCGGCAGTGAGGGGCGTGTCGTCGAAATAGAAACCGACGGTCGGTGAGTTACCGCCGTTCGAAGCGACCCCGCGCATCTCGAACTCGGTCATTCCGGGGCCGCTGGTACGCATCGACACGCCTGGGACGGTCTGCATCAGGGACGCGAGATCCGTGAACCCGCGGTTGACGATGTCGGCGCCCGAGACCGCCGTGATGCTGATCGCGGTGGTCTCGATCGTTGCCTCGCGCTTCGCCGCGGTCACGATGATTTCCTCGAGCTGTCCCGCATCGGAGCTCGATTGCTGGGCGATGGCAACGTCGGCGAGTATCCCGCCTAAAACGCCTATGCAGCAGAAGGCCGCGACGGACCTGAATTTATAGTTCATGTGACTCCCTTAAGCTCGGCTCCCCCGGCTGCAGGGTAGTATAGCCTACGAGATAGACGAAGCGAGCCTGCGCCGGCGCGAAGAAAGGCATACGGGTTTAGCTCTCTCTCATGGCTCATGAGCTGGTTGCTCTCCAGCGGGCGATCAGCGCTTCCAAATATTTTCGCGCGCGCGGAGAGTGCGTGGCCTCCTCGCCCAAGGATAGTCGATCCACTTCGCGGCAGATCGAGTCGAGTGTCGAAGCCTTTTGGGTCCAGATCGCGAGTTGATCGTCAACCGGTGGATCGAGCTGCAGCAATGCCGCCAGGGTGGAGGTGACGATCGGTGGGGGCAGCCCGACGCTGATGGTATCGAGCAGAAAATCGCCCACACCGGGCGGCGTAGGTCGGATCTTTCCCAGCGAGTAAGCCGCCTCCGCCCGCACTATGACCAGACCGGCCGCATCCGCGACGGCGGCCATCAGCGCGGCCGCGGCGACCCCTGCACCCGCCGCGCTCAATCGGCCCAGCTCGATGTGCGCCCTGCGTCGCAGCTGCCGGAACTCGGCGACATCGGCGCTGCGCTTCAGGGTCGCGGTGATCGTGCGGCGCAATTGTGCGCCCATGTGCGTGCGGGCGTCGCTGATCACGGTCCGCACGTCATCGAAGCTGTCGACGAAGATGCAGAGGAGGCCGTAGCGGCGGCGCAGGACGAGCGCACGCGCTTCCTCATCCTCGCGCTGGCCACGCTTCCAGATATAGACGTGCTCGCCCACCCCGCCGCCGAAGTTCGCCTCGAAGCTCTGCAGCAGATCTTCGAAGTCCGGATCGCTCAGCCCGAACCCAACGATCAGCGCGCTGAAGCGTGCCAGCACATGGTGCGCGAAGGCTCGATAGCCGAGCTGACGGGCCATCACCTCCCGATAAGAGGCACGATCCAACACGATGGTTTTCGGTCGAGAGATGCAGCCATGCGCCTTGAGCAGGAACCGGGACCGGAAGTCTTCCGCGATCACCGCTCGCAGCTTGCGCTCATCGGAATAGATCGCCCGGTGCATGCGATGTTGGTCCCGCCGGCGCGCGCGATAGGCATTTTCGTGCCCGAGATCGTAGTTGAAGGTGATGATGCCAAGTGGTTCCAAGTCCTCGATCAGATCGTGCAGCGGGGTTCGCGCATCCTCGGCCGCGGTCGTGAGATGAACCACGGCGTCCCGATAGTCCCCCACACCGACAGTTTCGCGAATCAGAGTGGCGGCCTCGATCAGATAGTCGGATGTCCTCGGCCGCGCACCCAGCAAAAGATCAACATCCGCGGCGACGGGACCCAGACGCGAGGCGAAGCGGTCCTGCAGCTGCCTTAGAACCGAGTGCCACGTCGGAAGCGTGGTCGGGTCCGAGCCCGGCTTGGCCAGACCAACCGACACGCCGCTGCCCGTCACCACCACCAGGCGTCGATACGCGACGGCATCGCATAGAACGCCGAAACCTGGGTTTTGGCCATGGACGTACATGGCATCACAGTCTACTGGATCAGGCTAGAATTGCCGCGTGCACGCCGCCCCCCATCCCGATCGCGGTTTCTCGGCCATCGTTCAGCGCGAAGCGGGTCTCAAGAAAACGCTCAGCGCCGCGAAGCTGTCGATGATCGCCATTGGCGGCGCCATCGGCACCGGATTATTCCTCGGCAGCGGCTTCGCGATCGGAACAGCCGGCCCGGGCGTTCTGATCAGTTACGCCATCGGCGCGCTCATCGGGCTGCTGCTGATGGGATGTCTCGCCGAAATGACGATCGCTCATCCGACCACTGGATCCTTCGGCGCCTATGCGGAATATTACATCGGTCCGCTGGCCGGCTTCATGGTGCGTTATACGTACTGGAGCTGCGTGGTGCTTGCAGTGGGGACCGAGGTTACCGCAGTCGCCCTGTACATGAGACTCTGGTTCCCCGCGGTACCCGGCTGGATCTGGATCATCGGGTTTTCCGGGGCGCTGATCGGCGTGAACGCGTTCAGCGTGAGCGCCTTCGGCTCGGTCGAGTACTGGTTCTCGCTCATCAAAGTCACCGCTATCGCTGCGTTTATCGTGCTCGCCGCCTATGTGATCTCGGCATCATCGGACGGCACGGTCGGCTTTCATAACTACACTGCCTACGGCGGCTTCCTGCCGCGCGGCATCGCTGGTGTGTGGATTGCGGTCATCATTGCCGTGTTCAGTTACTTCAGCATCGAGATGATCGCGGTCGCGGCTGGGGAAGCGGCGCACCCCGAGGTTGCGATCCGGAGCGCCTTCCGCAGGACGATCGTGCGTCTGATCCTGTTTTATCTGCTCACGTTGTCGCTCATGCTGGCAGTGATTCCCTGGACGCGGGCAGGCTCGACACAGAGCCCTTTCGTGCTGGTGATGCAACTCTCGCGCCTGCCGGCCGCAGGCGGCGTGATGAACTTCGTGGTGCTGGTCGCTGCACTGTCAGCCATGAACAGCCAGCTCTATATCACGACCCGCATGATGTTCAGCCTGGCGCGCGCCGGACATGCGCCCCGGAGCCTGGGGCATCTGAGCGCGCGTGGCGTACCCCTGAACGCCTTGCTGATATCGACCTTCGGCATTGCGGTCGCGACGGTGGTGAGTGTCATCTCGCCGGGCGGTGCCTTTCTCACGATGCTTGGCATATCGGCGTTCGGCGCCATGTTCACGTGGATGATGATTTTCGTGACGCACTTTCTCTTTCGTCGCACATCCGGGGAAGCAATTGCATCGTTCAGGATGTGGAGATTCCCGGCGACCACATTGCTCGGGGCGGCACTGATGGCAGCGCTGCTCATCACCACCGCATTCACCGATGTCTTTCGAAGCACGTTGGTCTTCGGTTTGCCGTTCCTGGCGGTTGTAATGCTGCTCTATTTCGTTCGCTATCGGGCTGCCGTCGGAGACCCTCCGCCGCCGCGGCCTTCAGATATTTAGGACGAGCGTGTACCTCTCAGGTACTTGTGTTGCAGTAAATCATGAGTTAACGTGCGCCCCGAAACTACCGGGAACGACCGATTAAATGGCACAAGCGCGGCGCAGGACCATCACACTCGAAAACAGGCGCGATCGCCCGCTCTCCGAAAGGGAGATCATCGACGCGACCCTGGCATTCGCGAATGGAGCCGACCTGCGGATCGACGGCGAGGGCGAGCACGAGATGCGGCTCTCGGAAACGGATGGGGAAGTTGTCCTAGAGATCAAGGGCGAGTCTGAACCGGCGGTACAAATCTCGGGAACTAAGGCAGAAATCGCGGCCATCGGAAATCGACAGCGGGAGGCAATAAGGCGGTTTCTCGTGCGCGTCATGAAAGAACCCGGCACTCTTGGGCGCGAGCTATTGAACCAAGGATGGACCAAGTCGTGGGCAAAGGTCGAGAGAGTTGTGCGGCCCACTGAGGCCGGAGTATCGATCAGATATTACGACAGGCTTTTCACTCCATACCTATTGGCCAACCGCGGAATTCTGCTGCTCCTGGATCCGGAGCGCGGGTTCGGCGAAAAGCTATGCCAATGCCAACTCGGCGCGTGCGGCGATTTTTTCCTCGAGATACGGCCGCCACGAGGGCGACCGCAGCGCAGATACTGCAGCGCCGAGCACATGGCACTGGGTCACAAGGAGCGTGGAGCGATCCGAATGAGGAAGATCAGGACGACCCTGAGACAGCGCAGGAAGACGAAATAAGGAAATAAGAGCCGTAATGGTCCATCGTCGCAGCCATCAGAACGAATAGACCAGATTGACCGTTTCCAACGTATCGACCCGCTTCAACCCCGCCGGCGGTTTCGTGTTGTCCTGCACCGTATAGCCCACGGACAACGCAAGCTTCGTCGAAATTTTCACCG
>Ga0182030_10011265_pt1 | contig 18054 bp, 14 predicted proteins | sample 812S3MmetaG_FD_121299 | JGI IMG/M metagenome (GOLD analysis project Ga0182030, IMG submission 121299) | Permafrost microbial communities from Stordalen Mire, Sweden - 812S3M metaG (Illumina Assembly) | ecosystem: Environmental > Terrestrial > Soil > Wetlands > Permafrost | place: Sweden...
CCTCACGATTCGCAACGCGGCGCGACGATTACCATGCTGTGCTTCGATGATCAGACGTTGGAACGGATTAGTCCCCGCAAGCCGGCTTCTGAGCGGTAACCGACATCCACTTGGCCGTGTAACGCCCGTTACTGACATTCGCTGGGCACAGCGGCTTATGGATGCCCACGGAGGTCAACCCGAGAATGGAAGAACCCGCGCCATAGGATCGGCTGAGAAAAACAAATGCGAGTCCGACACAGTTGGCCAAGTCGTTCGCCGCATCCGAACTGGCCAAGGAGGAGCCCGATGTTGGACATCCTGGCCGAAATGGGCTCGATACCGCGTGAGATGAACCAAGCAATCATCGACGTGTATAGGATATGTAGTCCTGCAGTGCACGGAGATCCGGTGTCCGCCGAGCAAGTTAATTTCGTCCACGAGGTTGTGCCACGCCTACTGGCCACGCTGCGGCAGATACCGGCCCTCCGGCCCGACTGACCCCGAACCACGGGACTGCCTGTCCCCGGGGCTTTCCGCGGCCGCGCCTACACGCACGCTGGGCACAAAGTCCGCTTCCGGCACGTTGGGTTCAGTTTGAATGATCGGCCCGGAAGTTGGTCCCAAACGGCCTTCGAGGAAGTGTTGCCGGATTTGTAACGATTAGTCGCCTCTTGTCCCGTGATTCGCGCTTGCGCTACGGCGACCGCGTTGTGCCCAAGATGCAGGACGCGGTCTCTCCCAACGCCCAGGAAGCCGCCATCCGGGAAGTTGCGCCCAACCAAGCAGCCCCGAAACTGGACCGCCGCCGAATTCATCCCGGCGAGCGGGCTTATTTAACGCCTATGCGAAAGCGTGCAAGCGCCCCCTTTGGACCCTCACGCCTCGAGGTGCATTTTCTACAAGCGGAGCACCGGTCAGCGGAGGGTGACGACGGTAGCGCCCCATCCTCCGGCTTCGGCGGGGGCATCGCGGAAATCGGCCACCAATGGCGATCGCCCCAGCACCGCGCGCACCACCTCCCGCTGCACTCCGATGCCGCGGCCGTGGATGATGCGCAGGGCTTTGAACCCCGCCGCGTGCGCCTCCAGCAGGTATTCCTCCACCACGCCCTCCACGTCGCGCGGCGGAACGCTGTGCAGGTCGAAGACGTCCGTGATAGGAATCCGGACAGGTTCGGAATCGGGGCTCATGGCCGTAAAATCAAAAAGCCCGGTCAGCCGAAGCTCACCGGGCCATTGCCGTTATCGCGACTGCGCGCACCTGAGTTTAAGCGACGTGCTGGGCTCGATTCTGGGCCATGATCGCTTCCATCTGATCTTTCAATCGCAGTTTCAGTTTCTTCAGTCGAGTCTCTTCTATCTGCTCCTCTAAAGTCAGGTGGGGAAGCGACTCCAAGGCGTCCAGTTTACTGGCAAATTCCGAGTGCTGGCCAGACAGCCGCCGGTACTCCTCGTTGGTCGCTATCAGATGCGCTTTCAAGTCTTCTTGCGCGTTCCGTTCCATCATGGGCAAATCCTCCCAGTGAGGTCGCCACGCCGAGTCATTCGGAACCAGGCTCGGTGGGTAATCTCGCGTCTTGAATGCATGGACGGTATTACCGTCTATTGGCCACCTTAACATGAATGAAACTTCATGACAATAGCCGCTTCAGAGGGGAATTCGTAGTATTCTCGCCTAGTGCTAACCTCCTGAAATCCCATAGACTTATAGAAGATTCGGGCAGCCTGGTTGGACTCCCGGACCTCCAGGAAAACCTGAGTTCCACGCAAATTCAGCACCGGTTCCAGCAATTTGCGGGCGACACCCCGGCGCCGAAACGGCGGCGCCACCACCAGGTTCAACACCTCGCATTCGTCCTCCGCCAACCGGCGCCACACTAGAAAGCCGGCGACGCTGCCGCCTGCAATCGACACCGTGAATTCATACTGCATATATTCGGCAACGGCCCAATGAGCGGCTTCCGGGCTGGTGGACTGAATTGCCGCGACGGCTTCCAAATCTCCCCGTTCGGCGCGGCGGATAACTGGCATATTGGGTATTATGCGCTTGTTGCTTGCGGTGCTGTTTTTCCTCGGATCGCCGTTTTGGGAGGCCAAGCCGCCGGAACGTTGGAGCGATCGGGAAATCGACGCCGTGCGTCATGACAGCCCGTGGGCGCAATCCGTCGGCCCCGAGCCCAGAGTATTGGTCTACCTGGCCACCGCCGGCCCCATCGAAGATGCCGAACTGGAAGCCCGGCTGCGAGCCAAAAATCCGCTGGGGGAGCCGGATCCGGACTACCTCGACTATCTGCGGGAGAACGGCGACAAACAGTTCGTGCTGGCGATTCCCGAAGTTACCCTGACCGGCCTGGGAAAGCCCGGCGAAGAGCGGCTGATGGAGGAGCAGACCGTGATGGCGATTGGCCGCAAGAGCTACAAGATCGTCGGCCATTTTCCGCCCACCGAAAGCGACCCGGTGTTGCGCCTGGTATTCCCACGGGAAGCGCAGCCCACCGACAAGAGCGTGATCTTTCATTTATATCTGCCCGGAATTCCGTTTCCCAATCGCGAGACGGAATTCCGGGTGAAGGACCTGATGTACCACGGCAAGCTGGCAATGTAGGGTCAGAACTCCTGATGTCGTGGAATTTGCAGTGAGCCCGCAGGTGGGGCAGGCGGTGCTCGCCTGCCCCTCTATCCTATTCGAGTAGCGGGCCTAATTCAGCGCGGGCGGGCCGGCGGGGTGCTTACACGGTATCGGGAGGCACGTCTCTGAACGACCGCTCCCTCGCGGTCGCGGCTCGGTAAAACGGTGAAACACCGTTCTGAGCCGCTCGCGCCCCCCTTACTTCGCCGTACAGTTCCCTCCCATGGCCGCGTCGATTACCATCTGGATATCCGCCACATTGACCGCTCCGTCGCCATTCAGATCGTTGTCTGCCGCCCCACTGCCCAACGCTTCGCCGATCATGATCTGCACGTCGCCTACGTCCGCGACCCCATCCAGATTCACGTCGCATTTCCCGGGGGGCACGACATTCGTGAGGGCAAAACTCACGTGGAGCAGCCCTACGCCGGCAGTCACGCCGTAACTGCCGGCCACGCTGTTCGCGGTGGCAGTCACGGCGGCGATTCCCGTGGCGCCGGTGACGGCTGTACCGCTCGACAGAGTCGCGCTCGGACCCGATGCGGGCGCGGTGAAGTTTACGGTGACGCCGTTGATGGCGTTGCCGTTGCTATCCTTCACGGTCACCTGCAACGGATTGGCGAACCCGGCGCCGGTCGCCGCCGATTGTGGTGTACCGCCGGTGGCCATCAGAGAGGCCGGCGTCTGCGGCGCGTTGGTCAGCGCAAAGGCCGCCGTGACCACGCCGGAAGATCCCGCCGACGCCGCCGCGCTGGCTGTGACCGTGTAACTGCCGGCAACTCCATTGGCAGTCGCGCTGACGCTGGCGATACCCGCGGAATTGGTAATCGCCGTCTGGCTGGAAAGATTGGCGGTGGCGCCGGAACCGGGCGCGCTGAAGGTTACCGTTTGGCCGCTCAAGGGATTGCCGTTCGGATCCAGCATGGTTGCCTGGAGCATCGCGGCGAAGGCCGTATCGACGATGGTGGATTGCGGCGTACCGAAAGTCGCCGTGAGCGTATTGACGGTCCCCACGTTACTGAGGGCAAATCGAACCGAGAAGCCTCCCGCGCTGACCGTGACGTTGTAAGCGCCGTTGATTCCGTTGGCGGTCGCGGTCACCGAGGCCGTTCCGGTCGACGCGCCGCTATTTGCCGTGGACGCCGAAAGAGCGGCGCTGGCCCCGGAAGTGGGCGCCGTAAATGTAAAGGGCACATTGGCCAGAAGATTCCCGTTGGCGTCGGCCGCAGTCGCCTGCAACGCCGCTGGAAACGGCGTGCCGATCGCCGTGGCTTGCGGCGAACCGCTTTGCACCGAAACGCTGGCCACCGGATTCGGCGTGCTGGTGTTGGTCTCGTTGAAAACCGCGGTCAACCCTCCCACGCTGGCGGTGATGGTATAGCTTCCCGCCACTCCATTGGCGAACGGCGGCGCAACGCTCCCGAGGCCCGGAACGGGATCGGCGAGCCGCTCGGAAATGCCGCTGGCAGCCGGTAGATTGGCGGTCGCTCCACTGCTGGTTTGGGCCGTGAATGTTACCGGGATGAACTCCAAACGGTTGTTCGAGGCATCCGTGACAACCACGCCCGGGCTCAATCGGAATTGCGTATTCAGTGGAGACGACTGGTTGTTGCCGGCATAGATGGTGAGATGCGCCGGCACATTCGTGGTGTTGGAAAGGGACCAATGGGCATCGAGGGCGCTCACTCTGGCGTCCACTTGGAATTGACCGGCGGTTTGATTGGCAGTGCAGACGGCCGATGCGCTGCCGTTCGAATCGGTGACCGCGGCGTAGGTAGTTTGCCCGTTGGGGAACGTGCAACTGGCGCCGGAAGTGGGAGAAGTGAACGTCACGGTGACGCCCGGCAACCGGTTCGATGAGGAGTCGGTCACGGTGACCGTTAACGCCGGGAACGGAAATCCGATGGGCATGGGGTCGGGGGCGGAGTTCCCGTTGATGTTGGCGGGCGCCCCCAGCAGAACATTCACCAGAGTGGAAAGGCTGCCGGCGAGGGAAGGCGTTCCGGCGTCGGTCACGGTGATGGTGTCGGCGCCGGCGAAACTGAAATTCGTGGTGAAGGCGTGAACCCCGTTATCCCCCACCGTGAATTGGTAAGGCGACGGCGGTGTAAACGTGGGCGAGGTGTAACCCGAGTCCGCCAGGTTGACGATGCCCAGGTATCCGGTGACGGTGCCATTGCCCGCATTTAGCGCGGTCACGGTCAGAGTGTAATTCGTGTTTTGCAAGCAAGGGTTGGGAATGCCGCTCAATAGGAAATGCGTGACCGTTCCGGGATTGGCGTAGACCGTGAAGCCGGACGAATAAGTTCCGCCGCCGGGAGCGGGATTGGTCACCGTAAGAGTCAGGACCCCCGCGGAAGCCGTCAGCGTGCCCGGAATGGTAACGCTCAATCCCTGGCACGGAGCGCCGTCGCAAGTCTGGTTGTGGAGCAAGGTGTAAGTCAGCGGCTGGCTGTTGACGGTAACAGTAGTTACACCCTGATAGAAGGTGCTCCCGAAAATCGTAAGGGCCAACGCGCCTGTCCCGGCGACTGCCGATCCCGGAGTGAAGTGATCGATAAAAGCCGCCTGATAGTCGCTGGCGATGGAGAGCGTGGAAGTGTTGTTGCCGGGGATGGGATCGGGAGTGGTGGAAGCAACGGTCGCGGTATTGACGATTGTGCCGATGGCGTTGACCGTCACCACGATGGTGGCGGTGGCTGTGGTTCCACTGGACATGGCGCCCAGATTGCATGTCACGTTGTTGCCCGCGGCGCTGCATGTCCCCTGCGTGCTGGAAAGCGAGGCGAGGGTCACGCCGGCGGGCAGCGGATCGGAAAGCACCACGCCCGCGGCACTGGCCGCGCCGAGGTTGGTCACCATGACGGCATACGTATACAAAGCGCCGATGGTGGTAGAGGCCGTCTCGGTGGCGGGATAGCCCACGACGATACTCAGATCGGCGCCGGACAAGTTAGTCGGAACGCTAATATTCGCCGCGCAACTTACATTAGTGGTGACCGCCATGGACATCAGGAACGTTTGGCCCTGCCCGTAACCGGAGACGTCGCACGCCGCGTTCTGGAAAAAGTCCAACTGAAAAGTGGTGTTCGGGTAGCTGTTGAGCGAGCCCTCAATGTCGAGGCTGCCCCCCTGAAAGGCCATGGCGACGCAGTTGGAAAATTCCGAAGTGTTGCCGTTGGGATCGGTTGCGGTAGCGCTAATCAAGGTGGTGGCGCCAGTGGCTTGGGTGAGCACGGGAGCGTTTTGCAGGTTGTTGGCCCCGCTGTTGCTGCTGTTGCAGTTGCTATTGGTAAGCACGCCGGCCGCGTCGATGTCGATCCCCAGTTCGGCGTTCGAATAAATCGAATTCTCCCGGACTGCATTGCCGGTACCGGACGCGACGCGCACCCCCGCGCCTCCGTTGGAATAAATCGGATTGTTGGCGATCGAGTTCAAACCGATGGCGCCGAGATAAGAATTGCCGTTGGCCGGATCCACCAGGACGCCATCGCCACCATTGAAAGCGATGGTGTTGACCGAAGGGGTGTCGGTGTTGCCGATGACGAAATAGGAACCGCCTTGATCGATGTGAATTCCCGCGCCCTGATTCCCCATCGCGACAAAGCCGGTGGCATCCGTGCCGATCAGGTTTCCCAGCACCGTGCTGCCCTTATTGCCGAACACATCGGAGGTAGCGCCGCCTAGTTCGATGCCGCTGAGGCCATTCGCGGAGATCACGTTGCCGGCGCCCGCCGTCTCGCCTCCGATCGTGGTTCCAACCGCGTTGGCGGCGCCGTTGAGGCCCGTGTGGTTGATTCCGTCGCCCGTGTTGGGTACCTTCGAAGCACCCGAAACATCCACACCGATGTAGTTTCCCTGGATGAGGTTTTGGCCGGCGGCGTTAGACACATCAATGCCATCGCCCATATTGCCGGAGATGATATTGCGCGCCGCCGGGGTGGTTCCCCCGGCCAGGTTCATGTTACCCGCGGAAATACTGAGGCCCACCGAGTTGGGCAGAGGCGCGGCGCCGGTGACATCCACGCCGATGAAGTTGCCCTGCACCAGGTTGTTATCGGGCGTGAAGGAATTCGGCGAAACGTACGAGATTTCCAGGCCCGAACTGCTCCCGCCGCCCGACAAGAGATTGCCCGCGCCGGCGGTGGTTCCGCCCACCATGGTTCCCTGCCCGGCGATGGCCACGCCCGAGCCGATGGCGATCTTTCCGGTGCGGTCGGCGCCACTGTAGTTGCCCTGAAATAACTCCGACCCGGAAGTGGCAACCGACGCCGACGTGAAGTTGCCGAAAGGGTTTCCGGAAAGCAGATTGCGCGCCTGGGGAGTGGTTCCTCCGATGACGTTGCCCGCGCCAAATTCGGCGATGCCGCTGCTATTAGCTTTAACGGTGACGCCGGTAGAATCCACGCCCGAGAAGTTGCCTTCCACGAAGTTCGCCGTGCTGCTAATGTCGATTCCGTCGCCGCCCTCGAAGTTGCCGCCCGTGTCCAGCACGTGGGTGAAGCCGGTGAGGATGAGCCCCCGAACCGTGGAACTGCCGCCGGAAACATTCACGCCCACGGGACCCTGGCCGTCGAGCGAGCCATCGATCTGAATCTTCAGGACGGCATTGTCGCCGGATGCGAGGGTGTTCGGGCTCGCCCCGGGCTGGGTGTAGCCATCGATGGTGCAGCCCGCGGGCAGAGGCGGCAAGGCCTGGCATGCCAGGAACGCGCTCCCGACCGTGACGTTGCAGTTGCTCTCGGGCATCGGCCGGATGGTGAAAACGCCGGTGCTGGCGCTGTAATTGGAGTCGGTCGCGGGGATATCGAAAACGATGCTGGTGGCGCCGCTGGTATTGGCGGCGTTGGTGATCGCGGTGCGCAGCGAGCCGGGGGTGGCAGTGGAATAGAGGCTGCCGTTAACTGGGCCGGAATCGGCCGTGGTGGTGACGGTGAAGACCGTCGGTGAACCGGCCTCCGCCACCAGCGGCTCCGTGCCGCCGGAATTCAGAAGAACCAGACCCTGGTAGGCGGACGGCCGCAATCGCATGGGCAACAGCACGGCGGGAGCGCCGCCGGGAACGGCCAGCGACGCCGCAAGATGCATGGTGCGCTCCGGCCGGGCCCGGCGCGAAAGAAAGTGGATTTGGCCGGATGCGGCGTCGAATGCCAACAAATCGTCGCCCTCACTGGCGGAAGTACGCGCCGCGACCAGGCGCGCCGCTATCGGGCTCGACGACGGAAGGGCCACTTCGCCGGCGAGGATCAGTTCCTTGGCGGCCGGCTTCGGGGGCAGGGCGATGGGCCGGTTGGACCCCGGCCGCACGTGCGCCGGTCCGCCCCTAATGCCCGGGGCCGCGAGAGGGCCGGATGCCAGCGCGGCCTGGTAAGCGGCGTCGGGACGTTCGAGGAAGTGTACCTTGCCATCATCCCCGAGGACGGCCAGATCGAGCAGGCTGCCGGTGAACCTACCGGCTGCCAGGGCGCGCAGGACGAAGGGGAAGCTCTGCCGGGTGACCGCCGCCGGGGGAACGGCGTCGCGCACGCTCTTTGATTGGGAGAGCCTTCGATCGCGTCCGTGGAAGATGAAAAGGTCGTTGCCCGCAGCCACGGCCAGGCTGTTCATCCCGCTGTCGTCGAGCGCGGCCATGGCGAGCGACGCCACCGCGGAGGGGACGGAGAGCGTTTCCGGCCGTCCGCGCAGGGCGCCCCCGGGCCATTCGAATACCAGCACCTGCGAACCGCCATCGTTGCTCACGCCCACGGCGATATCGGTCAGCCCGTCCGGCCGATCGATCTCGCCCGTGGTAAACGCGGTGATGGCGCCGGGCAGGGCGATTCTCTCGGCGGGCGCAAACCCGCCATGACCATCGCCGCGCAGCAGGTAAAGGGCGTGGCTGCCGAGTTTGGCGGTGACGATATCCCAATGTCCATCGGCGTCGAAATCGCCTGCGCCCAGGAAGTCGGGCGCCTCGGGAACGGCGATGGCGCGGGCGTCGGGCAGAAACGCCGGAGGCGTGCCGGCGCGCCCATAGGGCCACAGGGCATCGACATTGCCACGGTGTACGCTGACCAGTCCGGCGCCGTCCGCGGTGGCGAAGCCGCTCACCAGGTCGGGCATGCCATCTTCGTCGAAATCGGCGCTGGCCAGCGAGAGTGGCTTGGCGGACCCGCCGGCCACCGTCAGCGCGGCCGAAGCATCGCCGAAATAACGGGTGTACACGCGATGGGCGAGATTCATCTCGACGAGCGGTTGGGCCGGGAGCGTGGACGCAGCGATCCAAAACAAGGTCCCGTAGCCAAGCAGTCGAAATCTCACGAAATCACCGCTAGTTCAGACATTGCGCGATGTGCTCGTTGGCGAGACGCCGGGCACACGCTCCGTCAGGGAATCTAAGCATCGGTGTTCATCGGTGTTCATCGGTGGCTAATTCTGTTGTGTTGCCTGAAGCCAATACTTCTCAGATTATTATTGGCCACAGACAAGCACCGATGAGAATCGGCGCGCGCCTAACGCTCCCTAACGGTCGCGGCTCCGTAAACACTTACAAACATTGAGACGCCATTCTGAGCCGCGCGCGCCAGCAAGCGGTTCTTAGGCAAAATCCCCAAAACGGATAAGCACCCATAAGCACCCGATGAACACCGATAAGCGACACGGGTCTAGCTCTTGCGCGCGTAGTATCCGCTGCGGGCCCGCACAGTCACTTCCTTATGTCCCTTCACGCGAATTTCGACGCGATGAAACTGCCCGTCGGCGATGGGGTTTTCCGGCCGGTACACAATGTTGTATTGGTGCCGCACTTCCTCCGCAATAATGTCGAAAGACTGCGCCAAGTCCTCCAGCTTGAAGGGGAAATAGGCCTTGCCGCCTGTCTGGGAAGTGAAATATTTCAGCACCTTGTCGCCGTCGGTGTCGCCCTGGGTCAGGTTGTTGGTGGAGATCGCGTAGATGAACGTGTCGGCCACCTGCACCGCTTCCAAGGCTTGATCGCGCGTCCCGCGGCTTTGATTATCCTCGCCATCGCTCACAATCACCATGATCCGGCGAAACTGATAGCTCGGCTGTTCCTCCGCCAGTTTCTCGGAAGCGAAGCGAATGGCGTCGTACATCGACGTGCCGCCGCCGGGCCGCAGACCGAGGATGGCGGCGGAAAGCTTGTCGGTACTGTCCGTGAGATTACACACGATTTCGGCGGCGCTGTCGAAGCTCACCACCATCGCCTTGTCGGTGTTGGAACGGAGGATTTCGTTCAGAAACTGGCTGGCGGCTTCCTGCTCGAATTTGAACCGGTCGCGAATGCTGTTGCTGGTGTCGATGAGCACCGCCACGCGCAGCGGCAGGCTCGGTTCGGCGGTGAATTCCTGGATGGCCTGCGGTCTCCCGTTCTCCAGCACCTCGAAGTCTTCCTTGGCGAGACCGGTGACGAATCGGCCCTTCCGGTCGGTGACCGAGTACGCCATGCTCACGCGCGTGACGTCCACCGAAATATGGGTTGGCTGCTCGCCCTGCGGCGTTGCGGCCGGCGGTTGCGCCGGCGGGGCTTGCTGCCCGGCGGCCGGAAGGGGGAGCAGCATGGCGCCCAAGGCCGCTAGAAGAACCCGGGATCTCATATTGCCGATTATAGCGTGGCGTCCGGAATGCGCTCCATCCAAGCCGCCAGTTCCCGCGGAAGCGGCGACACCACCGTTACCTCCTCGCCAGTCGCGGGCAGACGAAAACGAATGCGGTGCGCGTGCAGAAAGTACCGGCCCAACGGCGGCATGCCTTCCACCGCGGCCGGAGCGCCGTACAAGGTATCGCCGGCCACCGGGTGCCCCAGGCCCGACAAGTGCACCCGGATCTGGTGCGTCCGGCCGGTCCCGATCCGCACTTCCAGCAGCGTAAACCGCTCGAAGCGCTGCACCACGCGGTACTCCGACCAGGCCGCGCGACCGCTACCCAGCCGCGCCGTCATGCGCGTTCGGTGCAACGGATCGCGCGCGATGGGACGGTCCACGCGCCCGCTCTCCGCCTTCACTTTGCCATGCACCAGCGCGATGTACGTTTTCTCCACCTGCCGGCTGGAGAATTGCTCGGCCAGGGCTTGATGGGCGGCATCGTTCTTGGCCACCAGCAGCACTCCGCTGGTGTAGCGGTCCAGCCGATGTACGATTCCGGGACGCAGCGCGCCGCCCATTCCGGAGAGCGTTCCGAAGCGGTGCAACAGGGCGTTCACCAGCGTGCCCGAGTGCACCCCGGCGCCGGCATGCACCACCATGCCGGCCGGTTTATCGATGGCCACCAGGTCGCCGTCTTCGTAGAGGACGTCGAGCGGAATGTCTTCCGGAGAGGCGTGCAGCGGCGCCGCTTCCGCGGGCTCCACCTCAATGGATTCTCCAGCCCGCACAATGCGCGCGGGGCGTCCGGGATGGCCGTTCACCAGCACGCGGCCATCGCGGATCCACTGCTGAATCCGCGCGCGGCTGTATTGCGCCAGGCGTTCGTGCACTACCTGGTCCAGACGCTTGCCGGCGTCCTGCGGCTCCGCGGTTACAGAAACCGTTTTGGCGGGGGGTCCCATGCCCTCTATCGTGAGACTGAATTGTGCGACACGCAAGCCCGCTATTTACGGGCCCTCCGCGTTTGTCTCAAGACCTTCCTTTGTGAGTGCCACGAAATCCCCAGATCGGTTAATAAGCCCCCGTGCGGCGGTTTCCGGGGATTGGGGTGATGGGACGTATTACTCGTAAGGAATCTCCACCTCGGCAAAGCTGCCGGGTGTCGCCGCGTTCACCGTGGCGACGACCTGAGCCACACACCGCTTGATGAGGCTCCATCGTCCCTGTCCCAATACGACGATGGCAATCTTGCGGCCCGCAAGGTTCTGCTGATAGCTGAGATTTTTGTCCGTCGTCACCAGCACCTCGAACGCTGCGGCCTCGGCCTTGCTAAGCAATTCGCCGTTCTCCAATTCTTCCCACCCACGGGCGCGGGCCTCCGTGACGGTGTGGTGGTCGATCAGATACCGGGCAAGAGTGCGCGGGGTGCCGTTGTCGAATAGAACCAGCATTACGGGTGGGGAGTTGGGGCCTCGGCGCTGCGCGCGGCAAATACCAGAACGGCACGGACCTGTTCCCGCGTCACGCCGAACTCTTCCACCAGCTCGTCAACGTTCATGTCTTGAAGGTTCTCGAACACCGTGGAGATTGGCATCCGGGTGCCTTTGAATACCCATGCGCCGCTGCGCTTGCCGGGGATGCTCTCCACGGCAGGACATTGGGACCAATCGAGAGTAGTCATGTTCGGTATCCTCCTTTCATCGTAGCGTTTTATCGGAGTTCGGAGTGGGCGTCCCGCGGCTCCGCCCGGAGGCGCACCCGCTCACTCAAGCATCCGGCCTGTCATTGGTGGGCGCCGCGGCTTCGGTCTCCCGTAGCGCCGCCGCTTCGTCCGCCGCCACTTCCGAAGCCAGCCGCCTGCGGTCCCAGAACTGGATCCGGCAGTAGCGGCAATGGTACAGCTTCCCGCCGGCCATGCGTTCCAGCAGGTTCAGCAGACCCGTGTACATAGGGTCGATATGGTCGGGCTCCTTGAGCCGCACCAGGCGGTATGTGCCGCAGTTCGGGCAGCGGGCCGATTTGCCGCGGTGCAACTGGAAGGCGCGAGGCAGGTTATCCTCGGCGTGGCATTCTTTGCACTCGTAAATGGCAAGGTAGCTGAAGCGTTCCATCAGGGTGCGGTGGACGCGCCGCATGCGGGTTCCGCAATTCGGACATTTGCGCATTCCAGCTCTAGTTTATAACGCAGTTTGCAGATCGGGACAAGCCGCGCCACAATAAGGAGACTATCTTTCCATCTGTAACCCAACTATGCTGGACCGGATTACCGTGCATGGCGCGCGCCAGCACAACCTGAAGAACATCGATGTGGAAATTCCCCGCAACAGCCTTACGGTAATCACCGGACTGAGCGGCTCCGGGAAGTCGTCTTTGGCCTTCGACACGATCTATGCCGAGGGGCAGCGCCGCTATGTGGAGACCCTCTCCACCTACGCCCGCCAGTTTCTGGACCAGATGGAGCGGCCCGACGTGGATTCCATCGACGGCCTGAGCCCGGCCATCTCCATCGAACAGAAAACCACCAGCCGCAGCCCGCGTTCCACCGTGGGCACCATCACCGAGATCTACGACTATCTGCGGCTGCTGTACTCTTCCATCGGCGTGCCGCATTGCCCCATTTGCGGCAACGAAATCTCGCGCCAGACCACCGAGCAGATTCTCCACCACGTGCTGGCGCTCAGGCCCGAGGACCGCATCATGGTGATGGCTCCGGTGGTCCGCGGCCGCAAGGGCGAGTATAAAAAGGACCTGGAGAAGCTCCTGCGCCAGGGCTTCGAACGCGCCCGCGTGGATGGCGTGCTGCGGTCGCTCAGCGAAGACTTCGCGCTCGACAAACGCAAGAACCACACCATCGAAGTGGTAGTGGACCGGCTGTTGGTCAAACCCGGCATCGAAAAACGCCTGGAGGCTTCCATCGAGACCGCCACGCGGCTGGCCGACGGGCTGGTGCTCATCGCCGTGGTCAACGGTGAGGAGCGGCTCTATTCGCAAAAGCTGGCCTGCACGGAATGCGGCGCCAGTATTCCCCAACTGGAACCGCGGTCGTTCTCCTTCAACAGCCCGTACGGCGCTTGCGAGGAGTGCCACGGCCTGGGCAGCACCTGGGATTTCGACCCGGCGAAGGTGATTGTGGACGCCGCCAAGCCGCTTCTCGATGGCGGCCTGGGCCCCGGCGCGGGCTCCTGGGGGATGCAGCAGAAGGTGGAAGAATTCGCCAAAAAGTCGCGCATCAATCTCAAAAAGCCCTTCGAGGAATTGCCGCTCAAAACCCGCGGCCTGCTGCTCGATGGCGGCAACGGCTTCCCCGGAATCCTGGCCATCCTCGCCGGGGTCTACAAGGAATCTTCGGAGGCCTATAAAGAATGGCTCACCGATTACATGTCGCCGCGGGATTGCGCCGCCTGCAAAGGCAAGCGGCTGCGGCCCGCCAGCCTGTCGGTGCGGGTGAAGAATTTCTCCATCGCGGAGTTCACTTCCCTGCCCGTGGCGCGCGCCCTGGTGACGGTGCGCAACTGGACGTTCAACGACCGGGAAACGCAAATCGCCGGGCGCGTTTTGGACGAAATCCGCCGGCGCCTGGAGTTTCTCTCGGCCGTGGGGTTGGATTACCTGAGCCTGGAGCGCTCCGCCGCGACGCTCTCCGGCGGCGAGGCGCAGCGCATCCGCCTGGCCACGCAGATCGGCTCCAAACTGCGCGGCGTGCTCTACGTGCTCGACGAGCCCTCCATCGGGCTGCACCCGCGGGACAACGGGCGGCTGCTCGAAACCCTGACGCAACTGCGCGACATGGGAAACACCGTGCTGGTAGTGGAGCATGACGCCGAAACCATCGAGCGCGCCGATTACGTCATCGATCTCGGCCCCGGCGCCGGCCGTCTGGGCGGCCACCTGGTAGCCGCGGGAGTTCCCGACGAGATCCGCCACAACCCCGCATCGCTGACCGGCCGCTACCTCAGCCATGAATTGTCCATCGCCGTCCCCGCCGAACGGCGCAAAGCCGGCTACAAGAAGCTCATCATCCGCGGCGCCACCCAACACAACCTCAAAGACATCAGCGTGGAGATCCCTCTGGGGTTGCTCACCGTGGTGACCGGCGTTTCGGGCAGCGGCAAATCCACCCTCGTGAATGAGATTCTCTATCGCAGCCTGGCCAAGGAGATCTACGGCTCGCACGAAGAGCCCGGCGCGCACCAATCCATTGAGGGCATCGAGCTCATCGACAAGGTAATTCGCATCGACCAGGCGGCCATCGGGCGCACGCCGCGGTCGAATCCCGCCACCTATACCGGGCTTTTTACGCTGATTCGCGATCTGTACGCCATGCTGCCGGAATCGCGCGAACGCGGCTACAAAGCGGGACGTTTCAGTTTCAACGTCAAAGGCGGCCGCTGCGAAGCCTGCCAGGGCGACGGTCTCAAGCGCATCGAAATGAATTTCCTGCCGGACGTCTACGTCACCTGCGACGTCTGCCGCGCGCGCCGCTACAATCGCGAAACCCTGCAGGTGAAGTTCAAAGGATACTCCATCGCCGACATGCTGAATGCCACCGTGGAGGAAGCTCTGCCGCTGATGGAAAACTTCCCGCAGATCCGCGGCAAGCTGCAGACGCTGCTCGATGTGGGCCTGGGCTACGTGCACCTGGGCCAATCGTCCACCACTCTTTCGGGCGGTGAGGCGCAGCGTATCAAGCTGGCCAAGGAGCTGAGCAAACGCCAGACCGGCCGTACCTTTTATTTGCTGGACGAGCCCACCACCGGCCTGCATTTCGACGATGTGCGCAAGCTGCTGGACGTCTTGCAGCGCCTGGTGGACCTGGGCAATACGGTGGTGGTGATCGAGCACAATCTGGACGTCATGAAGACCGCCGACTGGATTATCGACCTGGGTCCGGACGGCGGCGAGTATGGTGGGCGCGTAGTGGTGGCCGGCACGCCCGAGCAGGTCTGCCGGTCGAAAAAGAGTTATACTGCCGAGGCGCTGCGCAAGGTGCTGGGCGGCGGAGCGGCGGCGGCATGAGCGGCAATTCCTTTGATGTCGCGGCTCCGCACAAACAAGTTTAGCCACGGATGAACACAGATGAACACAGATAAGAAAAACCCTTCCTTTTTGGCCTTTTTATCCGTGTTCATCCGTGTTCATCCGTGGCCAATCATGTCTTTGCCCGGACTCGAAAAGATCACTCTCATTCCACGGCATCGGGAGGTCGGAGACTCTTCTCGGTTCTCTTCGATAGCGGTATCCAACGTCCCGGTGCGCCGGGATGAGTCTCGGAACTCCTGGCGTCGTGGAATTTGCGGTGAGCCCGTTCTTGTGGCGCCTGCCCCACCGGGCAAGAAACGGCTCGACCCATTTTCCCGGACCACCCGGAGACTCATCTCGACCCTCTTGGAGAGCGGTATCCACCGTCTCGGAGCGCCGGGAAGAGTGTCTGCGCCACATCAGGTGAAGTTTATTCGCCGTTCATCCGTCGAGGCGCTACTCAAAGTGCAGGTCCGCGGAGTGGCCGCATGAGCATCTATTCCCAGCGGCCCCTGGACTTCTCCGGCCTACGAACGGTAGGTCTTGAGGAGCGCGGCGGCAAGGTGAAGATCGCGGACTTCGCCACGGTTTACCGCAAAGGGTCGGGAGTAGCGGGATTGCTAGACAGCCTGCCGCACATCCTGGCCGGCGATTCCTTTCGCGCCGTGGTGGATGCCATCGCGGCGGCGCGCGCGAGGGCGCGCGCCATCGTTTGGGGACTGGGCGGCCATGTGATCAAGTGCGGTCTGGCGCCGGTGTTGATCGACCTGATGGAGCGCGGCTATGCCACGTCATTCGCGCTCAACGGCGCATCCTCCATCCACGATTTCGAGATTGCCCTGGCCGGCCACACCAGCGAAGATGTGGAGGCGGTGCTGCCCGATGGCCGCTTCGGCGCCGCCGAAGAGACCGGGCGCGATATGAACCGCGCCATCGTGGAAGGCAACCGCGCAGGAGTGGGCATGGGTGAGGCTTTGGGAAAATGGCTGGCCGGCAAGATCGATGGTCCGGCCTGCCATAGCCTGTTGGCGCAAGCTTACCGTCATGCCACGCCGGTAACCGTGCACGTGGCCATCGGCACCGACACGCCGCACACCCATCCGGCAGCCGACGCGGCCGCTATCGGCAGCACATCGCATCGCGATTTCCGCCTGTTTGCGTCCCTGGTGGCCGATCTGCACGATGGCGGCGTCTATTTGAATGTGGGGTCCGCCGTGGTGTTGCCGGAAGTCTTTTTGAAGGCCGTTTCCGCGGTCCGCAATCTGGGCCGTCCGCTGGCCGGGTTCACCACCGTCAACCTCGACTTCCTGCAGCACTATCGGCCCCTGGCGAATGTAGTCCATCGGCCGCATGCCGGCGGCGCCGGAGGACAGGGCTATGCCATTACCGGGCACCACGAGCTCATGATTCCGCTGCTGGCAGCCGCCTTGATCGAGCAGGATTCATGAGCGAGGAGCAGCCGCTCATCCCGCCGCTGCCCTCGTCAACCGCGGCGGAGCGCGTCCCGTTCTGGGGATATGCCGACGTATGCCTGCTGGCTGGGCTGGCGCTGCCGTGTATGTTTCTGGGCTGGGCGCTGGTCCGCCTGGCGATGTGGATTGGCCGTGTGCATTTCCCCGTCCAGGGGATCGAAGCGGTTCCCGAAATGTTGCTCGGCTACACCTTGCTCTTTGGGGCCCTGGCGCTGATTTTCCGGGTGCAGTACGAGCGCCCCTTCTGGCTGTCGTTGGGGTGGACCCGGACGCGCCTCCCTTTAGTCTGGTGCGTGGTTTGCGGCTTCTCTACGACTATCCTGGTGGGCCTGGTTGCCGGGCTGATCCGCACGCCGCCCACCACCGGTCCGCTGGTGGAAATGATGAAGGACCGCGCCACGCTCATCCTGCTGGCGATCTTCGGAACCACGGCCGCTCCGCTGTTTGAGGAGTTGGCATTTCGCGGCTTTCTGCAGCCTCTGCTGGAGCGCACCCTGGGCGCAATCGGAGGGATCGCGCTAGCGTCGGCTCTGTTCGGCGGGCTGCATTACTCCGAATACGGCGATTCGTGGCGTTCGGCGTTGCTCGTGGCCGTGGCCGGCGCGGCTTTCGGATGCATGCGCCATTGGACGGGCTCGACCAAGGCCGCCGTCATCATGCACGCTTCCTTCAATGGACTGCAGTTTGTGGCGATTTTCGCTCCCGGGAAGAGCCCGCTGCACTGATGAGGAATTGCAGAATTCGGTGGCGAAACCGCTCCCTCGCGGGGTACCCTCGGGCTCGGCTCGGTAAGTGCTTGCCTTTCAATGTGGCCTTTCCGAGCCGCGCGCGCAAGCAAGCGGTCTCTTCGAATTCTGCAAGTTTCTCCGATTACTGCTGCCCCGAATTGGCCGCGGCCTCGCCGGCCTTGAATGCCTTGTCGATGCGGCTCACGTAGTTGATGGTCTCCTGGTAGGGAGGCACCCAATGGTACTTGTCGACCGCGCCCGGACCGGCGTTGTATGCCGCCAGAGCGCGCCACAAACCGCCATCGTAGCGATTCAGCAGATCGCGCAGATAGCGCACTCCGGCGTCCACGTTCTGGGCCGGATCGTGCGGATCGACGCCCAGATCCTGCGCCGTCGCGGGCATCAACTGCATCAGGCCGATGGCGCCCTTGGGGGAGACCGCGTCCAACTGAAATCCCGATTCGGCGGCCATCACGCTGCGCACCAGGAGCCGCGGCAGACCGTATTTATCGGCGGCGGCGTCGGCCAGTTCCACCGGCGATCGCGCGGGCGGCGCCACTACCGGCGGTGGCGGCAGTGCTTCGGGCACGAGCGCGGGCGCCAAGGCAGGCGGCTCATCGACCTCAAACCCGGTCACGTTAC
>Ga0182030_10011266_pt1 | contig 18053 bp, 8 predicted proteins | sample 812S3MmetaG_FD_121299 | JGI IMG/M metagenome (GOLD analysis project Ga0182030, IMG submission 121299) | Permafrost microbial communities from Stordalen Mire, Sweden - 812S3M metaG (Illumina Assembly) | ecosystem: Environmental > Terrestrial > Soil > Wetlands > Permafrost | place: Sweden...
AAAGGGTCGGAACTGGACGGCGGGTATCGCCTGATCGTCATTGGGTCTGAAGCCCACTTCGGCCGCCGCACCTTTACGGCAAGATTACAAAAATGTAATCTTGCCGTCATGCCCGCGTCTGTTTCACAACGCTACACTTCGCCCCTGGAATGTGGAGACTCCGCGAAGCCCTCTTGGAGCTTGGCGAACAAGCTTGGGGAACAATGATTAAGAACCGCTACGAAGTCCCTTTTGCCAACGTTGCATGGAAAAAATCTTCAGAAGGAGGACGGTAGATGTCCCAAACAAGGATTCGAAAAATCTCTCGAAAGACGTCTCAGAAAAACTTGCGACCCCTCGCCGGCGTACTGGCAGCGGGGCTGACCTTCCCATTGCTCGCCGGTGCTCAGTCCGTGGAGTACCCGAAATACGTCGCCGGCCCGCAGCCGAACGGCTCGTGGGTCGTCGGCAGTGGCCAAATCATCACTCCAGCGGGCACCCAAGTCAACCTCGGCATCCGAGTCCGCGCGAAGGCCATCGCGCTCAACCCCAATCTAAAGACTCACACCGCCGCCGTGCTCACCTTGGGTACGTCGACGACCGACGGCAATGGAGCCGTTGAGGTGTTTGACATCAACACCGGAGTTGTCCTGCAGAACTACACCCCGTTGGGAGGGCTGGATCCCAGCGGCAGCTATAGCGGCATAGCTTATTCGGCGGACGGCAAGCACCTGGTGTTCAGCCAGGACAGTAGCAACGTCACCATCGCCAATGTCAATGCACAGGGATTGCTGTCAGACGACGCCCAGGTCTACGTGGCGCCGAACAATTCCTTCATCGACTGCTTTCCGAACAGCCCTCCGGCTTCTTATGGCAACCCCTGCGGATCGTTCTACAGTGGATACACTTCTTATCCTGGCGGCGTCGCGCTCTCTCATGATGGCAAGAGCGCCTATGCCCTGCTGAACCAGAACGACACGCTCGCCCAAATCGACCTGACCGCGAACCCGCCGGTGCAGGGTACGCAGATCCGCGTCGGCAACGCTCCCCACAGCATCGTGATCAACAGCACCGGTACCACCGCCTATGTCAGCAACGAGGGTGGCCGGGCCGCTACAGAGGCGGACTTCCAGGTCAACTCCGCTGGCACTGAAATCGTCGCCGACCCGTTCGTGGGCGCCGCGATCACCGGTACCGTTTCTGTGGTTGATCTGGGCTCGTTGACGGTCACCGATACGATCTTCACCGGTCTGCACCCGACCGGGATGGCGTTCTACGAAGGAAACCTGTTAGTCGCCAATACCTATAGCGACACCATCTCGGTGATCAACACCGCCAGCAACGTGGTGATGCGGACGATCAATCTTGGGCTGCCGATCGGAGTGCCCGGCGCAGGCCAAGCGGCATATGGCGCCGCGCCGAACTCGATCGCCGTCGACGCCAAGGCAGGCATTGCCTACGTCGCGCTTTACAATGCCAACGCGATCGGTGTGGTCGACCTCAGCCCCGGCGCGCAGAATCCCGTCTTGGGCATGATCCCGGTGGCCTATGCGCCGAGCTCAGTCGTGCTGGACGAGAAGAATAACGAGCTCCTCGTGGCCAATGACAAGGGCATCGGCACGCGTGAATCGTTCGAGTGCGACCACGGCGTCTGCGCTTACAACACCCACCAGGACAATGGCACCGTCAGCATCGTCCCCATACCGAATAGCGCGACCTTGGCGACGATGACCAGCCAGGTTTTCACCAACAACCACTGGGACCTGGTGCAGAATATCCTGTCTGCCAGCGGTGGCAAGCCGAGCACCAAGCCGGTCGCACTCCCGGCCCACATCGGCGATCCGTCGCTGATCAAGCACGTGTTCCTGATCGTCCGTGAAAACCGCACCTATGATCAGATCCTGGGCGACGTGGCCGCCGGCAATGGCGACGCCTCGTTGGCAGTGTTCGGCGACGGCTCGGCAGCCGGAGGCATCCCAGTCACGCCGAACGCGCATTTGTGGGTGCAGCGCTTCCCACTCCTCGATAATTTCTACGACCCAAGCCGCCAGTCGGCCGACGGTCACCAGTGGATCACCGAGGCCATGGCGCCCTACGCCGACGACATCCAGGCACCGGACTGGGTCCGCAGCTATCCCGGCGGGAACATGGGCGATGCACTTGCCTACCTCAACACGGGCTACTTCTTCTCGGAAGCGGAGAAAGCCGGCCTGTCGGTGAAGCTCTACGGTGAAGCCGTAGAGGGCGAGTATTGCGCTCTACCCTTAACCCAAGCCAACGTGTGTACCAACACGTCGTACGTTGGGAATAACGAGCCGTCCTGGTCGCAGTTCTATGCCGACTCGCAGTGCTTCGAGGGTGGGCCGGACTGTGGACCTCCTGGGACTCCGGGCGAAACGACGTTGTTCTATCAGAATTTCTTCACAGTAACGTCGTCCGTTCCGGCTGTGTCCAACTACCTCGTCCCACACTTCCCGCAGTTCGACCTGGGCGTGCCCGACCAGTTCCGCTACGATCTCTGGGTGCAAGACTTCAACAACGACCTTGCCAACGGTACGGTGCCCACGCTGGAAATCCTATGGATCATGGACGACCACACCACCGGCCCGCCGACCCCACAAGCGGAACAAGCTGATAACGACCTGGCTGTTGGGCGCATGATCGACTACATCAGCCACAGCAACGTGTGGTCTACCTCGGCGATCTTCATCGAGGAAGACGACGCGCAGAACGGCGTCGACCACGTCGACGGTCACCGCAGCCCTGGCTATATCATTAGCCCCTACGCCGTGCAGAACGGCCCCACCGACCACACCTTCTACACCCAGGTCAACATGACGCGGACCATCGAGCAAATCCTCGGTCTGCCGCCCATGAACCAGTTCGACCTCATTGCGTCGCCGATGAGGACGGACTTCGTCAAGGGTACGCCGCCCGCGGATAACTTCCTGCCGTGGACGCACGTGCCGGAACAGATCCCGCTCAGCCAGGGCGTTTCTGGGAACCTCGACAAACCAACGGATAGCGCTGCGGTCAAGGCTCTGAGGAAGGGTTGGCTCCAGAAGAAGGCGGAGATCTCCGCTGGCAAGCTGACCAAGCCCGACTCGGAAGACCCGGACACCGTCAACCATTACAACTGGTATGAGTCCACCGGGTACACGCGGCCGTATCCGGGCGAGAAGACAGTTCGCCCGGCCAGCGAGTTCCACAACCCGGCTCCCACCAAAGCAGACGACGACGACTAAACTCGTTCCGGGTGCCAACCGCCCTCTCCCCGATTATCGGGGAGAGGGTTTTTTATTTAACCCCTCAAGAATCTGCCACGCCAACGGCCACGTGAGTCCGATAGCAACCTCGCGCGGGGCGACCGCAACGTGTGAACTTGCGGTAGAGTGATGCAGGACGGAAACCAGGAATATGCCAACCAGTACCGCGCACTGCAGTTCATGGATGAAGGCTTGCTGTGCGGAGTTCCCTACCAGGGGTCGCTGCAGGCAAGGATGGGGACGGGTTTGCCGGGCAGCCGCTTTGATCCTCTGTTCTTGTTCGCTTTTGCTCCATGCCCAAGTCGCGCCGTACGTCGACCCGTTCCTGGGCGCGGAAGGAGGAGGGAATACCTTTCCAGGTCCATCGTTGCCCTTTGGAATGATCAAGCCGGGACCCGACGTTGGCCCCGACCAGGCGAATGCTGGATGGGCGCCGGCGGGCAAGATCAACGGCTTCAGCCAGACTCATGTCAGCGGAACCGGGGGCGGCCCGAAGTACGGAAACATTCTGGTGCAGCCGACCGTAGGAGCGCCAACCGCGAGCGGCTACGGCTCGGAAAGAGAAAACGAACAGGCAGCTCTAGGTTTTTATCAGGTAGCACTTCAGAGATATCGCGTGCAGGCTGAGATCACTGCCGCCCGCCGCACCGCGCTCTATCGGTTCACCTATCCCTTGGCGGCGAATGCGAACATCCTTTTTGATGCCGGCCATTGTCTTACCTGGATCAGCAAAGCTGGGGAAGGCCAGTTTGTGGTCGCGTCGAGAGTATCCGTCCTGTCTGCGACTGAAGTAGGCGGATTCACCAGCGTTATTGGTGGCTGGAACAAGCAGGCCAAACCGTATACCGTTTATTTCTACGCCGTGAGCGACACGCCAGCGCAAAGTTGGGGAACATGGCGGAATGGGCGCATGAGTCCCGGAGTCATGAGTTCCAGAGATAAGAACGATAAGGGTGATGATGCCGGATCATCGGGCGCGTGGATCTCCTTCCCCACCAAGGCGGGACAGCGGGTCATGCTCAAGGTGGCGATCTCCTTCAAGAGTATTGAGCAGGCAAAGCAAAACGCCGCCAGCGAAATTCCGGATTTCGACTTTGATCGGGTGCGTGCGGAGGCGGTTGCCGCATGGGAAAACTTCCTCTCTAAAATTGAACTGACGGGGGCAACCGTCGATCAGAAGCAGATGTTCTATACCGCTCTGTACCACACCATGTTAATGCCGGTCGATCGCAGCGGAGAAAACTCTGCGTGGCCATCCGGAGAGCCTAACGGGGAGCCCTATTACGATGACTTCTATGCGATATGGGACACATTCCGCACGTCCGGTCCATTACTGACGCTCATCGCGCCCGACCGGGAAGCCGGCATCGTGCGTGCGCTCGTTGACATTTATCGTCATGAAGGTTGGCTGCCTGACGCCCGGAGCGGAAACTCCACGGGACGCACGCAGGGCGGAAGTAACGCAGAATTTCTGCTCGCCGACGCGTTCGTGAAGCATCTGCCGGGCATCGCTTGGGACGACGCGTATCAAGCCATGGTGAAGGACGCCGAGATCTCACCTCCAGATCAGATCATGGAAGGCCGCGGCGGACTTGAGGACTGGAAGCGCCTGGGCTATGTGACCATCGAAGGCGTCGATCGTCCCGGGTCGAAGCAGATGGAGTACGCCGCGGATGACTTCGAGATCGCCCTGGTGGCCAAAGGTTTGGGGATAGAGGCCGATTCCACAAAGTACATGAACCGGTCAGAGAACTGGAAAAAACTCTGGGACGAAGATTTCAAGGACGGTGGATTTCAAGGCTTCATCCGTCCCAGGCACCGGGATGGTAGCTGGAAGAAAAACTTCACTGCCTTGCAGAGCTGCACCTGGGGTGGTGACACATTCTATGAGGGCAATTCGTGGACCTATTCCTCGTTCGTTCCCCAGGATGTGGCGGGAGTCATCCGGCAGTCGGGAGGGCCGCAGCGTTTCGTGGAGCGCATGGACGCCTTCTTTGATGGACCCGGGCGGTACGATGTCGGCAACGAACCCGGTTTTCTCAGCCCCTATCTCTACATCTGGGCAGGCCGCCAGGACAAGACTGTCGAACGCCTCCGCCAAATCATCGGAAAGTACTTCCACACTGGGCGGCAAGGCCTGCCCGGAAATGACGATTCGGGCGCAATGTCATCCTGGCTGGCCTTCGGCATGATGGGCTTTTTCCCCAATGCCGGACAGGATGTTTATCTGATCGGAAGCCCATTGCTACCGCAAGTAACGCTGCACTTCGCCAATGGGAAGAGCTTTGTAATCGAGGCGGAGAATTTTTCTCCGGCCAACCTCTACGTGGCCGGCGCGGAATTGAATGGCCGAACGCTGGATCGGGCCTGGTTCCGCCACGAGGACATGATGGATGGTGGGCGCCTGGTATTAAAGATGAGTGCAACGCCGGGATCATGGCCGTCAGGGGATCCGCCTCCTTCCAGCTCGGATGGCAAGTAGCGCTCCGCGTCAGAAGCACGCAGTGTCTGGATCTCGACGCCGGATAGACGAAGCATCCAGCTGCGTCACGGAAACGCAAACAATGGCAAGGCACAGCACATCACGCCGCCGTTTCCTGAGCGACGCCGCCAGCGCGGCGGTGGCCGGGTTGACTTTGCCCGGCATCGGCCTCCGCGCAAGAGCATCAGACTCTTCCTTCGCCGGAGATGGCTCTCAGTCTCGGACCCCGCCCTTGATTCCGAGACCAGTCGATGAGGTAAACGTTTTGTTTGGTACCTCTTCGTTGGACGACCGCACCTTAATCGGAAATGCGCCGCCCCCGGGCGAGGAACTCTACACCGGCATGGTCTCGCCAGGCGCTGCTCTGCCTCACGGAATTGATATTGGGCCCATCAACAAAGACATCAGCCTCGCCTATCCCCACGGCAATTTGTATTCCTACGTCTACCCCCGCAGAACCATGGTGGGCTTCTCGACGATGGTGACCGACTCGCTTCTGATGCCGCTGGTGGGAGATTGGACAACTCCTCCCGATCGCATCCGATATGCTTCTTGTTACGACAAGAAGTCCGAGCGCTCCACGCCCGGGAATTATCATGTGCATCTCGCAGACCACGGGATTACCGTGGATCTGACGGCCACCGCTCTCGCCGGTTTCTATCGATTCTCCTTTCCTGCAACCGATCGAGCTACAGTGTTGTTCGATCTTGGCCCGGCGCAAGACTCCAGCCTCGAGATTGTTGGCGACCGAACCATTCGAGGGATTGCCGATGGCGGCAAGACTTTCTTTGTTGCGGAGTTCTCCAAACCATTTCAATCGTTCGGGACTTTTTCCCGGCGCCCTCCTGCTCCCGGGGTGGAGGGTTATGGCTGGTTTCTCCTGGGTATGGACACAATCCGCTACGGTTCCCGGGCACAAACTGGCAGTTTCGCCGGTTGTTATCTCAACTACTCCACCGCGCAGGACGAGAAAATCCTGGTCCGCATGGCAGCGGGTTCGAGCTTCGACCAGGCTCGAAACAGGATTCGAGTGGAGATGCCGGATTGGGATTTTGAAAGGACTAAACAAGCAGCGGTTGAAATTTGGAACAATAAACTCAGCTCGATTGAAGTGCAGGGCGGCACACAACGCCAACGGGAAACTTTCTACTCCGCCTTTTATCATGCCTTTGCCAGCCCCACGATGATTGCGAGAAAGGGAGAGCAGTTTGTCGGCAAGGACAAGCAGCTCCATGTGGCGGACTGCGATCGTTATGACGAAGTGCCCTACTGGGACACCGGGCGAAATCAAGTCGTGCTGCTCACTCTGCTCGATCACCAGCGGAAAGCGGACATCCTTCGTTCCCAGTTCGAGATGGCGCAAGAGTCGGGCTGGATGGGAACTTCTTTCCATGGCGATCATGCGGTTGCCATGTTTCTGGGCGACTGGGAGCGCGGTCTCTCTTTCGATTACGAAGCTGTTTACGCCTACCTGCGTAAGAACGCTCTCGACCTAAAAGGTCCACGGGCAAATTTGGCGGAGTACCTGGAAAAAGGTTGGATTCACGATGACGTCGTGGCTTCTCCCAGTCCGCCTTACGAAGATGGCAACGCGGGCGTCTCGAAGACTCTGGAGTACTGCTATGACGATCACTGCCTGGCAATGTATGCCAGGAAACTTGGCCGCTACGACGATTCCCGGATGTTCCTGGCGCGAGCTCTCAACTACAAAAACGTCTGGGATCGCTCCACGGGTTTCATGCGGGGCCGAACCAGCGATGGATTCTGGATCACGCCATTCGACCCGAGGGAGCCCTATTACAACTTTATGTACAAGGAGAGCAATTCCTGGCAGACCTCGTGGTTTGTACCCCACGATGTGCAGGGATTAATCTCCCTGATGAGCGGACCCAAAGCCTTCCTCGACAAGCTCGATCAATTTTTCACGATCCCGTACCGTCCCGCCGGTATCGCCCGGGATGTCACCGGCCTTGTCGGCCAATACTGTCATGGCAACGAGCCCGATCACCATGTTCCTTATCTTTACAATTGGGCGGGTGCGCCCTGGAAGTGCCAGCAAATCGTACGCAAGATTATGAAGCTCATGTATGGCACTGACAAAGACGGCTTTGGACTGGCCGGAATGGATGATCAAGGCGAGAACTGCTCCTGGTATGTGTTCAGCGCGTTGGGCTTTTACCCGGTGAATCCTGCGCGCCCCGAATACATCATTGGAAGTCCCCTATTCGAAAAGGCTATCCTGCACATGGGGAACGGCAAGGACCTCACCATCGTCGCCCGGAATAACTCTGAAGAAAACGCGTACATCCAATCGGCCAGACTCAACGGGAAGCCGCTCGAGAAGCCGTGGTTCCGCCATGCCGACATTGCCAATGGCGGGGAACTGTTTTTCGAGATAGGGCCGAAACCCAATCCGGAGTGGGGATCCTCACCCAATGCAGTCCCGCCTTCCATGTCACAGGAATAAGAAAGCAGCGCACGGTTTCTGTTTTTCCCGAAGATCCATCTGTGTTGCATCCGAACTTGAACGACTGGCGCTGGCGGCAATGAACTTGGACTACGGCGTGCAGCCGGCATTCCTCCCGAAGCAATAGAGTTTCTCTTCGGCGATCAAGACAGCTCAACCTGGGTCGTGCCTCGGCTAGTCGGCTGGCTGCTGGTTGCCATTCTGAAAAACCAAGACTTCCGCGGGAGTGTTTGCGAAGTGCGGAATCGAGACAAAAAGTAGCTCTAGTTCCGGAACAAAGAGTCCGGTCTTTCCTTTCGGCGCCGTGGCTACTTTGCCCAGCAAATGATAGGAATCGGCGGCAGCTTGCTGGTAGACATAAGCCCATCCGTTTCCTTCCGGCCCTTGGCCGCAAGTGGCGTAGAGGCGCCTGCTGGCGGGGTCGTAGGCGAGGTAGTCTACCCAACCAGCGAGGGGCAGCGCCTGCAGTTCCTTACCTGTAAGAGTATCGAAAACTACGATCACGCCGCTGCTTTCGGTGTTACGGCAGCCTACGAAGAGGCGATGGTGGGATTCGTCCAAGGCGATCGCTATGTTCTTCTTCCCTTTGGTCACGGGCCAGGTTGTGAGCACAGTGAGGTTATGGCGGTCGATGACTGCGACTTCATTCTTGTCGGTCACATCGATATAAATTCTTGGGCTTGCAGCCTCCAATGCCATGGCTTCCAGACTTCCGGCAGGAACCTTCACTGCGCCCACCAGCCTGCCGTCTTCCGTGTTAATGGCGCTTAGCAGCGAGTAGTCCAGCTTTGCACCCTCTCCACCGTTCGTCACATAAACAATCCTGGTCGCGGGATCATATCCGATGGAGTCCGCATCTGGCAGCAACTTGACCGATTGGATCAGGCGGTAGTCGCGGCCACTAAAGATCTTGAGTTGCCCCGCACCTCCGTCAGTTACGTAAATCCGGTCGAGATCGGAGCGGTACAGCACCGAGTGGGGATTTTCAAATCCCGAGATATTTTGCAGAAGTTTACCGCTGGTGAGATCGAACACCTGCACACTCTTGCGCGCCTGCGGCGTGGCGAACAGACGATTGCCCTTGAGATCGACAGCGAGATGGTCGGAGTATGGCCCGATGGGAACCTCGGGCATTTCGATGGTCTTAACAAGCGTCAACGGAGGCGGACTTTGAGCTGGCGCCGATATAAACAGAGACAAAAGAGCAATGTTCAGAAGGAACTTGTTCAAGGCACTTCCTTAATTAATTCTCGAATGGCTGGCATCTGCGATTTCAGCACGGAACAGAGCGTCACCCTCGGATGGTGACGCTCTGCCGAAACGACCGACGGATGAAATCAGGGTGCTGGGTAATAAAGCGAAGGGTTCTTGTCAATGTCGACTTCGACCCACTGTTCGTCCCAGTGTTCCAGAGTGAGTGCCCAGCGGGCCCGCTCTCCCTTCACATATTCATCCAGATCGGGGAAAAGGCTGCGAATCAACTCTCCCCGCGTCTTCTCCGCCTTTGGCCGCTTCTCCGGAGGAGGTGCGATGATCTGGATGGCGATGTCCCACGACGGGCTGATGTGATGCTCCGCCCGCGTATACACCGTTTCGCTGATGACCTGGCCGTGCTCTTTTTGATACTGCATGATCGGATAGTGCCATTTCTTATAAAGGGCGAGCCACTCGTCCTGGCGGCCCGGCGGCAGCTTGTAGTAAGAAACCGAGACCACGGGTTTGCCGACTCCGGCGCCGTTCGTGGCCTGTCCGAAAATGCTGGTGTTGGCGAACGCCAGCATCGCCAGCAGCAGATAGAGAGGGAACGAAGACCTTCTTAGTATAGTTTTCATCTTTTCGATTCGCTTCTTTCTTAGTTCTGGATGTTTGTTAGACCTCTACCACAGAATTTTCAAGCCGAACTGAATTTGCCGCGAGGACGTCTGTGTGCGGTCGATGGTGCCAAAAGCCGGATCGGTAATGGCGAAGTGATCCAACGGCGGTGCAAAGTTCACGCGGTTCAATATGTTGAAAAACTCCGCGCGAAACTGAATGTTCGCAGTTTCGGAAATCCGTGGTAACGAGTTGTTCTTGAAAATAGAAAAATCCGTGTTGATCAGTCCAGGACCGTTCAATGGATTTCGCCCCGAGTTTCCCAGCAGGTTGATGCAAGTAGGATACGGTTGGCTCGGATCGCAATACTGACTGTAGTATGCCTGCGACGGTGCCGTCGCGAAAGAAAAGCATTGTGACTTGACGTAGGCATTGGGGTTGCCCACGTTGATCGGGTTCCCGCACCCCGGCGCATTTACCCGGCTCGGGTAATCCCATGGGTCGGTGCTGTTCATCCCCAACGGATCTCCGCCTGTCACCACGGTGAACGGCGCGCCGGTGCTGGCTTCGAAGATTCCGCCGAGTTCCCATCCCCGCAACGCCCAACCGGCGGTGCCGGTCAGTGAGTCGGAATGGGGAACTCGCCAGTCGCCGCTGATCATGAGGTTTTTCCCGAGGTTGAAGTCCGCCTGGCCTCGCCTGGTTTTCGGGGCGAACCAAAGGGGCAGGCTCGACGGAGAGTTGGAAAATTGATCGCCCGCAATCGTCGAAGAGCCATCATCGATCGTCTTACCCCAGGTGAATGAAGATTGCAGTTGCAGTCCGTGATAGGCCGTTACTTTTAAGCCTGCCTGTAAGGCATCGTAGTAGGAATCTCCCTGGGTCACCAGCCGGTCTTCCTGTCCCACATTCGGATTGAGCAGCGTGCCGCTGCCCACCGGGCTCGGCCAGATATATCCCGCCGAGGTCAATGTTGGAATCACGATATTGGAATCGTCTGTACGAAAGGGCAGATGCACGCCGCGGGAGCCGACATAGGCAACCGTACCAATTACACTGGGAGTGAATTCCTGCTGCAGATTGAGATTCCATTGCAGGACGTAGCTGCGCGACGGATTCGGCTGGATATAACTTACCCGCTGGTTCGCCAGGCTTCCGGGAGAATACGTCCCCAGCACCGCACCCGCCGAGGCCGGCAACGGCCCAGGATTTACTGCCGCCACATTGGCTGCAAACGGAGCCGAGGCGGAAGAGAGAATCACAAATTCGTAGGGCAGCGGAAGCACATCGTAGAAACCAAAGCCGCTGCGAACCGCGGTTTTTCCGTTGTGAAACGGGTCCCAGGCCACGCCCACCCGCGGCTCGAAATTCCGCAGCGTCGGGTTGTTGAAGTAAGGGTTCCCGGTGTGGACAAAGGAGTCCGTGGGATTGCGCAGTACGGCAAGCTTGCCATTCACTTCCGTGGGAACGTTGGTCGCCTCATAGCGGAGCCCCAGATTCACCGTCACGTTGGATCGCGCGCGCCAGTCGTCCTGCACATAGCCTCCGAACAACGTCTCGCGAATACCGCGCTCGGTGGCGGTACCGGGAACCGTGCTAAAGAAGACTTGGGGAGTGTTCGCGAGAAAATCCGATAGCGAACCGAAAATGTATCCACCGTTGTCGCTGAAGTGAAGAAAATTGTTTGACTGCATCCGCTCCAGGGCAAACCCGAATTTAATCGAGTGTGCTCCGTGAGTCAGGAAAGCGTCATCGTAAAGCTGAAAGGAATTCCATCCAAATTCAAAGTTCGGAAAACCGCCGATGCCACCGTCGAAATTGGTGATGCTGCCGTCGCCTACTGAAATTTCAGGGGCCGGACTGCCGGGAACCACGCCTAAAGTCAGGTTGGAGGCTAGCGGATTGATGGGATCCGCGGTTGTGCTGAGCGCTCGATTTCGGTTGAACCCGAAGCGCAGGGCATTCACCAGGCTGGAATTGAAGGTGTGAGTTTCCTCGAGAGCAAAAAAAGGCCGGGAGTTGCTGTCGAGAAAGTGCAGGTTGTTGAGCGGGTCCGGTTCTTCCAGCCGCGTCCGGTCGAATCCGAAATTCCCGGCAAGACTGTCCTGATCTGATAGCTTGTGATCGATCCGCCCGGTAAAGAAATTCTCGTTTCCTTGCTGCAAAGTGCCCACAAAGTACTGCCCGGTTGGCCCGTTCGACGTGCCGTTCGGCGAAGGCCAGAACGCTAGATATGGAGAAATGTTCGGATCGGCAGCGCTGCGGGCGCTGGCCGATGGAACTTCGTCCAACTGAGTCTGGGTTAAGGATTGCCGCAAACCCTCGTAGTTGAAGAACCAGAAGGTCCTGTCCTTCACGAGGGGCCCGCCCACTGATCCACCAAACTGGTTGCGGCGAAACGGCGGCTTATCCGGGGCGCCCGTCGGACCGATGTCAAAGTAATTGCGCGCGTCCAGCGCGCTGTTGCGGATGAACTCGTAGGCGCTGCCGTGAAATCGGTTGGTCCCGGAGCGGCTGATGGCATTGATTACGCCGCCTGAGGTTCTGCCGTATTCCGCCGAATAATTCGTGGTGATGACCGAAAACTCCTGTATGCCATCGACCCCCGATAAGCTGCCCAGCACCCCGCCCGGGGCTCCGTTGGTGTAGTCGTTGATGCTGATTCCATCCAGCCGGTAGTTGTTCTGTTGCGGGCGGGCTCCGGAAATACTGAGTTGATCGCCAAAGCCCCTCAGCGCCCGAACGACATCGCCCGTGCTGACTCCGCCCACCGGAGATTGATTGCGAACGGCATCCACTCCGGGCTCCAGAGTCGCCAACTGCGCCCAGTCGCGGCCATTGAGAGGAAGTTCGCGAATCTCGTTGCCGTCCACCTCAGAGGCCATGGCGGAGGTGCTGAGCTCAACTACAGGAGCGGCGGAGTCCACCTGCACTTTCTCCGTAAGCGCCCCGACTTTCAGAGCCAGATTCACGCTTTGCTGGGCTCCCACGGAGAGGGTTATGCCTTCCACCACCGAGGGCGCGAATCCGTCTTTCAAAACCTTGACGCCATACTTTCCGGGTAGAAGGTTGGGCACGCTGTAGAACCCGGAGGAATCCGTTGTGGCTGCACGTAGTATGCCCGTGGCTGCATCTGTGATGGAGACTTGCGCGCCCGAAACGGCCGCGCCCGATGGATCCTTTACACTGCCAGAGATCGTACCTCCCGCTACCTGGGCCTCGACCCGCTGAAATGTGCCGCCGAAAACTCCCAGGAGCAACGCAAAAAATGCTACCCGCCTAACCCACTGTCCCAACGGATCCATGCTGTTCTCGTTCCCGTAAAAGTATTTGTGCATAGCGCACAAGGCAGAGTAGCAGCCGGACGCTCGAAATACAAGTATTCCTATAGAGTTAAATGTATAATGCGTCGGATTCAAATATTGGTTACGTCAAGTCGTGATTGGGTTGGAGACAGCACTTGCAGCGCTAAAGCGGCGGGGTTAAGTTGCAGCCGGGATATCCGTCCCACGCCTCCCCCGAAGCGTGGGACGGATTGCCTAGGGGTTCACCTTCTGCGGCAGCGCTGTGGATCTGCCGCCGTTGAAGTTCGAATCGCTGCTGTACAGTGCTGCGATCGAGTGTGTCCCCTCCGCCAGCGACGCGGTAGCAAGCGTCGCCCTCTTACAGCTGTTGAGCGTCCCGGTGCCCAACGTCGTGGTGCCATCTATAAACCTGACCGTTCCGGTGGGCGTTCGCGTCCCGGGACGGCCGTCTACAGTGGCTGTGAACGTCACCGTCCCTCCTGCGTGGACGGATTCGCCGAGTCCGCTAGCGCAGTTGTGGCATCCGCGTTGTCCACTACCTGCGATAGCGCGCTCGAGGTGCTGGTGTCGTAGTCGGCACTGCCCGCATAGACGGCGGTTATGCTGTCAGTTCCGACAGGGAGTTTCGTCGTAGTGAAGGTCGCAACTCCACTGCTGAGTGCGTGTGACCCCAGCAACGTTGTTCCGTCATAGAACTTCACCGTACCGGTGGGCGTTCCCGACCCTGGGGCTAGGGCAGCCACTGCGGCCGTGAATGTAACCGACTGGCCGGAAGTGGATGGATTCGCCGAGGATGCTAACGCGGTGGTAGTAGCCGCCTTGCTGACGACTTGTGCGAACACCGGCGAGGTGCTGCCGGCGTAGTTCGAATCGCCGCTGTAGACTGCGGTGATCGCGTGCGTCCCCACGGTGAACGATGAGGAAGTATAGGTCGCCGTGCCGGCGCTTCCGACTGCGGCGGTACCGAGGACGGTGCTCCCAGACTTAAACTCGACGGTGCCGGTCGGTATGGCTGTGCCGTGCGAGATTGTAGCCGTGAGGGTGACGGTTTGTCCGTACACCGACGGGTTCGCAGAAGAAGTTACAACGGTGGTCGTGCCCGGTTCCACCACCTCAGTCAGCGCACTCGACGCGCTGGCGACGAAGTAAGTCGAGCCGAGGAACGAGGCGGTGATTGAGTGAGTACCGCTCGCGAGTTTCGAAGTGGAGAAGCTGGCCACTCCGCCTGACAATGACGCCGTGCCCAGCACGGTTGCGCCATCCTTAAAGGCGACACTCCCGGTTGCTGTGCCCGCAGTCGCCGACACCGTAGCCGTGAATTTCACGGTTTTCCCAGAGGCCACCGGGTTCGCCGAGGACGCGATCGAGGTGGTGGTTGTGTTGGTGATTCCGAAGGTGAGGGTTTTGGTGCTCTCTACGTTCCCGGCAACGTCCACCGCGTAGTAAGTAACCGTGTTGACGCCGTTCTTTCCCAGCAGGAAAGGCACGGAATACGTTGTGAGTGCTCCACCATTGGCCTGGAAGTAGATGTTGGCGACGCCGCTCCCTGTAGAGGGATATCCGGAGTCGGTTGCAGTGATGGTGACCGAGACCAAGTTCTCGTATTCCGAACCGACGAGTGTGCCGGTTACAGTAGCCTTGGCAACCGGAGCAACCGTGTCATAGCAGAGAGGCCCGTAGCTTGAAGTGATGGTGCGGCCCTCATTGTCCCAGGCTTCCACTACGACGGTGTGGCAGCCCTGACTGACGCCGCCCGAGCAGCCATTGGGCACAAAGGCGAGACATCCGGTGGAGCCAAAGGCGTATTCCGGACCGCTGTAAAACGAGTTGCCGGTGCCGCCGTGAGGTTCGCTATAGGGATCCGCAGGAATGGAGTCCCAGCCCTGCGTGAACCCAGCCACGCCCGGTGCGGGTAAGCCGCTGCTGCCGGAGTCGGAGACGGTCCAATCAACTTGCTGATTGTTGTTGGACCAGGTGCTGGTGGGCGGGCCCGAGAAGGCGACCGATGGGTTGCCGTAAGCGGGAATCAATTCCCAGTTAATCCCCCAAGCCAGCTGCATCATATTGGCCGAGCCCCAGCCGGTAGCCAGGTCAAAGCCGGAGCCGGCGCACCATGGCGTGAGGTGATTCTTAGCGGTGATGTCGTTGGACGTGCAGCCCTTGGTTATGTCGTAAAAAGGATCGTGAGGCGCACCCGACCCGCCATCGTAATAGATGAACGGATTGGGATTGCCGACCGGAGTGCAATTATCGGTGCCTGAGCCGCAAATGGGCCCAATGTAGTTCAGGTAGGTATTCTCCTGGGCAAAGAAACCGGCCAGCTCAGGAGCGACGATGCTGGTGCCGCCCACCGGGCTCAGCGTCCCGTTGTAATAGTAATTCTGCCCGATGCCGCCCGCGTTGAGTGCGAGGTCGGGTTCCAGGCGCATGGTGCCGAGCGCGGCGAGAGCAGGGTACCGGCTCTGCCATGAGGGCTGGGACCAGAGTTTGCTCACACCCCCACCACCGCCGCCATCATTCTTGCCGCAGCTTCCGGTTTTCGTGCCGCCGGTCCAGGCGTTCTCATAGTCCCAATCTCCGTTGGAGTACAACATCAGCGCCGTGCCGCCGGCGGCCACAAAGTTGTTATCGGAGGCCGGGAAGTTAACCGAAACCGTGGCGCAGTCGCCAGTTGTTCCTTGATCGTCGGCGTCGCCGATCAGCGTCCAGCCCTGGGCTGTCATGCTGTTGAAGATGGAGTGAGCAGGCACCTCAAATACGGTGTATAGAGTTCCTGAGGTGACCTCAGCTCCGCTCCAACTGGTAGACACGACCTTCGCATGGTCGTCCGACAGTATGAAGTTGTACAAGTCCAGGAAGGTGCTGACAAGATTGTTGGCGCCTTCGTAGATATACACGTGCGCAGTATCGAGATAGGAGCCGTAGCTGTTGGATGCGGCCGTCGAATATTCCGTGTCGAGCGTAGCCTCATCGTCGACTGCAACGCTGGGGCACCCGGACGTTCCAACCACGCACTCCGAAGGCGGAGTGCCAGTGCCGTCGATGTTATAGGGAGTGTAATTCCAGGCAAAGCCATAGGTCTGGAAGAACGTGTTCACATCGCTACCGTTGAAACCGGCGTAGGTGGCCAGGGCGATCGAGGAGACAGCGGGCGAGCCGGTGGAGTCGTTATGCACATTGCAGCAGTGGCTGAACCGCTCGAGGCCGTCCCAGTTATAAGCTTCGGAAGTAAAGATGTCGCCCGGATCGGCATAGCCGTTGGTAAAGCTGGGCCGGGGTGAAGACAGACCAGCGGCTCGAGCGGCGTAAACTGCGGCCGGACCCTTGGTGGGATCACCGTCACCGTGTGAGGCGATGCCCTGGCCATAGACCGGGCCATCCACATAATCCGGACCTTTGGCCTTTCTGGCTTCGGGCATGCCTCCGTGGAGCCTATCGATGCTGTTCAGGCCCGCCACGGAATAAAGGATTCCACCTAACTCGGAAGGCAAGACTGGGTCGCGGTCATTGGCAAAGTCGACCTCGTTTCCCACCTGGTAGTTATTAATGGCAACGCCGAAGGCCTTCTCAATCATGGCGACCGGAGCTTCCACATCCACCAGCAGCCGGTTGGCGAAACGGTTGGTCACGGTGAGGCCCTGGCTCGTGGCCCAGTCCACCACCTTCTGCTCATCTTCGGCGGCAGGCGCAAAACGGGCGTTCCATTCCTCTGGGGTTAGGAACTTGTGGAAGTTGGGCGTGCCCTTGGTTTCCAATTCCGCGAGGAATTCCTCCTCCTCCGCCATGTGTGGTGGCTGCAGAGCCAGCACCAGACGCAGCTTCTGAGCAGGATCGTAAGGGCTCATCAGGATCGCCGAGCCATTCGCGACTTTCTCGTTTACGTGGTTGGCTAGAGTAACTTGCCCGTAGGCGCCGGTTAACAAACACAGGGCCGACAGCAGGAGTAGCGCGAGCTGCGTCTTCAGTTTTTTCATCGTGTTCTCCAGATGTTTTTCTCTCAACTAATTCTGAACTTCACTAATGTTGAATCTCGAATCTTGCGTTTCTGGGTGCTCACCTTACTTATGGTTCGGAGAAGAGCGGGCAACTTCACCGCTGAACACAACCTGTCATGCCGAAATCGGGCCCTGGGGAAGGCGAAGCCGAGCCTGTTCCGCTTGTTCTGGAGCCAGCTTGCTGCCGCACAGCGGGCAGGTCTCGAACCCCGCCGCCCCCACATCCCCCAGGATCACCGTGGTACCTTGCCGCTCTACCGTAACCTCAGTGCGAACCGTGCGGCTGGCCTGGTTCCCCGTGGACTGCTCGGAACCGAAACCCCTTGCCCGCCGGCTCAACCATTGGTAAAGTCGCTTCGTACCATCCCCCCTTCAACTAGCCGCGAATGGTGCGACAACCGTCAAAAAAAGGCCAGTGACGAGTTCTGACAGGGTCTGACAAGTCTTGAAATGCTGCTAACTCGATGAAACAGGGTGGGATATACCAATTCGGCGAGCTTCGACTGGATGCCCTGGCACGCACCCTCCGGCGGGAAGAAGAGACTGTCACCCTCAACCGCCGGGCCTTCGATGTGCTCCTCTACTTTGTCCAGAACCCGGGAAGGGTTCTGACTCGCGACGAACTGCTCAAAAATGTCTGGCCCGATACCTACGTAGACGAGAACAGTCTGGCGCAAAGCATCTCCGCACTGCGCAAAGCGCTGGAGGAGAAGCCGGGCGACAACAACTACATCGTCACCTTGCCGG
>Ga0182030_10011268_pt1 | contig 18050 bp, 24 predicted proteins | sample 812S3MmetaG_FD_121299 | JGI IMG/M metagenome (GOLD analysis project Ga0182030, IMG submission 121299) | Permafrost microbial communities from Stordalen Mire, Sweden - 812S3M metaG (Illumina Assembly) | ecosystem: Environmental > Terrestrial > Soil > Wetlands > Permafrost | place: Sweden...
GAGGTTGTCACCAGTGTCTTCTGCTCGGCGGAGTGTTACGTTATCGTCGTCTCTCAAGGTGAGGTTATCGCCTGTTTCTTCTGCTCGGCGGAGTGTGACGTTTTCATCGTCTCTCAAGGTGAGATTATCACCAGTCTCTTCTCCCCGGCGGAGAGTCACAGGGCCATCGTCGTCTTCTTCTCTTCGTCGTAGAGTGACATTATCATCATCCTCTTCGCCTCTCAAGGTCAGGTTGTCAACGGTCTCCGTTCCACGCAGGAAGAGGCCTCCATCTACTGATGTCAGTTTCCTTCACTTCAGTCCTTGAGGGGGCACTTACGGTTGGCTGAGACTGGAAGGGGAATTGCAACAACGGCTGTGAAAAGTGTTGCTGCTGCGAGCAGGAGGTGAGATGGTTGGAAACGCATTTTGAGATATTAGGTTGAATCGAGTTTCTTAGGTGAGTTGGGTTTGGAAGTAGAAGTGGGTTCCTTTTTGGTTACCAAGTATTGGGGGGCTGTGGGGTATGAAATCAGCTTATTATACAACGACATCGGCATACAACATTGTTGCACCATTGATCCCTGATATCACTGCCTGTGCCACTGATACGGAGGCTCCTATCACTTACCGGGCCTCGTACTGACTTATGCCTAAGACGGGTAGATGGGGGTGCAAAACGCAATTGTACCGACTAACGCAATTGTACTGACTGTGCCTCGTGGTCGGCGGGGCATTGGTGGGGGCATCGGCGGCTAGTTCTTTAGTACTAGTATCGAAACCTTGTGCTCTGTATTGAACATGAAGGCTGTACAGGCATATTTGCGCAAGTCTTGAGGTGAATTACAATTTTGTATATCCATATAATCTTGGTATATGCTTGGTATATGCTCCCGTTGACGCTCAATATCATGCAATTTCTCGCCCTTCCGATAAGGTAGTTATTCTAGTGTTGGCTGACAAGTTCACATGTCCCTGCCAGATCTTGACGAGTAGCGAGCGGCACATTTTCGGCCGACGCCAGTCTGGACCACAAATATCAGCAACACCAACAAAATCCTCCGGGCTTTCTACCATTTTAAGCTGAAAGCCGTGGCACCAAGTTGGTTCTATGCCTCAAAAATGCAAGCGTCGTTTCAGTAAGCTTATGGAGGACGGCTTCAGGAGAAAAACTAATCGGCATCGCAAAGCGATCAGTTGCCGGACTCCTAAAGTAGCGCTTAGGTATCGTTGTGGTTCTATCAAGTTCGACGTGAACTTGGAAGTGGTGTTCTTTGCTCTCATCTCTTGCTCGTTTCCTCCTTTATTCTGCCCAGTTCAAATATCTAGTTGAACGCAACATGGCATCAAATACGTTCTCTTTCACACCCCAAAAACGGGGAAGTTACAAACCCGTTCCTCAAGAATCACAAGTCGAAGATCAAGTTCAGGCCCCGACCTCACGGTGGCGATCATCCAAGAGGACCCTCATTCTTCGGTACATCGCATCCATCTCTCTCCTCACCTTCCTCATTCTCTCTACTATCCTCATCACCACCCACAACCGCAACCATCCAACGATCTATACATCATGCGGCTCCACCCCCTCCGAAGCCCGCTCCCGCAATTGCTCATTCGACCTCATATCCTTCGCTTGGCAACTCCCTCCTTGTTATGACGCCCCCCTCATCGCCGAATTCCAATCGTGGTCCAACTGGACACTCTACAACCACAAATACTCACTCCTTTCCAATACATCATCACATGTCCCTGTCTCCGTTGCCCTACAAGGTGAGACCGATCTCTGGGTAGACTGGAAATACCATATCACGCACTGCACGTTTATGTGGCGACAGATGCATAGGGCATATGAGAGGGGGTGGATAGATGCGCATCTAGGAGCTTATAATCACACGTTGCATTGCCAGGAGATGATTTTGAGGGAGGTGCCGGAGGAGAGTAGGAGTGTGATTACGAAGGCGCCGGTTATATATCCGGTTTGTGAGAGGGTGGGTGCGAGGAGGGCGGAGGGGAAGGGGGAGAAGGGGAGAGGGTGGTGGGATAAAGTTTACGGGAGCTGAGACATGAGAGGTTTTGTAAGATAGTTTTTAAATACCATTATATCTTTGAACATCTCAGGTCACTTTGGAAGGCAATCTCACTATGACGAATGCTCAGCTTTCATTCATCAGTCTTTCGTCGTGCTTTTACTCCATTTGTTGAGAGTTGAGGTCCGATTGCCAGTATTCAGATGCATGACCACCACATGCCGCAATCTGCAACATCTTCCTCCAGCCTCACGACGTTATCTGCGCCATTTTTGCAGAACAGAAACCGTCCTCCGCCAACCTGCGCTTTACCCTGGGCGTAAGAGATGTGATCTCTAATGTCACATCCCCCATCGAGTCTCATGGCACACCGCCTTCTGGACCCTCATAGCGCTCGCAAAAAACGTTATCACCTAACCATCCGATTGCGTCCTCTCTACTCAGACTATGCCGAGGCCACCTCCGCAGCTCCCCCATCTGCACTCGATGTCCTTGCATTCCTACTTCCAATATTTCTCAGCTACTTCTTCCTCAAATTCCCTCTCCGAAAAGTCATTGCCCGGACAATCAGGGAACGATGCAAATACAGAGGATCTGAGTGAGGGAATAAAAAGTTTAGAGAAGCAGCTATGGTTACAATGGATTTTCGTCCTGGTTGGCACGCTTGGTCCGGCGATCAAGCTTGCGTCTATGCAGGGCGTGCCTTAGACGAAAGCATGGGGCATGATGTTTGAGATAATGTGTGCGATGCGGGAAAAGAATTGGGACTCGAGAGGATGGGTATGCGTTATTGGAGGAGGGGCAGTCAAATCAGGGCTTTGTCCTTCCCCAAAATCAAATCCGAATGCTCTCACGATTCAAACGCTTGAAAAGACCGCTTTTTTGTGTCGTTTACGGCGTCATCCTACTTTGGGCTTTATACGATCTCTGGGAACTTCGTACACGGTCCTACAACGATTACGAATATTGAAAACCACGAAATGCTATGTCATTACTATTACGCAAGCTAGCCTGAGTCTTCTCTATTCTTGCTATTAATGTGTTTCTGATCTGGGGCATCGGAGAATCAATTGGGGGGGTTCGTTACCGTACCCCTCTCATCAGCGAAGCTTGGTCAAACATCAATTTCAGCAACCAGTCTAGAACTTAGGTATTGGCCCCGTCTACAGTACAAGTTATCTCATTTTCTTACAAATGAATGCTCGTCTCATTCTAATCTACAATACAGATTGTCTTCTCCTTCGATTAATCGCTCTCCATCAACGAGCGAGTATCTTAAATATTCTTCTACGAAACCTACTTGTCAACCGGAACTTGAAAATTCTCATCTACAAACTTGGGCAAAGCAACTTGAACAAGCAGATCACTCAGCTTTTCCTGATATTCCAAAGTTCGACTTAGACGGCTTCCTTCCCACTGCAGCCCAAGATTCAGACCAATATTCAATATATCACCATTCGTAACCGCCAATTGAATAGCCCTTCCATCTTGTGCCCCGACTTCGAGATTTCCTTGACTAAGTTTCTTCCCAATAAAATCAATAATCACATTAGCTCTATGTCCATCTGCTGCATCCTGGATATCCTTTATTATAGTAATTTAATCCGACAGTCGCACCCAAGCTTTTACAGAATTCAATATTCTCATCCAAACACAAGTTATTACAAAGGTCTTATCAGCTCCTGCAGTCTTCACGAGTTGGACTCCAGCCATCAAAACTGCGGATACTCCGTGATGCCAGAGAACGTTATCATCAGGCTTGAAACAAGCAACGAGGTAGAGCTTGGGTCGCAGTTATCCAAGTTTCTGGGGTGCTGGCTGCGACTGGCCAAGACGGCTCCTTGGGTTATGGATCAGCATTTTTATAGAAAATGCAAGATGCTTGGCATATGCTCCTGTTTCTTTATCAGTCTTGCTACAAATTTACCGTGAGGGAGAAATGGGCATACCTCCATACATCAGACCGTAGACATCAGCACCTGTCGAGAAATCCCTATACTCATCAGGACCAAGTTCTTCAATCCATCCTAAGGAATCAACGCCCAGTACAGATCCAGCTTGCGGCGGAACCAAAAATTCCCCTTCTCGCTGCGGTAGATCCGTTTTATTGAGGCCGATGAATGGATTTTGAGTAGGGCTTGAGATTCTGAGGGTATGGGTTGAGGGATAATGGGGTTGAAGAAGAGAGGTCAGATGGGCCTTCGCTATTTTTAATATCTATGGGTGTTAGGGTGTTAATGGAGCATAAAAAGGGTAGACAGGGAGGAGTTTCATTAATCGCTGTTATTGTTTGAGACATCTTGAAAATAATTATTGGTCTTCTTTGAGATTCGAGTAGAAGGATGCTTCTCAATCTCTTGAGCACATGTTTTATTTTATATATTTGACATGCCGGAAGCCGAGCGTACGACATCCTTTCAGAACGAGTTGTCCGCGTCTTCGTTCAAGTGTGGTGACTCACCATATCTATAGTCTTTCTCACACAACATACATTTCTATATGTCAGATTTCCTTCCTTTCCGAAAAACATTCGTCGTTTTCGTCTCTCCTTTCTCGTCGATGCATACGCATGAGTAAGCGAAAGCCTATGCATGTTTCCGGAGGGGTTCCGCCTCCACCTTCTGGTGCCTTTGATTCGTCCATGCATTTGCTTTTCGGAGATCACGACGGTCAGGTACCGCTCAGATTGCGGAATCGGCGATAATGTGAGCAGAATTTACCCTTCGGAGATCATGACCGCTGAGATTGCAGATATGGGCAGGTGAAAATGAAAGCCGCTTGATTACAGCATCGTCCGTAGGAGATATAATAACATCCGCTGGCCATTATATCGCCATTCAACTCAGCCTGCAGCAATTCACATTGAGCGACGAAATAATCTAGGCGACTAATCAATTATGGCCACACGTATCCTCCTCACCGGCGCCAACGGCTTCATAGGCTCCCATATCCTTGACCAACTACTCACAAAGGGCCATTCGGTCAGAGCCATTATCCGCTCACAAGCCAAAGCCCAACAAGTCCTTTCTGATTTTCCCGGCTTCGGTAATCGACTTGATTTCGGAATCGTGCCGGATATTACGGCGGCAGGGGCATTTGATGAGGTTATTCAGAGCAACCCACCTTTCGATACTGTGATCCATACAGCCTCGCCATTTTTATGTACGTACCCTATCTCCGTCTTCAGGACTTTCGACCACTTTTACCATAACTGAACTCTTTCCCCTTGCTAATAGTCCACAGACCGCGTCGTGACATCCAACTCCGAGTTCCTCGACCCAGCCCTGAAAGGCACCCTTGAGATCCTAAAATCGATCAAAGCCCACGCGCCCTCCGTCAGGAGAGTAGTAATCACCAGCTCCTGCGCAGCAGTTATAGATTTCACGGCAAACGCCGAGGCAGCGCCAAAGAAAATCTATACCGAGGAGGATTGGAACCCTACGACTTGGGATGGTGCGCTGACAGGAACGACGAACAATGCATATCAGGCTAGCAAGAAATTTGCCGAGCTTGCTGGTCAGTCTTTCTCTCCCTCTCCCTTCACTTCACCACTATTTAGAATTGGCTGACTGTAACAAAGCTTGGGATTTTCTCAAGAACGAAAAGCCCAACTTCGATCTCGTGACCCTCAATCCACCCATGGTCTACGGTCCCATCCGACACACCATCGACTCTGTCAAAGACCTAAACCAATCCAACGAACGCATCTATAAACTCTTCATTGACTCCACTAAATCTGCAGAAATCCCCCCCAACGGCTTACACACCTACACCGACGTGCGAGACCTCGCACACGCACACGTCCTTGCTGCTACGTTGCCGGAAGCCAGTAATCAGAGGTTTATTATCTGTGCGGGGAAAGTGAGTAGTCAGCAGATTTGTGATGTTTTGAGGGAGGGAATCCCGGAGTTGGAGAGCAGGACGCCAGTTGGGAAGAAGGGAGGTAGGGGGCTGGGGGAGAATGCGTTTGAGTGCAGTAGTGAAAAGGCTAAGAAAGTCTTGAGTGTAACATTCAGAACGCTGGAGGAGACGTTCGGGGAGTTGGCAAGGCAGTTGTTGGAGATTGAGAAGACAGAAGGAAAGTAGGATGATTTGAGCCAGGGGTTTGACGGAAATTGAGTAGCTTAGTGTCGAAAATACTGAGGATTCATGACATTTTGGAAATAATGAAACAGGATGTACAAAAATTACTTAAGTTCTCTCCTCGATCCTAATCTTTGCCCTGTGCATCCATCGCTACCAACATCCTTTCCGATCATGCGAATATAGGAAGGCATCCGAAATACTGTTATTCGGGTCAATGATACCGATTTAGTCTCCCAAGTCTGGAATGACTTACCTTGTACGGGTCATTAAACCTCAACCCCCTATCCAACCCGCTAATCTTCTTAATCTCTTGATCCGTCAAATCAAATCCCCTCGCATCTAAATTCTCCCTCAACATCACCTCCGTATCACTCTTCGGTATAACCGCAATGCCTTGTTGAGTAGCCCACCTCAACAACACCTGCGGGGCACTCTTCCCATGCACTTTCGCAATCCTCAGCACAACCTCATTCGCAAACAAATGCTCGGCCTTGACCGCATGATCCAACTCCATCTCTACATACCCCGTTGGACCAAAACTACTATATGCCGTAATGGTGATCCCCTCTTTCTGCACAAATTCAATCAAAGGCTGCTGCACCAAATACGGATGATGTTCAATCTGTAATGTCGCAGGACGAATACGTGCATAGCGGAGAAGATCAAGAATAGCAACGCAATTGAAATTGCTGACTCCGATAGAGCGGGTGAGTCCCGTATCGACGAGAGATTCCATGGCTTCCCAGGTTTCGCGGATTGTGGCTTTGCCGGGTCGGATATCGGTTTCTGTGATGCCGTCGTAGAACCAGGCAGGTGGGTAGCGGGTTGCGGGATCTACGTATTCGAGGGAGATGGCTTTTTTGGTATTAGTTAATGTAGTTCCATAATAAATTATAATAAGAGATAAGGAGGAGAAAGGGGGAAATACGGAAATGCATGAGATAAAGGTCAAAATAGTCAAGTCCCCAATCAGCTAACTGCTTCTTGCACATTGGCTCTACGCGTTCGCGATCATGGAAGGTATTCCAGAGTTTGGAGACGATGAATAAGTCGGAGCGCTTTACAAGACCGTCTTTGATGGCACGAGCGATGCCTTGGCCTGCTTCGCGCTCGTTCGCGTAGTCTTAAAAGCAATCAGTATAGCACGAACAAGTGTGAACATAATCCAAGGAAATAACTTACCGCAGGCGCCGTCGAAAAGGCGGTATCCGGCTTTGATAGCATTGTAAACGTGGTCAGCTACGGCATCATTGCTAATTTTCCATAGACCATGGCCGACGAGGGGCATTTGAAGGCCATTGTTGAGGGTGAGTGTTTGAGATGACATTTTGTGAAAGATGAAGAGTTGTTTCAGTGACCGCAACTGAGCAGAAAACTTGCGTATTTATGTACATTTCCATTTTGCCGCAATATGTGAGGTCAGGTCAGAACTTCTCAGATGGCGTGAGAATCAATGTCATCTAGAAGGAAAATGGTAATCGTGATCAGATGTTGTCGAGAGGCGGCTAAATGCGAAATCACGTGTTGCTCACGAGAACAACTTAAGTGCACTTGAAGAAAGTGGGGGTGAAGAGAATGACAAGCGATGGGAATTGAGCTAGGGAAATTGAAGGAAAGAAGGGAAGAAATGGAATTGAAGAAAATAGATTGAAGATAACGAGTTGCATAAATGGATAAAATAAAGAAAAATTTGGTAACTATTGACAAGATTGAGGGTGAAATGATATTCATCTGTGCCCAATGAAAAGGAGGTGCAGCGATAATTTGACAGTTGGCACTTGACAGGAAAGTTACCTCGACTTTGACTTTCTCACTTTCTCTCTAAGGCCTAAATAATTGGTGGTCTCGAAAGGTGATGAGATTTTCCGAGTCCCATCGACACGACGGAGATGACAGGGAGACGTGCTGAAGTCAGCCATGGCTTCAAGAAGCCCAAAGAGTGAGAGCAGAGGTATAGACAATAAAGCAGGCGCAATCGCCCTTTTGCCACTAGCCGACTCTTTCTCGTGTTGAAACCTACCGCACTCTACATTTGAAGCAGATTCAATGTCTCCTGTTCTTCGATGTTGCCCGACATCGAATCTGCATGTACGATGGTGGGATGGTGCGGAGACTCCCCTCAACCCGGAAGAGACATTAGTGTTTGATTTGACGTGCATATTTAAGCTGCAATAACGGTGTCGCAATCTCGGTTTGCGGATGATTGGGTTGTAATATTCGATCCCAGATTCTGGAAGAAAGTCTGGGATAGGTGGGTGTCTTCCATTCCTAGTCTATGACAGACATCTCCTTGCTATTTAATGCTCGATTGCATGGAGAATTGCAAGAAAATCTGCATTTTGTTCGAACAAGCTGGGACTGATGTGGAGGAAGAGATGGTAGATTGCCCAGCCAGAATGCTATGATCGGGATCAAAGGGAAGGAGAATAGAGTGAGGGCATCGCAAGATGCTAAGCTGTGGAGAGTGTTCTATTGCACTAGCTTTGTTGACACAGACAAGATATTGATAGAACTTTATATGATATACGGTGTGCTTTGCTAATTAAAAGAGATCAGACGAATACCTGCTCGCAAAACTTGCAACTGAGGTCGAAAGTAAACCATCCCAGATATGTAGAAAACAACACAGCCACAACTGTGGTAAATCGAAGTACTTTCTCTGCCTTCCCCTCTCGCATTCTACCTTCTGGATACTTGTTCCGTCTATCCACCAATCCGGACCGAATGTAATCAGCACTAGCTGATCTGACAGGGTGCCTGAGAATGACGTGGTAGCACCAAGTAGAAAGCCACGAAAAAATCTATGCACGCCTCTGAGAACGACGCGACCAGTACTCATTCCAATTGTGTATTCGAACGGCCTTGTTTATGCCAGATACGATGTTGATATTGCCAATTGCAGGGTTCGGCGGCGATACGCAGGATAGAAAGGGCAGGGGAGGAACATCGCGCAGACGATGGTGGGCGCTCTTGTAAAGACAATGAATCTTTCACTATATGTCTGCCGCTGCGCATTTGCAGCAACCGCATGCCATGGACGTGCGATTTGGGCTGGTCTCGTAGAGTGGCCCTGGAAGGAGGTGGGAATGATGATGGTCGTGGAATCCCCAAGAGTGTACTAGGAAGTCTCGCGATTGTGGCAAACGGGGCAAACAGAGATGCTGTATATATCTGCGATTGGGATTGTAACCGCAGTACATTACGATTTCAATCGTTCATGAATATAGCTGAAATCAGTTCCATACTCATGTATTTTAAGTTCTTGGTCTTCCGCAAATAAATACTAGTAACATGCCAAGCGTCGGCCATCTGCAAATCATGCACCTAAACGAGTTACGCTGACAGCGCCACCAAGCTAGGCGCAGCTTGCCCTGGGGCTGAAGGATCAGACCCCTGAAGAATACGAACTGTTGGAGCCACTCAACTGGGAACCGGATCGGTCAAACTCTCGACACCTTATTCCATAACGGAGACCAATCTCATTTCTCACCCCCCCTTACTCTCACCCCTATACATTTGGCTCGAGCTGGCCATTCACCAGACCAGATTTTGACATCCTCGGCTGATGACCGAGTAACCGTTCCTACATTCAAATTATCTTTTGGCTGCATGCGCCTCTTATCTCCTCCGAACCACGTTAAATGTCAAATCAACGTCTTCCAAGCCAACTCGCCAATGGTCGAGGCCTTGGAGCATGCAAGCGATCCCAGTGGATTGTGGTAATCCTGCCGTCGTCCGTATGACTAGGCACTGTACAGCTCGGAGATCCATGTTGATCTGCACCTCGTGGGGCCCAAAATACCACTTTGAGCTGGTCAGCGTGGTCGACGAGGCTGACAATAGCACTGTAGTCATATACAAAGGATCCTCCCGCGATCGCAAAAAGTTTTGCATCGTGGTCCTCCTTTCCATGCATCGTATGCTTTGAGTCACAGCATGCTTTTCGTTCTTGCTTTCCTTCTTGGATTGAGTCTGGCTCAGCGGCCAAGCAATTTACCATTATGTGATTACTACGCCGAGACTCAATATGGAAGTAATACAAACGACACCCAAGCGAAGTTGATCATAGGTATTGTCTCTCTCGCCTTCGGTGGACCGTTCAACTTGCCCAATGTCTCTACCGAATTGACGGGAATTCTGAACCCTGGAAAATTTTCAGATCAGTCAGTTGATTTGCAACCTTACTTCAATGGCTCGATCGATTCTACAAACCTGAATAATGCGCCTGTGGGGATTAATTGGCTTGATGGAGGGGGGACCCAACCATTGTCCGATTTCTTGACGGGAAAGACTCCACAGGTTGTTATTAACAACTCGACGAATCAATAGTAAGACCCGAAGTCTTTTTTATTTGAGCCGATGCTAAAAGATTCTCCTCAGCCGATTGTTCAACCATTTCTTCGTCGCATTCAGTCATGTTTTCGGGTGCTCCCAACCTATACCATCACTACCATCAAGTGGATCGACAGGAGGAACCCAACAATTGAGTCTTGCATATGTACACAAATATATGGATTTGAATTATACCGATTTAGGATACTTCATCGACCAGTTCGGGCAAGCCTCGTTGCATTTCGGGTTTTCTGAGCAAGATACAAATACTTTCACTGGAAATTTGAATCAGCAATATAATGTTCGCTGCGCTCCAGCAGTATCAACAAACCCAACTCAAGGGCCCCAGTTGCTCTCATTATGTCAGGATCCAAGTTGCCCTCTCGCGGCACCCAGTCCGGACTGTGCGGCGTATCAGAATCTTCAGCCTGGTGGCTACTCGGCAAATTCGACCTCTTCAACTGCAGCCCCGGCATCAACCTCATCATCATCGTCGACTTCAACGACAACATCAAGCACAACTGCTGCTGCAACCACAGCTCCAGCACAAACAACCTCATCTTCAGATAAATCAGCGAGCTCAAACGGCGGCTCTAATGGGTTGAGCGGCGGTGCCATTGCAGGCATTGCAATCGGAGCCGCAGTTGTCGTCCTTATGGCTGCAGCTCTAGGATTATTCTATTGCAAGAAAGGAAGACATGAACCTTTCACACCATCATCGACATACATATCACAAGCCTACACAGACCCTCATGGCTCATACGCATCCCACCCGGTTTCTCCTCCAGGAATGGCGAATGTAGAACGATGGAACGCTCCTCCACCTATGCGCCCGCCACCAGAACACTGGACTGGGCCACCGATCGCAGAAATGGATAGTTCGGGGTATGGGCATAGTCCTGAGATGCCGTCACATGATAATAGGTGGTCGAATATATATCCTCCAAGCAATCCGAGCAATCGGTGACGGGAGGGGAAATGAGAAAGCAGTTATTGTTGATATGATACCAAAATACATAATGAACAATTTCTAATGTTTACACGAGTTAGTCAATGGAATTTTTTTTTAGGAATGTGTGTAAGTTTTGCTCGGATTCAATGTGATGTATTGTTTGATACTTGACAAGTGTCACAAAGCAATGCACTCATTTGGTACAAAAAGCTCAAATATTTCCTACACATGCTGTGAATCAGCCATTCTGTTGTCATTTGCGATAGCCCCAGCCTTGACGTCGTGGGTAGTCCTCCATCTCGATACGCTTCCATTTTGGAATAGTGATGTTTGGTATCTTGATGAGATCATCCGCCTCGCACTTCATTCTCTTAAAATACTTCTTGAACGCGGCCTTGCTGAGCACTTCTTCTTCCTCAAGCCAAGGTTCCAACCTCGTATCCTGTGGGTTCCGTTTAAATCGCTGGCGAGCAATGCGTCTGAACGTATCACTTTCATGATGGTCAGAAAGAACCAATCGGAGTTCCTTAAGATTGCGAAAGAGTTTGAGATTGAAATTTCCTCCCATTCCCCCAATTGATTCTGCATATTACCATTGCCATTCTCGAATTTCAAGCGTCTTGATCTCGTCCAAGAATCTTGCGTTCCGAGCTCGTAGACTCGATAACCATTCCGGAAATTCGAGTATGCCAATATCAACCAGATCTATTATTCCGAGGAAGACAGAATCTCTGGCTAATTCGACTCATAATGGCGGGAGAGTGGTTTGGCCGAGTATAAACATAGGATTCTATTGAACAATGCGATAATACCTGAGGGTTTCTTGTCGGCGCTCTTTGTTGATGAACATAGTGACTGGAGGAGGCGTGTAGCGCTGAGACGTGCGGTAGAGGCCAGGGCGCCTCTCCTGATATTTTGATGCCTCTACTTTGAGATACTTTTGTTGTCGAAGGTAGACCATTCGTCCGGGGGGGGAACAGAAACGCCAAATGTTGAGACGAATTTCTATCGGAAGCTTCTTGAAGTTGACGAATTCTTGAGCGCCTTGACTGAGGTCCTGTATGGAGATATCTTGGTCGAAACCAGGGAGCCTGAGGGCAAGGTTCGCCAAGGCCGAAGTCCCGTCGTCCATTGGAGCGCCGACGTCGATCATGGAAGTATTCCATTCTGGGTCCCTTGCGCTTCTCAGCTTCGATGCGGGGAAACTGCCATTCTGTCTGCGATTTACCTACTGGGAGTTTCTAAAGACGCCATATTTTCTACTTGCGAATCGTTGGGTCTGCGCGATAGTGTTAATGAGTATTGCTTTGAGGTTTACTGAGTAGCAAGGCTGCTCGCTTAATTTTGCTTACAGAACCTTGACTCTGCATCAAAAGGGGACAACTTCAAGGAAGGAATGGTTCAGACTCAAGTGAATTCCTATCAAGATGTGAAAATATTGATTATTTGATTCCGATTCCAATATCTAGCATCTGCCGGATTCTTTTGGGGAACTTTTACACTTTTTTCGTCAGGTACCTGAGAAATAAGAGTATCAAACATCAGGTAGACTGAGATGGAAGAAAAGGGTTTGCATTGTTCATGTATCAAAGTATGCACCAAGCTTGCGAGACGACATGTATCTGCTTCTGTTTGTCGTCATAGATGCGTTGCCTTCCCTGATTAACGACATTCTCTAATCGATTCCGTTCCTTTGCTGATTGAATGGCGTGAGATTATCTGGCGATCACTAAATTTTCAACTTCTGCTGCAAATCCTCATATGCCTCCCTTGTATTTCGTTAACGAAGAAGATACTTTGCCGTCCAAAGCAGTACTGTAAGTTTTGGAATGCTGAAGTTAGCATCCCGTGCTTGTTTATTCTCGAAGTATTTCCCTAGCGTTTTCTCAGCGCCGTCCTGATTTTTCTCTGACCATGGATCCCGTATGCTCGGATCACGGCGCCACCTGCGAGCCCGAGGATCTCTGATGTATTTGTCTGCTAAAAATGACTCGAAACTCTTTTAAACGCGGAAAGATATTCAGAGGAATATCCCCAAGAGCTGAAAGCCTTACTTCGTCGGAATTTCATGCATACCAATTTCGTATCTCCAGATTTTCAATTTGACTGAAGAGACTAGGATTTATTTTCTTGGCACCAACGACGAACTTGCGCGCAAAATAACCAAAATAATCCGAGGTATCAAGGTAAATGGTGTCGCGACGGCACAGTGGCCATATAATTCGACTCTAACAAAAGTTTCTTTCGGGAGCGGGAAGCAAAACGAGATACTTTTTGGTCTCTAACCGGCTTTCCTGATTGATGAAAAGTGTAATCGGAGGTCGGGCGTGCGATCGACGGCAACGGCAAGATACATGATGACTCTGTCTTCTACGTTTTGGCCAGGCTGCAGGTATACCGAGGGAGACATTGATTCCAGATTATAACTCGGATCTCGAAGGGGAAGCAGGTGGAAGTGTTCAGTGGATTTTCGAGGACTTGCTCAACGAGCTCTTGCTCGGAATCAGGAAATTCATGAAAGAGTCTTTGGATTGCTAGAATTTCGTCCTCCATGGTGGGTGATATCTCCGTCTGCCTTCTTGTTAGAAAATGCAAGCTCAGACGTTGATCAACGGATGTGACTGAGGATAAGAAAGACCTACCGGCTTCGATGTGCTCAATGGAATCTCTTCACCTAGTGTGCGCTCCACATAACTGCCTTGAAGTCATCTTGAAAGAGTTTCTCAATTTCGTTGATGTTGTTTGTTCATCCAGAAAGTTTGGAGTTCAAGTTGAGTTTTTTATACTGAGTCGCAGTCAAAATTTACCCCGTGCAACTCGTTGCTAATGTCGCGCATTCATGTTCGCGATGCAAACCCCCAAACCATCCTACGATCCTTATGAACAAGCACTTTCTTAAAATTTTCACAATACTTCCTCCAGCCATCCAGAGTTGCTTAGTGATTCTAATGAATGACTATCACTGCGAACTTCTGTCGAAACAAAACGCGCTGGCCAACAGAGATGCATTCAACCTCAAGACAAGAGCGGCAACCTGCAACGAACTCACTCATGTAAAGTACATTACGAGAGCTCTCAATTACGTGACTCAAGAATCGATAACCCGGTGCTTTATAACCCAAAACTCCAGGCTCAAGTTTTTTCACGTCAATAATACTGCGTGTGTCCATGACTATAAAGTCCTTCAGTAGAGCCACTGCAGTCGTCGTTGGTGGGAGTGGGAAATGAACAGCACATAAAATATCGCTTCAACATAAATGGTCAACGAGTCGGTGAGGGCAAATGAAGAGACAATGCAAAAATTATCAAAAACATGAACCATTTTGGGGGACCAGTCACTCGATCGGACAGGTAGACTGGTCGGTTGAGTTTTGTCATCATCCCGCCATTCATATGAAGCTGCCCTAGAGCACACGCGCCGGTGCAATCTCACATTTTCACCACATCGAATTTCTTTCAAACACACAGCAGCTCTGGACGTTTCCATTATTACAAGATACCTGTGAGAGTACTTGAATCCAAACCCACACCCGGCAAGCTGGGTAAATCTGCCACACAGCTATCATATCCATCCTGTCCACTATCCGAGCATATCAAGCATGGTTGCACCACTTCCGCGTTACCGAACTGCGCTGTGCAATTGTAAAGGGTGTTGGCCGAGCAGTCGCCAGAGAGAGAAACACCGCTCGAAGTTCGCGATCCACAGGATGTTCCAGTGAGGACGCCGCAATAGCAGTCTGTGTTTTGCCGTTCGGTGAGGGAGGCGGGCGAGCAGAGAGAGAAGGGCAGTAAAGTTGTGAGGAGCGTGAGGGTAAGAGGGATGCGAACCATCTCGCTGGTCGATATGTGCTGGAATTTGTCGCTGCGGGGGAGACTAGAAGAGAGTCAAGTAAGGGATGCCTGTTGAATGGGACCTCGTTGTATATTTTAGTAATGTTGGGGTACCAGTTGCAAACTTAGTTGATGGGAGATCTGCCAGATTTATCTGGAACGCTGACACATGCCAACCGTCCCGACAGTCCAACTAGTTGGGACATCGACAACATCCCCAGAATCGCCAAGCCGTACCCGTTCTCAGGGCATAGAAAATCTAACTGAAATTCAGCTTGATCTTCATGATCTGCAGCGCTAGGCCCCGGATCTTCGGGTGTTGGTATATGTTTGCCTCGGACAATCCACTTTTACTCCATGATCCATAATTTAAAGAGCGGGAACAAGTTTGCAGCTTCCAATTTCAGGAAGGCAAAAGCGAGTTGCAGATGCCTTCGCATGTCGTGATAATGATTTTGCGTACGCATTGTGCAAGTGCAGTCTGCAAGGTCGTCAATATTGGCCCAAGCCTCATGCATCACAAGCTTGTGACAGCGTTCGCAACGCTCATTATGGCGCTTTCTAGCGGGAGGTGGTGGCAAATTTCGGAGATAGGGGGTTCCCGTCAATCTCAACTTCGAAAAGGAACTAGCCTTACGCAGTTGCATTGCTCACAGAGATTGCAATGTTGGGCCATGAGAAACAGCATCCATTTGGCTGAGAATCAGCTATAATTACTTCTCTTCGCGATGAAGACGAACTCAACAAAGGATGATTTCCACACAGAATTTCCAAAAGTATGAGAATTCATGCAATCAGAAGAGCAGCCTAGTGGCTTCTCTAATAAAATACAACCTGAATATGGAGTTAGAATATAGACTCCATTTCCACCACGCGTCCATATTCATGCTGTGGAAAGCAGGAGCAGTCTTCAAGTTCTTGTATCCCTCTTCATGGATAAGAACCCAGGTGGAATCGGTGACGCAAACGCTGTCGATGTACCTGATCAATTCTTCGTTAATGTCTTTCTGATCATATAAATGCATTTGACATGGGCCACCATTCACAAGTATAGACCCGCAACACCGCTTGCTTTCGCGGATTGCATATGATTGACTGGTAGGTCATCGGTGAAGCTGCGGTGCTAGCCCCGGTGGCAGCGTGTTTCGTTGGAAGCACCAGCGGAATTAATTGAGTTCCAGCCAGTCAATATTGTCGATTAGTACAGAGTTGGCGTTTGGAAAGGTAATGAAAAGGGGCCACTGAAGTTATAAATAAGCTCTGGCAGAGCAGCCGCGAGAAAAGGGAGAATTAGAGAGGTAATTGTGAGCTTTATGGTGTTGCTTTAGACGTCTGTCTTTGTTCGATTCCGTTGATTTGACGATGAGCTTCTCACACTGATGGAGTGGAAGCCGTCATTCTGGAGGTGATTTAATGGCTTTTGTAGACCTCTCGGTCTTTTTTAGCGGTGATTATCACCTGTCAACCCGCCGGTCACTAGCTGACTATAAGATAATTGTATATTTTTGGAAGGTTTCGGGTGCATGCAGAAAATACAAGTTGAACCATCTCAATCAGACACTTCACCGTATCCATTTAGAGATGGAGTGGTAGGGCAAGCGTTACTGCGTAACTTCTCTGCACTCTGTGTTGTCTGCAAAAAAACCGCGTGAGGTTACCCAAATCTTGTATAAATCTCACCCCCAATTTAAGGTCATTGGAGCTTCGCTGCTGAATTGAGGCGCAACCAGCGATCGCTCGCAACGAGGCCTTTTTAGGTTAAAGATATTCAAGCTTTATGTCAATAATATTTTAAGTCGCCGCGCGTCAACGGAGAGGATACAACCTTATTTCTGAACAACCGCGAGCGATCCAATCGTTTCTGTATCCCTGCGCACGAACGTCACCGACAATCAGTAAGATGATGCAAGCAAATACAACATGTGACAACTTGACATTGGAAAGATAATAAGTATCAACTATCATGACCATCTCGAGGTATATATGGCTGGATACTTCCTTCATACAACATCAGGACAGCTTGAGTGATTATTCTGCAGATTTCTCTCACGAGTAGCTCAGTTACACCATTCAAGTACGTCCTCAAACTTAAATTTCCCTGATTATTGACATTGACATCATAAAATAGTAATATGCTGCACACAATTATGCTCTGGATCGTGACCGCCGCTTTGATTGCTGCCACCGCAGCTTTCGTGCCGATTCCAGACTGTCAATCTACAGCTCCGACACAAAACGCGCTCAATGTGCAGATTGGGGTTCTCAACGTGACCGGGAGTCCTTTTGGACTTGTCTATGCGAATAAGGACATTGCTTTTGCTTCACTTGCCAGTTTTGACAGTGACATCAGCGTGTTGAATACATCAACATTCACACCGACCTTGATCCGCAAAATCCCACTGCCAGCACAATTTGAAGGGCTCGGTGTCTTTGGACTTGCCATAACCCGCGATAAACGGACATTATACGCGTCCACCGGTCCAGGCGCTGTGGCAATCGATGTGGAGAAGGCAGTTGCGGGAGAGGCTAATTCGATCGTTGGCATTCTGAGCGGCACTGTGGGAACTAGCTCAATTGAAACAACCCTTTCTCTTAATGACAAGTACGCATTCGTGAGCCAGGAATATGGAACGAGTACAACCGGCTTTCGCGGTGCGATTGAAGTCTTCAATTTACAAGGGACTAAGAACGGGTCTATATCGAGCACATATATTGGCTATATAGCTCTTGGAGATTCAGTTGTCGGCACTGCTCTGTCATCCGATGGAAGGAAGCTATACGCAACAAGCGAGACTGCAAATCAAACTTCTAATCAGGGCACGTTGAGTGTTCTCGATGTCGCA
>Ga0182030_10011269_pt1 | contig 18049 bp, 14 predicted proteins | sample 812S3MmetaG_FD_121299 | JGI IMG/M metagenome (GOLD analysis project Ga0182030, IMG submission 121299) | Permafrost microbial communities from Stordalen Mire, Sweden - 812S3M metaG (Illumina Assembly) | ecosystem: Environmental > Terrestrial > Soil > Wetlands > Permafrost | place: Sweden...
CAGTCGACGATCTTGTTGGTAGGTGGAGTACCCGATACCGGGCCGGTCCGGTGAGATGAGACGGACGCCGAGGGTGAGGGCCGCGGTGTGGGCCGGTGCGGCATCGAGCCGCGAACTCAACCCACCGTGGAAGCTCAGGACTGGCTTGCCCTCCGGGTCGCCGTATTCCTCGAAGGCCAGCTTCCTGCCGTCCGCCAAGGTGATCAGTTCGGTCACCCGGGCGGAACCTCCCAGTTCACGAGATCGCTGCTGCGAGCCAGACCGATGCGGGCGTGACCCCACCCTCCGTATTGGGTGAGCTCCGTGCTGGCGGCATAGGTGAGATAGTCCTCGCCGCTCGGGCCAACGCAAAGGAAGGCCGAGTTGGCGTGTTCGTAGGACACGCTGGAGACTCCGGTCCCGCTGTTGAACGATTGGCTCGGGATCATGAGTTCGCGGCCGGCACTCCACGTGAGCCACGTGGCTGGCGTCATCGGATTGCCCGCTCCGAGCGTGAAGATATAGGGCTGGTCCAACGTGTTGGAGGTGGCGACCAAGGTCCACGCCCCGTTGACAGTCAAGAACTCGTAGTTCTCCACCGTGTCGTTGTAGATGTTGATGTTGGGCTGTCCAATGACGTGGAACGTCCCGGTGAGCGAGGGCGCCCAGGCGATCTCGAAGTGTTGGGTCGTCGTGCCGGCCTTGAAGCCCAAGATCACGCCGTTGCCAGTAAAGGCTAGTGCGCCATCGATCATGCGGCTGGCTAAGCCCGGTCCGAGCGGATGCGGGGCCGACCAAGTGGTCAGTGAGGCATTGGCACTGGTGCGATAGTCCAATCCGGTCGGTGTCTGATAGGTCACTACGAATTGACCGGCCGGGTCCCGCACTATGTCTGGGGAAGCGGCATTGGTAGCGATGACATGGAAAGACGACCAGTGGATGAGGTCAGGACTCGAGGAAACGGCGACGGAGAACTTCACGTGGGGCGCCGCGCTCGTTTGAGTCATGTCGCTGAAGAGCATGTGCCATTGGCCACCTGACCACTGGAGGGCCTGATCCTTCACACCGTAAGTGGCGGAAGAGAGAATCGGATTGCGGAGCGCGGCCCAATCGATTCCTCCTTTGGGCGGGCTCCCGACAATGCAGGCGTGATCCTGCCCTGGAGCGACCACTGATGAGGTGGTGGCGCCCGATGGCCCGGCAGCAGGCAGGGTCAGACCAGCGGTTGCCGTGACCAATCCCAATGCAGCCAGCAGAAGTGCGCGCACGCAGGCACGCTAATAGGGTGCTGCCAATGAGCACGAACGTTGACGAACTGGTCGACCAACTCCTCGCCGATATGCCGCCGGCCACCACGGCGCCAAAGGTCTTCTTGGGGGAACAATTCGACCGAGGCTTGGCCTGGCTGCACTACCCGTTGGATTGTGGCGGCTTAGGTCTGACGCCGAAGGACCAGGGGCGCGCTCAGGCTCGGCTGGTCGCTGGTGGAGCCCCGATAAGTGGGATGAAGAACCCCATTGGTTACGGCATGTGTGCTCCCACCATCGTGTCCCATGGCACCGACGAGCAGAAGCAGCGCTACCTCCGCCCACTCTTCACGGCCGAGGAGATCTGGTGCCAGCTCTTCAGTGAGCCCGGTGCTGGGTCCGATGTAGCCGGTCTCTCCACCAAAGCCGAGCGTGACGGCGAGGAGTGGAACATCAACGGACAAAAAGTCTGGACCACCTTGGCCCACCTCTCAAGCTTTGGCCTGTTAATTGCTCGCACCAATCCCGACGTGCCCAAGCATCGCGGCATGACGGCTTTCCTGGTGGACATGAAGGCACCGGGGGTCGAGGTGAGGCCGCTCTACCAAATCACCGGCGAAGCCGAGTTCAACGAAATCTTCTTCACCGATGCCCGCTTTCCCGACACGGCCCGCATCGGACCCGAAGGTGATGGGTGGCGGGTGGCGGTGACGACCTTGATGAACGAGCGGGTCTCCATCGGCGGTGGCGTGGCTCGACGCGGCGGTGGACCCATCGCCGATGCGGTGAAGATCTGGAAGGAACGCTGGAGCGGTAATACGTCGCCGCATGCACTTGCTTTGCGAGACCGGTTGTTGCAGAGCTGGATTCGTTGCGAAGCGTTCAGCATGACCAATCAGCGAGCAGCGCAGGTTCGTCGAGCGGGCACGCCGGGACCGGAAGGTTCAGTCGGAAAGCTGGCCTACGCCGAGGAGAACAAGCGCGTCTACGAATTGTGCATGGATCTGTTGGGCAACGAGGCCATGCTCTACCCGGCCGGCTACGCCAAGGTTCGTCCAGAAGGACTGGGCACGGGCAGTAGTGATGTGCACAAGTTATTCCTGCGGGTCCGCGCCAACTCGATCGAAGGTGGGACATCGGAGATTATGCGCAACATTTTGGCTGAGCGGGTACTCGGGCTCCCGGGGGATGTCCGCAACGACAAAGAGTTGCCGTGGAAGGACGTGCCACGCAGCTAGGCAAGGCCCAGCTCGTCTTGTGATTCAGCGGGACTGGTACACAACCCGTCCATTTGATGGGTTGAGAATGACGAAGTGCTTCGGAAGCTTGTGTGTCCCGCTGGACCACACCACTCGTCCGGTGATCGGATTCATGACTACCACGTGAGTGGCTACGGCGGGATTCTTCACGATCGCGCGACTTGGCGACGACGCGTGAGTGTGGCGGCCGTGCACAGAAGCGCTGGCGCTGTCCGCTGATATTCCTAAGGACACCGCCAGGGCCGCGATGCCAACTGATGTGCCGAGCAGTCGTTTCACCATGGTCTTGAGCGTAGACGAGGTGGAAAAGGCCCGGTTGGACGGCTCATCTCGGCTGAAGACGTCACGGTGAGGCCAGAATGGGTGGATTGCATCTGAGCGATGGGGGGATGGCATGACCAGAGTGCGCCACGTCGTACGCCGTTCTCGGCGGGCGATCGCTGTGTGCGTGGTGTTGTCATTGGCCCTGATCGTGCCGACCACTCTGTCCGCCGGAGCAACCACCAGTTCAGCGTCTCCTCAATGGCCCACGACGGCTCATTGGCAGCAGTTCGTTGAAGGGCCAACGTCGAGCAATGTGGTCCCGACTCGTATCGTGCGCATATCGGGTTCCGTGACGAGCGCAAGGGCACTCACTGTGTCCGGCCACGGTGGCAGTGCGGTGCTCAAGATGGTCGCTGGGGGTCCGCAACCAACCATCGTGCTCGATTACGGCAAGGATGTCGGTGGCGTGCCCTACTTTGTGGTGCGATCGGCGACTGGCTTGCCCACTTTGCAGGCCACCTACAGCGAGGGCATGCAGTACCTCGGTGACCAGGGTGATAATTCGCCCAGCCTTTCTGCCGCTGGGGACCAAGCGCGAGTCGACTCCCTGATTGTCAATGGCCCGGACACGTTGACGACGGATCTCATCCAGGGTGGCGAACGTTTCGAGCGGATCTCCTTGACGTCACCGGGAACCGTGATCCTTACTTCGGTCGGCGTCCACTTCGACGCTGTGCGGACCACCGCCAATGATTACAAGGGTTGGTTCGATTCCAGCTCGAATGAGCTCAACAGGATCTGGTACGACGGTGCTTACACCGTGCAACTCGACGAGGTGCCGGCGCACACCGTGGCGGGACCGTGGAACATCATCAATGGGGCACTCAACGGCAACGGTGGCGGCGAAGGTATCCTTCGAAAGGGAACCAGCTGGACGAACTACACCATGTCCTTCGATACCCAGGGCGTGCACCAGCCGGCCGGGTGGGTGGTGCGGGCGGCATCACCGTCGACGGGGTATTTGTTTGTGCTGGGCCAGTCTTCGAAGTCGACCGGCGGAAACGAGACCTTGAGTGAAATTGGGTTCGGGGCAACCTCCTCTGCCCCGATTGCCACTGTCACGCTTCCTGCCCCGCTCACATCGGGTGACTGGTATCACGTCACGACTTCGGTTGTGGGGCCTGAAGTCTCCACGTCAATTGACGGTCACGAGGTGGCCCACTTCGACACCGCGTCGCTTCCAGCCAACGTTCCGGTTTTGACCAAGGGTTCCGTCGGATTCCTCTTCTCATCGACGGAGTCCAACGTCAAGGATCTGAAAGTCATTGGCTCGACCGGGACGACCCTGTATGCAGACCGGCTGGCCAAGAGCAGCGCAGTGGCGGACTTCGTCGGTCCATCTTTGGGGAGTCCCGATTCACTTCCGGTCCTTCTCGACGGGGCGAAACGGGACAGAGATGTGTGGAGCGGAGATATGGGCGTCTCGGCCAGCAACGACTTTTATACGACTGACGCTGATGCGTACGTTCGAGATTCTCTTGAGTTGCTGGGTAGCTACCAAGGAGCAAGCGGCGATGCTGCCGGCCAAGCAGATCCCACGGCTGGCTTGGGGACGTTTCCCAACGACTCGGAGTTCTATTCGACCTCATATTCCATGGAAGAAGTGAACAACATCGCGACGTATTACCTCTTTACCGGTGATCTCGACTTTGTTCGCTCCGAATGGCCCATGATCACCCGAGAGCTTGCCTATGACCGCTCACTCCTCGACGCTCGTGGGTTGGTGGTCACCAACACGGCTGATGGCATGGATTGGGATTACTACGACGGAGCGAAGGTCGGCGAAGTCACCGCCTACAACGACATCTACTTCGAAACGCTAAAAGATGCGGCCATGATGGCCAGCGCGCTCGGCATGGGTACTCAGGCGACCACTTTGTCCCAAGAGCAAGCCGCCCTCGGTTCGGCCATCAATCAGTACCTCTTCAATCCCGCCACCGATCTTTATGTGTTGTCGAATCTGCAACCTGATGCCGTAGCCCAGGATGCCAACTCGTTGGCTGTGGATTACGCCGTGGCCCCAGCAGCCCGGGATACGGCGATCATGGATTCGCTGTACAAGGCTTTGCCGACGACCAAATTCGGACCATTGCCTTACAGCCCTAACATCGGCTACCGATCGGCGATCAGTCCGTACGTCACTGACCAGGAGGTCGAAGCTAACTTCGACTCAGGCAATGTTGGACCGGCAATGTCGATCTTGCGGACGGTGTGGGGGCATATGGATGCTCCCGGTCCTGATTTCACCGGAGCCGACTGGGAACTCGTCGGGTCTAAGGGAAACCCCGGCTTTGGCTCCTTCACCAGCCTGGCGCACGGCTGGGCTAGTGGCGCCACGGCTGATCTCTCGGCATACGTCCTAGGGGTGCAACCAGTGAGCGCAGGGTTCAAGACGTGGCTGGTGCAGCCCAGTGCAGGATCATTGTCTTGGGTGGAAGGCAACGTGCCCACACCGCATGGGACGATTGCAGTCCGGTGGGCTCAGGATCGCACCAAGAGTCGATTCGCTCTTCAGGTCAGTGCGCCGAGTGGCACCAACGGAACGATCTCGGTTCCCGTTTCAGCTACTGGCTCAGTGGTCACTGTGCAGGCATCGCATCCCGGTTCAACTCAGCCAACTCACAAGTCCATCACGACGAAACGAGGCAGCACCTCGCTACCGTTCGCGGCGCATGGGGGAGTGACCTACCACTTCGAGGTCGTGCCAGTAGGTGGATCGAACTCTTAGGTATGACCAACGCCTGGCTGGTCGCTATTTGGCGAGCTGGACCTCAATCTCCTGCAAGCTCAAGTTCTTGGTCTCAGGGATGTTCCTGTTGAAGTACCACAGCGCCACGAGCGACAGGAACGCGAAGAGGAAAAACGTCCCGGCATTCGAGATTGCGTTGAGCAATGTCAAGAAAGAGATCGTCACCACGAAATTGGCTGACCAGTTGGCGATCGTGGCCACACTCATCGCTTTGCCCCGAATCCGCAACGGGTAGAACTCGCTGATGAGGAGCCAGAAGACCGGACCCAAACCGATGGCGAAGGACCCGGTGTAGATGGCAAGGGCCAGAATCGCAATCACGGCTCCTGGCGTACTGAGGTGGTCGCCTCCAATGAGGAACACCAAAGCAATGGTGGTCAATCCCACGACCATCCCGGACGTTCCGGTGAGCAAGAGCACCCTGCGGCCGACTCGGTCAATGAGCCAGATGGCAACGATGGTCATGCCTACATTGACGATACCGTTGCCTACGTTGGCCAACAGTGCGGCGGAGTTGCCGAAGCCAGCATCGTGCAGGAGGGTCGGCGCGTAGTAAATCACGGTGTTGATTCCCGTGATCTGTTGGAATACCGCGAGTGCAATACCAACGATCAGCGCACGGCGGATGGCTGGTTCGAGAAGATCGCGGTAACTCCCTTCGCTGCTCGCAACGCTGCGGATCTCGGCAATCTCGCCATCCACGTCGTGATCTTTACTACGCACCCGCTTCAAAACCCGGCGAGCGTCATCCTCTCGTTTCGCCCGAACAAGCCAAGCCGGACTTTCGGCCTGGGTGAGCATGCCGACGAAGAGGAGGATGGCTGGAATGGCAGCCAGTCCAAACATCAGGCGCCAATTCTCAGAAGACGACAATCCGTAGTCCACGAGGTAAGAGACGAGAATTCCCATGGTGATGGCCAGTTGGTTGAAGCTCACCAATGCTCCCCGAACCCGAGGAGGCGCTACCTCGCCGATGTAGAGCGGAACGACCATTGAGGACGATCCCACGGCAAGGCCAATCACGAATCGCATCACGATCAGGAATGCGAAGACGGGAGCAAAGGCAGCGCCCAGTACTCCGGCGGTAAAAACGACAGCAGTGATCAGAATCGTGGGTCGACGCCCGATGAGGTCGGCCAGTCTCCCAGCCCCGAATGCGCCGACTGCTGCGCCAATGAGAAGGACGCTGGTGACGAGTTCAAGTTCAAATGATGAGAGATTCCCGAAGCTGGTGTGAAGGAAGAGCAATGCACCCGAGACGACCCCCGTGTCGTAGCCAAAAAGCAGTCCACCGAGAGCGGTGATTGCAGAAGTGAATACGACAGCCTGCCCAATCGGTTCGTCGGCCGCTGTCGAGGCTGAGGTGTCGTTTTGGATCAAGTCCTTCACGCTGGTTCGCCTCCTTGAATGTTTCCGAAACACTGTTTACTCAGCCGCTGGACTCGGGAGGTGGATTTGTGGATTCTGGGCAATCCTGAGAATCGCGGTGCTATCTGATTGCAGCGCCGATCGCGAGAGAAATTGGGCCTTTTCGAGGGTGCGGGAAAGTAGACTGGGGGGCATGTCGGAGCAATTCATTCCATCTAACGCGGTGAATTCAAGGTGAAACTGAGCCGAAAAGAGAAGACCGCTCCTGCTGTAGAGGAAGTTGAAGTTGATGACGACGTCCTCGTGGTCAGTCAGGATTCTTCAGAGGTCAATGAAGCGGCCAATTTCCATTCGCCGCAGCCTCCTCGTCCCGAAGTTGTGCGCCCTGAGGCTGGTGAGCCCACGATCGGTCTCATCGGAAACTTCCTGGTCGAGCGCGGACTGGTAAGCGAGACCCAGGTAAAGCAGGCGCGATCCGAACAGGCAGAGTCGAGCGCTTTGTTGGGTGAAGTGCTCGTGGACCAAGGGGTACTCGACCAGCGCGAACTCGTGGGTGCCTTGGCGGAGTACTTCGGCATGACTGCCACTGATCTCCGGCGCGAAAAGCCCGAGGCGGCAGCGCTTGCCTTGATTCCAGAATTGGTGGCTCGTCAGTACCACGTCATGCCCATTCGAGTTGACGATGAAGGACTGCACGTCGCCGTAGCCGACAAGCCCACCGATGAATTGCGGCTCGTCCTGGCGGGGACGACCGGTCTGCCCGTTCAGCTAATGCTTGCACCGCTCGCTGACGTCCGCTGGGCCATCGACAGCAACTATCGGGCGATCGGTGGCGTCGACAAGCTGGTCGAGGTCTTTGAGGCAACAGAGGTCACGCGAAGGCGAAGTAGTAGTCGTTCGGCGATTGAAGAGGTGACGGAAGACGCACCGGTGGTGCAGGTCGTGGCGCGAATTCTCACCCAGGCCAAGCGAGATCGTGCGTCTGACGTTCACATTGAGCCCTCCCAGGAGATTGTCCGGGTTCGTTTCCGAATCGACGGGGCCCTGAAGCAAGTGTTGACGCTCCCGGCCTCCATGGGCGTTGGACTGGTAAGCCGCATCAAGATCATGGCTGGTATGAATATCGTTGAACGACGTCGCTCCCAGGACGGCCAGCTCACGACCGAGATTGATGGAGTGAGTACGGACGTCCGTGTGGCCACTGCAGCCACGATTTGGGGCGAAAAGTGCGTGATGAGAATCCTTGATACGACACGCTCAGTGCTGCGTCTCAACGACTTGGGCATGCCAACCGACACCCACGCGACCTTCTCGAAACTTGTTCGCGCGCCTTTCGGCATGGTGCTGTGCGCCGGACCGACAGGGAGTGGAAAGACAACCACCCTCTACGCCACATTGTCTGAGGTCAGCGATCCAACTCGAAATGTCATGACGATTGAAGATCCGGTTGAATTCACCTTTCCGTCGATCAATCAGATCCAGACCAACGAGCAGGCTGGATTGACATTCGCAACTGGTCTCAAGGCGATCTTGCGGCAGGACCCCGATGTCATTCTGGTCGGAGAGATCCGTGATGTGGAGACAGCTCGCATCGCCGTGCAGTCGGCCCTTACGGGCCACTTTGTGCTGTCTTCCCTTCACGCCACCGACTCGGTTTCGGCCTTGCACCGTTTCCTCGACATGGGGATCGAATCATTCCTGATCGCCTCCTCGGTCGTTGCCATTGTCGGTCAACGGCTAGTGCGGCGAATCTGCCCGTCGTGCAAGACGGCCTACACGCCAACAGAAGAGGAGCAAAACTTCTACGACGAAGCAGGCGGGCCGAAGAAGGATGTCTTCTTCCATGGCTCAGGCTGCAACTTCTGCGGTAATACGGGATACCAGGACAGAATCGGCGTCTATGAGCTTCTTCAGATGACACCCGAGATCAAGCGACTCATCGTCGGCTGGGCCACACAGGACGAGCTTCGCCGACTGGCCCAGAAGCAGGGGATGCGAACCCTGAGCGAAGAAGCCATCAGCCTGGTCGCTCAGGATGTGACGACAATTTCCGAAGTGATTCGCAGCATTTACGCCGCTTAGTTCGTCGCTAAATTTCGGATCCCGGCGCGCTACGTGTTATTGGATCTTGACCTGCCTGTAGATGCCATACATGGCTGAGACGAGAGCCACGGCGACAAAGCCGACGATAAGACCCATGAAAATAATCACGGCGGGCTCGAAGAGACTGGTAAAGCGCTTGACCTTTACATCCAGCTCGCGGTTGTAGAACTTGGCCGCCGTCTCCAGTTGCTGGTCGAGCGTCCCCGTCTCTTCACCGACGCGAAACATCTGTCGGGCGGCACCTGGAAACAGACCTGTTCTTGCGAGGGGGCCGGCGATTCCCTGGCCCTCCATCATCTGCTCTCTCACTTCCGTGAGGCCCTCTTGGTAGACCGCATTGTTGGCGGAATCAGCAGTTACCGACATGGCGTCCGGTAACGAGACCCCAGCTTTAATCATTGATGAGAGGATCCGACAAATCCGCTCCAAGACGGCTGCTTGGACCATCTCACCCATGACTGGCAGCTTCAAGATGATCGAATCGATCCTGGCCCGTCCTTCAGTGGAACGACGCATGGCGATGGCGCCAGCCACAATCAAGACAATTACGCCAAGAATGGCGAACCACCAATTGCTCACAAATGCTGACACGCTCAACATCATTCGAGTCGGCAGGGGCAAGGTTGCATGGAATGACTTAAAGAACGTCTCGAAGCGAGGCATCACGAAGGTAGCCAGGACGACCACAACGACGATAGCCATGACCATAATCACGGCCGGATAGATGAGCGCCGATGTGATTTTCCCTCGAGCTTCAATGTCCCGGTTGATGTACTCAGCCAGCTGGTTCAAGACTTCGTCGAGGGTTCCGGTCAATTCGGCTGAAGACAAAATGCCGATGTAATAGCTGGGAAAGGCTTCTGGGTGATTCGCCGCGGACGAGGCAAATGTGTCACCTGCTTGCAACTGCTCGATCATGTCATAAAGAGCGCTTTTCAGAAGCTTGTTAGATGTCTCCTCGGCGATGACCTCAAGAGCCTCCATGATCGGAATGCCAGCTTCAACGAAGACAGCCAATTGCCGAGAGAAGTGCATGAGGTCCTTGCGAGGGACTGTTTTCTTGGTGACTTCAAATTGGAGAATGCTCTTTTTCTCGGTGACTGCCAATGGTTGATAGCCGCGATCGAGGAGAGCGAGGTGAGCTGCACCGGACGAGCGGGCCTCTTCGACACCGGTCACTTTTTCGCCCACCTCGTTCAGTGCGGTGTACTGAAACTTTTCCATCGTGTGCTCCCGATTCCTGTATTTAGTACGTGAATATGGCGTAGTTGGTGCTAGTGCCGTCAGGTGTCGTAACGGTGACGTAATAAGTAGTTCCTATCGTGATGGCGGGCGTAACGGCAGTGAGCGTGGTCGAATTCGTAACGCTCACGGAAGTGGCGGGCACGCTGACGGCAGGCGTTACGGCTGTCCCCCCGGACTCCTCGACGAAATTGACCGTGGCGCCAGCGGTAAATCCGATACCCGTAATTGTGACCGGAGTTCCTCCTGTTGCAGGCCCAGAGGAAGGCGACACGCCGCCAACGACGGGAAATATTGGCTCGTACGTAAATGGTTGGGACGTATCAGTAAAAGTGCCACCAGCTGTCGTCACACTGACGTAATAGGTTGAAACACCGGTAACAACACTTGGAGTTACGGTCGCGATCTGGGTGGGCTTCGACACGGTTACCGGTGTAGCCGGGACAACCACGCTGGAGTTAGCCGTATCGATGAAGTTCACAGTTGCACCGGTGATGAATCCGGTCCCCGTAATAACTAGGGAGGTCCCGCCACCCGTAGAGCCTTTGACGGTCCCCAGACCAGTGATTGTTGGCGGCGCATTTACATACTTGAATTCGCCGACCGACGTTCCGGGGCTTGTGCCGCCTGGAGTGGTCACAACCACGAAGTAAGTCGCCTGATTGGTCACACCTGGTGTAATGAAGGTCAACGAAGTTGAGGTGACATTCGATGGTGTTACGGGCGGGGAAACGATGTTCTGAAAAGCGTTGATGTCAATGAGCGTGGCTGATGTTGCCCCAGTGAATCCTGTCCCGGTGACTGTGACTGGGGTACCGCCGGCGATTGACCCCTGGGCCGGACTGATGCTGGAAATGGACGGGACAATTGGGGACCACACTGAACTTGTTTCATCCATGGCCGATCCGCAGGTTTGAATGCACTCACCAGGATTCGCCTGACTGGTGCCGGGCGGATAGTCATCAAAAGTCTCAATGGTCTGGAGATATGGAGCCGCTGAACAACTAGTCGCCGCCTGCGTCACGAGAGATGCGAGTTGAGTCTGGGTCTGAGTGGCTTGGAAGGCTGGCGTCAAGGTAGTGGCACAGGTTGAAATTGTTACGACACGTGTGGCGGTGCTGCCAGGCGTCCAGGCTGTACTGCACCATGCGGCCATGGTGTCACTGTCAATCGTGATTTCGGAGACTGGACCGGCTCCCCAGCAATAGCTTGGTGGGCTGGCGTTCAGCGTCTGGGTGTTGCTTGGACTTGTTCCCAGCAAAGGCTGGTAGCGAATATTTTGAATTGCCAACTGCGTCACACTGTTTGCCGCATATTCCGCTGAACGTGCGTTCTGGTAGGCGGGAATGTCCGTATTGTCATTTCGAACCCAGTTGAGTAGCGATGTCATCAACAAGCTGACGGCCACGAGGAAGACGAGAGCGAGAATGAGAACGGCACCTGATTCGTCCTGGTCGGATTTCCGTCTCACTGCACTGGCATCCCGTCTGCGGCCAGCCACCAGTTTCGATACTCCACGTGTCAACTGTGCATTTTGAAATTGGGTCCCGAGGCTCACCCTGATGCACCCGCAATCACAATGATGTTGGTGTTTGTCGTTGCCGATAGGGCTACACCTGCGTCAGTCGCTGTGGCAGTCATTGTGTAAGTTCCTGCGGTCGAAATCGTGCAACCCGTGAAATAAATGTCGACCCCAACAGGACTGGCCGAACAATTGGTTAACGTTCCACTGCCAGTTACGGGAGTGATTGTCAGCGTTATTGGCGCCAAGTCTGAACCCACGGGACTACCCGATGCGGTTTCGAACTCCAGAACTGGTTGTGGGTAGAGGGCGTAGCCGCCTATTCCGCCACCAGGGTTTTGCACGAAGACTAACTTGGCGGCTGTTCCACCAGAACCTGAGGATGTAGTCGGCTGAGTATCGCCAACGATTGTGGAGAGTGAAGCAGTGGTTCCGTTCGAAGTGACGGTCACAGTAAACTGCTGGGCAGCACTGGGAATACACGCGGAGGACCACGAGTCGTTTGATGTGTTCCAATATGTCGGATTCGTGACACTCGCGGTGTAGCTCGAAGGCAGCGTGAATTGCACCGCAGAATCAGGTTCGCAAGCCTGAGTTATGGCCGGAATCTGTACAGTCGCCTCTTCGGAAGCGGTACGGAGCACAGTGTCCATTGAGGTCAGACTGGTATGCACACTTGAACTGGCGATCGCGGCACCAAATGCGGTGAGCATGGCAACGACGGCAAGGGCAAGCACAACCATGGCAATGAGGATCTCGATCAAGGTGTCGCCAGCTTCACCGTGAGCTTCCGGGACGCGCTTGCGCGAGTGGTTGGGGCGCCAATGTGGAGTCAACTGCGTGTTCATGACAACAACAGCCCCAGGAACATCGCCTGAAGTCCGGCTGCCTTCATCGTCACCGTCAGCGAAGAGGGAGTAGCCGCTTCGAGCATGACGGTTCCGGTCTTGTTGACTTGTGAATTTGCCGAGCACTTGACCGTTGACGTACCAACGCCTTGCAAGAAAGTTGTGTTGATGGTCGGAGCAATGCTCTCGCATGCATTGCCTACGGGTGAAGCCGGAGAGTTCCAAAGTAGATTGAGCGCTGAACCCCCGTTGGTCGACCAGGCTATGGATTCATTGGTATCGGTAGATTCTGCGTCACCGGTTACAAGTTCCCATCCAGCAACGGAGTTGCCGGCGCTATCTATGACACTGATGTTGTTGATTGAAATTGTGGACGTCGAGCCTGACGTTGTGGTGTAAAGCGCCGGATCGCCAGGGATGCCCACGTAGAATCCGTTGTTGCCGAGAAACGCTTCACTGCCGTCTCCCGAAGGTGGCGGCTGGGGGCTGGTATATGTGGGCAGTGATACGGCGGCAATTCCGTTGTATCCAGCTCCACTTACTCCTGTTATCGGACTTCCTGCAGAGTTGACGCTTGACACCTTCATGCAGAACGTCATGGTGTACGGAGTGTTCGTCACAATCGCTGACATTCCGAAGTAGCCCGACGCACAGGAGACTCCGGACAAATTCTGTTGCCCATTCCAACTGGTGAAATCAACTAAGCACAGATGCGATGCGTACGTACCGGTGCCGGGATTGGCGAATCCACAGCCTGACTGTGGAAGATTGACCTTCGAGACCTGAGTTGAGTTGGTACTCGCATTCGGTACGGCGGTGAGTGTGAAGGCATATTGACTTAGAGACTGGGCCTGAGTAATTGAAAACGTCACACCAATGACACCCGTCGCGGCAATCCAACCAGTTGTGGCTCCCGGACACGGACCGCCTACGCAATTGATGGCCGCTGTTTCACTAGTCGGTACGTCATGAGATATGAGTCGACTCGACGTAAGCGTCGTGCCCTGACAGACATTGCGATACATGCTGTCTTGTTGTGCAGACTGAGCTCCCCCCGCAACCAGCATGTAGGAAATGTCCGTCCCGTTACCAAGCTGGATACCAAGTACCTGAGTACCGGTTCCGCATGGAGCCGGCGCCGTCGACGCCGCTGCCGACGTGAGTTCAACGGCAGCCTGGACATCGTTTTCGAAATTGACCGACACAACTTGTGCGTCTTGCGTGTCAGACAAACGATTAGACGCTCCACCCTGGAGTGAAATGATCGAAATAAAAGCAAGCGAGAGTGCGCCAATGATGATGGGCATCACGGCCACGACAATGATGAGCTCAATAAGTGTGAATCCTTGCTCTGAAGATCCTTCGTGTCGCGCTGCTCGGGTCGATGGCCGACGCGACGCGACAGTGTGACGTCGCATAGAGCATGCTCGCTGAAAGCTGTGGGAGTTCACTGAACCTTCACCTGGTTACAGAATCCATTCTCTGTAGTGACGAGGCTCTGCGACTAAGCCGGCATCACACTCACGAGTTCTTCACTTGTAGCAAGGTCGTGAGCGGTTCGACCTGTACTTGCGTACACAAACTGTAACACCGACGCGTCCCATCTTTGTCTCTGCAAACGATGACAATGTGGTTGCGGACAAAAATGGTTGCAAGGTCAACACGTGAAGGCATTGCTGCGGTCTTCATCAACCTTCCCTGTAAGACACCCACTGCGTTTAGGTGCACTCACGCAAAACGAATCTGCGACGCGCTACGACCGCCTAATACCAAATACCAGAAATGGTTAACAAGCGTTTGTTGTCAATTTCGACCAATTTACTGAGGAAATCGGCGATTTTCGTCCGGTGCAACCAACTTGCAACGAGGTCGCTCCTTGCTTGCACCTCCGTGTCGACACAATGCACGACTACAAAGCGACCTCCGCCGGGGTGCTTTAAGCGGGGCGGCCAGACCCGGTGAATATCGTCAAAACCATCAATGGGTTCTTGGCGGATTGGCTTGAGGGGGATACCGAGTTCCGGTGATCCCGACTACGAAAGGTGAAAGAAAAAGATGCAGCGTTATCGCAAAATGCAGAAGCACTTAGCCGCAGGCGAGATTGCCGAGGCGGGCTTTACGCTTATTGAACTCCTCATCGTGATCGTTGTGCTCGGCATCCTTGCCGCGACGGTGATCTTCGCTCTGGGGGGCGTCACTGGACAGAGTGCCCAGGCCGCTTGCAACTCAGATGCAAAGACCGTCGAGAACGCTGCTCAGGCTTACATTGCTGAGAACGGTGCACAGACGGCTATGACTCAGGCAGACTTGACCGTGGCAGGGAACGGTATCAACGGTACGCCCTACCTTCACAGCTGGCCGAGCAATCCCACGCACTACTCGATCGGGCTCACCGGTACCGGAGTCGTTACAGTCACTCCCACTGGTGGTACGGCTGTGAACTACGACAGCCAAACATCAACGACGGGCTGTGGAGCTGTCTCCTAAGCCTGCTGCAGAGTAAGCATGTTTGTGGTGGACCAAAGTGCCCGGCCTTCGGGCCGGGTGCTTTGGATTTCACCTAATCGACAAGGGAGACACTTTCGTGAAGGTCGTTGAAAGCGAAGGAATCGGTTCGTGGGTCCAAATGCTTTGGGACATGGGCGGATCTGACCTGTTACTGGCCGGAGATTCGGCACCTCGGATTCGGGTCGATGGGAAACTCCGCCCGGTCGAGGGTGCTCCGATCTTGACAGGAGAAGAGATCAACACACTCGTTGAGCCGCTCTTGGATGCCGGGCAACTGAAAACTTTCGATGAACAACAGGACGTTGATTTCTCGTTTTCATGGGAAGACAAGGCTCGGCTCCGTGCCAGTGCGTTCACTCAGCGGGGTGAAACTGCCTTGGCATTGCGAATGATTCCATCCAGAATTCCCAGCTTTTTTGAACTGGGCCTGCCTCCGGCGGCTGAACGTTTGGCTGCACTGCCTCGTGGTCTCGTCCTGGTGACTGGGCCCACCGGATCAGGTAAGTCAACAACGCTGGCGTCAATCATTGACAGAATCAATGAGACGAGGTCGCAGCACATTCTCACGATTGAAGATCCGGTGGAATTTCTCCACGGACACAAGATGTCCGCGGTAACTCAGCGGGAGATTGGTCTGGATAGTCCATCGTTCCACCGGGCGTTGCGTTCGGCGCTGCGAGAGGATCCTGATGTCCTGCTTCTCGGCGAGATGCGTGACATCGAGTCGATTCAGATGGCTTTGACGATGGCCGAAACGGGTCACCTTGTGTTCGCAACACTCCATACGAATGATGCGGCACAGGCGATTGATCGAATTATTGACGTGTTCCCAGAGGGTGGCCAAGATCAGATTCGGGTCCAACTCGCTACGTCGCTCGGTGCGATCATCGCCCAGAGGTTGGTTCCGAAGATCGGCGGCGGACGCGTGGCAGCTTTCGAAGTCCTGATTGCGAATAACCCGGTGAGGAATCTCATCCGTGAGGGCAAGTCGAATCAGCTCCTTAACGTCATGGCCACTCATGGCCAAGAGGGCATGCGGACGATGGAGGCGAGCCTGGCGACACTCATCCGGGCCAACGTGATTAATTACGAAGATGCACTTGAAATCTCGGCTCACCCGAAAGAAATTGCTCGTGCCATGAACAGCTTGGCGCGTCTCGCCGAAGCCGAATGACAGGAGGGCCAATTCGCGGTGGGCAAACGTTGCCCTATTCGGTAGTCGCGGGGGTTACACCGTGTGGACCTGGCTGGCTTGTTGCCGGTGCGAAGCTGCACGGTACGACCTTTGCACCAGAGGGGCCAAGAGTGATCAAGTCGTTTGGCGAGGTGTTAGATCAGCGTCCAACCTTTTCAGTCATTGCTCTGAATGCTCCGGTCGGGTATCCGGACGAGTCAACCCCGACTGGTAGATCGTGTGACCGTGAAGCCCGATCTCTCCTCGGTCGCCGAGGTGCAGCAGTCAGGTCAGCACCGTTCCGGATCAGTCTGAAGGACGGAGTGGGCGTCGGAGGCAGGAAGCTCGATGCGGTGACTCTCTCCCTCCTGCCTCGTTACCGTGAGGTGGCAGCGGAAATGGCTCCCTACCGTCAGCGCACGGTGTTTGAGGTCCACTCGGAGCTCAGCTTTTACCAGCTCAACGACGACGAACCGTTACGTTTCTCAAAGAGTTCTGAAGAGGGTCAAAAGGAGCGAAGAACGCTGCTGGAGGACCGGATTCCGGGCGTCGATCGGATCCTTGAATCGAAGTTCGAAGGCGTGTCGTATTCGCACCTGCTCGATGCTGCCGCCTTTATGTGGACAGCTCGGCGGATTTTTGCTCGCATCGGTATGCGGGTCCCGGAGGATCCAGAGTGGGACGAAGAGGGACTCCGCATGGAGATTTTTCGATAGTCCTCTTTTGGGTGCCGCAAGGCAATCACTGCAGATTATTGAAGGGTCGCAGCAGTTCAGGCCCGGCGAAGATCGCCAGCGCGGTTCCCATGGCGAGGAAGACTCCGTAGGGGATCTGTTGATTGCGGCTGATCCGTTTGGTGGCGATGAGGGCGATGCCGATTACGGCACCGAAGAGGTTGGCGGCGAAGAATCCGAGTAGGACGTAACGCCAGCCGAGCCAGCCGAGAGCGAGGCCGAGCAGAGGTGAGAGGCGAACATCGCCGAATCCCAGGACTCGAGGGCTGGCGTAGTTGAGGCCAAAGAAAATAGTGAGCCAGATCGCACCACTAACCGCTCCCACCAACATGTTGTGCCACTGGTCCGTCACAGCGGATGCCATAGTCAAAAGGGCGGCGACCATAATGAGCAGCGGATAGACGATCTTCTTGGGTAGCAAGAGCAGCTCAATGTCGATGCAGCTCAGAGCCAAGAGACCGGCCATCAGAACGAGATACGCCGGGAGGGCCCAGTCATATCCGAAGCGAGCGGCAGTCCCAGCGAAGAGCGCCGCCGTTGCGAACTCAACGAGCGGGTAGCGCGGGGAGATTGGTTCCTTGCAAGTGCGGCAACGTCCCCTCAGGACGAGCCAGGAGACAATGGGAACGTTGTCCCACGGCGCTAATTGTGTTCCGCAACTGGGGCAGGCCGATGGCGGCGACACAATCGATTCACCGCGGGGCACGCGGTAGATGACGACATTCAAGAATGAGCCGATGGCAAGACCGAGAATGGCGCAGCCGCCAATGAGAAATCCCAGCACGGAAGGTCTAGCTCTTCGATCCGCACGCCATGAAGTTCCAAGCTAGTAGTTGGAGTCCTCGGCATTGAGGCAATCCGTCGCCATCATTCCGTTGCGGACGGAGGAGATGTAGGCGTCAGCAAGGTGGGCGGGTCGTCGTGCCATGGTGGATGATGTGAACGTGGACATTGTTCAAGAGAAGAAGCTGGCGGCCGAAGCTTCCGCCGCC
>Ga0182030_10011270_pt1 | contig 18048 bp, 17 predicted proteins | sample 812S3MmetaG_FD_121299 | JGI IMG/M metagenome (GOLD analysis project Ga0182030, IMG submission 121299) | Permafrost microbial communities from Stordalen Mire, Sweden - 812S3M metaG (Illumina Assembly) | ecosystem: Environmental > Terrestrial > Soil > Wetlands > Permafrost | place: Sweden...
CATGATCATGATCATGATCATGAGCATGAGCACGAGCATGACGAAGCACATGAGCATGGCCACGGCGCGCTGGCCGCGGTTGCGCTGCTGGTGCTGCCGGCTGCGGCCAGCGATGCCGCCGCACTGGAAGCTACTGTCGAGGCGGCCACGAGTGCCTTTGAGGACACGGCGCGGCCGGCGGCCAGTGGCACGCACCTGGTGCCGGGAACGCTCTATCAGCTGCAACTGGGCCACAGCGCGCATTTTGATCTGGTGCTGCCCAAGGCTGGCATCTGGGCGGTGTTCACCGAACACCATCCGGGCGAGTTTGGTTTTCACGTGCACGGGGAGGCGCCGGCGCTCGAGCGCGCCTTTGGCTCGCATCATCACGATGCCGAGATCGGCTCGATCGGCATTGCCGATGCGCGCGCGCTTGATCCGAACAAGGTCAATGACTGGTTGAGCTACCTGCTGCAGAGCCGCGGCGCCGATATCCTGCGCATGAAGGGCGTGCTCAACTTCCGCGGCGAGGCGCGTCGCTACGTCTTTCACGGCGTGCACATGATCTTCGAGGGCAAGCTCGAGCGCCCCTGGGGCGAGCAGGCGCGCATGAACCGGCTGGTCTTCATCGGCCGCAAACTCGATCGCCACGAACTCGAGGCCGGCTTCGAGTCCTGCATCGCGTGAGCCCGCCACGCACCCGGCTCGCCAAGCGTGCCCGTCTCGAACTTGGTGATTATCCGGTCGATGCTGCCTGGACTGCCGATGGCCGCGCTCTGGTGCTGGCCAGCGGCGAGGGGGAAATCCTCTGGTGGGCGCCGGCCACCGCGCCGGCACCGGAGCGGCTTGGCCAGCACAGCGGCGGTGCGCTGGCACTGGCGTGGCAGGGCGCCGGCCAGCACTTTGCCAGCTCCGGGCAGGATGGGCAGGTGTGGCTGTGGGATGCGCGCGATCGCACCCATCAGGTGCTGAGTGAGTCGGCGCAGTGGAGCGAGCAGCTGGTCTTTGCCAGTCACGGGCGGCTGCTGGCGGTCGCCAGCGGGCGCGAACTGGCCGTCTATGACGGGTGCGGCGCGCTGCAGGCGCGCCTGCCCACGCACCCCGGCGTGATCGCAGCGCTCGCGTGGCGCTACAAATCGAGCGAACTGGTGGCCGTTTTCAACGGCGGCATCCGCTGGTATCGCTTCGAGCCGGCGGCGCAGTCACGGGATTATCCGTGGGCCGGAGCCTGCCTGACAGCCAGCTGGAGTCCAGATGGGCGCGTGTTCGCCTCAGGGCTGCAGGATGGCACAGTGCATTTCTGGTATTTGGCGGCCGATGAGAATTCCCAGATGAAAGGCTATGGCGCCAAAGTGGGCCTGACCAGCTGGAGTGCGAACAGCCGCTATCTGGCCAGTGCCGCCGATGCCATGATCGTGGTGTGGGATTTTAGCGGTCGCGGGCCGGAAGGCACGCGTCCGATCCAGCTCGACTCGCACACCGCGCGACTGACCCAGCTGGCCTACCAGCCCGGCGGTACGCACCTGGCCTCGGGCGGGCGCGACTGCCGCCTGATGCTGTGGCAGCCGGCGAAAGGGAGCGATGCGATCGATGCCGATCTGCTGCCCGATGAGATTGCGCTGATCCGCTGGTCGCCCGATGGACAATCACTCCTGGTCGCTGACCGGAGCGGGGCGCTGACGCTCTATGGCCTCGAGCGCCTCTAAAGTACGTTAGTGGCGGTGTGCCGCAGCGGCAGTGCCGGTGCCGCAGCGCCGGCGCGCGGCGTGGCTTTGGGAAACTGAATGCGGATGCGGGTGAACTGGCCTGCACGTGTGCCGACCTGGGTGCGACCGCCGAGGCGTTTGAGCTGCTCGCGCACGATCTGCATGCCATTGCCGCGGCCCTCGGCCAGCTTGGCGGTGGTCAGGCCGCGCTGGAAGATCAGACCCACGGCGCGTCGCGGATCCTCCTTCAGCCGGGCATCACTCTTGAGCATTCCGCGCTCGCCTGCGATCCGCACCAGCTCTTCGGTGTTGACGCCGCGGCCATCATCGCGAACCTGCAGCTGCCAGGCATCGTTGCCGGCACTGGCAAACTCGATCTCGATCGACCCCACCTCGTTCTTGTTGGCCGCCAGGCGCTCGGCGGGCAGCTCGATGCCGTGCTCGATGGCATTGCGCAGCAACTGCGTCGACATGTCAAAAACATTACCGTGCCACTCGGCGGGCAGTTCGGCGAAACCACGGATCCGTAGTTTAACTTTCTTGAACTGTTCGGCCGCCAGCTGCGCGCTCAGGCGCCGCAGTGCTGAGCACATCTTGGCTGCCGCCGTGCGCGGCTCGCTGGTGCGGGTGTGGCGTGCGCCGCTGCTGGTGCTGCCATCGCGGGTCGGACGGGCGCGCAGCGCACCGAAGGGCTGCAGGCCGGTGGAGTTGAGTAGCGAGAGCAGATCCTCGATCTGCGGAATCAGCGGCAGCAGATGATGTCCGGTCGGCTGCGGCTGCTGCAGCAGCGCCTCAAGCGAGCGGCGCAGCGCATCGATACGCGCCGCCGGCAGTGCCACGCCCGCCGCCTCGGCACGCTGGGCAAGGCGCTCGCAGGTCGCGTTGATCCGGCGCAGCAGCGCGCGAAATTCCTGGGGCTCGCGGGCACGCTGCGCGAGCAAGGTCCGAAGGCGCATGCTCGCGGCGTAACTGGCGCCCGTGAAGGCCGCCACATCGCTGGCCGGCCGGCGCAGCAGCGCCAGCCACAGCGCACCGCGCTCGTGCAGCAGCTGCAGTTCATCCTGCACCGCGCTCAGTTGTGAGGTTTCAGAGGGCAAGGGCCACCACCGGGTTAATGCTGGTTTCGCTCAACTCACTTGCCAGGCGCACCAGATCGTCCATCACGGCCGTGGCATCGGCGTAGCGCTGCGCCGGATCCACCGCCATCAGGCGCCTGAGCACCGGATTGAAGGCCGCCAGGTGCACGGGCAGCTCGGGGCGCTCGGCCTTGACGTGCTGATGCATCACATCCATCGCGGTCAGGCCGGTGTAGGGGCGATTCCCGGTCAGCATCTCGTAGAACAGCACCCCTAAGCTGTACAGGTCGCTGCGCGCATCGAGCGTGCGACCCAGCACCTGCTCCGGGCTCATGTAGAACGGCGAGCCGCGCAACACGCCGATCGCGGTGTTGGTCGAATCCGAATCGACGCGCTTGGCGAGCCCGAAATCGATCAGCACCACGGCGCCGTCGGCGCGCAGCATGATATTGGGGGGCTTCAGATCCCGGTGCAGCAGGCCGGCGCCATGCACGACCTGAAGTGCCGTGGCGATGCGGTGCGCATAGTCCAGGCACTCGATGGGCGAGATCGGGTGCAGCAGGCGGCGCTTGAGATCCCCGCACGGGAAGTACTCCATCGCCAGGTATTCGTGGCCTTCGTGCAGGCCGTAGTCGTAGAGGGCGACCACGGAGCTGTGTTTGATCGCGGCGATCGCCGCATGCTCGCGCGCGAAGGACTGGTATTCGTGCAGCTCCTCGAGCGCCGGCTTGCTGATCTTCAGCGCGACCTCGTGACGCAGCGCCTGGCTGTAGGCGAGCCATACGCAGGCGCGCGTCGAATCGCCCAGCTCGCGCAGCAGCTCATAGCCCTTGGGTGCGATCGGCCGTGACGGATCGGCTGGAACCGGCACCACGCGCGCGGACGGTTTGGGCGGCTCGCGCCGGGCCAGTCGCCGGCCGCGATGCAGCGCGATGCGCAGGCTGCGCTCGAGCAGGTGACCATTGAGCAGATCGCGCGGCAGATAATCGGCAGCGCCCAGGCGCAGTGCCTGCACGGCGGCCAGTTCATTGCCGTTATGTCCGATCAGTACGATCGGGGGCACCTGGCGCTGGCGGCGCAGGCTCCGCAGCCACTCCATGCTGAGCGCACTCTTGTGTGGCCAGTCGTTGAGCACGCCACTTAAGACCACCAGATCGTATTTATCGCGGCTCAGGCTTGCGACCAGCTTGGCAAACTCGCTCTCATCGCGGTAATCCGGATGCGCCTCGGGCCAGATGATCTCAAGGTGATGGCGCAGCCAGCTGCGATACTGTTTGTCGGACTCGACGATCAGGATGCGCGGCGCGCTATTGACGCGGCTCACGGTGTGGCTCCCGCCGTGGGTGCCGGCGCCGGAGCACTTGGGTTGGGCTCACTGCCGAGCATCGCACCCGCGCGCGCCGCAGCGTTGCGCGTCGCGGCCAGGTCCGCATCGAGCTGCGCCAGCGTACTGGCACCCACGCGATAATCCTTGGCCGCGGCCAGCCAGCGCTGCGCCGAACTCAGATCGCCGGCGGCCAGTGCCGAGCGCGTGGCGCTGATCAGGCGCTCGCCTAATTCATGGGCGGCGGCGCGCACCGCCGGATTCTGTGGCGCGCGTGCGGCCGCAGCGCTGATGTAGCTTTGCGCGTTGTCATTGGCGGGGGCAATCAGCGCCCCCTGCTGCATGCGTTCACCGGCAAGTTCCACCCAGTGCTGCACGTCGCTGTCGAGGCCCGCGGCCGCAGAGGCGCTATCAGCGGCCGGCGCGACCGCAGTGCCGGCATCGGCGGCCTCTCTGCTCGGTGCGGCGCGCGCATCGCCGGGCTGACTGCTGGCGGTGGATGCAGCGCGCGGCCACCACCACCACAACGCTCCTGCCAGCAGCAGCCCGAGGGCCAGGATCAGCCACCAGGGACGGAACGAGGCGCGCGCCTCGCGCGGCGGCTCGAAGCGGGTCGAGATCGTATCGATCCCGGCGGCCAGACCGGCCAGCGCCTGGACGCCCTCACGGTGGCGGCGGGCGGTTTCGAGGATCAGACGCAGGCGCTGGGCCGAGAGCGGCCGGTGCGCGAAGCGCAGGATTGTGCCATCGCCGAGCAGGGGTGTGAGCTGCTGCTGATTGGCGCTGTCACCGATCGCGAGCAGGGTGAGCTTGGGAAACTGGGCATGCACGCGGCTGAAGAACGCGCCCGGTGCCGCATCCAGCAGCGCGCAGTCGATCAGCGCCATGTCCGCACCGCTGACGATCAGCAGATCGGCAAAACGCTCCATCGTCGGCGCCGACACGAAGCGCTCGCCTTCGCTGATCGCACCACCGAGTGCCTCGAGCAGCGAGAGCTCCTCAGTCAGCGCAACCACCAGGGGTCCGATCACGAGCGGCGCGCGCGTACGAGCCGGGACCTGGGGGGCCGGGGAGGATTCGATGGGAAGCGGCGACACGGGGCGGTTCTCGATGGGCTTTTCCAGCACGGCAGGGACGATTCGCCCTTGAATTAACGGGACTTTACGGCAACGTCTCGCTCGCGCAATGCAAGCGGGCGGCTGCGCGCGAGGTTCTGTGACGTGCTTCAGGCCGCCCTGAAAGGACTGTGATGCAGCTCACCAAACTGCCGTGGGCGCTGGACTTGTCCTGAAGCTCCCGGCGCGCCGCATGCGGCCGGCGCCACACCCCCTGGAACTTGCCTGGGCGGGCTCAGCGGTCGCCCGCATTGAACGACACTGCGCGCCGTGCCGTGGCTGGATCTTGCTGAGAGCTGCGGCTATCGTGTGCGCCCGGTGATCGCCGGGAGCGTCTGTGGAAGGAGCTGAGCCGTGCCGCGAGTGATTTGCACCGATGTCTCCGGCCACTGCACAGCGCTTGAGATACCGCCGGGCTGGAGCGTGATGCAGAGCGCCGTGGATCGCAGCATCGAGGGCATCGAAGGCCTGTGCGGCGGCATGCTCGCGTGCGCGACCTGCCACTGCTATGTTGATCCGCAGTGGATCGCACGCTTGCCAGCGCCCTCCGCGGAGGAACTGCAGATGCTTGAGAATGTCGCCGCCGAGCGGCGCGCCGGCAGCCGCCTCTCCTGCCAGATCTTCGTAGACCAGTCGCTCGATGGCCTGCCGATCCAGGTTCCGGATCGGCAGCTGTGAGCGCTTAAGGACAGCTGCGCCATGGATCCCATCATCATCATCGGTGCCGGCCAGGCCGGCGTGCAGATTGCAGAGACGCTGCGTCAGGAACACTACAGCGGGCCGATCCTGTTGCTGGGCGCCGAAGCGCATGGCCCGTACAACCGCCCGCCACTGTCCAAGAAGTGGCTGCTCGAGCACCACGATCCGGCGCAGCTGGCGATCCGCAGCATCGAGGCTATCCGCCGGCGCGAAATCGACCTTAGGCTCAACTGCGAAGTGGTGGCGATTGAGCCGGCGCGGCAGTGCGTGCGCCTTGCCGATGGCCAGAGCCTGCCGTACGCCGGGCTGGCGCTCACCACCGGGGCCCGCGTGCGGATGCTGCCGGGGCCGCCGCTGCGGGGCGTGTTCGGAGTGCGTACGCTCGATGATGCGCAGGCCCTCGCGGCGGCCTTCGAGCAGTGCCTGGCGCGTTCGGCCCCGCTGGTAGTCATCGGCGGCGGTTTCATTGGCCTGGAAGTGGCCGCCACCGCGCGCAAGCGCGGGCTGGAAGTGACCGTGCTCGAGGGCCTGGGGCGGCTGATGTCACGGGTGGTGGCGCCGATCGTCTCGGAGGCGGCGGCCCGCGTGCATCGGGCGCACGGCGTGCAGCTGAAATTCGATGTGCAGGTCGAGGGCCTGGTGGGGAGGGATGGGCAGGTGAGCGCGGTGCGCACGGCGGGCGGTGTCGAATACCCGGCCGGCTGTGTCGTGGTCGGGATCGGTGTCATCCCGGAGGATCGCCTGGCCGCGGCGGCCGGCCTGGCCTGTGAGCGCGGCATCATTGTCGATGCCTGCGCGCGCACCAGTGATCCGAAGATCGTCGCGGCCGGGGACTGTACGGCGCGCCGCCTGGCTGATGGCACGCTGCTGCGCCTGGAGTCGGTGCACAACGCGATCGAGCAGGGCAAGTCGGCAGCCGCGGCGCTGCTGGGGCGCGAGCGGCCCTTCACCGCCACGCCCTGGTTCTGGTCCGATCAGTACGATGTGAAGCTGCAGATGGTGGGCCTGAGCCACGGCTACGATCAGATCATCACGCGCGGGGATCTGCAGAAGCCCGCCTTCTCGGCCTTCTACTACCGCAACGGCCGGCTGATCGCGGTGGATTCCTTAAGCCGCATCGGCGATCACATGCTCGCGCGCAAGCTGCTCGACAACGGCATCTCACCGCTCCCGGCAAAGGCGGCCGATCCGGCCTTTGAGCTCGCGAGCCTGCTCAAAGCCTCCGGCCCCTGATCAGTTGCGTCCGAGCACGAACTCGGTGCCCTGGTAGGAGAGCACCACACCGTCGGAGAGAATGTGCACGACGCGCGGCCCCTCCGGCAGCGTGTCGCCCTCCTGCACCTTGTGCATGTTGATCAGCGCATAACGCTGCTGCGGCTGATCCGAATATGAGTGCAGATCCAGGCGCAGCGCCGGCATGCCGGCTGCGACGCGCGAATAATCGGGCAGATCAGCGGCCGAGTCGCTCGGTTCAAGCCGCGGCCTGGCAGGTTTTGCGGGGGCGGGCGCGGCCGGATGCGCACTGGGCACCGCGGCGCTCGTGCTCGCGGCAGGCGGCAGGCTGCTCGGCGGGGCCGAGCTGCTCGGCGTAAGCAGCGGCGCCGGTGGTGACGAGCTCGCGAACACTGGTGGGGCTGCCGCAGGCAGTGCCGCACTGGGCTGCGTTGGTGCGGGCGCGGAGGCGGGCGCCGTTGGCGTGACACGCGCTGCGTGCGCGGGTGCCGGCTCTGGGGGCGTGCGCAGCAGGAACCACAGCAGCACCGCCATGTTCAGTAGCAGCAGCGCGGCCAGCGCGATGACCCAGACCGGCACGCGTCGCTGCGGCCGCGACGGGCGCATCTCGAGCAGCGTGGGACCATCCTGGCGTTGCCGCTCGGCTTCGGACTTGCGCAGCGCATCGAGTATGAAGGACATAGCGCTTCAGCTCCTGCCCGGGAGGCTGCCGGTCAGCAGCGGTGAACCGGGCGCCGGCAGCGCGGCATCCAGCAGCATCTGGGTTTCGATTCCGGCGATGCCATCGACCACCAGGTGATGCGCGCGCTGGAAGCTCTCGACCTCGTGCACCAGATCCTGATCAAACTGCGCGCTCGGCGCGGGCGCCGCCGCCGTGCCGCTCCAGCGATCGAGCTGCTCGCGCAACTGCTGCACGCCACGGCCGCGCATGCCCACATGGAGCTGTACGATCGGCTGGATGCTCGGTTTCCACAGTACCAGCCATTCCCCGAACCAGTAGCCGGACAGGTCGGCGATCCCGACCTCGGCGGCCGTGGCCCCGATGCGCAGCTGGGCGTGCTGTGCATCGATGCCGGTCAGCAGCACTTCGTGGGTCGCCCCGGCCGCATCGGTGAGCTTGAGCAGCGCCGGACGGTTCAGCTCATGCAGCTCGGCCAGCGTGCCGTGCCCTTCGGTGCAGGCCAGGTGCTGCTGCGCGGCTTCGGCACAGTGATCTGCACCGCCGAGCGACTGCGCGCCCCACAGCATCAGCAGCGCACCAAAGGCGCTGTCGGCACCGGCCAGATCAGGATTGCGCGCCAGCAGCTCACCGAGCGAGGGGGGCGCCGGCGCTGGCACGATCACCGGCGCTGCCACGACCGGCGCCGGCGCGGCGTGCTTCCACGGCGCGATGCGCCAGAGCGCAAACACCCCACCGGCCAGCAGCAGCAGCAACAGCGCGCCGGCGGCGCGCGCCAGCCACGGACTGAAGAGTGTGCGATCAAAGACCTCGCTGGCCGCGCGTCGCACCAGCGAGGCCGTGACGCGCGAGCGCTCGGCGGTGTAGGCGCCGAGCAGTGCGCGATCGCAGATCACATTGATCAGGCGCGGTACGCCGCGGCTTAAGCGGTGCACTTCGCGCAAAGCCGCGGGCGTGAAGATTTCGGCGGCGGTGCCGGCGGTGCGCAGGCGATGGCGCACGTAGATCCCGGTCTCGCGGCGCGCCAGCGGCTCGAGGTGGAAACGCGCGGTGATGCGCTGGGCCAGCTGCCGCAGATCGTTGCGCTCGAGCAGCTCACGCAGTTCCGGTTGCCCGATCAGGATGATCTGCAGGAGTTTTTGCGATTCGGTTTCCAGGTTGGTGAGCAATCGCACCTGCTCGAGCACATCGGGGGTGAGGTTCTGCGCCTCATCGACAATCAGCACGATGCGCCGCCCCTGCGCGTGCGTCAGCAGCAGGTGGGTGTTCAGTGCATCGACCAGGGTCTTGGTGCTGCCCGCCTCGGTCGGGGGTACCACTACGTGCAGCTCCTCGCAGATCGTGCGCAGGAACTCGGCCGGGCTCAGGCGCGGGTTGATGATCAGTGCGATCTCGACGTTCTGCGGCGCGCGCGCCAGCAGCGAGCGCACCATCGTGGTCTTGCCGGTACCGACCTCGCCGGTCAGCTGGATGAAGCCGGCCGCCTCGTTGATACCGTACAGCAGGTGCGCGAGCGCATCGGCGTGGCGCGTACTGAGGTACAGGTAGCGCGGGTCCGGGGTGATCGAGAAGGGCTTCTCAGCAAGTCCGAAGTAAGCGCGGTACATGGGCTGACGGCGTCGGCTTCAGGCAGGTTGTTGCGCCAGCTCGGCGCTCGTGAACTCATCGACGTTGATCAGGTTCATTACCTTGGCATCGTAATCCTTCAGGAACGCCGCCTCCTCAGCGCTGATGATCGCAAGTGCCAGCGCTTCATCGATCTGGCGCGGCAGATCGAGGCTCGCGATGCGGCCGGTCTTGATGCCCTCGACGCGGATCTTCTTCTCGATGGCCTCGGCCGCCGGCGTGAGCTCCAGTGCCTGCTGCAGCAGCCCGAGCGGATTGCCGGGTTCCACGGCGCGGTACACGCCCAGGCTCAGGCGATCGCGCGCCGCACCCGGGGTCATCACCAGATCCGCTACTTTGCGACCCAGGCGGTCGGCCGGTGCGAAGTAGGTCAGGCCGCGCGGGAAGATCAGCACGCGCATCAACCAGGCGACCCAGCGCCAGCGACTGGGGAAATTGCGCAGCACGCTGTGCAGCTGCTCCTGGGCCTGGTAGAGCAGTTCGCGGCACGCCCACTCGACCACTGGCAGCTCCTCGGCCGGCTGGCCCTGATCCTCGTGATGCTTGAGCACCATCGAGGCCAGGTACATGGCCGAGAGCACATCGCCCAGGCGCGCGGAGATGCTTTCCTTTTTCTTCAGGTAGCCGCCGAAGACCAGCATCGTCACGTCGGTCGCAAACGCGAACGAGGCGCTGAAGCGCTGGATGTGCTGGTAGTAGCGGCGCGTCGGGCCGCTGTCCGGGGCCTTGCTGAAGCGCGCGAAGGTCAGCGCCATCACCAGCGAGCGCACCGCATTCGAGAGCGCGAAGCCGATGTGGGCGAACAGTGCCGCGTCAAAGTCCTTGAGGCCCTGCTTGCGATCGGGATTGCGGGCCGCGTTCATCTCGCGCAGCACGAACGGATGGCAGCGGATCGCGCCCTGCCCGAAGATGATCAGGCTGCGCGTGAGGATGTTGGCACCCTCGACGGTGATCGCGATCGGGATCGACTGGTAGCCGCGGCCCAGATAGTTGCGCGGGCCCAGGCAGATCGCCTTGCCACCATGCACGTCCATCGCATCGCTCGCCACGCGCCGCGCGAGTTCGGTGACGTGGTACTTGAGAATGCCGGCCGGGACCGCCGGGCGTGCGCCGGCATCGATCGCCGCGGTGGTGACGCTGCGCGCCGCATCCATCGTGTAGGTGAGCCCGACCATGCGCGCGATCACCTGCTCGACGCCCTCGAAGCGCCCGACCGGCGTGTTGAACTGGCGGCGGATGCGCGCGTAAGCGCCGGTGGCGAAAATAGCAGCCTTGGCCCCGCCGGTCGCGTTCGAGGGCAGCGAGATGCAGCGCCCCACCGAAAGCTGCTCGACCAGCATGCGCCAGCCCTGGCCGGCCATCTTGGGTCCGCCGATGATGCAATCGAGTGGCACGAACACATCGTGGCCGCGGACCGGTCCGTTCTGGAACGGGATGTTGAGCGGGAAGTGGCGCAGGCCGATCTCCACGCCCGCGGTGTCGCGCGGGATCAGTGCGCAGGTGATGCCCAGATCCGCCTGCGTCCCCAGCAGCTGCTCGGGGTCATACATCCTGAAGGCCAGGCCCACCACGGTCGCGACCGGGGCGAGCGTGATGTAGCGCTTGGAGAAATTGAGCTTCAGGCCAATGATCTGCTCGCCCTGCCAGCTGCCGCGGCAGACGATGCCCGTGTCCGGGATGGCCGCCGCGTCCGAGCCGACCCGCGGACCGGTGAGCGCAAAGCACGGTACATCCTCGCCGCGCGCCAGGCGCGGCAGGTAGTGATCCTTCTGCGCCTCGGTGCCGTAGTGCACCAGCAGTTCTGCGGGACCCAGCGAGTTGGGCACCGCGACGGTGGAGGCGCAGGTGACACTGCGACCAGAGAGCTTCACCAGCACGCAGCTGTGCGCGTAGGCGGAAAACTGCAGGCCGCCATACTGCTTGGGGATGATCATCGCGAAGAAGCCGCGACTCTTGAGGAACGCCCACACCTCTGGTGGCAGGTCGGCGCGCCGGTGCGTGATATCAAAATCATCCAGCATCCGGCACAGCTCTTCGCAGGGCCCATCGATGAACGCCTGTTCCTCGGCCGAGAGTCTGGCGGCTGCCAGCGAGCGCAGCTTGCTCCAGTCGGGATTGCCGGTGAACAGCTCCCCATCCCACCACACCGTGCCGGCCTCGAGCGCTTCGCGCTCGGTGCGCGACATCGAAGGCAGCAGGCGCCGGTAGCCTTTCATGAACGGGCGGCTGATCAACGCGATGCGCAGCGGCCGCAGGTTGAGCAGCCACAGCAGCGCCAGCGCCAGAGTCAGTATGCCCTTCCACAGCTGCGCAGGATTGCCCGCCAGCACGTAGGCCAGCAGCAGCACTGAGAAGGCGAGCGTGTAGATGAACAGCCCCAGGCGCCGGTAGGCGAGGTAGATCACTACCACGAGAAACAGGATCGTGATCAAGACACCGAGCATGTGCGACTCCGGGCCAGTTGCGGTCCCAGGTAAACTAACACTCACGCTGGCGCCCGCACCCGCCGCGCGGGCGCGGGTCGCCGCAAACTCTAGCCGAGCAGTTCCTTTACGCCATCGCGCTCTTCACGCAGCTCCGCTTCGGTCAGGTCCATGCGCTTGCGGCTGAACTCATCGATCGAAAGGCCCTGCACGATGGTGTAGTCGCCGTTGCGGCAGCTCACCGGGTACGAATAGATCAATCCTTCCTTGATGCCATAGCTGCCATCGGAGGGCACGGCCATGCTGGTCCAGTCGCCCTCGGTCGTGCCGAGGAACCAGGTGCGCATGTGATCGAGCGCAGCCGAGGCGGCCGAGGCGGCCGAGGAGGAGCCACGCGCTTTGATGACCGCGGCGCCGCGCTGCTGCACGGTTGGGATGAAATACTCCTCCACCCACTTCTGGTCGATGAGGCCCTTGGCCGCGCGGCCGCCGATCAGGCAGTGACTGATGTCCGGATACTGGGTCGAGGAGTGATTGCCCCAGACCGTCAGGCGGCGGATCTCATTCACGTGCGTGCCCGTCTTGACCGCCAGCTGCGAAAGCGAGCGGTTGTGATCAAGGCGCGTCATCGCAGTGAAATTGCGCGCCGGGAGCGAGGGGGCGTTGCTGCGCGCGATCAGCGCGTTGGTGTTGGCCGGATTGCCGACCACCAGCACCCGCACGTTGCGGGCGGCCACTTCATTCATCGCCTTACCCTGCGCCGAGAAGATCTGCGCGTTCGCCAGCAGCAGATCCTTGCGCTCCATGCCGGGGCCCCGCGGACGCGCACCGACTAGCATCGCCGCCTGGCAGTCACGAAATGCCACCTTGGCATCATCGCTCGCCACGATCTGGTTGATGGTGGGGAAGGCGCAGTCGAGCAGCTCCATCACCACCCCCTGCAGCGTGGGCAGTGCCGGCGTGACTTCCAGCAGATGCAGGTTAATCGGCTGGTCTGGCCCCAGCATCTGGCCGGAGGCGACGCGAAAGGCCAGGGCATAGCCGATCTGGCCGGCGGCTCCGGTGATGGTCACGTTGACGGGCTGCTTCATGACGACTCCTACGGGGAGGGGTAATAAAAAGAGGCGGCTGATTCTAAGGGGGTTTTTAAACGGGGCAATGGTGGAAATAACGAACGCTCGACACCGCCATGGTGATGTAGTTAACTACTACACAACATCTTAGCGCCCCGGAACCGGCGTAAGCGGTCCATTAAGCGAGCGAGAGGGTCATGAAAAGAGTCCGAGCTTTCCCCTTCTGGCGGTTCGCCAATGGCCTTCCGGCCCTGCGAGGTGGCGGTGCCGAGCCCAGCCTTAGCGATGCCCATGCGCTCTGAGGCCACGATGAACGCCATCCCATGGGACAGCGGCCAGGCGATCTACCGGCAGCTGCGCGATCGCTTCGTCGCGAAGATCCTTGAGGGGGAACCGGGCGAGGGCCAGGCGCTGCCCTCGGTGCGTCAGGTGGCGAGTGAGTTCGCTCTGAACCCGATCACGGTGCTCAGGGCCTATCGGCAACTGGTGGATGAGCACCTGATCGAAAAGCGCCGCGGCCTCGGGATGTTCGTCAGCGCCGGGGCACAGGCTGCGTTGCTGGCCGCTGAACGGCGCCGCTTCCTCGAATGCGAGTGGCCAAAGATCCGCGCTACGATCCAGCGCCTGCAGCTGTCGGCCGGAGAACTGCTGCAGGGCGCACTGGCCGAGCCCGGCGCCGCCGGTTCCCGAACAGGCGTTGAGCTACGATAAGCACCCGTGCACTTCAAGCGTTCGAGCCGCGCTACCTGAGTATCATGGGCCCGGCGTCCAAAGGGGCATTGACCGCCTGCGCCAGCGCGTAGCATCGTAATGAATCTCAACGCCGCTGTTGCTGATCCACCCCATGTTAAGGCGCTGCTCATGCATCCCACCCGTATCGACCTGCCGGCCAAGGCCCGCGCCAGGCTCGAGACGCTGCTGAATCAGAGCCTGGCCGATGCGCTGGATATGGAGGCGGCCACCAAGCAGGCCCACTGGAATGTCAAAGGGCCGCACTTCATTGCGCTGCATGAGCTGTTCGATAAGCTCCATGGCGTGCTCGAGGGCCACGTCGATGAAATCGCCGAGCGCATCACCGCGCTCGGTGGCACCGCCCGCGGCACCGTCAAGACCGTCGCCAAGGCCAGCGCGTTACCTGCCTACCCGGAGGACATTTACGAGGGTCCGGCGCACCTGCAGGCCAAGCGCTGAGATTCCCGTTTCGGCTCACAGGCTGCTAGCATCGATCGCCGCTGCGGGTTCTCAAGCGCGCGGCACGGCCTCATCAGCGTGAATGGGCAATCGCGGGAGTGATACAGCATATGGCCGATCCAGTCGTTGCGGCGCGCGCGCCCATCGGTGTCGATCTCGAAGCGGGCAAGACCTATTACTGGTGCACGTGCGGCAAATCCGCCCGCCAGCCCTTCTGCGATGGCTCGCACAAAGGCGGCGAGTTCACGCCGCGCGCCTACACGCCCACGACTACCGGCAAGGCCTACCTGTGCGCGTGCAAGCACACGCACACTGCCCCGCTGTGCGACGGCTCGCACAAGGCACTCGCGTAGAGCGGCGTTCCGGAGCCGCGATGTTTTTCCAGACGCAGCGCGAGGGCACACAGATCGCACTGCGTCTGGAGGGCGCCTGGCACAGCGACAATCTGGCCACAATCAGCAGCGCGCTCGAGCAGCTCGATACCGCCGGTGCGCGCACGCTTGCGTGCGATATCGGCACGGCAAGCTTTGATCTGTCGGGTGCCTGGCTCCTCAATGACTACCTGGCGCGCCTCGAGCAGCAGGGCCTCAAAGCCGGCTTCAGCGCGACGCCCCCGGACTGGCTGGCTCTGATCGAGCGCACCAGCGGCGCCAACGCGGGCGTGAGCATCGAGGAGCGCGACACGCCCCACCACAAAATGGAGCCCGCGACCGCCATCCATAACCTGGGGCGCCGCGCGGTGGCTGCCTGGGCGCTGGTCGATTCCTGGCTGGATTTTGTCGGGCGCGTGAGCGTGGTGCTGGCGCGCGCGCTCACCAGCGTGCGGCGCCTGCGGCCGATCTCGGTGCTGCGTCATGTGTATGACACCGGCATCACCGCCATCCCGATCGTGTCGCTGATTGCGTTCCTCATCAGCGTGATCCTGGCCTACATGGGCGCCCAGCAGCTGGTCAAGTTCGGCGCCGACATCTTCGTGGTCGATCTGGTCACGGTCGGCGTGCTGCGCGAGCTGGGTGTGCTGCTGACCGCGATCATTGTTGCCGGCCGCTCCGGCAGCGCGTTCGCGGCCGAGATCGGCGCGATGCAACTGAATGAGGAAGTCGATGCATTGCACGCGATCGGGGTCGAGCCGATCGAGGTCCTGGTGCTGCCGCGCATGATCGGGCTGGTGATCGCACTGCCGCTGCTGACGGTGATCGCCGATGCGATCGGCCTGGTCGGCGGGGGTCTGCTGTGCCACACGCTGCTTGGCATGCCGCTCTCGCAATATATGCACCGGGCGCAGGAATCCATTGCCAGCACCACCTTCTGGGTGGGCGTGATCAAGGCGCCGGTATTCGCGGTGCTGATCTCGCTCTCCGGCACCTGGTGCGGCATGCGCGTGCGCGGCTCCTCGCGCGATCTTGGGCGCCTGACCACCACGGCGGTGGTGATGGCCATCTTCCAGGTGCTGCTGGCGGATGCGCTGTTCGCGGTACTGTTCATGAAGCTCGACATATGAGTGCGACCCCGGTCGTCGAGGTGCGCGGCCTGGTCAGCGGTTTTGGCACGCAGCTGGTGCACGATCAGCTCGAGCTCACGGTCAACGAGGGCGAGATCTTCTGCATTGTCGGCGGTTCCGGCACCGGCAAGTCGGTGCTGCTGCGGATCATCCTCGGACTGCAGCGGCCACGCGCCGGGCAGATCCTGATCCGGGGGCGCGATCTGACGCAGATGTCCGCCGCCGAGCTGTACGAGGCCAAGGCGGGGTACGGTGTGACGTTCCAGCAGGGCGCACTGTTCAGCTCCCTGACCGTGCTGCAGAACATCCAGCTGCCAATGCTCGAGCACCTGCGATTGCCCGCGCGGCTGCTCTCGGAACTCGCCCGCTTCAAGCTGCGGCTCGTGGGGCTGGAGGCCGATGCGGCCGAGAAATACCCGGCGCAGCTCTCCGGCGGCATGGTCAAACGCGTGGCGCTGGCGCGCGCGCTGGCACTGGACCCCGGGCTGCTGTTTCTCGATGAGCCCACTTCGGGGCTGGATCCGATCAGCGCCGCGGCCTTTGATGAACTGCTGATCTACCTGCAGCGCGAACTCAAGCTCACCGTGGTGATGATTACGCACGATCTGGATTCGATCTACCGAGTCAGCAGCCGGGTGGGTGTGCTGGTCGATAAGCACCTGGTCAGTGGTACGCTGGCGGATATTGCGGCGTACGATCATCCGTGGATCCGCGCCTACTTTCAGGGCGAGCGGGCGCGCAGCCGCGGGAGGCCGAATGGAACGGGAAGCTAACTACACCGCTGTCGGGGCCTTCGTACTGCTGGTCGTGATCATGGCCGGGCTGTTTGTCTACTGGTACACCGGCAACAGCGAACAGCGCAGCTACACCCGCTACGAGATCTATTTCGATGGCACGGTCAGCGGCCTGGAAGTGGGCGGCACGGTGCGCTTTCTGGGCGTCGACATCGGGCGGGTGGTACGCATGCGCATCGACAGCCGCGCCAACAATCGCGTGCAGGTCATCGTGGATATCGACTCGAGCACACCCGTGTCGGATAAGACCGTGGCGCGCCTCTCGCTGCAGGGCGTGACCGGCCTCCTCTATATAGACCTGCAGCAGCAGCTCAATCCGGATACTTCGCGTGGCGCGCTCGTGATCGTGCCGAGCGAGCGCTATCCGGTCATCCGCTCGATCCCATCGGACCTGGATGTGTTCCTCGCCAGCCTGCCGGAAGTCACCGTGCGCGCCTCCGAACTGGTGAATCGCCTCAACCGCCTGTTCTCGGATGACAACATCGGTGCGATCTCGCGCCTGGCCGCGAACCTGGACCGGGCCGGCGCCACGCTCCCGGCCAGTGGCCAGCAGCTGAGCGCGCTGCTCACTGACCTGCGCTCCACGGTCGCTTTGGCCTCGCAGGTCGCACAGCAACTGCACAGTTCCTTTGCCACGATGGCCCCGGATGTCGAAGCCGCAACGAATCGTCTGCATCTGGCCAGTGAGAACCTGGCGAGCGCCAGCGGGCAGCTGGACGCGCTGATCAAGGAAAATCGCAGCGAGCTGCATGGGTTCGTCGCCGAGGGCTTACCGCAGCTCGAGTCGCTGGTACGCGACAGCCGCGTCACCGCGCGCCAGATCGAGGAACTGTCACGGAGCCTGAAGGAAAATCCGGCACGGCTCATTTATCAACCGGCGCCCGCTGGCGTGGAGATACCGCGATGATGCGTCCCCTGGCCGCCCTTGGCCTGCTCTGTGTCTGGGTGCTTTGCGGCTGCTCCGGCTTCAAGAGCAGCGAGCCTGCCGTGCAGACTTACCAGCTGCGACCGGCAATGCCCGCCAAGCTGGCCAGCCTCGCCCCCGCGAGCGATGCCACGCTGACCGTGCTGCTGCCCGCGGCCGTACCGGGCCTGGAGAGCGAGCACATTGCGCTGCTGCAGAGCGGGCAGCGCTTTGACTGGTATCGCGCTGCGCGCTGGAGCGGAGAGCTGCCATTGCTGGTGCAGAGCTCGATCATCGATGCGCTGCGGGCCGGCGGGCGCTTTGCCACAGTGCAGTCCGAGGATGCGCCGTTTGAATCCACCTATCTGCTGGCGGTCGAGATCCATCACTTCGAAGCCGACTACACGGCCGGCGGCCTGCCCGTGGTGCGCGTCGAGCTGACCGGGACGCTGGGCAAGCGCGTGGATCGCGCGGTCATCTTAAGCTACACCGCATCAGCTCAGGCGCCGGCCGATGCCGACCGGCTGCAGTCGGTGACCAGCGCCTTTCAGAGCGCGTTCGCCCAGGCCCTGGAGCAGCTCACCCAGGCACTGCAGCTGCCGGCGCCCTGATATGGCCCGCTGGTGTCAAGTGGCGCGCGTATAGCGCTCGCGATTGCGCGCTTGGATTTCTACCCATGGGTGTCGCACCGGATGGGGAACGCGACGCGCGGAGCTTATAGCGAC
>Ga0182030_10011273_pt1 | contig 18046 bp, 20 predicted proteins | sample 812S3MmetaG_FD_121299 | JGI IMG/M metagenome (GOLD analysis project Ga0182030, IMG submission 121299) | Permafrost microbial communities from Stordalen Mire, Sweden - 812S3M metaG (Illumina Assembly) | ecosystem: Environmental > Terrestrial > Soil > Wetlands > Permafrost | place: Sweden...
AAATCACGTGTTGCCGACTCGCAAAGCAGCACGATATACTGGAGGTTTATGGGTTGGCAAATACCTTCGTACACAGACCTATCAAGAGGTTAGAAGTGAGAAAGCAAGTGGTTCATTGGGCCGGCTCTGTGGTCGTGCTTCAAGATATGAGAATTTCGAAGCTCATGCTAGATCGGGAGATCTTCGTGCGTCTAAATATCTGAAGGACGAAATCGAATGGATCAAGCAGAGTCAGAAAACGCAGAATGGCGGTGTTTATTAAGAGATGAATGAGTAGAGACATCTGATATTAAAGCATAATTGACGCCGATTATGGGTGGGCAGTTGGTAAAGAGAGCAAGCGGTAAAGTTATGGTAGAATTAAAATGCTAAAAGTATTCCCATGAATTTTTGCACACGAATAAAAGCTGCTTTTATTATCTATTTCCGAGGTGCCGCAGCTACTGCATCTGGTGCATCGCCGGTGAATATATTCTTCACATTGCATCCACTTGGAAATTTCGCTTCGTTATGTTGGGTTGATTGATGTATATCCCGTCCCCCTAAAAATAACTCAAACTCTTTGGCACGTCCAAGGACTCTTGATAGCTTTTCGGTTATCAGTAGAGTTCTTATTGAGATAAATGATTTATCTGAGATTAGGATCACCTCAAGTATAAGAAAGAGCGATATAGCTGGGCCAATTATCGCCAAATAAGAAAATTTATAGTCAGGTCTTGTGAGAGTTTCTAGCGAATAGGTATCAGACGAAAGACTGCAAAACACTACCTACTTCTCCTCCCCATTTCAAACTACCGCAATACTGTTCCTTCTCAAATTCCTCCCTGCAACTTCTCAACAAACTTCGCTGCCAGTTCCGCATGCGACTTCCCCTTCGTCATCATAACAAACGGCATCAAAGCCACAAATCCCGTCAACCTCGCCTCCTCCACAAAAACCAACCCATCACCCTCCTCGGACCTCTTCACACTCCACCGATTCGTCCCATAAAGACCCATCGGCGCCTCAAACACATTAATAAGGCCTTCTTCCGTATCGATACAAGCCGAGGTTGTAGTAACGCTACTGCTTCCGAATGGGCCCATGGGGACTGCGATAGTAACGGCGCGATACTCGGGCGTTGTGCTTGCGGGACAGAGGGTAGTAGATTCTTTGGCGATCCAGGAGGTGGGGGCTGGGGCAGGGATGATTTTGTTTTCGGTGACGAGGGGTTGGAGGTTTTGGAAGGTGGGGTGGTCGTGTAGGAGGGCGAGGGCGGAGTCGAAGTTGATGCCGGCAGGAAGAGGGGTCTCAGTTGAAAGGGTGTGGGTAGAAGTGAAGACTGGAGATTGTTAATCTGTGAGATTTGAAATTGCGTTTATCCTTACACGACATGATTGGATGACACAGTTCAGGAGAGGAAATAATTTGACTTTTCGATGAAGTGAAATACTATTAATTCGTTCAGCTGCAAAATAAAGTCCGGGTTTGCGTGTTTAGAAAGGGAATTGGAAGCATTTATTGGCAGTTAGAACAGATGTCGTCGGTGTAACAGTTGGCCGGCTTACATATATTTTAAGTCGCAATTTGATTGGACAGACTTAACTCTAAACCGATAATTTCACAGCCTTCGTTTGCTAGTCACAATCCCCTTCTCTGTGCAGGATAAGGTATTCAGGGTAGGTAGGCAACATAGGAATATATTTCGAGAGAATATGAAGTATGCGGCTAGTTGAAACCCTACCTAACTTCTCCCCATTTCGGCTAAAAGATGATTGAAGTGAATAAAAAAGCGGGATGACTTTTAAGAAGCCATTATTCCTGGTACATGGTTAGGCTGCCATGAGAGATGGTCTTATTTGCTGGGCCTGTTATGGTAACCATTCCAATAACCTTAATTACTCAACTTTGGTTTTATTACCGCATTTTTTTTTTTTTTTGTTTTTTTTAAAAGTATTTTTAGGGTTGCAAACTTTTTATTTATTTTTTGTTTTTTTTCCGTTTTTTTTTTTTTTTTTTGGTTATCTTGAAAGTAGTATTAGGGTTGCAGACCTATTAGTTAACTAAACTGCACCCCTAAGGGATCAGCCTCTTCCCGAAGAGATAGCCAAGCAGATTCATCTAAGTCGCTAGATGAACTACTTTCAGAATCGGAATCCTCAAAGTCATCGTTCGACTCCTCTCCGAGGTCGACATCCGTGTGTCCGTCATCATCCCAGTCCGCATCAGTCCAATCAATGCCTTCTGGTAGTTCCACAATCCTATCTGAAACGACATCGTGTGAGAAGAGGTCAAGCGACGGTGGCTTGTGGTAAATGATCCTCAGTGTTATTATTGGGGGAAGATAAGCTGTTGCAGCTTTCGCAGCATCGATCATTTCCCGATGGAATGCTTTGAAGCCGATAGCTTCTCTTGTACAGATGGTGGCATAGTGAGAGATGCCGTTTTGTGCGCTGGCGTGGCTGAGGTTGATTACCAAAATTCTGAGATGGTTGTGTGGTTTAGAAGAAAGCTGTTGGAAGAGCTCAGGGCAGATGGTTCGCGTGCGTATACGCAGGTGCTGTAGGTATGGTAGATGATCTTTGTCAAGAAGAAGTGGGCAGGTGTGAGCATCTCTTGAGGCGCGAGGGGGCCGGTGAACAAAAAGGTCGGCAGGAACATCGATTGTAAGGCTAGTGAGAGTCACAGGCAATGAAGATGCGACCGTCTCTCTAGCATTTGGGTCCAGTTTGCTGATGATAATACATTTATCATGAGAATTTTCAAACAAAATTCAAGTAATTGGGCCATTTCGGGCAGATATACGGCGAAGGAGCCCAGGGCTTGGCATAAGCTGTAAACCTGCGGCAACCTTTCGTGCACAGACGAGGCTGTGTCCGCAGACGGTATTTGGTCTGCAGACGACAAATGCTTCACTTCCATTGAAAATCTCAACTTTCGAATTCTGGCATTAAGGAAGGGACGAGAGGGTATTTCAGTTGATAAGAAACGCGGTAGGTTCTCAAGCGAGAGAGATACATCCTCAAAAGCCACCACACGGGCGACGTCATGCCTATTTGTGGCTTTGGATCAGTACTTTGTCAGACCGCAGACGTGAGCGATTTGATATTAAAGACGAATACGAACCATCTTTTGCATATAAGCAAGTTCTCAGGTGACTGGCGCAAATAAGAGCTTCCAAGGACCTGTGCTATGGAAAGGAGTATCTCAGCAGGGAATGTGGCAAATGATGGCGTCACGTCTACAATGTTGGGGACTTTATGTGGTTAGGTATATGACTGTAGGGTATTAAGGAGGATTTGTATTTTTAAGAAGTGGGAGGGTGCGAGGTCTTTATATATCCCTAGAAATGCGCTAGGCCTGCTTTAGATCCTACTTTGTCAGGGACTCGCATGGCTTACTTGATTATTCTGATTCGCGGTACCAAAAATGGGAATTTATAAAAATCCATGTGATCATGTATTTGCTTGCTTCATATCACGATCATTTATATTTTCTATTTTAAAGTTAGAGTCGTGGTCGTATCAAAGTAGAATGTAATCTTACATTTGTTCATAGCGTGGGTACAGTTTGGTCCCATTTAATTTAGATAGAGCTAGCTCAGATGCACTCAAACTAGCGCACAGTGCCTTAGCCAAATCCGCTCATGGAATGGCGCCTCACATGAAATCCCATAATCCCGCAGTGAATATAACCAGGTGCCGAAGTTTTGTTGCACATCGCAAATCTCATATCTCATATCTCATATCTAACTCATGTCCCCATTCTCAAATCTCATAATTTGATGAGTCAGTGTGCGGTTATGAACCCCTTCATCGCCTCCCCTAATACCAATTATGTCCCCTCTCGCCTAACTTCTCATTCCTCGGATTCAAACTCAATACCCTCTGCCCGGGAATCGTGACCCCATACTGACTTTCAAAAATCCCCGCAATAGCTCTCCGTCCCATCTTCCCAAAGCTATCATACTTCTCCTTCCCCTCCCCCGTAACAGCCGCCCACTCCCCACCTCCCGGATCCTTCCCATCACCCAAATCAACCCACCTTGTCACGCTCAGGCATTGCTTAAATCTATGATTTGGATCCGGCTCATAACGATCTTCTTCCAATTTAAGCTCGATCAGGTATTCAGACGGACATTCCGGACACCGTCGCATGGGTCGGCATTCCTGACATAAAGTTACAAAGACTTTGGGGTTCAGGCGTGCGAGCTGGATCGCAGGGCCGGAACGTAACTGTTGCGCTATTGTCTCTTTAGGGAAAGGGATATGTGACATAGCGCATTTACATAAATTCATGAGTTCGCCGTCGCGCCAGTGTGCGCAGACGCTGAAGTAGGGAGTGTAGTCTTCTCTGCAATATAGGAAGTGGCGAAGTCCGGATGGCGGGAGCCCAGCGACCGCAAAGGACTTCGATGTTATTCGGAGTAACAAGTGGTTTTTATGGAAATGGAATCTCGTCTGGTGTGTCCAAGCTGAGTTCCGGCATTTGAAGCGTCGATTAAGTGAGTCGAGAGGGATGCCGCATTCGGGACCGTACAAGTGATGGCGGAACACGAGTTGGAGGAGCGGGAAAGGGAGGGTGTAATCTGGTGTAATGCGATGTTTGGATAATTGCTTCGGATTCGGGCAATTGAATATAGGATTCAGTACATGTTTTGGTCTCAACCTCTCCTTTCCCTTCTGTATCCTGACATGGTATTTTGCGCACGGGAAGCAGAAGAGGTGATCAGGCATGAGATGGTCCATAGGGAGGAGGAAATCGATTTTATCTTGATGGTTCTCTAGATGGTTGAGGCTGGACCAGATTTGAGGTCCTAGGAGGGACAGGAGCGTCTTAGAGGAGAATGCGAGGTTGGCGGCGTCGGTCGGAGTCATGTGACTTGCGACTTCGTCCCAGAGCGCAGGCGGGAGACTGGCTATCATTTCTTCCCCAGGTGCTCTGGAGGGATCTGGAATCATTTGCCGTTCTCGTGCTCTCTTATCGATTGAGTTCATCGAATCGTGGGAGTCTCGACGGAGTAAGCTGTGTAGCATCTCGGCTTCGTCCCATAGTTCTCCTGTTTGTGCTTGGTTCCCGGTCGTGTTCTTATTGTAGAAATTGACGGGGCCCTCTTTTACGGGAGCTGGGGGAGTTTGGATATTCTTAGTAATCGGAGGCTGCGTCTGAATGGGGCTTTGAGGGAGCTCTTCAGATGATAGCCGGATGGCCTTTGGTCGATGGTCCGCAGGTTGCTCTTTTGTCAATTTCTTCGCTGATGCCTTTGGCCTGAATGCGACGGCCAAACGCGACTTGAGACTTGGTTTACTGGGTCGTGGCTCCTCCATTGTGGATGGATAGATAGATAGTAGAGAAGATTTGTATTTATTTGAGATGGGAAGTTTATGTTCAGCGTCAGGCATGGTGATGAGGTAAGTAATTGGCCCGAGTTTCCCGGGGAAGTTTAGCGACAACTCTAAAGTTTAGTACATCGGTGCAGCGTTTGAAAGCCTGTAAAATCAGGCGATTTTGCTTGTACAACAATGCAGGTATCCAACTATATATAACTCTTACAACCCTATATACAATAAATATTGAAAAAAGCAAATACAAATAGGTATCTATAGCAAGACGCAAGCATACCAGCTGCGGCTTACCCAACCTCTCAAACTATCCATACCATCTACGCAGTCTCCGTCATCTCTGTAGCCGGAGGCTCCGGGGATTGCCTCTTATCAGGCGCGGTCGCCGCCTGTTCATTTCTTCTCGCAATCATATCCTTGACATAGGCCGGGCTCCCCCGTGGAGGAACATTTCCCGTGTACATTCCATCGATCTCTTCCAGGGTACAGTCCTTAGACTCAATGACGAAGAAGTAGGTAACCCAAAAGAGTGCGAAGCAACATCCACCAAAAACCACACCATACAAGTAATGGATTTTGTCAGTGATAAATGTGCTGAAGAATGAGATGAGGAAGTTGAGGAGCCAGTTCGAGGCGGTAGCAAGAGCCATGCACGAAGCACGGTACCGAGCAGGATAGAGCTCACTGACGATGGCCCAGACGAGGGGTCCCCAGGTAGTGGCGAAAGCGGCAATGAACAAGCAGGTGAAGACGATCAGGATGGCACCCGCGGCAGGGGTGCGCTCCGGGTTGACACGATCGAGCGCAAACTCCCCAACAAAAGCGTAGATGAACAAACAAACACACATCCACGCAGCACCAACCATTAATAACATTCTGCGTCCACAATTGTTGACAAGCCAGAGGCCAACAACAGTTGCGCCAACGTTAACGGAGCCGAGAATAATGGAAGTAATGAAAGCATCGGTGATACCGGTGGCTCGGAAAATGGTTGTACCAAAGTAGAAGAAGAAGTTCGCACCAGTCAACTGTTGCCCGGCTTGCAGAACCATACCGAGAAGGGTCCTGTAGAGCATTCGTTCCCCAGTGAAAATTTCATACCATGCATGATCGCCTCCGCGTTCTTCATCAATCTTTTTCTGGATCTCCTTGAGTTGGTTTTCGACATGATCGTCGTTGGGGGGGACACCATTGAGACGGCTCAACGTATTACGAGCTTCTTCAGTGCGACCTCGACGGTAGGCGAAGCGCGGAGATTCTGGAAGGCACAGAATACCTACACCGAGGATGATAGCCCAAAGGGCAGAAAGGCCATTGGGAATGCGCCATTGTGCCGAATTCTTGTAAGCGTTGTCCGTACCCCAATTGATCTATACCGCTATTAGCACGTGATTAAAACAAGATTGGAGGTCCATATACCATATAAGCGGTCCAGATACCGAGAGTAATGAGCAACTGGTAGGAAGCAACGACAGGGCCTCTAATGTGCGCTGGAACCGACTCAGATTGATACATAGGAACACTGGTAGAAAGAGCACCAATTCCCAAGCCAGCGGCGAATCTTCCCATAGCGAATTGAACCCATTGATGCGAACTGGTGACCTCAATGATAACGCCGATGATGTAGAAAAACGCAGAAGCAGAAACAGTGAACCGTCGTCCAATCTTGTCGCAGATCCAGGCACTAGCCAAGCACCCAACGAGAGTTCCAGCGGAAAGCAGAGCGACGATAGTCCCTTGTCGGACAGTACTTAATTTGAAGCTATCAGGTACGTCTCCCTGAGGTACACCAAAGCGTCGCTGGAAGTCGCTCATTTCCAAGAATCCTATTGGAACATATTAATGGCGCCGTGGCAGTGATATTGGGAGAATCTACCTGAAATTTGACCCGACTCATAACCGAACATAAATCCACCGATTGAAGCAACTGCTGACAAGACGATTGCCAAAGCAGTAACCGGCAACTTCGAGACGTCAGTTGTTGGTGTGCTTTTTCCCTTTGCATTCGCTGCAGCATCGGTATTTCTAGGTTGGTCGTTACTGGGCTGCTCAACGATCACTCGCCTTCCTCGGTCATCCGAAACCGATGAATTCTTCGAGTTTGCTCGGGATATAACCGGACCGGCCCTCTTGTTGCTGAAGAACCCCATTATTTCTAGTTATTCAGGAAAATTCGTGTGGTTGTGTTAGGAAATGTAAGCCTTTGAGGGAGTGTAAAGTTGGACGAAAAGGAGAAAGATGAAAAGTGAAAATGCGGGGGAAGCATGTCCATTTAAAAGCTAGATACGTAGTCATTTCCATTCAAACCGACTATCACTTGATCAGAAGGTCAGACCATCCCTTTCCGCGATGAATGGGTCCCTCACAATATGTATTTTTTCGAGTGCCGGATTTCTAGGTCAAACCGTGGGACCCAAAGCCCAAGCCTCGCCACCAAGAAGCGATGGAGAACACATTGCAGACCAATACAATAGAGCCCATCTCGGCACGACAATTGTTTCTATTGGATTTTCAGCCTCGTGATGGAGGAAAGCCTCACTTTTCCCTCCCTTTTCTGTGTTAATGATATCCACATTATACCAGTTTTTTTAACGGGACCCTCAAAAGCACCGACCGTGGTTCATCCGAACGCCACGACTACATATAGTAAAGCGCACTTGCAGTTCCTACAAGACCCAGAACAGGAATTATTATTGCCTGTCATAAAAGCATCTCAGAATGACCGAGGTCACGCGTCTTCTCACTGTTGGACGCGTCCCAGGTCTTTCCGGTGTACCTATTCAACAAGCTGGAGCTGCCGCCATGAGGAAAGCAGAGTCTGCCACTTATTCTGCGGAACACTCTGATTCCGCAAAGTGTTCATGAAATGAGCCGAACATTGCAATCAAAGTTCGTCACCATTTCAAGCGCATCGCGGTTGTGAGTGCAAATGCACCTTCGGTCATTGTCTGGATTGTTTGTTTTGGTGATGATGCTTCCATGACGGCGGGTGGCTTTGGTACTAGTAAACATTACTAGTGTGTCCTAGCCTGAAACAATCAATGGACCCCCGCCAGAGAAACCCCCATTCTCCTATTCCTAAACCTTTCATACAATCAAAGTCACATGCTGCAGCACTTTTCTTGGACTCGTCCCACTATCATATTTCGACATTGTGTTGGGGAAGGCATTTGTCTCGTATGAGGGCTGATGTCAATGAGACTTGCTATGTACAGTATACTCGCTCTGGCGCCCACACAACGAGAATCCCCAAAGGCACATTTTTCTTTAACCACCATCTATACAGTTTCCAACTATGCCGTGAGACTAATAGGTAGGAGGGAGGGCGACTAGAAATCTATACCCGGATTTCGACCAATTCCTCACACTCTGAGAGCTTCGCGGCCAACGAAAACCCGTCTCGCGCATTTCACAGCATCATTATATCTTCTCTGAAATCTTCTGATCGACGAGAGTTTGCTATGCATTTTAGAGGGTCTGGCGGCGATGAAACTATATCTACCTGCTTGTGTAAGCAACTTCCCCATGGGCAGCCATCACCACCAGCCGCCGTCTGGGAAGGAAACTAACTACCCGGATTTCGACCCGTACCTTGAAGAGAGATTTCCACACCAGCGGCCCCCCCTTATGCTCTTCAACCTCATAGCATTATTCCCAAAAATGACGACATCGCAAGAGGCCTAGCATCCGTGTCACTATAGACCGGAAATCACCCACTCCTTCCCAATCACCGTTCTTAAGGGGTACCCATCCCCCAACTTCCTAAAAGTCCTTAAACCCTCTAGACTCCACTGCCAATCATGCATGCCCAATTAAAGGCAACTCTAAGCTGTTCTCCGGCCTTATACCAATACTACAAAAACCAGCACCGGGGAAAACCGCTTTAGCGTTTTCTGTTTTCACAGCATCATCTTTTCCAAAAGCGCTCAATGTTCAATCTTCATTAAGCTTCTATGAGGATGACGTCAGTGTGATTATATATGAGAGAGAATTTGATAATTTTGACTTTGAATTTGTCAAGTGCAAAACCTATTGCGCTTGTGGAGAGTACCAACAGCCAACCACCAATTGTGGTAAGAAGCACCTTCGATGAACTCCGCTGGTGAACCCGCGTTGATGACAGCGAGATATCAGGCGATATTCACCCCACACGTTCTTATTCAAAACTCATCAACTTCGAATGTGGAGAAGACAGCTGACTTACGTCAATGCGACAGAGACCTCAAGTGAGGATCCCCGGGTCCCCGGGCAGCTTTCTTGAAGGCCAGGCCTATAATCGAATCTATCGATTTCCGCCATTTTTAAAAACCTCAATCACCATCACAACTTCGGGTGGTGTGTGCTAAGCAGCACCTTAAAAATCTCCACCGCCAAAAAAATCCAATTAGACAGGTCGAGAGTCACAAGCTCCATTCACAGTATCATCGTTTCCATTTGCTCTTAAATCATCGCGTAATGATATTTCCCCTTTTTTTCTTCCCCGAAAACATGGGTGAAGATTTTAAATAGATGAGATTATCTTTGATATCTTATACCCTCTAGCTTCAAAACAAAGTGACGATGTCCCAATGACTGCCCAAATCCTCACGTGACGAAAAGACAAAATCACTACGAAAATCTCACCTCCCGTCTTAAGTATGCTTTAATGTCACTAAGTATCAATCGGCTGGAATGAACTCCCAAGAAACATGGCCATAATATGGATTCATCCGAGGTTAGGTATGACCGATGACATGAGGAGATAGATTGCCAATTGCAACTACGCATTTATCCAAATTACTTACAGTGGGAAAATGACGGCCATGTGATTTTGATTGATTAAACCTATTTTTGGATCTTTGGGCTCGGACTATCCTCAGGGTCATTGGGTAAATAATGGAATGCTTCGATCTTGCAGGCCGCGAAAATGAATGACGCAAATTACCTCCAAGGCGATTTGCCGTTCGGCTCAAAATTGCGAACTTATGAGTCTCGAAAATACAACACAAGAAAAGTTGCAAAAGATGTTGAAGCGACAGAATTCTCTATCTCAAGTCGTAACATATAAAATCACCAACGGTATAGCACAACAATTTTTCCAACCGCTTCTTTCCCCCAGCCTGCCTGCGTCATCGTCACCCCCAAATCCTCAAACCCCACACCAAAACATTTCCCATCGAAGAAGTCTCTCTCCCAACCGCCTGCAGCACACTTGATTGCCTGTCTCCATCACCTCCTCCACTACATCTCCCTGAAAACCCCCAGCGTCGCCGAACTAGTCGGCACACTCCCATCAAAAGTAAAGCTCCTGGTCGCACCCCCAGGCACCAAATTCTGCCTCTTCCCTTTCACAATAGTCTGCCACGGTACCCCCGTCCCACCTCCATCCCAGCTAAGGCTATATGATGGAGTTCCGCCGCCGAGTTGCTGCCTCTTGTTAATGGGGACGACGAGGGTTGTGGATGCGGTACGGGCTGCGCCACCTGGGGAGGTGTAGGACGCTGGCGTAGTGGTGGGGTATTCGTAATCCGTAGTTATGGAAACGACTGTATCCGTGGTTGTGCTCACAATTGTCTCTGTCTTCGTGATGTTGAAATTGAGGGTTGAGATTTTGGTCGTTGTGAAATAGATATCGGATGTGATGTCCGAGGTCACAGTTTCGTAATCCGTGGTAGAGATTAAGTCGGTCGTAGTGTCGTATTCGATTGATGTGACGGTGGTTGTGATGTATTCGTACACGGAACTAGTTATCGTTGTAGGTACAATCACAGTCCGGGTCGGCGAGCCGAGGCCTTGGCGCTTGTTTTTGGGGATAGGGAGGGTGCCTGTGTAGGGAGTTCTGAGGCTCGTAGATGAGGGTGTTTTGGTTTTGGAATGGCTTGAACACGTAGTTGGCGGAGGAGGCGGTGGCGACGCCAAAACAGTACGGGTTGGTGAGCCAAGAACCTGACGTTTGTTGATCGGGGCGGTTAGTGTCGAGACTGTTGTCGTAGAGCCAGCGCCTGTGCTTGTAGATCGTGTTGTACCTGGCGGGGTGCTATATGAAGACGAAACTGTGACTGTGACCGTTACGGTTTTAATGCTAATGGAAGGAAATGTGGGCCAGGGCCGTTCCAATACGGATCGAGTCGGCGAGCCGAGAGATTGGCGTTTCTCAACTGGTACGACTAAGGTCGTGGAGGCTGTCCTTGTGGATCCATCACCTGTACTCGTATATCTTGTTGTATCCTGCGACGTGCTGGTCACAGGAGTGGTATATGGAAGCGTAACCGTGACGGTAACGGTGCTCACCGGATGGGTCGGCCACCCTGCCCATGGCCACTCGGGAACCGTGCGACTTGCAGAACTAAGGGTTTGTCTAGCATCAAGTGTTACCGAAAGAGAAGGTGGGCAGCTCGTGGTGCTGGTAGACTTCTTTGAAGATGTCGAGCTCGATTTGCTTGATGTGGAGGTTTTCTTGGTCGAGCTTGATGTCTTCGATGTAGTTGTAGTCTTCACCGTTTTCACACTTGAGCTCGGTGGAGTCGGCGTCACAATCGCAGTCCTCGAAGGACTTCCTAATGTCTGAGGCACTCGTGGTAATAGGGTGCCACTTCGAGTCGTGCCATCGTTGAACCCAACAGATTGTGATGCTCCTATGAGACCAATTGAAGGGGTCGTAAATGTAAATGTAGTCTCAGCTCGACCACCGAGGATGAATGTATCTGTTTCCTTAGGAGGAACAGGCAATGTCGTCCCGGTGACGAAAACTTGCGGTATGGCTGCACCCAAGCATGTCGCCGCCAGTGCTGGCAGAAGAAATATCGATATATACATAACGAATCTGATCAAGTCAGCATATCTTCATTTTCATGTATGTTGATCGTGCTCACCAAGCTACCTGAAGCTTTCCAGTCTTATGGGAAAGGAGATCTAACTTCATCGATATGCTGAGAGCGACGATCTTTCCATCTTTAGTCCAATGTTCTCTTCTTGTAGTAAGGAATTAAAAGCCAGATATGCCCTTGCGATTTTCCGGACGCCATGATAAAGATACGAAGGCGAAAGAGCTTTGAATCTTTGTATCATAAGACAAATGGAACAATTAATTAAGAGGAACCTATCGTAATGAAGAACACCGCAGAACAATCAATGGTAAATGAAATCAATTGAATAAGCATAAATAAACGACTGGATAAAAAGGAAGCAAGACTCTTAAAATAGATTTTCTTCGGATCATGCGTCTGGACGTTGGCAGTTTTCATTTAATCTGTTTAGCCAGATGCCGAGCCAGCAGGCTGATTGAACGAAAATGAAGCCATCATATGGCGAAACTTAAGAATCATTTCTCCGACTGCACTTTCGAGGAGATAGAGTCCGCCACTCTGTATATCACGCAAAGGTTTCCGCCACCTGGAGGACCCTGTCCTTCCGCGCCCCCCTATTTGCGTCAACTTTTGGTGTATGGTGGAGATCGATGCATCGTGCCTGAAGCAGGGCAGGGACTGCTGCACAGGAGCTTACCGAAACATAAACCTGGGTATCCCCCACTAACCCCGCAATCAGACCACCTACCGCCGCTCGTGCATGTCGCGTACTATGTATATCGCTATCAGTGTTCATGGTATGTCTCTTTCCCCTGATTTTACCCCTCGGGTCTGCTTCCGCCTTCGCGAAAACTTGGAGCACCTCACCATGCTCCCTCTTGACTTCCGATAGAATGCGTAGTACTGCCCCTGCGTCAATCGCATCTTCCATGCAAGTCGAGGATGCACGAAGATTGCCGACTGAGGGGTCTGATGCTATAATAAGAATATGGCAGTCTTCTAGCTCCGCTCCAGAACTGCAGCTTGCTTTCGCACTCCAGGATGTTTCATTCCATATTGCCTCTTTGAGGCGAGTAGATTCAATTTCGTCCAGGGCAACTGCGATTCCTACGGCAGATGCATACCTGGATTTGGCCATGGACTCATAGGTGTCAGTGGTCGCCGGAGTCTTGGAAGCCGCTTTGATCATCTCCACCTTTGCAGATGTTAAGAGAGGACATTTTATCAATACGAGGTGGACGTTTTCCTTGGAGATTCCCGATTCTTTCAACATGGCTCGGACGGAATAAGTTACTTGCAAGGCATGGTCCGATGTCCCAATCTCGTGAGGCTTAAGCTTGCGAGTTTGTCCGACGGCTGCTTGAAGACCGGTAGGTTTCGAGTTTTGAACGATGAATGTCACGTGTGGACAGAGAACGCCCTCTGTTCCTCCTGAGAAAATAGTAACAGCCGATTCGGGGATGATTGGTTCCCATACGTGAGTACTGAGTGATCGAGAGAAGTCGTTAACGCATCCATTGCCTGATAGATGAGTGACCTTTCTCGAATTAGACTACCCAAGGGCTCACCTTCTGACTTTCCAACCACCCCGAGAATGTGTCTCGGATCGTATCCGGCTCCCTTCAGCTTCTCCAAGGGCGTTACATCTGCAGGAGATGAGACTTCAAACTTGAGAATGCTGATAGAGGTCATGTTGAGTTCCGTGTTGCCCACGTATTCCCTCCGTTTGTCAGGATGTTCAAGAATGGGATGTACTTGACGCCTCTCGCTTCTGTGGAACAGTATGGGAAGAATCAGGAGCTAAGAACCAGCTATAAATATAGCAATTTACAGGCTGTCAATCTCACGAAGTATTTCAGTGGAGATGAATAGAAGATTTGGTTGGCAGTGAGGATTGAAGGTGCGATTCGCGAATTGACAACCCCGCCAATATCACAAGATCATTAATAAAGCAAGAGAACACCGGGACTCAACTTCAAACACCTTACTGTTGCGACACAAGAATATAACCTTCCAGATAAGAGTGTATATGATAAAGTTTACACATAGGAACAGGAATACATCTTCTTCAGCAGTGGGGAGTGTTGCGACAGCCTATAAAATTTCACTTTCAGCGACTTAAAGCGTAAAAAAATGCACTGTAAATTTTCAGAGTTAGCACTATTTACAAGCAATTCAGTGGGTTTGGTGATAAGATTACTTTGTATCTACAGTTTGGTAACATCAATCCCTGCCTCTGAGTAGATTCGTCTTCCTCTCTTTGAGCGTTTGCCTAGCTTTACCGACGGCGTATTAATGGTCAGTTCTGAGCTGTAGAATGGAACTAACATGCGTGAGAGACTGCAAGAATACACATTTAGGGTCGGGTTGCGATTGACCTTGGCAGAAAGACGATTTAACGCTCTTGTTATCACTTTCATTACGTCTCTCAATACTGCTTCGGTCTAGATGTTATAGGATGGTTGTTGCTTTGGAAACTTTTATATTAAAAATCTGGCAAGGGCGGAGCATAAAGCAACGACGGAGTTCTCATATTATGGGAGCAAATGATCCTAAGCCTCCTTTCCCTGATTCCCTACCCGCTTTCGGTACGCCTCCCATCCCTCTTGCTGATACAATTTCACAGCAGCCACAGGGTCCTCGGCGGCATATATACCTCGGCCGGTAATGACAAAATCTGCGCCTCGTTCGATGGCCGATGTTGGAGTCTGATACTGCTGTCCGAGCTTGTCGCCCTTCGACGATCTACTAACTCCAGTAGTGAAAACTACGAAATCCTCGTCCTGGGTGGCCGTACTATCAGTCTCAATGGATGTCAACGATTGAGTCGCCACAAATCCAATGACAAAATCCTTGTGCTTCCTGGCTATCTCAATAGATGACTTAGTATAGGCTCCAGTGGCAAGAGAACCTTCAGTCGTCATCTCCGCGAGAATAAGCAAGGCTCTATTGCTGGGGTAAGGGAAATCCTTTCCCTGTACCGTTTGTGCCAGAGCTTCAACAATTCCCTCACCAGCCAGAACGCTTGCATTCACAATATGTGCCCATTCTGAAATGCGAAGAGCTCCTCCATGATATTGCTGTTGCACTGTGTGTCCGATGTCAACGAACTTTCGGTCTTCGAAGAAGAGGAAGTTGTGCTTAATAGACAGCTGTTTCAAACCTTCGACGGTTGCTTGGCTGAAGTCGGAGACGAGGTCGATATGGGTTTTAAAGATGGCTATGTACGGGCCCAGCTCTGTCCAAGTTTAGCTTAGATCACAAGATTAAGTTACTTTAGATCGGACTTACTATCAGCAAGTGCCAGCAGATCCTTTGTGTTGCGTATATCTGCTGAAATGGCGATATTGGTCTTTTTGGTTTCAGCTATTTCGAAAAGCTTTCTCACGACCCGGTTATCGGATTTTTGCGCACGCGTAGCGTATAGGAGGAAAGATTTACTCGCCATTTTCGATGAGTTCCGCTTCGTTGCAGATTCTAAGTTGCACGGTGGGGAGGAAGCAATGGAGAGTAAGAGAAATCTCGATAAGGAATGTGTATCGGAAATTTGGGACCTGATATATTGTGACGTGTTCCCGCGTTGACCTGTGTTGGCTCGCAGAACCCCGTCTGGATTTAATTTAGCAAGTTCTCGAAAGGATGATCAACGCAGATTAGCAACTGGCTGTCTTCGGATCATTAATTCTTGGAGATGGTTGTGCAACTCAGCCTCCCGAAGCTGGTTTTTAACGGATCAAGCAGGATCGAGAGCAGCTAAAATTTATGTTGCAGATGCTAGTGCAATATTGGAAAGTATTACAGGCTGGTTTTCATGGATGATTCACTTCGGGAATCGGTGGGCCGATTCGTTGATTCATCAATCAGAAGTTTATAAGTGAATGGGCGTCTTAATGAGTAACACAGTTCACCTTCGTTCCAGGGCAAGGCTTTCCATCATGTATATAAACTCTCTTTTGGGAGGGCTTTCTTTCTTTTGCAATGCCTGCCTGTACAATGTCCAATGCAACGGTAACGGCTCATCTCAATTTCTATAGTCCTCCTGTTGACGGGTCCGACCCTCACTTTCGGGTGACTGCTCCCAACGGAACAGGTACCAAGAACCACGGTCATCAGAAATGTCAAGTCACAATAAGGGACATCCGAGGAAGGGAAGACTGCTTCAACGTGGACGATCATTCTTTTGCTGCGCTCCAAGTCCCGGACCTGAAGTCAATGGACGTTAGTAACGATGAATCTATCGAAGCACAATACTATCCTCTAATCGAAAGAGTTCTTCGCCAACACTTCCATGCCGAAGGTATCTTCATATTTGATCACTGCATACGGAGAATCTCGTCAGACAAGTCCATTCAGTCGCCTGTACGAAAGGTGCATATCGATCAGACCCCCTTTTCAGCAGAGATGCGCCTGAAAAGACATGTACCCGAATCAGTCCAGCAGAGCATTGCGGCAAACAATAAACGTGTCCGCCTCATAAATGTGTGGCGACCCATTCGAAGACAGGTCACTGACCATCCGTTAACGTTTGCAGAATCTGCATCTGTCGCGGATGAAGACCTCGTTGAGGTTGCTCATATTTTTGATGACCGAGTTGGAGAAACATTTGCAGTCAAGTATAATGAAAAACAGAAGTTCTGGTACTGGAGTAACATGCAAGTCGACGAGATCCTGCTATTGCAGTGCTCTGACAACGCCAAGAGTGTCGATGGGAGGAGCGCGTCACGCTGTGCTCACGCATCCTTCGAATTGCCAGGGAGCGTGACTAACGAACGCGAGAGTATCGAGGTGAGGTGTCTCGTGGTGGGCGGTTAGAGCTCCTGCACAGATTTCCGGGGAAGCTTGGAATTGATGGGGCACCATTGACATGACTCGACTTGGATAAAGGAAAGTAAGGTTATTACAGCCAGAGAATGAGACTGAGAAGCGAATATCATTCTTTGCTGTCAGAGGGAAAATCAAATAGAAGCCTGGTTTACAAGCATAAATGTAATCGAATGAAAAGTCCATTACAGCTGCTTAACATCAGCCTGTGTGACATCCCTCAGGAGACCACAAAGAGTCGGCCCTAGAGCAAGATTACTGTGGTATGTTTTGTTAGGAAATACCCATTATTACTTCTATGCAAAAGTCTGCTGCCTTCGAGTTGAAGGTTCCCAGAATCAGACAGGGAGATTTAGGAGAGAAGTTCCCCTCCCTCCTGATCAAAGAGCAGAGTCTGAAAAGACTGACCTCCGAATGCACTTGCCCCAGTGGCCCTATTACGATTCTAGCAAACGGCCAAGTAGGAATTATAAACACCTCACTTTCAATGCCAAAATATAGCGGCTCATTTGAGACTTGAGAGCTGACGTTGAAACTGGCTGCTACAAGCGAGAAATGATGTCGCAGATTGACGGCAACATGAATCTGATCTTCGCAACGCATCAACACGCTGAAACCCTATCTCCGCAGCATTGTTGAGTTAAATGCCAATCTGCGACTCGATAATAGATCAGTTATAGACCACACCGCCCCATCCCTATGGCTTACCAGGAACTCCTCGAGGTAGCTCTGGATCCGACAAGTCGAAGGCATTGAAGCTTTACCTTGGTCCCAGGATGATGGCTCAGACTAACTAGAGTTCGTGTAATGGGGAGTACAATATACCTCTTTTCCCAAGGCAATCTTCTCTATTCTTTCTTTTCTTTCTCTTTTCCGCTGGCCGTTTTCTCTGTGCGTGTTCAAACTCTGTCGTTCATAATGCGCGTCTCTGTCATTGCCTTTCCTTTCTTGCTACCTGCAGCATATGCGCAGCTGGACACTCTTGCAAAAGCGGCTGTAAGTTAATCCTTTCAAAATCCACGTTCCACGCTGACCTCGACCAGGGTTTGAAATACTTCGGAACCGCGACAGACAACCCCTCTACCGACGCTGCATACAGCGCAGAACTCTCGAATACGA
>Ga0182030_10011275_pt1 | contig 18045 bp, 13 predicted proteins | sample 812S3MmetaG_FD_121299 | JGI IMG/M metagenome (GOLD analysis project Ga0182030, IMG submission 121299) | Permafrost microbial communities from Stordalen Mire, Sweden - 812S3M metaG (Illumina Assembly) | ecosystem: Environmental > Terrestrial > Soil > Wetlands > Permafrost | place: Sweden...
ACAGCAAACGGCGCTGGTGCACAAATATTGCGCCGTCTGCCACACGGACGCGGCGAAGAACGGCGGGCTGTCTCTGGAGCATTACGACGCCGCGAAGGCCGATCCGCCACTGGCGGCGATGCTGCTGAGCAAGCTGCGCAATGGCGCGATGGGCGCGGCGGGGCTGGGCGTCCCGGATAAGCCGACGCAGGCGGCGTGGGTGGCGGCAACGACGGCGCAGGCTGAAGGCGCCCGAAACTGGACGGTGGCGCGGAACGAGTCGCGCGTTACGGCGAGCATCGTGCGGGATGTGAATCCGCGGAAAAGCGGCGAGGACGCGCCACTCTTCCGGTTAACGCTGATGTGCGATACGGCGAGCCATCAGGGCGCGATGCAGCTGACATGGTCGCCCGCCCCGCAGAAGGAGCGGACGTTCAGCGTGTCGGCTGACGGTGCGGCGATTCCGCAGAAGATCGAGGGCGGGGAAGAACGCATGGGCAACGGTCAGGCGGGCGGTGCGGTGCGGGCGTCGGCCAAGCTGAGCGCGCCGCTGGCGGAGAAAACGTTCATCGTCAACGATCTGTTTCCGGGTGAGCAGGTGGATTTCCCGATTGGCGAGCTGGACCCGGCGGCGCGGCGCGAGCTGGCGGGCTGCCTGGGTGCCGCGCGTTAATGACGAGATTACGGCTCGCAATTCCAGCGGGCGCGCTTTGGCTATTCCTTAGTTCCGGATTTTGACTTGCGCACAAACCGGCCGACGTCAACGCAGGTGAGTATCCCGGCCGGGGCACCGGCTATTGCTTCCGCAATCGAGCTGGTGGGATCGAAACCAACCGCTTCGGCGGCGCCTAACAACTCGCCGTTCTTCAACCCGGCAAAACCGGCATAGTGGAACAGTCGTGATTTCGAAGCCAGCCAGTCTGCGACGCAGGTGGTGCATCGCGTCGAGAGGACTGCCAGGTTCCCATTCCTCCACGATCTGATCGGCCGGAATACGGGTTCCCCTGATCAGGGGCACGCCGCCCTGCTTGCCAGGCACGCGCTCGACAAGGTCACAACCGGTCCAGTCGAATTGTTCACGCCTCGCCATCTGTGTTCCTGAAGATGGCTGACCACGTCGGGAACCGCGTCCGCTATGCGGAGTGCAAACGAAACAAGCGGGGGTTTTCAAAGGCGAAGATGGGCAGTGGGTGGCCGAAGGCCTGCGCCTGCCACGCGTTAGTTAGAAGGCGTTCGTAAGGCACCGGCGACAAGATCGCCGGCGGTACATGCCTAACGCGGGTAGGGGTGGCCGCGCAGGATCGTGAAGGCGCGGTAAATCTGTTCGGCGAGCACGGCGCGGGCGAGTTCGTGCGGCATGGTCATCACGGAAAGCGAGACCAGCAGGTCGGCGCGGTCGCGCCAGGCTTGCGGAAGGCCGTCATGGCCACCCACCACGAAGACCAGGTCGCGACCCGTCATTTCCGCCTTAGCGAATATACCGGCGAAGGCGTCGGAGTCGAGCGAACGGCCGGCGGGATCGAGAAGAATCTTTTGCGCGCTCGGGTGCTTCGACCAGAAATCGGCGTCCGGCTTGATTTCGGACATGCGCGCGGTGACAAAGCGGCCGGCGCGCTGGATGTAATCCGCGGCGAGTGCGTTGGCGTATGGGTCTTTGGGCTTGCCGACGAAATAAAGGAAAAGCTTCACTCGCCGCTATTTAATCAACGGCGACGGGAATGTCCTTCGCGTCGCGCCAGAGGCGTTCCAGAGCATAGTATTCGCGCGCTTTGGCGGAGAAGATGTGGACGAGGAAGTCGCCGTAGTCGGCGAGAATCCACTCGCCCTGCTCGTAGCCTTCCACGCCTGAGGGCAATTCACTAAGCTGCCGCTTCAGCTGCAGGTTGATTTCGTCGCTGATCGCCTGGTTTTGTCGCATGTTCAGGCCGGTGCAGATGACGAAGTAGTCGGCGAAGCTGGTGATGCCGGAGAGATCGAGGACGCGGATGTCTTTGGCTTGCTTATCCTGCGCGGCGCGAACGGCGATCTGCCATCCGGGGACGTTCTCAGGCTCAGGCTCGGATTGGTTTGTACTGGTACGCTTCGAAGGTCTGGTTTCGGTGTGCTGCAGCGGTTCGCCTCTTCCTTTATCGTACTATGGGAGTAAAGCGTGTTCCCGCGACTGGCCGCAATGGCGGCAATCAGCATTTCGGTGGTTTTTGCGCAGACGGCTCCACCTGTACCAGCGCCGGCGTCTGCTGAGGCGAGTATCGCCTCGGCATCGACCCCGAACGCCACGCCGCCCAACGCTATTCAGCCCAATCAGACTGACCCGGCGGTGGTTCGCGCGCGGCAGGTTCTCGAACAGGTGACGCGTCTGGTCGCGAGCGGGGCACTGCCGGCGATCCGGCTCAGAAAAGCGCAGGAAGATGTCCAGGATGCGCTCGACGGGTCGATTCTGAAGACCAGCCTGTATAGCAACGACCTGCTGCCGGAGCAGGCGGACCAGATGATTTATGTGGCACAGCGTATGGTCATTCGCCGCCAGAAGGCGCTGCTCGACATGCAGGAACTGGTGAGCGCCGGCGTCATTTCACGCTCTGAAGCGGAGGCTTCGGGGATGAATCTGCAGCACTCTCAGGAAGAGCTCGAGTGGGCGCAGACGCGGGCGGCGCTGGTCGCGCAGGTGGCGGAGTCGGTGCGGCTGGCGAGGGAAATCGCGAGTCTGGAGAGCCAGGCGGAATCGCACCCGGAGTGGGCGGGCAAGGTTTACACGAAGTACGAAGGCAGCGGTGTTTTCACTACGACTGACCGCAGGATGCTCGAGGTTGCTTACATCGCGCAGTTTTCGAAGCCGCTGCCGATCAGCGCGGATGGCGAGACGGCGCTGCACCGCTCATTCGGGTTCGACCACAGGGGCCGCGTCGACGTGGCGGTTACGCCGGACCAGCCGGAAGGGCGCTGGCTGATGAAGTACCTCGAGACGAAGCACATTCCGTTTTTCGCGTTTCGCGCGGCGGTTCCGCATCAGGCGACCGGCGCGCATATTCACGTAGGTCCGGGCAGCACGAAGCTGGCGCTGTCGGATTAAAAGAGGCGCCGGGCAGAAGCCCGGCGGCAGGCTGAAAGCCTGGCCCCACTAACATGACACCCGAGGAAACAGCTGCACCTGTAGCCGTTGGCGACGCGCCGTCTTCCGGCGTGTTCGCGACGATTCGCCAGGCGCTGAGCGGCGCGCATCGGGATCTTACGGAACTCACGCTGCGGCGCGCCATCGTGCTGCTGGCGATTCCGATGATCCTCGAGATGCTGATGGAGTCGCTGTTCGGCGTTGTCGATATGTTCTTCGTGGCGCGGCTGGGAGTGGATTCGCTGGCGACTGTGGCGCTCACCGAATCGTGTCTCGTGCTGGTGTTTGGCATTGCGATGGGGCTGAGCATGGCCACGACGGCGTTCGTGGCGCGGCGGATCGGCGAGAAAGATCCGGCGGGCGCGGCGGTGGCGGCGGTGCAGTCGATCGCGGTGGGGCTGCTGCTGTCGGCAATCGTCGGCGTGGCGGGGATTCTCTATGCGCCGCATCTGCTGGGGATCATGGGCGCGAGTCCTTCGGTGATCGCGATCGGGTCGACGTATACGCGTATTCTGCTGGGCGGATCGGTGACGATCTTCATGCTCTTCCTGATTAATGCGATTTTCCGCGGGGCGGGGGATGCGGCGCTGGCGATGCGGGCGTTGTGGTTCGCGAATCTGATCAACATCGTGCTGGATCCGTGCCTGATCAACGGCTGGGGACCGTTCCCGCGGCTGAACGTGATGGGCGCGTCGGTGGCGACGACGACGGGGCGCGGGCTGGGTGTGGTGTTTCAGCTCTGGATGTTGTTTGGCGGGAAGAGCCGCGTGCGCGTGTATGCGCGCCAGGTGCGTATCAATCTCGAGGTGTTGTGGAAGCTGATGCGGGTGTCGTTCACCGGCATCCTGCAGTTTCTGATTGCGACGGCGAGCTGGACGGCGCTGGTGCGGATCTGCGCGTCTTTCGGCAGCGTTCCGGTGGCGGGTTACACGGTGGCGATCAAGATTTTCATGTTCGTGATATTGCCGTCGTGGGGATTGTCGAATTCGGCGGCGACGCTGGTGGGGCAGAACCTGGGCGCGAAGAAGGCGGAGCGCGCGGAGCAGGCGGTGTACCAGACGGGGCGGTATACCACTTATTACATGGGGTCGATTGCGGTGGTGTTCCTCGTGTTTGCGCGCCAGCTGGCGGCGTTTTTCACGTCAGACCCGGCAGTCCAGGCGGTGGCAGCGGATTGCCTGCGCTTCATCAGCGTCGGCAACATTTGCTATGCGTGGGGCATGGTCCTGGTGCAGGCGTTCAACGGCGCCGGTGACACGCGGACGCCGTCGCTGATCAACTTCGTGTGCTACTGGTGCTTCCAGATTCCGCTGGCGTACACGCTGGCTGTCGTGCTCCACGCCGGGCCGCGCGGCGTATTCGCCGCGATCCCGGCGGCTGAAACCGCGATGACGGTTGCATCGCTTGTTCTCTTCCGGCGCGGGGCATGGAAAAGAAAGGTAATTTAGCCGGCTGCTGAAAAACGCTTCTGGCCGCTCCCTCACGGTCACGGTTCGGAAAAGCAGTTGAACCGCGCGCGTCAGTAACCTGCCTGCGAAAGCCGCGGCTCAGATCGCGAGAATGCGGTCGAAGAACGAACGGTAGCGGCGCAGCGCCTGGCGCATGTCTTCGGTGGAAACTTCGCTTCCGCGCGACCAGGTCTCTTCGAGGGTCGACTTCTCGGTGGCAAAAATTTCCGCCAGGCGCTGAATGGCGCTGGCCACCAGGCGGTCAGCCTGCTCGACGCTGGCATGGGGATTGTCCACAAACTCACCCTGAATACGCTGCCAGCGTCCGCGCAGATCGGTCGTCTCGACTTCTTCGAAGAGCGGCGCGTGTCCTTCTAACGCCGCTTCTTCACGGTTCTCTTTATTGGCTTCGGCAATAATCATCTTTTCACCTCGGTAGTTTCCTGAACGTGGCGGCCCAGTAAGTCTTCAAAAAGGGCCCGATAATGTTTCATGGCAATGCGAAGATCTTCGGTGGAGGCGGCATTGCGTCCGTCCCGGCCCGCAATGTCATGCGCGACCCGGTAGTTGGAAACAACGACGGAGTGTTCCACGGAAAGGTCCGCGACGCGGTCTTCAAACTCGCCGGCAATCGGGTAGCCGCGCGCCTGCATAGCGCGATGGACAAGACGATCGGCATCGGATACGGCGCCGCGCGGGTTATCCACGAATTTTTCCTGCACCGTCCGCCACTCGGCGGCGAACCCGCTGCACTCTGCATCCGAGAGCTGTCGAATCTGAAAGTTGTGCACTCTCTTTTCGCGATGTTCGAGCTCACGCTCGGCTTTGAATGTGCCGCCCTGTTCGCGGACCGCACGATCGTACTCCGGACCGAACTTCGACTTGAGCTTTTGCGTACGCTTGTGCAGAACGAAGAACACTGCAAGCAAGATGGCGGCGGCCGCTATACAGAGCAGCACCCATGCGGTTGGGGTCATCTGAAATCTCCTGCGCAGTAACAGGCAATTGAGGGGCCACCGGATACGAAGCTACGAGCTACGCCGCACCGAGGGGCGTCAGGGCGCGGACGCCCTTAGCTTTGCCGCGTTAACGACGCCGCGTTAACGACGGTGCGGCAAAAGTTTCAACGGGTTCTCGCGTTCGATGGCACGCAACTCCGCCGCGTTGAACACTCCGCAGGACTTCAGGTTGTCGACATGTTCGAGTGAAGTGCGGAAGGGGTAATCCGTGCCGAAGACGATCTGCGACACGGGGACTACCTTCTTCAGCGCCGACATCGCCGCCGCGTTCGAGGCCTGCGCGGTGTCGTAGTAGAACTTCGCGGCTTCGGGGAGGAAACCGTTCGGCAGCTGTTTTGCATACTGCGGCGTCTTCGCCAGATTCACCATGCGCTCGTTGAGAAACGGCATCGTGCCGCCGGCGTGCGAGAAGATCAGACGCATGCCGGGATACTTCTGCGAGGTTCCGCTGAAGACCGTGCGCGTGATGGCACGCGAAGTGTCGGTGCCGTATTCGACGATCGTGTCCGGAATGCCGGCCATTGCGTTGCGGCAGCAGTTCGCCGAAGTGGGGTGTGTATAGACAACCGCTTCGCGGCGGTTGAGCTCATTGAACAGGGGCGCGAGGTCAGGATCTCCGAACCATTTATCTCCAAAGTTGGTCAGCATGCCGATGCCGTCGGCGTGCAGGGTGTCGAGCGCGTATTCGATTTCGCGCAGACTGGCGTCAGGGTTGAATCCGGAAACGTTCGGCGAAGGCAGGATGGCGAAGAAACCGAAACGCCCGGCGTGGTCGGCGGCGAGGCGGGCCATGAATTCGTTACATTCGCGCGCCAGGCGGCGGGCCAGAGCGTCATCCGCGAACGAGATGCCAGGCGTGGTGATGGAGCCGATGGCGGTGGCGACGCCGGCTTTGTCCATGTCGGCGAGGGATTTTTCGACGGCCCAGTCTCTGGCGGCGGTGAGAGCTCCGGCCTGATTGGCGCGGGCCAGCTCCGTGACCCATGAGGGCGGGTAAACGTGATGGTGGACGTCGATGATGCGGCGGGCGGTCTGCGGTGCGGCGTGGAGGCCGCGTCCACCCAGGGAACTCGCGAGGGTGCCCGCGCTGAGGATGGCCAGCGACTGCAGGATGGCACGGCGGGGCGGATTCTCCATGGTCAACAGGCCGGATTATTTCAGTGCCGGGTCGTACTGTCAATGGATAACCCTTGATAGCGTTGCCGGTTTGCATGTTAAGTTTGTAGTTTGCGTGCACATCCACTCGTTTTTGCGCTGAGTTTGCCGCTCACTTTTGCCGGTGCGCTGGCTGCCCAGGCGTTATTCAGCAAGCCCGTCAATGTTCTGGGCGATCCGAATTTCATCGGGACGGCGGCCAGCCCCGAACTTGCCGATTCGGCCGGTCCGAACTGGATCGAAGGCCGCGAGGTGAACTCCCCTTACGGGATCGCGCTGGATAATTCGGTTTCACCGCCGATCGTGTACATCGCCGACACCTCGAATAACCGGGTTCTGGCTTACCGGTATTCGACGCAGCTTACGGCGGGGTCGTTCGCGGACCTGATACTGGGCCAGCAGAACCAATACTCCAGCCTGCCGGAGGGGCCGGGCCACACTTTAACGACAGGTCTGAACGGTCCGACCGGTCTGGCGGTGGACAGCGCCGGGAATCTGTACGTGGCCGATTCAGGGAACAACCGCGTGCTGCGCTATCCGAAACCGTTTTCACAACCGGCGGGATATCAGTTTCCCAATCTGATCATCGGCCAGACGTCGTTTACCGGAGCGAGCGCGAATTCCGGGGGGATCAAGGCGAGCACTCTTTTTCTTTCGGGCGGAAATTTCTTCGCACATACGGGGCTGACGTTCGATGCAGCGGGGAATCTGTGGGTGGCCGACACGGGTAACAACCGGGTTTTACGCTTTCCTGTATCCGTTCTCACCGCGGGCCAGAATGCGCCGTCGGCCGATACGGTGATCGGCCAGAAGGACTTTCTCTCGAGCGTTGCCGCTACGTCACAGACCAGCCTCACGAACCTGACCAATCCGACGAGCGTGGCGTTCGATTCCGTCGGGAATATGCTGGTGGCGGACGCGCTTCACCGCGTGCTCGCTTATCCGGGCGGCAGCACGACCAACAGTCCGGCGGTCAAGTTTCTGGGCGTCGTCGTGCCGGGATCGACGCAGCCGAGCGCGGTGCAGACCGGATTCATCAGCAGCGTGATTGCGGCGGGAACCAACGTGATTGTGGTCGACGCCGGATTCAACCGGGTACTGGCGTTCGGGGCAGTTTCCACCTGGCCTACGAACGGCACGTCGCCGACGGCCACCAGCGTGACGGGGCAGCCGGATTTTGTGAGTTCGATGGCGAATCAGGGCGGGGCGCCGGCGGCAAATACGCTGAACAGCCCGGTCGATCTGGCGGCATCCGGCTCGGAGCTTTTCGTGACCGACACCGGAAACAACCGCATTCTGGTTTATCCTCTGGATTCGCCGGGTCCGGAAGCATCTGCGTCGCGCGTCGTCGGGCAGCTGGGCTTTGCGTATAACGCGCCCAATCTGGTGGTCGGCGAGGAGTTTTTCACCGCGCAGGGGTCGAACAATGTGTCCGGTTCGGCGATTCTCGATTACAGCAGCACGCCGCCACATCTCTATGTGGCCGACACCTACAACAACCGCATCCTGGGGTTCAAAGACTTCACGCATGTGAAGAAAGGGCAGAAGGCCGACATCGTGATCGGGCAGCCGGATCTGCTGCATACCTTTGTAAACTATCCATCCAATGTGGCTACAACCCCGAATAACCAGGGGCTGCGCGCGCCGAGCGGCATGGTGGTGGATTCGGCCGGAAACCTCTATGTCTCCGATTCCGGCAACTCGCGCATTCTGCGTTTTCCGGCGCCGTTCGCTTCGGGCATGACGGGGCTGGAGACGGCGGATCTGGTGCTGGGTCAGGAGAGCTTTACGTCGGTGGTGACAGACACCACGGCGGTCACGATGAGCACCCCGATCGGGCTGGCGTTTACTCAGGCCGGTTTCGAGACGACGATGGCGAGCAGCGGTTATCTGGTGGCGGCGGACGCTTCCCAGAACAGGGTTCTGCTGTTTCAGAAGCCTTTTTCGAGCGGCATGAGCGCCAGCATCGTGCTGGGCCAGCCGGGTTTCAATTCATCGACGGCAGCAAAGACCCCTTCGGGTATGTCGGCGCCGTTCGCTGTAGCGGTCGACCCGCAGGATCACATCATTGTGGGAGACACGGGCAATTCGCGGATCTCCGTTTTCGATGTGGTGGGTAATCTGCAGAATTACTCGGCCCCGTCATTCTTTCTGACGAGCGGAGTTTCGGCGCCGGAGGCGATCACGATGGAAGCCAGCGGGCAGTTCTGGGTGGCAGATCCGGGGACGGGTTCGATTTATCATTACGCATCCCTGAGCCAGTTGCCGCTCGCCAACTATGCGTCCGACACGTCGGTGGGCGTGATTTCGCCGCGCGCGGTATTCGCGGACACCTATGACAACCTGATCGTGGCCGACGGCATCAACCGCATCCTCTATTACGCGCCGGCGCTGGGGGTGGTGAATGCGGCGAACTACATCAAAGGCAGGGCGCTGGCGCCGGGCACACTGACATCGATCTTCCCGGCCGTTTCGACGGGCGTTCTGGCGACCGCAACGGCTAATAACAGCGGTACGTTCCCTTTGCCGACCACACTGGGCGGGACGCAGGTGATCGTAAACGGGACGCCCTCGGCGCTGCTCTACGTTTCACCCGGACAGATCAATCTGCCGCTGTCGATGAGTCTGCCGACGGGCGGGACGGTGGATATTCAGGTGGTGGCGCTGGCGACAGGGCAGATCTTCGGCGGCGCGGAGTTGCAGATGAGTTCCGCATCGCCCGGGTTGTTTGCGGGGGCCGGGGGCACGGGCACGGGTCAGGTGGCGGCGCTGAATCAGGACAACACGGTGAATTCCGCTACCAACGCGCTGACGCGCGGACAGGTGCTTCAGTTGTTCGCGACGGGCCAGGGACCGGTGCCGAATGCGCCGCCGGACGGTCAGGCAGCGACTGGAGCAGTGCCGACGCCGCTGCTGCCGCAGATTATTCTGGGCGGGGCCTACGTACCGGCCGCCAACATCGGTTATTCGGGGCTGGCGCCCGATCTGGTGGGGGTGTGGCAGATCAACTTCACGGTGCCAACCACGGTGACGGCTGGCAACAGCGTGCCGATCGTGATTCTGATGAACAGTATCCCGAGCGACAATCCGGCGGTGCCGGGACAGATTGCGACGACCGTTGCGCTTAAGTAGTTGATTCTGTTGCTTTTTTAGATATCGCTACCGAAGTTAACCTGCCCGCACCTTGATTTTCATCGGAAGGGTACAGGATAATGACAGGAGTGGGTATTCATCCATACCCCCGGAGTTAAACTTGGCCGCTGTAGACTCTCGCTCTTCGATGGTCGGTGCTCTCCTTCGTTCCGCAATTTCCTCCTATCGGCATCCGCTGGTGGTTTTTCTGCAGGGACTCTCCCGTGATGAACTGGAGTGTCTGGCGGAATTTCAGGGATCCTGCGTGCTGGAAGAAGAGTTTTCCGTGGCGTGTCAACCATACCGGCTGATGGCAGACTTCTTCGACCCATCGGTCTCCGAGCGCTGGCGTAATTCTGACGACCGGGCTCACAAGATGTTCGTGGTTCTGGCTTTTCTCGATATTGTTCAGGGCGTAGTTCCCACTCGTTTGCCGTCCCGCTCACTGCATAAAGCCTGATCCTTCCCTGAGAATTTCCGTTGCACCTGGCCACTAAGGCCACGTGCGCCCTTTCACGTTTTGGCCGCGCACGACGGACCCGACAGCGCTTTTCAGCAGGCAGCTGAAAAAGCTCTTTTCGTTGCCGCTTGCTGACGCGCGCGGTTCAGTAACGACAGCGCTTTTTAAAGAGCCCCTGTTGTTGCCGGGCGCAGCATTTGCAGCGGGCATCGCGACGGCGTTTTACCAGCCGATTTCTCTCATCGAAGCCTGTGTGGCCGGCGCGGCGATGGCTGCGCTGGGCGTGGTCGGGTTAGTCGCCGGAGCGCGCCGGGCGGGGCTGGCTGCGGGGCTCGGGGCGATGATGTTTGCCGGGGCGGCTGTAGTCGCGGCGCATCCCTCTCTGCCTCCGTCCGGGAATGCGGCGCCGGGGCTTTCCGTGCGCGATAACGTACCGGCGATCTTCGAAGGCTGCGTGGTGGATCCGGCGCTGACCTCGACCGACCGCGCGCGATTCACCCTGGAACTGGCCCCGGGGGCGCGGGCGCAGGTCTCGCTTTCAGCGCGGGACGGCGTGTTTCCGGTACTGCCCTACGGGACGCACCTGGAGTTTCAGGGCAAAGTGCGGCGGACGCACAATTACAACGATCCGGGCGCAAACGATAACGTGCATTATCTCGCGCGGCAGCACATCTACTGGAACGCCACGGGCGACGCTTCTACCGTGCATGTGCTTGCAGGGCATTGCGGGAATCCATTGCTCGGGTTCATCTACCAGGTGCGGGCCGGCGCGGTAGAGCGGCTTGACCGGTTGTATGCCGGCGACGCTTACGCGGACGGCATGATGCAGGCGACGCTGCTGGGCGCCAACGCGAAACTCGACCGCATGTGGACCGCAGACTATCGTTCGACCGGCACGTATCACGCGCTGATCATCTCGGGAACGCACGTGATGGTGCTGTCGGCGCTGTTCCTGTTCTTCCTGCGGTTGTGCGCGGCGCCGCGAAGCGCGGCGATCGTGCTGACGATCGTGGCGGCGTGGTTTTATGCGGGGCTGACGGGATGGTCGGAGCCGGTACTGCGGTCGGCATCCGGGATGACGCTGTTCGGAATCGGCCGGTACTTCTTCCGAGAGGGAAGGCTGCTGAATATTCTGGCGGCGGTCGCGATGGTCTTTCTGGTGGTGGATCCGGAGCAGATTTTCGACGCCGGGTTTCAGCTTTCATTTATGGCGGTGGCGCTGATCGGCGCGTTTGTGGCGCCGATACTGGAAGCGACTTCGGCGCCGCTGGCGCGCGGGCTGGCCGACCTTGCGGATGTCAGAAAAGACGTGCGGCTGGCGCCCCAGACCGCGCAGTTCCGCGTCGAGATGCGGCTGCTGATGCGGACGATCGAACTGGTGGCGCATCTGCCGGAGCGGGTCGCGCGGTTTGCGGTTGTGTCCGTCGCGAGGTTCGGCTTTTTCGCATGGGATATGGCGGTGACGTCGTTCTTCCTGCAACTGGGGCTGGCATTGCCGATGATCGTGTACTTCCATCGCACGACGATCTCGGGGATCACGGCGAACGTGGTGATCGTGCCGCTGCTGGGGGCTGTGGTGCCGCTCGGATTTCTTGCGATTGCCCTCGAATCGACGGTGCTCGCGCACTGGGCCGCATGGCTGCTGAACCTGTCCCGCATCGCCGTGGGTTTCCATGCGAAGTGGGAGCCGGAGTGGCGCATCCCCGCGCCGCCGTGGTGGCTCGGCGTCCTGTTCGGCGTGGCGCTGATATTCAGCGCACTTACAACGCGCACAACGGAGCCGTCGCCCTGTGCGCTCACACCGGCATGGCGGAAGTTTCCGGCCTGGGCGCGCGCCGTGGGCTGGGCCGGTATCGCAGCCAGCCTGGCAGTGATCGTCATTCATCCGTTCGCGCCGGTTGTCGAGCGGGGGAAGCTGGAACTGACCGCCATCGACGTGGGCCAGGGCGACAGCCTGCTGGTCGGATTCCCGCAGGGACAGCTGATGCTGATCGATGCGGGCGGGATTCCGTCCTTCGGGCGCGTGCGGAAGGCGGGAATCGATATCGGGGAGGACGTGGTGTCGCCGTATCTGTGGTCGCGTTCGATCCGGCATCTCGACGTGGTCGCGATGACGCACGCCCACGAAGACCACATGGGCGGGATGAGCGCGGTGCTGCATAACTTTCGTCCGCGCGAGTTATGGACCGGCGCGACGGAAGACAGTCCCGAGTGGCGGACGGTGCGCGCGACGGCGGAAAGCCTGCACATTCCGATCCGGCAGATGCAGCGCGGTGCGCCGTTCGGCTTCGGCGGCACGACGATGCAGGTGCTGGCGCCGGGCCCGGACTATGTGACAGCCGACACGCCGAAGAACGACGATTCGCTCGTCATGCGCATACGGTTCGGCGTGACGTCATTTCTGCTCACCGGCGATATGGAACGGCCGATTGAACGCGAACTGGCGGCGCTCGGGCTGCTGGAGCACGACGACGTGCTGAAGGTGGGGCATCACGGCAGCCGGACCTCGTCGACGGCGGAGTTTCTCGATCTGGAGAAGCCGGCGTTCGGGATTATTTCCGTGGGATTCGATAACAGCTACGGGCATCCCCATCCCTTCGTGGTGCAGGAACTGGAGGAGCGGAAGATCGCGGCGTTTCGTACGGATCAGCGCGGGCTGATTACGGTGGTGAGTGACGGGAGAAGACTGCGTATGCGGACGGCTGCGTTGCCGCTCCCTCACGGTCGCGGTTCGGCGGGGCCTTCGGAACGCGGGTACACTCCGGGTCCGTGAGGAAGCGGCACGGCGCGCGACGTAGCGCATGCGCGGGCTGATTACGGTGGTGAGTGACGGGAGAAGACTGCGTATGCGGACGGCTGCGCTGCCGTGCCTTTTAAGGCCCGCCCACCAGGCGATTTGGCTGTAGTTTACGCTGAATCTATGCGTTTATTCCTCGGGCTCACTTTCCTGTTCGCTGCCTCCGCATTGGCGCAGACGCCTGCGGCATGGGTGGCACGCAGCAATCAGAACGCGCAGCTGCTGCTCGATTTCGAGACGAAGTACTCGCCCGAGGACGCGACCGAAGAAGGCGTCCGCGGCGTCGATGAAAATATTTCGTCGCTGGCCGCCGATCAGCCGGCGCGCGAGCGCGCGGACCTGCGAAAGATTCGCGAGGAACTCGCCAGCCGCCTCGCGAAGGAAAACGACCGGCAGGTGAAGCAGGATCTGGAAATCCTGATCGGCGCCGCCGACCGCAGTATTCGAAGCTCCGAGGCATACGAGAAGACATTCATTCCGTATACGGACGCGGGGCGGGCGATTTTTCAGGGCGTCAAGGTGCTGCTCGACGACCAGATGGCAGCCGAACGCCGGCCGGCGGCGCTGGTGCGCATGAAGAAGTACAGCGGATTGACGGCGGGATTCACTCCGTTCGTGGAGCAGGCGGAAGCGCGCTGGCGGGAGAAGGCGAAGACGGCCGGGATGCTTGGTCCTTCGAAAGAAGAGGTCGAGAAGAGCCTCGAAAATACGAGCACCTACGTGAACGGGATCGGGATACTGCTGGAGAAATACAAAATCGAGGGCTATGCGGACGCGTTCGCGAAGCTGAAACAGCAGCTGGCGGGCTACGACGAATTCGTGCGCAAAGAGGTGCTGCCGAAGACACGCGCCGATTTCCGTTTGCCGCCGGCGATCTATGCGATCAATCTCGAAAACGTCGGGGCGGATTACTCAGCGGCGGAGCTGGAACGCCTGGCGCACAGGAGCTTCACCGAACTGCAGGGGCAGATGCAGGAACTGGCCGCGAAGGTGGCGAAAGAGCGCGGGTTTGCCGCCGGCGACTACCGCGCTGTGATCCGCGAACTGAAGAATGAGCAGCTGAAAGGCGACGACATCCTGCCCCGCTACCAGCGAACCCTGGCGGACATCGAGGGGATCGTGCGGAAGAATAACCTGGTGACGCTGCCGGCGCGGCCTGCGATCATCAAAATCGCTTCGGCGGCCGAGACGGCGGTGCAGCCCGCGCCGCATATGCAGCCTCCGCCGCTGGTGAATAATCACGGCGAGCGCGGGGCTTTTGTGCTGCCGCTGGGGACCACGGGAGCGGACGGCGCCGCGCTGAAGTACGACGATTTCACTTTCGCGGCCGCGACATGGACATTGACCGCGCACGAGGCCCGGCCCGGACACGAACTGCAGTTCGACGCGATGGTGGAGGAGGGCGTGTCGCTGGCGCGCGCGTACTATGCGTTTAACAGCACGAACGTGGAGGGCTGGGGCCTGTATTCGGAGTGGTTCATGCTGCCGTACATGCCGGACGAAGGGAAGCTGGTTTCGCTGCAACTGCGTCTGCTGCGGGCGGCGCGGGCTTTTCTCGATCCGGAACTGCAGGAAGGCAAAGTGACGCCGGAGCAGGCCATGCAGGTGCTCGAAAACGACGTGGTGCTGTCGAAAGCGTTCGCCACCGAGGAAGTGGAGCGGTTCACGTTCCGCATGCCTGGCCAGGCAGTGTCGTACTTCGACGGGCTGACGCGGCTGCTGGAGATTCGCGAGGCGGCGGAGAAGGCGATGGGCGCGAAGTTCGACGTGAAGAAATTCCACGATTTCATCCTGTCGCAGGGGCTGCTGCCGCCCGCGGTGCTGCGGAAGGCGGTGCTGGAGGAGTTCGCGAAGAATTAGCCGCTCAGCAATGCAGCCCCCATTCGCGATTCCCCCAAACGCGCAGCCGCGGCATCCGCCCACAGCACGCTTCCCGGCCCGGACTTGCGGGACTTGATGGCCGATCCACCCGGAGCGTCTGCCGCTTCGGCTTCGTTCAAGTCGGCATGCCGTTGCCAGTTCAACGCGTCTTCAAGTCTCTGGCTCGAAAGACCGGTGCAAACGCTGAGCTCATTCCGGCAGCTGTTCTGCTCTCCAGACGACAGCCCCGTTCTCAAAAAGGAGCATCCGTACAGGATGGAGACCCGAATTGTCGAGCACAACTGCCTGGTCGGCGAGACCGAGAGCTTCAGGAGCGCGGATCAGGCTTCGGGCATAGCGGCGGCGGATGTCAACATCCGGAATATCGTGCCCTCCTCGCGAAACCCGAAGGCGAACCCGCTCTATGTGCAGTTCCGGATCTTTTAACGCAACGTACACGAGGACAATCCTGTAACCCGCTTTTCTGGCTTCTCTCATGATTGTGATCGCACCGTGACCCGGCAAGTGTTGTTTCCAAAGCGAAACTCACGCGGCTTGCGAGCAACGACCTGCAGCGCAGGATAGCTTGCCGGGCTGCTGGAATCGCGGCACGCGCCGGGCGAACGGGGTCAATGCTTCGCGCCAGCGTGTCTGGATCGATCGGATTCGCGTTACCCTCGAACCAGATGGACGAAGTCAGGGTGCTCTTACCCGAGCCATTCGGACCCGCAATAACTGATAAGGAGGGACGCTTCACCCGTTGACGGGTGGGAGCTCGCGCAGAACGCGGATATGCGAATCTCGCGAAGTCTCAGGCTGCAGGCAGACCTCGAAACGTCGACCATCAGGGAGTTCCTCGATATATCGATCCAGATCGTCGATATAAACAACGACTTTGCCGGCGGTGAGCGCTTCAATCCGGGCGTGGAGCCCCGCTTCGGCTGCCGCCTGGGCAAAGTCATCGCCGAGAATATTGACCGGCTCCATCATCTGCTCCAGTTCCATCGTACCCCTGGCTGTGCGTTCAGATCATATCGACCATCGCGCCGTGTGGGCGGAGCCAGGGGCGTTCGACAGGAGTGATCGGGCTGTTCAGAGTTTGTCCCAGGCCTCCGGCTCGATGTGCGACTGGTCAAGAATACTTCGAAGAGTGCCAACCGGGACCTCGGCACGACGACAGTTTCCGTTCGCGCAGATGACGCACGGGCGAACTTCACGTGAGCTCCCCTTCTGACCAACTTCTTTAAAACCCGCGGACTCGAGACGACGCCTGATCTCGCGGAAGGAGAGCGGCTTAAGCGCCGAACCCTACCCCTTGGGGTATTAGTGGCGGGTAGCGCGGGCGGTCTTGATCACGAACTGAAGCCCGACCAGCACCAGGAATCCCACTGCCCAGATTTCGAATCCGGTGGCGACTGTGCCCGGGCTCAGGCGCAGGAGGAGTGACAGCGCAAAGCCCGCGATACCCGCGGTCAGCCAGCCGAGCAACAGCACCAGCATTGGCGCCGTGCGCCAGATGGCATTCAGAAAACCAGGCAGAAAACGCCGGTGAGGGGATACGCGCGGCGCGGCCTGGTAATGCCGCATCACCATCCGGCCAAGTTCTGCTGCCCGGATATAGTTCGCCAACTGGCCGGAGTCGATGAAGCGCTGCGCCACGGCGAGAACCGCCGCACTGTCGAGACCATGCGGATGCCAGACGGCTGCGGCGACCGTGGCCTGTGCCGCATCGACCACACGGACGGCTTCAGTCCGCGCCGCGATGGTGATGGTGTGGACCAGTTCTTTGGCGTCCGGGTGAATCGCGGGCAGAATTTGATTCATCACCATATCGGCGGTATTTTGCGGATTGTGGTGGAGGAACTCAGTGAGGACGGCTACAGCGCGCGGCGTGTCCCCGCGAGCGATGGCCTCCGACAGATCGGCGAGGAGTCGGTGGGCTTCGATGAGACCGGGCTGGATGGCGACGCTGTCGTGCGGCGGCGAAGCGCCCGGCGGGTGAATTGAAATGGCACCCGGTGGTTCGAGCCGGACGGGAAAATCGGGGACTGGCGACCCCGTTCCCGCAGCGCTGACCTGCAAGTCTCTATTTGACCATATATTGCTGACAGGTCGTAACTTTAGCCGGGATTTTGCCGCCTTACAACCGGGCTATCCTTTCTGCCGCGGCCTCGGACTGATATGGCAGGAATGCTGATAAAATCGAAACTGTCTAAATCCATGAAGAAAAGCCTGCTTGCAGTGTTTTGCACGGCGGCGTTGCCGCTGGCGTTGGTGACGTTCGCGTTATCCGTCTCGGTTCGTTCGGCGGGCGCACAGTCGAAGGCGCCAACCGCATCTACGGCCGCAGCTCCCGCTCAGACAGCGGCTACAGAGCGCGCGCTTCTGAATACCTATTGTGTCGTCTGCCACAGCGAGAAGGCGAAGAAGGCGGGTCAGCCGTCCGGGTTGGCGATCACGCTGGATAACCTCGATACGGCGCACGTGGAGCAGCATGCCGAGGACTGGGAGCGCGTCATCCGCAAAGTGCGCGCGGGCATGATGCCGCCCGCCGGAATGCCGCGGCCGAAGCCGGAGGTTTTCGAATCGGCCATCGTTTATCTCGAAAACGAACTGGACAAACACGCCGCCACCAACCTGCCGCCTCCCGGGCTGCACCGCCTGAACCGGGTGGAATACAAGAACGTGGTCCGCGACCTGCTGGCGCTCGATATCGATCCGGGGCGCTTCCTGCCGCCCGACGATTCGACGCGCGGCTTCGACAATATCGCGGGCGCACTTACGCTTTCACCGGCGCTGCTGGAAGGGTACACGTCGGCGGCGGGGAAGATCAGCCGCCTGGCGATCGGCGACGTACAAGCGCCTTCGCAGACACCTTATCGCGTACCGGAAGACACCTCGCAGGATTATCACGTCGAAGGCATGCCGTTCGGCACGCGCGGCGGTCTTCTTGTGCATCACGAGTTTCCGGCCGACGGCCAGTACGCCATCAAGATCACACCCATCAGCAAAGGCAACATGGGCGACACCAGCCCCTTCGGTGAAATTCAGGGCGAAAAGCTGGAGTTCCTGCTGGACGGCCAGCG
>Ga0182030_10011276_pt1 | contig 18044 bp, 21 predicted proteins | sample 812S3MmetaG_FD_121299 | JGI IMG/M metagenome (GOLD analysis project Ga0182030, IMG submission 121299) | Permafrost microbial communities from Stordalen Mire, Sweden - 812S3M metaG (Illumina Assembly) | ecosystem: Environmental > Terrestrial > Soil > Wetlands > Permafrost | place: Sweden...
CCGCCGACAAGCGACGCTGCGAAGATGATACTGAACTCAAGCCAGAAGTTGCTGATCATATTTGTAATATTATTCTAGTAAAAATCATTTCATTTTTACGACCGGCGGCACTTGGTACGAGCCGTCGAGAATGGCCGCGCCGGGCATATACACGCGCAGCCAGAGTATGAATTTGCCCTTTGGTGCGGGCAGCCAGTTGGATTCATGACCCGTGGGAACCGTGCTCTGAAGGTAAATGTCGATCGAGCCATCGGGGTTTTGCGCGAGCTCTGAGCGATCGTTCATGATGTACCGATTGAGCGGATTCGCCACAAAGTCATTATTTGCATCACTCATAGTCAGCGACCAGAATGCATCGTTCGGTGGAAGGCCGCCCGGCGGGAAGTGCATGATGTAGTTGCCCGCGCCAGCTACGCTCGTCGTCCAATACATCGCCTCTTTCGGTACGTTTACGGGACCGGGGAATACTTGATAGCTGGCGGCTCGCAGTAACATGCCGTTGCCTGGTACGCCGAATCCATACATGGTGGACCAGCCGTTGACATTCTTTATTTTGGTGCGTCCGAGAAGCTGTGCTGTGATGAATGCCAACACGCCGCCGATGATGATCCCCTGCACGACGTGCGTGACATTGATCCCCGCGAGTAGGGAAGTAAATATCTTACTGATTTGTTCCATTATTTTGCCTTTTTCTCTTTAAACGCAAAATACATCAACACGATGGTTAACGCATTAAGAACCACCAATGCCAGTGCCGTCCCTGAACGCGATGCCAAAGGGTTCATCACGATATAGACCGTGTAGATGACCGCTACAATCGCCGCACCGATAAAGTTTCCTCTTACCATGTTTTTATAATGAAATATGTGGGGCTTTTCTATTTTTGTGTGTGCGCCGGGCAGGATTCGAACCTGCGTAGCCCATAGGGCGCGAGATTTACAGTCTCGAGCATTTGACCGCTCTGCCACCGACGCATTTTAAATTACCTTATACTTTCTATATTTTTCCGCATCAACAGTCAACTCATTGCGGATGTCTACGGTCTTCCAAGGGATTATATAGCATTCTGCTTTTGCTGTATAGATGAAAAGTATATCAAAATCATCTTTGCCATATTTCCGTGCGTAACTGTACGATTGGTTTCCACCGGTAATCCTCAATCCTGCTTGGCATTTATTCCGTTTCGCAGAAAACCCGGCATATTTGATTTGAACCCGCGATAGATTATTATCTTTTTCTGCGATGAGGTCGTATGATCTTTTGTCGCCGATAGGCAAGCATACTTCATATCCATGGGAAAGGTAATATGAGATCGCAAATCCAACTGCAATATCTCCCAGTTCTTTGGTATTCATATATAACGAATACCAAAGAATATCCTTAACCACAAAGATTATTTAATCAGGTTTTAATCTTCGGGATCTTCTTTATTTCCCTGCCCGCTCATCTCCTTAAAATCAATAGTCGGGCGCTTGTCTTCTTCCGGCTTGATCTTTTGCAGATGTTTGGCGAGTGTATTGTCGAACTTCAGCACGAACACTTTTATCTTACGCAAAAACTTGAGCAAAAAATTATTGAACGCGGCATCGATCTTTTCCGGCATCTCGGAATGCCCCCAGCGCTCAAGAAATCCTTTTTCCTCGGAAGGCACTTCTTCGATGCGCGGCAATGCCTGAACCATCAAGTACAGCACGGTGCCCACGCAGATCATCAGGATTATGGTAAAGATAAATTCCATTGACGGATGCTACGCCTCGACGCGATAAAATTCGCCGACGGCGATGTTTTCCCCTACCTTCGCGATCACTTCACCGATCACATCTTTGATCGTCCGCGACTCGTCCTTAATGTACGGCTGGGCGAGCAACTCTTCCACGTCTTTCGGCGCCGCCGCCGCGATATGCATCGCAAGATCGTGTGCCAACGCCCGGAACGGCTCCGAGCGAACCACAAAATCCGTCTCCGCGCCCAAACGCAGCAACACGCCGATGCGCTCGTTGTGCACGTACGACTCCACGAGTCCCGCGCCGGTCTCGCGATCAGCGCGCTTTTCCACTTTTGCCAGACCCTTCTCGCGGATGATCTTGACCGCGGCGTCAACATCGCCATCCGCCTCGATGAGCGCTTTGCGGCAATCCATCACCCCCGCGCTCGTCATCTCCCGCAATTTTTGCACGGCTTCGGCCGTGACCGTTGTTTTGGTTTCCATAGTTTTCAATTATACTACATTACTTTTCCCGGCGCTGATTTATTTTTCCGGCGCAGCCTTTGCTTCCGGCGCGGCGACCGTCGCAGCAGCGGCTGCCACCACGCGCAACTTTACGCCCTCTTCATATGCCTTTCCCACCCGCTCCAAAAACCATTCGATGCTCTTTTTTGCCTTGTCGTTTCCCGGAACGAGATACGCGATCTTGTCCGGATCCGCATCCACATTCGCGAGCGCGACCACCGGAATCTTTTTGGTGTTCGCTTCGCTGAGCGCCGTGTGATGCAGGATCGGGTCGACGATGATCACGACGTCCGGCTCTTTCGGCATGTTCTCCAGGCCGCCCATCAAAATTTCCAAGCGCTTCATCTCCTTCTCCATCTCCAAGCGCTCTTTTTTGGTGTACTTATTGACGAGCGCGCCGGACGCGAGGTCGGTGCGCAACTGCTTAAGGTGTTCTACACGCTTGTTGATGATCTTAAAGTTTGTGATAGCACCACCAACCCAGCGGGTGGTGACATACGGAATATTGAACTTCTTAGCGATCGCAGTGACAGTCGTTTCGGCCGCCGGCTCGGTGCCGACGAGCAGCACGAGGCCGTTATTGCGTACACGCTCTTTAATGAACGCCGCCGCCGCATCCATCATCTCTTCCGTCTTTTGAAGATTGATGATCTCGATGCCGCCGCGATTGGCGAGCACGAACGGACGCATTTTCGGGTTTGTCTTGCTCTTTTTGCGACCATAAAAAACACCCGCATCCATCATCTCGCGGGATCCTTCCGCCGGATATCCGGACGTCTGGTTGTTTTGCATTGATACTACTGTGTCTTCTGGCATAGGTGAAAGTATAACAAATGGGCAAGGATAGTCAAATATAGCAAACGCCACCGGGCGCTTTTCTCCACTCAGTTTATTCTTTTGGATTCATTCGTTTCACCCGATCTTTGCTCGGCTCTCAACTCCAAAAGCATTTCCAGATCGTCCTGCAGTTTCTTATTATCCAGCTTCGCAATCGCCCGACGCAGTAACTCATCGATGGAATCATCGGTATCCTCAAAATACCTCCCGCGCCCTTGTTCGGCCAATGCAACTTCTTCTGCGCAGACATTGTTAAAGGATTTCGAAAAGGCCTCGATTTCCGACGCATCCAATCCCGCCCGGCCAAGTTCCTCGATCGCCGAAAGGAGGAACTCTTCGGTATATACTCTGAACATCTCGCTCGCATTGGGAATTCTCTCCCCTTCTGGCATATGGGGTTGTCCGAAACTGTTCATGCGTTAAGTATAACTCAGAATGCCTTGGCGGAAAGGAAGAGATTCGAACAAATAAAAAAGATCCATCGCTGGATCTTTTTTATTTACTACGCGGTGAAAGGCACCGTGCCATGTTACCACTTCGATATTCATAGTACTCGGTGCTCTATGAATGTCAAGTTCGGTTTTCGACGCCAGTGGTTTTGTAGACCGGCGGAGAGTCGAACTCCGAACTGCCAAGTGGTAACATAGCCGTGATACCTTTTTACCACCGGCCCGTTTGCCGCTGGCGAAGTCACCGTAGTACAAAACACATTAAAACTATCTAAACTTAGTGAGAAAGGAAGAAAATAACGAGCCCGAGCGCGCAGCAGATGGCGGAGATGATCCAAAAGCGCATGGTCACCTGCGACTCGGGCCAGCCGAGCGCCTCGAAGTGATGATGGATCGGCGCGGAACGAAATACTTTTTTGCCGTGCCGCAATTTTTTTGAGATGACCTGGATGATGACGGAAAGCGATTCAATGACGAGGATGATGGTGAAGAACGGGAGAATCAGCGTGGTGTTGGTAAGCATCGCCACGACGCCGATCGTGATCCCGAGCGACATCGAACCGGTGTCCCCCATAAAGAATTTTGCGGGATAGATGTTGAACCAGAGGAACGCAAGCAGCGCGCCGATGATGGTGCCACTGAACGCCGCAAGATTATAGCGATGCAATACGAATGCCACCGTGGCAAGCGATACGAACGCAAAGAGCGAAACGCCGCCAAGGAGTCCGTCGAGGCCATCGGTCTCGTTCGCGGAAAACGCGGTCGCGAAGATAATAAAAAGGAAGATAGGGATATACCACCAGCCGATGGTGAAGTTCCCAAAGAACGGGACAAACAATACGTTCCATCCGAGACGGAAATAGAACCACCATGCGCCGACACATGCGATGAGCAGATAGACGACCGCTTTTTGGCGGACCTTCAATCCGCCGCCGGATGCGCCGCCGAGCTTGCGTACGCCGATCCAGTCGTCGAGCAATCCGATGAGCGCGGCGATGAGCAGCGCGGCGAGTGGCAGATAGGTTTCCGCGCGATCGACAAAATTGAAATAGTCCCACGCGCCGCCGAAAAGATGGCGCATGACGTCGAAGATGATTGCCAGGCCGATCACCGTCGACCAAATGATAAGTCCTGCGCCCGTCGGCACTCCCTCCTTGCCTTTATGCAATTCGCTGAAAACGGGCGTATCTCCGCTGCCACGGAGCTGCTTCCCGAACTTATATTTTTTTAAGAATTTGAACCAGAGCGGGGTAACGATGAGCGCGATCACGAACGATATCGTCGTGAGGATCGTCACCCGCACCGCCTGGCTAAGAAGCATTGATTGCATCATGGTAAATAATGTCGATTATTTATAATTTGCCTGGAACCAAGAGTATAGCGCCGAAGTGTCCTTGAAGGGAATTGCCGGCGCGCCGAGCACGAGAATAAATATCTTGCGGCCGGCATCATTAAATATTGATAAAAGATTTCCACCCGCCTGATCGGTATTCCCTGTTTTGCCGCCGACAAAATTCAGCTCGCCGACAAACGCGTTGATACTTCGCACGGCGATCTTATGCCCGGAATTCAATTCGGTGATCGTCGTCGCGGGCGTGTCGGTGAGCGTAAGGATCCCCGGATAATCATTGTAAACGTGCTGGGCGAGGATCAAAAGATCGTGTGCACTCGATTCATTCGTGGCGGAAATGCCGGAAGGATCGGCAAAATACGTATCGGTCATCCCCCATTGCACGGCACGCGCATTCATCTCATTCGTAAATTGCGCTTGCCCGAGGTAATCCGCCATCGCCTGCGCCGCCACGTTGCTCGACGGCATGAGCATCACATGCAGAAGGTCTTCCACGGTGTAAGTGCCGCCAATGACGAGGGTGTGCTCGTTCGGATCTGCCGCGAACATCTGCGGCGTGATCGTGATCTGCGTGCTCGTCGCAAGCTGGTCGAAAATGAGCGTGGCGGTCATCAATTTGGTGAGCGACGCGGTGGGCCAGCGTGCGGCGACATTCGATCCGGCAAGGACGGCGCCAGTCGAAAGCTCGGCCACCATATACGATTCATCGGTGAAAATGGGCAGCGGTGTGCCGGCGGCAATCGTTTCACCGGAAACGGTCGATGACGCCTCGACAACGTCGCCATCCGGTTGTGCCGTGGCGCTGATCGACGTCTGCGGCAATACGAGCGTCGGTGGTGCGGTCAATGTCTGTTGCATATCCGCGGTCTGCGCCGCTTGTCCGTCAGCGCTCGCGACCGACGGCACGCCGGATATGCCGGGATACATCAACCGTGCAAAAAAGACCGCGGCGATGACGACGAATAAAAAAATAAATGTTTCGGAGCGGCTCATTGCACTTTCTCCGGTTCCGCTGCCGGCTGGTCGAATACTTTTAATAGCTCCTGAAATTTTTCATAATCCGGCAGGCCTTCCTTTTCTTTTATACCGAGATGCTTCATAAGATCGAAGGTGCCGCGATAAAGGAAACTTGCCGGATGCTCCGGGTCGGGGAATCGCTCCACGAGGCCGCGGATCATGAGGCTTCTTAAAATAACGATCGAGTTCACGCCGCGCAGATATTCCAACCGTGCGCGTGAGATCGGCCCGAGGTATGCAACAATAGAGAGCGCCTCGAGCGACGCGGGCGTCAGGTCCTCGGAAATCTCTTCCTTCATAAAACTTTCCAGGATGCTATTGAACTCCGGCTTGGTGGCAAGCTGGATCTTCTCGCGATCGGAAACGAGCTGCAACCCGCGCCCGTCGGTTTCCAAATCGGTCGCCAACTCCTTAATGATCGCTTCAAGCTGTTCTTTTTCTATCCCCAAAACGGACTGTATTTTTTTATACGATAGCGGTTCCCCGTGGATGAATAGGAGGGCCTCAAGCGACGCGCGCGAATGTTTCATTATTTAATCACTTTTTCATTATTTTTCTTCACCATTATATCAGAAAAATTATCCATTTGCTCCAGGAGCACGAGCTGTTCGCGCGCGAGATGAAGGATCGCAAGAAAGACCACGATCATCTCGCTGCGCGATTTCTCGCCAGACAACGCGTTGAAGTGCATGTCCCCTTCTTTTTGGATGCGGCCGAGCACCTCCGTGATCTTCTCCTCCAGTGTGACAATCTTCTCTTTTATCGTCTCCGTCTCGAGGTCGTAGGTCTTCATCGTCTCGAAGATGCCGCCAAGCGCGGCGGTGAGTGAGTTTATATCGAGGTTTGTTCCCGGATAGAACATTGTCTGTCCCGGAATATTTCCTGTGCCGCGTCCAAGGAAGTACGGGCGGCTGAACGAGTGATGGCTCGTAGCCCAAAGCCGGTTGATCAGCTTGATCGCGGGCTTAAGCTGTTGATAAATGTGCAGGCGTGATTCAAGATCTTTGATGTCCGCTTCTTCCTCGTCGGAGAGCGCCAAGCCCGGCAACAAATATTTCGATTTGAGGAAGATGAGTTTGCTTGCGACAGAAACAAAGTCGGCGAGCACGCGAAGATCCACGCGGAATTTGTTTTCCGCGTCGGCCGTGCCCGCGGCATCTGCCTCCATCCCTTTCTTGAACTTGTCCAGATAACGCAAAAAATCATCCGTGACCTTGGCTAAGCTTACCTCGTTGATGTCCATCTTCTCCGCCTCGATAAGCTCCAAGAGCTTCTCGAGCGGCCCGCTGAACTCCCCTACGCGCGTTTCATATTCCATAAGATCGATACTCTGATGATAGAAGAAATGGGCCGGAGAATCAATTTTAAATAGTTTTAATGAGCAATATGTATGCTGTTATGGATGCAAAAGGATTTTGACCATTGGAATAAGCAAAAATCAAAATTGAACGGTGCAAACGATGCGTTTTTCTTTAAAGAACGTGAGATTTGGTTTTGCTATTTAGGATTGAATATAGGACACGAGCAAGATGGAGATACTAAAATATTCCTTCGTCCGGTGCTTATTCTTAAAAAGTTTCCAAATAAGACGTTCTTTGGCATTCCACTCACTCGAACACCGAGGTTTGGAAAAGAATATTTTACCGTGATTGATGATCCTGGGGTCAGCATTGCTTTGCTTTTACAGGGGCGCGTATTGGATGCCCGTCGCCTCGCCCGCCGTTTAAATATTATGTCGGAGGGTGAATTTGAATCACTCAAGCTTCGCTTTCTTTTGAATCTTCTATAAAAGTTTCCCCCGCCCGGTCTGCCGGCCAGACATCTATGGGGCGGGGTCGGCCCGAAGGCAATAGGATCTCTTTGATCCTAGTATCAGAATAGTTTTTTTATGCGCAAAGTCAAATAAAATTTAATGAAATTTTAATAAAAGAAAAGCCCCGCGAACAGCAAGCGCGGGGCTTTGTGCTGCAGGGCTATTAATACCACCCAGACTCAGACGCTTCTTTGATTTCCTGAGCCTTCTTTTCGATTTCCCGAAGTACTGCAATGACCTCCGGCTTGTCTTGGTTTTCCGCAATTTTACGGCGAACCAAAGCGAGAATTTCACCTGCAGCAGCTTCTGATCCGGCATTACCTGCGATACTCATAGGTCTCTCCTCTGAATTAAATTGCACTCATTTTTAGTAATCCTGTCAATCCCCTGTCAATGCCACGTTTCCGGCGTATAATAATCTCACATGCCCCAAGCCCTCTATCGCAAATACCGCCCGCAGAAGCTCGACGACGTTCTCGGCCAGGAAACGAACGTTGAGATACTCAAGAACGCCGCGAAGGCGGGGCGGCTTGGTCAGGCCTACATCTTTTACGGCGCACGCGGGACGGGCAAGACGACGACGGCGCGGTTGATCGCCAAGTTGCTCAACTGCGAAAAGCGCCGCACCGATCCGGAATTCGCCAAGCTTGGCGAACCTTGCAACGAGTGCCGCGAGTGCCTCGCCATCGACGCACAGAACTCATTCGACGTGGTGGAGATCGACGCGGCGTCCAATCGCGGCATTGACGAGATCCGCAACCTCAAGGAAAACATCCGCGTTGCGCCCGCTAGCGCACCGCACAAGGTCTACATTATAGACGAAGCGCACATGCTCACCGGCGCCGCGTTCAATGCCCTGCTGAAAACTTTGGAAGAGCCGCCCAAGCACGCGGTGATCATCATGGCAACGACGGAGTTCGAGAAATTGCCGGCAACAATCACGTCGCGTGCGCAGCGGTTTGTTTTTAAGAAGCTCACCAAGGCGACGATCATCGAAAAACTGACGACGATCGCGGTAAAGGAAAAGATAAAAATAGATGAGCCGGCGATCGAGCTCATCGCGGCGGCGGCGGAAGGAAGCTTCCGCGACGCGGAGTCGTTGCTTGATCAAATTTCTTCACTCGGCAGCGCAACGAAGGCCATTACCCTTGCCGATGCGGAGCGCGTCACCGGCCGCACTGGCCTCAAAAAAGTGCATGAGCTTGCAGCGCTCATCGTTGCAAAGGACATCAAAGGCGCGCTCGCCAATCTGAACGAGTTGAATGAGGACGGCCACAACCTGGTGCAATTTACCAAAGACCTCATTCATTATTTGCGCAAAGTGCTGTCGCTCAAGGTCAATCCGTCGCTCAAGTCGGTGATGGAGCGCGACCTCACGCGCGACGAGGTCGGGGGCGCGATCGCGCTCGGCGTTGTGGCCGACACGATGACGCTCGTTAAAATAATCAAAGCGCTCATCCGCGCGTACGCGGAGATGCGCTATTCCCCGTTTGCCATCGTGCCACTTGAAGTGGCGCTCGTGGAGAATCTTTCGTAGTGCAAAAGGATTGATAAAAATCTCCGCCTGCGTATAATAAAGAACGTTCGCAATTACCATTGCCGGATCATCTAATGGTAGGATAATGGACTCTGAATCCATTCATCTTGGTTCGAATCCAAGTCCGGCAGCTAGATAAATAGCATACTCTATTGTATGTTGAGAGCTGAGAAGCTCGGCAGATCTTTGAAAACCGAGTTGAAGGAGGTTTTATGATTCTTGGGTTCGTTTCTGCCGGAATGATGATTCCGGAACTGGGACCTATCGGAACCGCTCTTAACCGAGGCGGCCTCGAGGACCTTAACGGCCACGTGATCGAGGGTCTTACCAAAAAGGGCATATCGGTAATTCCCGTAACCTATGCCTATCCGGTAAATTGGAAGACTGGAGAAACGGTAGATTACCGCGACTCACCGGCGCGCTTCCTCTTTGATCTGACCGTGGATATCCATTATCGGTCGCGGACCATTCCTGTTTTTGGAATTTCCCGCGCCGGAACGCTGGTCTATCTTCTGAACGACCCTGAGGCCGGAAGGCTCTATCCCGGCGATGTGGGTAAGAAGCTCGAACAGGCCGCTTTTCTTGGGAGGGCGGCGGCCGCAATATTCAAGCGTATCGGCGCACCGGACATTGTTTGGGCGCAAGAATATATGGCGGGAGCAACACTGTTTCCAACCATGAAGGACGATCCAACCTTCGCCAACACAAAATATGTCTTCACCGTTCACACCCCGTCACGTGCCGCCATGGACGTGCTCCCGGCGGATTGGTATGACGCTTTGGCGATCGATCGAAGATATTGGGACGATTATGTTTTTAATGGCGCGCTCGATCCGACACTTGGATGTTTACGCTTGACCGATAAGGCCAGTGCCGTAAGCGAAGAGCATGGTGAGGTCAGTCGGGCGATGTTTCCCAATATACCGATCGAGGGGATCATGAATGGGACAAGCAGGGATTTTTTCCTTTCTGCCCACATCAGAAGCTATCCCGAACCCAATGAACGACAACTCCATGTGGCGCATCAGGCCGACAAGCGCGAATGGATCGAACTTATTCAGAATAAGTTAGGCAGGGCGCCGGATCCGGACGAACCGCTCATCGGTGCGGTACGGCGCTTGGATGGCTACAAGAACCAATACCCGATGCTTAAGGACTACATCGCCGCGATCTGTGCGGACCGCGGCGAACGGGTTGGAGAGCTTCGAGGCCTTGGGGCGAACGTCGTCATCGGCGGCGTAGCTCATGAAAACAACGATATCTGCAAGAGATGGATGGAGGAATTCACAACATGGATGCAAGATCCGCGCTTAAAGGGAAGATTCTTCTATGTCGCGGATTATGACGCAAACCTCCGAATGAAAGCTGCCGCAGGAAGCGACCTTTGGCTCGTATGCCCCTGGCCATTCTGGGAGGCATGCGGAACATCCGACTACTTGGCCAAGATAAGTGGCAATCCCAACATCGCTACGCGCAGCGGCGGCATTAGGGAACACGGCGCCGAATTCGATCCGGAAACCGGCGAAGGCGATACCCTTTTTATCGAACCCTATGACCCGCGCGTAATGTTTTCCCAACTTGGGAAAGGGTGCGAGTGGTTCTACCGCTACAGGGACTACGGCGATGGTCCCTGGCCGAAGCTGCGGATGAACAATTTCAACGGAGGGAAATTGCTTGATGTCGCGCAAATGATCGAGCGATATCAAGAACGCATCTTCGACCCGCTTTTGCAAAAATCATAACCCTTGGTTTCATTGGCGCACGCACAGCTTACCAGCTGGATGTTGCGCCTTTTTCTTATTCCTCCGTCCCCGCAAAAATAGAAAAGGTCAGATCGCACGGACATGTCTCTGGGCTGTTCCCGCCGCCGTTATTTTTAAACACCGAAGTGTATTCGAGGATGATATAGTTGTTCCCCTTTTTATATCCAACGATGTCCGCGCCGGGACCGCCTGCGGCGAGCGCGTTGTCCACCGTCCATCCGGCGGCGGCAAGCTTCGCTTTATAATAATTTTCAAACGGCGTGGACGGCGTGGCGAGGTCGGTGATATTTGTGATGGGCTGCGACACGATTTTTATTCCCACGAGCGGTGCGGAAACATTTTCATCACCCGGCAAAACGGTTGCGGCCTGCGCTGTGTTCCACGTGATGCCGGACGGCAGCGGATGGATATCGCTCGGCGTGTCATACAAGACCGCCCCCGCAACGACGAGATATTTTGAGACACCCACCGATGGCGGCGTGGACATCGGATCGGTCGGTTTTCGATCCGCATAATTGACCGTGATGATGCTGTTCGCGATCTGCGTGGTATCCGGCGCGATGCGATCACCGAGAAGGATGGCATTCGTTCCGACGGTGACGGTGCCGGCGCCGCTGCTATTGCTGCCGGTACTCGTGGCGAGCGCCACTGCGGCATAGTAGAACGTTCCGCTTCCGGTGCCGGTCTGGACGAGGATGACGGCCGCATCGTTCACGCCATCACCATTCACATCGCCGAGTACTGGCGCGCCGAAAAGTTGCGTTGTTATCTTCTCCGCAGAACCCGGTGCGGCGGCCTGCTCCGATCTTCCATCAATAAGCGTTACCGGAGCGCCATCAATGATATAGGTGGCATTTGATGGGTCGAGTGTGCTTGACGCGGACTGTGGCGCCACTGCGACCGGGGTTGCGGGATGGGACGTTCCAAAAAAATATCCGCCTACGATCGCGCACGCGATGACGATAAGTCCCGCGCCAATATATAATTTTTTGTTATTCTTGTTCATATAAAGTAAGCCGTTCAACTCCCTTAATCATTGCATTTGTTATGACAAAAAGCTACGCTTTCACTATGATTCTTCTTTTTACCGGCAATGGAAAAGGCAAGACTACGGCATCGCTCGGGCAGATGGTTCGCGTGCTCGGGCGCGGGAAGTCGGCGCTGATGATCCAGTTCATCAAGGGGCCGTGGATATCCGGCGAAGACGAGTTTGCCGACGCGAGTAACCTTCCCGCCGACCGGTTCGCCATTCGAAAGATGGGATTGGGCTTCGTCGGCATCCTCGGTGATAAATTACCGATCGAAGAGCACAAAGCGGCAGCGCGGAAGGCGCTTGATATGTTCGTAGCGGAAAAGAATTCCGGCAAGTGGCATCTGATTGTACTCGATGAAATCAACGTTGCACTGTCGCTTGGCCTGCTTGCGCTTGAAGATGTGGTGAACACCATCAAAGATTATCCCGACGACCGCATCTTGATCTTGAGCGGGCGCGGTGCGACGCAGGAATTGATCGACATTGCCGACCTTGCGACGGAAATGCGTGAGATCAAACATCCGTTCGCGCAGGGCGCGAAGGCGCGGCCGACGGTGGAGTTTTAGCGCCGCACCGTGCCGCACGCCGAAGTTTTAGTACCACGCCGGATGTGGTATCCTAACGTTATTGATGCGCAATTTTTTTAGCAAATGGTCGGTGTTTTTTATTATCCTCGCAATCGGGATTTGTGCCATATTTGTTTACAGCGCTTTTCTTAGCAATATATTTCTTGGGACGTATAAAGTTTTAGGAAATATCGGGCAATCAGAGAACACTTCTTCCACGTCTGCCATTGACGGCACGAGTACTTCCCTCTCCGCGCTGACGCCGATCGACGCCGCTGCGTACAACTCAAAGCTATTGTTGATCGCAAATGTTCCGCCACGCACGATCACGACGATCGTTACATCTACTATTTCCGGCACGACGACGATCCAGCGATCAAAGGTTGTCAAAACCGTTCCTGGCATAAGCGCATGGCCGGTCAAAACGGTTTTGCCCGATGCCGGCGCGTTGCTCCCCTTCAATCGCATCGTCGCGTATTATGGTAACTTCTATTCCACGGCAATGGGCGTCCTCGGAGAATATCCGCCGGATCAGATGATGGCGATGCTCGCGTCGACGACGGCGGAGTGGCGCGCGGCGGATCCATCCACGCCGGTCATCCCCGCGCTGGATTACATCGCGGTGACGGCGCAAGGCAGCGCGGGCGCGGACGGAAAATATCGTTTACGCATGCCCGACAGCCAGATCCAAAAAGCGATCACACTCGCAAACTCGGTGAACGGCCTCGTGTTCCTGGACGTGCAGGTGGGATGGAGCAATGTCGAAACCGAAGTGCCGCTGCTTGCGCAATATTTAAAGCTGCCCAACGTTGAACTTTCTCTCGATCCGGAATTTGATATGGAGCCCGGCGTAAAGCCGGATCATGAGATCGGCACGATGGACGCGAGCGACATCAACTTTGCGGCGAAGTTTCTCGCGAATATCGTAAATCAAAACAATCTGCCGCCAAAAATTTTGGTGGTGCACCGATTCACCGAAGAGATGGTGACGAACTATCAAAACATTACCCCGCTGCCGCAGGTGCAGATCGTGATAGACATGGACGGCTGGGGTTCGCAGGCAAAGAAGATCAACACGTATCAGCGCATCGAGGCCGCCGAGCCGGTCCAGTTCACCGGATTCAAATTATTCTATAAGAATGATCTCCTGCCGCCGAGCACCGGCATGTTGACGCCCCAGCAGGTTTTGCAATTAAGCCCGCAACCGAGCTATATACAGTATCAGTAACGTTCACGCGATCTTCTCAAGCAGCGCCCGATAGTCCTTCGTGGTAATGTGCCAGTCCCCGGGTTGTAGCGGATTATCAAGGTCGGTCAGTACGAGGAAGATCGCATATGCGAGTGAAGCGATGCTTGCGGTGAACACGAAGGCGAGATAGATATCCTTGATGGCGATGAACATGGAGAGCGCGATGAGCAGGAACGCGGCGAAGCGCAGCGTGTTCCGCAGAAGCGGGGGCATGTGCTCGGCGCTGTGCTGGAGTCGCGCGGAGCGATGGTTCAACACGGTCGAGAGCAGCGCGAACGAAGTCGGCATGAGCTGCGGCGCCTCGTCAAAAATTTTATAGATACTATTATTGAGATCGGTGATGATATCCTCCACTTCCTGACTCTTTTCCCCTTTTTCACTGTATCGCCAACCTTCTTTTATGATGAGTTCAAGATAACGCTTGATCTCGGTATGGATCGCATCTTTTATTTTTTCCGGGAAATTACTGGACCATAAATATAGTTTTTCCAAGCCGTCCACCTCGCCGCGCACCGCGTCGGTGAGCGCGTTCCATTCCTCCCATTCTTGTTGGATCGCAAAACCGGCGAGTACGCCAAAGATGGTACCGACGACGGCGTAGAGATATGGGGTCTCGTCAATGTTGGAAAGCAAAAGGCGCGTATCGTACAGACTGCTCGTCCGGATAAAATAGAATATCGTCCCAAAGATGATCAGGAACGGGATAAGTTTTTTTACGAGTGCCATATGGAGTAATATTACCATATGCAGATCCCCCGCAGACAATGGAGCCGCCGCCCGCCGCCGAACTATGAGCCGGTGTATTTGACGCCGGAGGGCGTCGCGCGGTTGAAAGCGCGACTTGAAAGGTTGAAGCATTCACTCCCCGACGTCATCGCGGAGACATCGCGCACTTCGGCGTACGGCGATCGCTCCGATAATGCGGAATACAAAGAAGCAAAAGGGATTTTGCGCCGCACGCACGGGCAGATTTTTAATATTGAGGATCAGCTTAAACGCGTAGTACTTATCCCCTCCGGCGCGGGCGTGGCGGGAACGATACAGCTCGGCTCAACGGTGATCGTGGAAATAAAAAAAGGCGGTGGGGCATCAGGCGCGGCGGTGCGCAAAACATTCCGCGTCCTCGGCTCGTCGGAAACCGACCCCGGGCGCGGGCGCATCTCGCATACCTCACCACTGGGTGCGGCTTTAATGGGGCACCGGGCGGGAGACGTGGCGGCGGTTCAAGCACCGGGCGGAACGCAGGAATATAAAATTATTGAGGTGAAATAAAAAAAATGGCACGATCCGTTCAGGATCATGCCATGCGAGAATCTCAACGCGCTTGAGCGCGCGCAAGATTGCGTTGGATGCGCAAGTCTCTGATTTCGTTCTCCCGCTCGATTATTTGCTCAATACGATTGATCGCGGCGCATAGAACTACGACCTTATCTTCCTCGGAAGAACTTGGGTCCCGCTCTTGGACATGCATACGACAGTCGTCGCACGTGACCAGGTGATACAAGTACTCCGGGTTTTGTTCTCTCTCAGCTATTTCAATTAGTTCAGCGAGAGAACGTTTGCATTTGCGCAAATGATAGAAAAATGCGCAATCCTCTGATGCCAGATTCTTTTTGTGGCGGAATAGTACCGCCTGGGATGACATACTGTTGATCCTCCTTGTGGTGTGCCATCTGTTACTCTATCTTCTTCTATTTTTCATGTCAACAAAAATTTGGAGATATTGCAATCCTGCGGTACAATCAAGCGGCTATGGAAAAATCATATATCAAACTTAAAAAACTGAGCGAAAAGAACGGCGACATTGAGTTTCAGGCGGAGGTACCGGTGGAGCTGCTCACGGAATATTCGCTGGCGGCGCTTGCCGAGCTGGCGGAGGATTTTGCGCTCCCGGGTTTCCGCAAGGGTAAGGTGCCGCAGGAAAAGGTGCGTGAGCATATTGGCGAGATGTCGCTTTTGGAAGATGCCGCCAATGAGGCGGTTCGCGATGCCATGCAACAGATCGCCGAGGATGAGAAACTGGACGTCATCGGGCGGCCGCAGGTCACGATCACCAAGATCGCGCCGAAAAATCCACTGGAATTCAAGATCCGCTACGCGCTCCTTCCGGACATCTCGCTCCCCGATTACAAAAAGATCGGCAAGACCATTTTTGAACGCAAGGATCCGACCGACGTGACCGAAAAAGAGATCGACGAAGCGCTTCAGCGGATCCAAAAAATGATCATGAGCGCGACGACGCCTACGACTCCCACCGCGCCAGAAAAGGATGCGCCCGTCCCCCCGCTCACCGACGAGACGGTCAAGCAGTTCGGCAACTTCAATACCGTCGCGGATTTCCGCACGGAGCTCAAGCGCCAGCTGGAACAGGAAAAAGTTTTGCATATGAAGGATGGCCGACGCGAGGAAACGATCAAAGAGATCGTCAAACATGCCAAACTGAAAGTTCCGCAACTGCTCATGGATCAGGAACTTTATGAATTCTTGATCGATCGCGACGAACAGCTCAAGACCGCCGGACTATCGCTCGATGAATACTTGAGTCAGATCGGCAAGACGGCGGAGCAATTGGAAAAAGATGAGAGCGCGCTCATCGAGGAAGATCTTCGGATGAGCATGGTCGTCCAGGAGATCCGCAAAAAAGAAAATCTTGGCGCCGATGACCGCGACATCCACTCATTGATGGCGCAACTCAAGCTCCGCTATCCGGAGCGAAAAGAAGAAGAGCTCCACCGCACCGCCGAGGCGATGATCATCCAGAACAAATTATTTGCAGTGTTGGAAGGCACGCCGCCGACGGAATTGAAAGAAGTTGCCGACGGTGATGTAGTAATAAAGGACGAAGCGGAAAAATAAATCTAATAACACCAACTATGGAAGTAAAAGGTAAAGTGATCATCGTAACGGGTGCCTCGGACGGCATCGGTGAGGCGGTGGCGCGGAAACTTGCACATGCCGGCGCAAAGGTGGTGCTCGCCGCGCGATCGGACGAAAAGCTCGCCGTGCTCGCGCACGAGTTCCCTGGTTCTGTTGCCGTGCATGCAGACATGACCCAGCAGGCGGACATCCAAAACCTCATTGACCGCACGATGGAGATCGACGGCCGTATTGATATTCTTATCAATAATGCCGGCCAAGGTATGATGGGTCCCGCGGAAAATATCGACATCGATAAATATAAGCACATTATGAACCTGAATGTGTACGGACCGCTCTATGCGATGCAGCTCGTGATCCCAAAGATGCGCGAGCAGGGCGGCGGAATGATTGTGAACATCAGTTCGCGCGTCTCCAAAAACTATTATCCAAACCTTTCCGCATACGCTTCAACAAAGTATGCGTTGAACGCGATCTCTTTGACCGCGCGCGAGGAACTTAAAAAGGACAACATCGTGGTGAGTGTGTTCCATCCCAAGATGACCGCGACAAGCTTTGGAAAAAATTCCGTCAATGCGAGACCCGAAGCCGCTGCGGCATACGCCGAGCAGGCTCGTGCACGTGGTTTGGAGGTGGACACACCGGAACAAGTGGCGGGTAAGATCTTGGAATTGATCAAGTCGGAAGCACCCGAAGCGGAGATGTAGTATGATGGGTACATGTTAATAGACGACGTCACGGTACGGATCTCGGCAGGACACGGCGGCGCGGGCAAGGTGGCTTTTAATAAAAATATGATGAGCCTCGGCCCAGCCGGCGGGAGCGGCGGTAAAGGCGGCAGTGTTTACGCCGAGGGCGTATCGGATCTTTCCGCGCTCGGGCAGTTCCGTTTTAAAAAAGAATTCCCTGCCGAGGACGGTCGTGACGGTCGTGATCAATTTCGCGATGGCCATGACGGCAAAGATCTTGTTTTGAAAGTTCCCGTCGGGACGATCGCGCACAACCTGACGACGAGCGTTGATTTTGAGATCGATCACGTGGGCGAACGTGTCCTGCTCGCAAAAGGCGGCAATGGAGGCAAGGGCAACTTTCTCTTCCGATCATCGCGCAACACCACGCCGAAGCAATCCCAGCCCGGGCTTCCCGGTGAGTCGTTCGAATTTCGGCTGGAGCTGAAATTCATCGCTGACGTCGGATTCGTCGGCTTGCCGAATGTGGGCAAATCAAGTTTATTGAATGAGCTCACTAACGCCAAGAGCAAGGTGGCAAATTATGCCTTCACCACGCTCGAGCCAAACCTCGGCACCTACTATGAGCTGATC
>Ga0182030_10011279_pt1 | contig 18041 bp, 17 predicted proteins | sample 812S3MmetaG_FD_121299 | JGI IMG/M metagenome (GOLD analysis project Ga0182030, IMG submission 121299) | Permafrost microbial communities from Stordalen Mire, Sweden - 812S3M metaG (Illumina Assembly) | ecosystem: Environmental > Terrestrial > Soil > Wetlands > Permafrost | place: Sweden...
ACGGCTTTCAAGTCGGACACAATCCACAATTCCTTGGGCGGCCCGGCGATCCGGCCCTCCGGGCCGCGTCAGCGGATGGGCGCCGCCCAGTGGCGGGCCGCGCCTACCGCGCGGGCCCAGCCTGCGCGCAGGCCCTTCATCGAGGCGCTGGTCCTCTTCGGGCGGAACGTGCGGTCCGTTCCGGCGAGGCCGGCGACCTCGGCGCGATCCCTCCAGAATCCGACAGCCAGGCCCGCGAGGGCGGCCGCCCCGAGCGCGGTCGTCTCGGTCACCCGCGGGCGGACGACCGCGGCGCGGATGAGCTCGCTCTGGAACTGCATGAGCGCGTTGTTCACGGAGGCGCCGCCGTCGACCCTGAGCTCGCGTATCCTCCGACCGGAGTCCGCCTCCATCGCTCCGATGAGGTCCGCCGTCTGGAAGGCGATGCTCTCGAGCGCGGCGCGGGCGAGGTGCGCGGCCGTCGTGCCCCGCGTGACGCCGACGATCGCCCCCCTTGCGCCCGGGTCCCAGTAGGGGGCTCCCAGGCCCGCGAACGCCGGGACGATGGCGACGCCGCCGTTGTCGGGCACCCGCGCGGCGAGCGCCTCCACCTCCGACGACCGCGAGATGAGGCCCAGCCCGTCGCGAAGCCACTGCACGACCGCGCCGCCGACGAACACGCTCCCCTCGAGCGCGTACTCGGTCCGGCCGCCGACCCGCCAGGCGATCGTCGTGAGGAGCCGGTGGCGCGAGGCGACCGGGCGGGCGCCCGTGTTCATGAGCATGAAGCAGCCGGTCCCGTAGGTGTTCTTCGCCATGCCCGGGCTGAAGCATCCCTGGCCGAACAGAGCCGCCTGCTGGTCGCCGGCGATCCCGGCGACGGGGACGCCCCTGAGGGCCTCGATCGCGTCGATGTCACCGAAGATCCCGCTGCTCGGGAGGATCCGGGGGAGGAGTTCCGGCGGAATCCGGAGGGCCCGGAGGAGGGCGCGGTCCCAGTCGCCCGTCGCGAGGGAGACGAGGAGCGTGCGCGACGCGTTCGAAGCGTCGGTCGCGTGCACGCGGCCGCCCGTGAGCTTCCAGAGCAGCCAAGTGTCGACGGTTCCGAAGGCGAGCTCCCCGCGGGCCGCGCGAGAGCGCGCGCCCCTGATGTGGTCGAGGAGCCATGAGAGCTTCGTCCCTGAGAAGTACGGGTCCAGGAGCAGGCCGGTCCTTTTCCTGAACAGGGGCCCCAGGCCGCGGCGCTCAAGCGCCGCGCACGCGGCCGCGGTGCGCCTGTCCTGCCAGACGATGGCGCGGTGGAGGGGGCGCCCCGTCCTGCGGTCCCAGAGCAGGGTTGTCTCGCGCTGGTTTGCGATCCCGACCGCCGCGACGTCGCCGCGCGCGGCACCGGCCTTCCTGAGGACGGCGAGCGCGACGCGGCGCGTCGTCTCCCACAGGTCGCCGGGATCGTGCTCCACCCAGCCCGGATGCGGGAAGTGCTGCCGGAATTCCTCCTGGGCCGAGGCGACGGGTCGCCCGCGCCTGTCGAAGAGGATGGCGCGGGTCGAGGTCGTGCCCTGGTCGAGGGCTAGAACGCAGCGGGTCATGGGGCTCCGGTGGCCTGCCGAGTGTCGCAGGGCCCACGGAGGGGCGCAAGCGTCGCGGGCCCGGCGAATTTCAGAAACGATTGACGCCGCCCGGCGTGAATAACTGAACTTGCAAGTGCGGGCAAAGTCTCAGCCCATACCTACCGATGAGTTTGCGGCATCCCGTCTTCGTGTTGGCACTGCCTTGCGCCATGGCGGCCCTGACGGGGTGCGTCGCGACGCTCGCCCCGCAGTCGCCGCAGTACTCGACGAAGTTCACGGTCGAGAACACCGACCGGTTCAGCGCGCTTGATCCTGCGACCGAGGCCGCGATCAGCTGCACGGGCCTGCAGGAGCAGACGCTCGCCAACGGGCGCCTCGAGGTCGTCGTGAACGTCAAGAACAGGGACACCGGGCCGGTCAGCGTGCAGGCCCAGTGCCTCTTCTTCGACGACCAGGGCGAGCCCGTCGACATCAACCCGCCGTGGCAGACGCTCTCGATCGACGTGGATTCGACCGCGGTCGTGCGCTTCACGGCCCCCAACGATTCCGCGAAAAGATACTCGGTCCGGGTCCGGAAGGCCCGCTGACCGGCGGGGTTATTTTGCCGGCGTGGGCACGGGAGTGAACGTGACGGTCCTCGAGGCGGCGTCCATCTCCTCGACCGTCGTGTCCAGGGCGGCCCTGTCGGAGGCGCTGTCCGTGACCCTCGGGGAGCCGCCTGAGAAGTCGATGGTCTTGCCGTCCTGGATCGGCACCGGGGCCGGCGGCCCGCGGCGGGCCAGCACGGCCGGCGAGAAGTAGACCCACAGGGCGGCCCCTGCGGCGGCCGCGCCGATGAGGACGGATGCGATGCGTCGTCGGTTCAACGAATGTATCGTTGGACACCGGCGCACACTCCGCAATAACACTTGTCGATGCAGGCCGTCTACAGGGAATCGCGCGCCACGCTGCTCCTCGCGATACCGATCACGATTGGGCAGGTGAGCCAGATGCTGATGGGCATCGCCGACAGCGTCATGATCGGGCGCACGGGGACCGTTCCCCTCGCCGCGTCCTCGTTCGGGGCCGGCGTCTTCAACGTCTTCTTCCTCATCGGCGTCGGGCTGCTGACGCCCGTGGCCGTGTTCGCGTCCAGGTCGAGGGGCGCGGGACGCCACGACGAGGCCGGGGAATACCTCAGGCACGGGCTCTTCCTCGCCCTTGTGTTCGGGGCGGCCGAGGTTGCGCTGATCCTCATGATGAGCCGGCATCTCGGCTGGTTTCGGCAGACGCCCGAGGTGCTGGCGGCTGTGAACCCGTTCTTCGTGCTCCTCGGCCTGTCGCTCGTCCCGGTGCTCGCATACCTCGCCCTGCGCCAGTTCGCCGAATCGATGGGCAGGCCGTGGGTGCCGGTGCTGATCGTGCTCTGTGGCGTCGCGCTCAACGTGTTCCTGAACTGGGTCTTCATCTACGGGAACCTGGGCGCCCCGCGCCTTGGGCTCACCGGGGCGGGGCTCGCGACGCTGACATCGCGCATCCTTGGCTCCGTGGTGATCTTTGCGTGGCTGCGGCTGGATCCGGCGATGCGGGAAGCGTGGCCGCGCAGGTGGTTCGCGCCGATTTCGCCCGAGCGGCTCCGGCGCATGCTCGGCGTGGGGCTGCCTGCGTTGGGCGGCCTCCTCTTTGAGAGCTGCGCGTTTGCCGGCGCGACGGTGATGATGGGCTGGCTGGGCGCGGTCTCCCTTGCGGCGCACCAGATCGCGCTCTCGTGCGTGGCCCTCGCCTTCATGCTTCCGCTCGGCCTGGCCATTGCCGTCGGCATGCGGATGAGCGCCGCTGTGGGCGAGGGCGTGCATTCGCGGCTACGGCCGATCTGGGTGGGCGGCATCGGAATGGGCGCGGCGCTCGCGCTGGCGGTCATGGCCTCCTTCCTGGTCTTTGGGCGCGCGATCTCGTCATTCTTCATCGGGGACCCGGCCGTCATCGCGACGGCGAGGCGGCTCCTCCTCGTCGCCGCGATCTTCGAGATCTTCGACGGGGCGCAGGTGATCAGCTCCTCGGCCCTCAGGGGCCTGACCGACGTCAGGGTGCCCGCGGCCATCACCTTCGTCGCCTACTGGATCATAGCGGTGCCCGCGGGCTACCTGCTGGGGATCCGCGGCCCCTTCGGGGCCGCCGGAATCTGGAGCGGTCTCGCCGCGGGACTGGCCGTTGCCGCGGTCATGCTCGGGCTGCGGTTCCTCCGCCTGACCCGTCCGGGCCGCTACCGGCCCTAGGGCGCGCCGAGCGCCTCTTCGAGCGCCGCGATGATCTCGTCGGCGGGCTCGGTGCCGACGCACAGGCGGAGCAGATCCGGGTCCAGGCCGTTGGCCTCGAGCTCGGCGCGCCCGGCCGCGCTGGTCACCATGTCATAGTGGGCCAGATACATGAAGGGACAGATGAGCGTCGTCCGCATGCCGAAGCTCGGGCCCTTTGGCAGGCGCAGCCTGTCGTAGAAGGCCTCCATCCCTCCGCGCAGCGTGAACGAGATCACGCCTCCCGTCGCGCCGGGCGACCTCGCAACCCGCAGGTAATTGCCGCGCGAGGCGGGTGAAAGCGCCCAGTGGGTCGACCGGACAGCCGGATGCGACTCCAGGAACGAGGCGACCCTCGGGGTGCTCTCCTCGATCCGCGAGAGGACCTCCCCCGCGTTTCCGATCTGGGCGGCGAGGCGCGCGAGGTCGCGCGGGTAGGGGGCCTCTATGAAGGCGGCGGCGGATCGGCGGAGCGCGTCCGCGTCCTTTGCCGCAGGATTGACGGCGAGAAGGCCGGCGATGACGTCCCCCTCGTTCCCCGTGTATTTTGTCAGGCTCGTCACCACGAGGTCGGCATGCGGGAAGCAGTCGATGCTCATGGCCGACGAGAGGGAGGGGTCGAGGACGAGCTTGATCCCGTGCCTGCGGCAGAGCGAAGCGAGGGCCGCGACGTCCGGGGTCTGCATGAGCGGATTCGTAGGCACCTCGGCCACGAGCCCGGCGATCGCGCGGCCGCGCTTCGCAATGGCGCGCTCAAGAGCCCCGGGATCCGCCACGTCCGGCACATGGATGTAATCCGCCACCGACGGCGTGAACTTCTTCAAGATCGCGATCGTGTCGAGATAGAGCCACCCGAGCTGCACCCAGGCCGTCCGCCCCTGCTTCGCCTGCAGGCCGCTGACGGCCCGAAATGCCGCGTGAACGGCACTCATCCCGCTGTTCGCGAGCAGCAGGTCCGAGTCCGCCGCGCCGGCGAAAAGCGGCCGCATGACCCTTCTGACCTCCTCCGCCGAGTCCCCGCTGAACTGCTCCTCGCGGCCCGGCACCGGGCCCATCCCGGACGCGGCGAGGCGGTCCTCGGCCTCGCGCGACGAGATGAACCCGCCGACGTGCTGGAGGTAGAGCTTCGCGCGCAGGGCGACCTCGTGCGACTCCAGGTGGGAGACCCCGTGGACCCCGTCCTTATCGAAGATCGCGGCGGCGCCGGAGGTCCCGGCCGACTGGAGGTGCCCGAGGAGCTCGCCGGCCATCCTGCGGGACGACGCGAGCCAGAGCGTCCTCCCGGCCAGGCCGTGCCTGGCGGCCAGCCCCTCGGCGAGTCGGCGCGAGAACGGGTGGACGAGAAACCTGGGATAGCCGCTCTGGAGGCTCCCCGTGACCGCGGGGTCCTTCTCCTCATATCCCCTGACGGAGGCCATCGTCGGCAGGCTGCATGAGACCGCATGGGGGGCGTCGGGTATCGGGGTGCCTAGGGGAATGTGCGAAAATGCCTGCATTCGCCGCGAGTCTTTGCGGCCCGGCGTCGATGGCAACTGGAAGCTGGCGCGCACCGTGTCATCCGCATCCTCCGGAATCGGCTTCTTTTTCCGCCCCGGCTTCCCTATTTGTGTCGCGTCCGGCGGCGGGCCGCCGGGCTCCAGCCAACCCCGGGCACCCAAAAGACCATGACTTACGCAATCGAATCCCTGAGCCGCCCCGCGGCCGCGCACCATCTCGGCGGCCCGCGAGGGGACAAACGCGCTGTTCGGGATGCGGACGCCCGGGCTCTTCGCGATCGCGGCGCACGACGCGGTCCTGCGCGCCGTCCTGGGGGCGATTCCCGGGGTCTGGCGCCAACCGGGTGAAGATCGTCTCCTGGAACGTCAACGGCGTGCGCGCCGCCGTCAGGAAGGGCCTGCTCGGATTTATCGAGAGGAGCGACGCCGACGTGTTCTGCCTCCAGGAGACAAAGGCGCATCCGGGCGACGTCCAGCACGTGGAGTGGCCGGCCGGATTCGAGCTGTTCTGGAACAGCGCGGAGAGGAAGGGATACAGCGGAACAGCCGTGCTGACCCGGGTCAGGCCGATGAGCGTGCGCAGCGGGATCGGCTCAGCCGTCCACGACACCGAGGGCCGGGTCCTGGCGGTGGAGTTTCCCGACTTCTGGCTCGTCGACACCTACCAGCCCAACTCCCAGCGCGGGCTGACTCGGCTGGGCTACCGGGTGAGGAAATGGGACCCGGCCTTCAGGGAATTCCTGAAGAAGCTCCAGTCCAAGGGGAAACCCGCCGTGGTCTGCGGCGACCTGAACGTGGCCCATACCGAGATCGACCTTGCCAATCCCAAGACGAACCGGCGCAACGCCGGCTTCACGGACGAGGAGCGCAGGAACTTCACAAGGCTTCTGGAGCGCGGCTTCGTGGACACGTACCGCGAGTTCGAGAAGGGGTCCGGGCACTACACCTGGTGGAGCCAGATGGGGGACTGCAGGGCCCGGAACATCGGGTGGCGCGTGGACTATTTTGTCGCCGCCGAGGCGCTGCGCCCGGCGCTCAGGCGGGCGTGGATAAGCCCGGAGGTCACGGGAAGCGACCACTGCCCGGTCGGGCTTGAGCTGGGCTGACTGCGGCCGCACCATCGTCCCGATGAAGCCCGCACGGCCATGAGCGACCTGAAGGACCTTATGCTCAGCCGACCGCGCCTGACGCTCGCCGTCGCCGAAAGCGTCACCTGCGGGCGGCTCCAGGCCAGGATCGGGGCCGACTCCGGGGCCTCGGAATATTTCCTTGGCGGCCTGACGGCCTACTCGCTCGAGCAGAAGGTGCGCCACCTCGGAGTCGACCGCGCCGGGGCCGAGGGGGTGAACAGCGTCTCAGCCGGTGTCGCCGAGCAGATGGCGCGCGGGGCCTGCGCCCTCTTCGGGGCCGACCTGGGCGCGGCCACGACGGGCTATGCCGAGGCGTACCCCGCACTGGCCGTCGCCGAACCGTTCGCGTGGTGGGGCCTCGCCCGCAGGCGGCCCGAAGGGGGCTTTGACGTTCGCAGCGGCCGGGTGGCATGCCCGGGGCTTTCCCGGACCGCCGTCCAGGAGCGGGTGGCGGACGCCGCGCTCGGCGCGCTCGTCGGCTGGCTCAGGGAGCCAGCTGCTGCACGTAGGACATGAGCGGCTGCACCTCGGGGGGAGGCGTCACCCAGTCGCTGTAGAGCAGCTCGGGCATCGTGTACGACGTGTTGTAGAGGGTGAAGTTGGCGGTATCGTTGCGCTCGATGTGCCCGGCCTTGACCGTGGCCCCCGCGAACAGCCCGACCGACCTCGCGTAGACGAGGACCGGGGCAATGAAGGTCTTCGTGGCGTCGCTCTCGGTCTCCGCCGAGGTCGGCCCGATGACGGCCTTGGCGTCGACGCCGATGTTGAACCGGTTCGTGAACAGGAGCCGCGGCGTCGCGTCGTCGGTTAGGATGAAGACGGTGTCGACGTCCTTGGCACCCACCTGAAAGCCCAGGCTCGCCTCGCTGGCGTCGATCAGGACGGGAAGGCTCCAGTGGCCGTCGGCCTTCTTCACCATGATCACGCCGTATCCGCCCTTGACGCCGAAGATGAAGCCGGCCTTGAACTGGCTCAGGATGACCAGCCCCCGGGCCTGCTGCCACACGACGGGGGGGATCGCATACTTGGGCGTGGACATGAATTCCCGGAGGATCGCCTCGCACGTCTCGACGCGGACCACCAGGTCGGATCGCGGCGTGTTGGCGTCGCCGGCGCGCGCCTGTGCGGCGCCCAGGATGGCGATCAGGGAAAGGGTGAGCAGTTTCTTCATGGCTGGTATCGATGTTTTGAGGGCCGTCCGTGGACTGGGCCGTCCGAATGATTAAAGCACGGCGCCGATGACTTGGAAAGCGCGGATTGAAAGGTGTTCCCGGCCCGTGGCCGGCGCAGGCCCCCTCAGTCGAGCCCGCGGGCCGCTATCTGGTCCTCGTCCCAGCCGAGAAAGTGCCCGAGCTCGTGCAGGTACGTCAGCCGGACCTCGTCGCGGAACACGCCGACGTCCCCCTCCGCGAAATCCCAGAGGTTCGAGGTGTAGAGAAGGATCCGGGGCGGCGACGGATCCCCTCCGGAGACGTCGGACCCGAGTGGGTTGCCGGCGAAAAGGCCGAGGATGTCGGGCTCGAACCCTTCGGCGAGCAAGTCCGCCGAGGGCCCTGGCTCGAATCGGACCGGCACGGACTGCGCCTCCTTCCCGATGTCGGGCGGAAGCTCCCGCTGGGTCGCGGCCACCGCCTCGGAGGCGATGCTGACGAGGCGCGATTGCTTCATTTGGACTCCGCGGAAACGTCGAATCTCCCGAACATCTCGCCGAGCCACCACAGCCCGACCACCGCCTCCGCGGCCATGATCGCCAGGGCGACCGCGGTCGCCAGGATGATCGCCGGCGCGGCCCCGAGGACCCAGGACGTCGAGAAGACGACGAGCGCCGCGGTTCCCACCGCGGGGACGGCCAGAAAAAGCGCGATCAGAAGCTGGCCCACGCCCAGGATCATCCGCTGCCCGAACTGCTCGATGCCGCCCCGCGACCTCGCCGCCTGGTACCAGCCCGGCAGGAGGAGCATGAAGGAATTCGGGACGATGAGCAGGATGAGGCAGAGGACGGGCGCCGCCGCCCCCAGGCTGAGGGCGGCGGTTGCGCGGACGGCCGGCGTCAGCCACGGACGCTCGCCCTGCGGGTCGACGGCAAACGTGCAGATCGCGATGCAGATCCAGAGGACCACCGAGAGCACGGCCGTGGGGGCCAGGAGCTCCCCGAGAGCCATCCTCCACCCCTCGATCGGATAGGTCTTCAGGATGTCCATGTTCGGCAGGTCGTTTCGGAGGTCCTGGCGCGCGATCTGGGGCCCCGCGAGGAGGGTGTAGGCCGCGACGGTGGCGCAGAACGCCAGTATCAGGGGTCCGAATACATTTGAGCCCATCGAGCGCGTCTCGGCCGAGAGCAGGCCCTTGAGCGCGCTGGACATCCAGAGAATGACGAAGAGGAAGATCACGATCGTGCGCCGGGTGAGGAGCGTGTTGCGCATTGAAAGGAGGTTTTTCCAGAGGAACGCGGTCTCCGGGGGGCCGTGGGGCGGGAGCGGGAACGGGCCGGCAACGGGCCCCCGGGCGCCGGCCGGCCGGCCCCCGCCTCGCAGGGCCGCCGCCTTTGCGGCTGCGCGCCTCTCGGCGAGCGCGATCGAGCCCTCCTCAAAGCGCGCCTCCGTGGTGGAGACCCAGAAGTAGTGGAGCGCGAGCATCCCCAGTGCGGGAACGATCGCGAGCGCGAACTCGCGGGCGCCCTCCGCAAAATAGGGGGCGAAGACGACCGTGAACGGGAGGATGATCCAGCGGAGCGGCGACGAGGCCGCGAGGCCCCTGAGCAGGCCCCCCGGGTCCCTCCCGGACAATGCGTCCGCGGGATGGGCGCCGATGAAGGCCGCCGCGGACCAGGCGACGGCGACCGCGTACAGGGCGATCGCGGTCACGGCGGCGGCGCGCCACGCCAGGTAGCCGGAGCCCTTCTCCTTGAGGCGGGCAAGGGCCAGGTTCGTCCCGTTCAGATGCAGGTCGTAGACCGAAAGGATGACCCACCATCCGACCGCGCGGGTGAGGCGGCCGCCGCCGGAGCCCCCGAGGCGCCCGAAGACGAACACGATCAGGACGGAGGTGAAGAGGATGGCGAGCTGGGTGGTCAGGAGGCGGAAGTGGATCAGGGTTCTCCGCGTGACCGGGGCCTGAAAGAGGAACGCGATCTCGGCCTCGCTGAAGCGCAGGCCCGGATTTTCAGCCGGCGCAATCCAGGCGAACGCGATCCGGGCGAGCGCGAGCGCGGATCCCGTCGAGAATATGAGCACGGCGAAGATGCGCGCCGCGCCGGCGCCCCCCGCCGATGCGGCGCCCGCCATCCCCGGCCTCCTCAGCAGCACAAGGTAGATGTACGCCACGGCCACGGCCGTGCCGACCAGGTATTTCGGCTGGCGCAGCCTGCGAAGGCGGAACAGCGCGAAATTCCGGAGCGAGGTGAGCCGGAGGTAGAGGAGCGCGCCGATCATGGCGTGAGGACGGGCGGGGCGCCCTCAGGTCTCGGATCCTCCGGTGGCGCGGATGAAGACCTCCTCGAGGCCGACGTTGGCCTCCCCGTTGCTGAACTGCGCCGCCACGTCCGCCAGGGTCCCGTCGGCCACCTTCACGCCCTGCTTCAGGATGAGGACATGGGTGCAGACCTCCTGGAGAAGATGAAGCAGATGGGAGCTCAGGACGACCGACGCGCCGTCGCGGGCGCGCCGCACGATCGAATCCTTCATGCGGCGTATGCCGAGCGGATCGAGCCCCGTGAGGGGCTCGTCGAAGAACATGACCTTCGGCGAGTGCAGGAGCCCGCAGGCGATCACGAGCTTCTGCTTCATGCCCCTGGACAGCTCGCCCGGAAGAACATCCGCCTTCCCGGAGAGCTCGAGCTCCTCGAGGAGGGTCCGCGCCAGGGCCTCCTGGCCCTCGACGCCGTAGATCCGTCCGACAAACGCGAGGTGCTGGCGGACCGTGAGGTACTCGAACAGCCGGGGCTCGTCGGGAAAGAAGGCGAGCGCGCGCTTCGCCGCGACCGGGTCGGCAGCGACGTCGTGCCCGGCGATCCTGACCGTGCCGGCGCTCGCGGGGATGATACCGGCGAGGCACCGGAGGGTCGTGGTCTTGCCGGCGCCGTTCGGGCCGACGAGGCCGAGCACCTCGCCCGGCCGCACGGAAAAGGACAGGCCGCTCACCGCCGTGAATGCGCCGTAGCGTTTGGTAAGCGCCTCAACCTCAATCATGGACGAGGACGCTGCAGGCAAGTGCATCCGAGGGCAAGTCCGCCCGAGCGGGCTGAGCAACCATTGGGGAACCGATGCGTCAATCCATGCATGCATCCGCCCTCCGTTCGCTCCCTTTCGCTTCTCTCGATCGCCCTCATCCTGTGCGCCGCCCCCGCGCGCGCGGACGATCCGACGCCACCGCCCCCGCCGACCCCCCCTCCTGCCGCCCCGCCGACGAGCCCGGGCGAAGGGGGCGAGCCCGCGCCGGGTCCGCACCACGGGCACATGCACGGGATCGGATATTCGCTCGGCGACCTGACCGACAAGCTCGGCCTCACGGCCGACCAGCAGAAGAGCGTGGGCGGCATCATCAACGGCGGCCAGAGCCAGATGAAGGCGCTCCGCGCCGACGATTCCCTTTCCCGGGACGAAAAGCGGGAGAAGATGCACGCGATCATGGCCTCCGCCCACGACCAGATCCGGGCTGCCCTCAATCCGGACCAGCAGAAGCAGTTCGACGCCCTCCCCCCGCCGGGAGGCGGACACAGAAGGCCGGACAGCAACTGAGCGGCCCATCCGCCAGGGCGGGCGGTTCGCAGCCTTCGCTTTCGGGAGAAAATGTGCCACGTTTGCAGGATGATCCGGGCACTCCTGGCCTCCCTCCTCGCGGCGACCGCGCTTTCCTGCCCGGCGCGCGCCGATGACTCGCCCTCGTCCGCGGTCGAGCGGCGCCTCTCGGAGGCGACAAGGTCCCACGGGATCACCGTGGTGCACCTGTGGGCGCCCTGGTGCCCCAACTGCAGGGCCGAGCTCGCCGGCGGGGGATGGAGCGGGTTCATCGCGGCAAATCCCGGCGTCAACTTCGTCTTCGTCACGATCTGGAGCCAGGCTGACGGCCGCGACCTCCTTGTGAAGAACGGCGTGGGCGCCGAGGGGAATTTCGAGCTGCTCGCCCATCCGAACACCTCGCGAAAGGCGGGCGAGAGGCTGACCGAGCTCCTCGGAGTCCCGGTCTCGTGGATTCCGACGACCTGGATCTTCAGGGACGGCAGGCTCTGCTATGCGATGAACTATGGCGAGCTGCGCTTCCCGATGCTCCAGCAGCTTATCCGGGACTCCTCGGAAAGCTGGGATCGCTGAAGGCCCCATGCCCGGGAAACCCGCCATCGCGTTCATCGGCACCGGGGTGATGGGCCGGAGCATGGCGGGGCACCTTTTGGCCGCCGGACACGCTCTCCATGTTCACAACAGGACCCGGGAGAAGGCGCGCGCGCTTCTGGACGCGGGCGCGCACTGGCACGACTCGGCGGGGGACGCCGCCGCCGCCGCGGAGGTCGTCGTGACGATGCTCGGGTTTCCGAGGGACGTCGAGGAGTCCTACCTCGCTCCGGGGGGGATCGTCGGGAGGGCCCGGCCGGGCGCGCTCCTCATCGACATGACGACATCGAGCCCGGTCCTCGCCCGACGGATCTTCGCGGCCGCGTCGGCCAGGGGGCTCGGCTGCCTCGATGCGCCCGTTTCGGGGGGCGACGTGGGTGCGCGGGAGGCGAGGCTCGTCATCATGGCGGGAGGGGAGGCGGCGGCCTTCGAGCGGGCCCTCCCCATTCTGGCGCTTCTCGGGAAAAACATCGCGCTCCAGGGCCCCGCCGGCGCCGGCCAGCACTGCAAGATGGCGAACCAGATCGCGTGCGCCGTCGGAATGGTCGCCTGGTGCGAGGCGCTCGCCTATGCCCGCCGCTCGGGGCTCGACCCCGTGCGCGTCCACGGGAGCATCAGCGGCGGGGCGGCGGGCAGCTGGGCCCTCACGAACCTCGGCCCCCGGGCCCTCGCCGGGGACGTTGCCCCGGGCTTCTACGTGAAGCACATACGCAAGGACATCGGGATAGCGGTCGAGTCGGCGAGGGAGATGGGCCTCGAGCTCCCGGGGCTTGATTGCGCGCGCAGGCTGTACGACATGGTGGCGGCGAAGGGATGGGACGAGCTCGGGACGCAGGCCCTTTACCGGCTCTACACCTCCCTCTGATCCCGCTCCGGCCTACCGCTCCTCGGGGGGCGTGAAGCCGCGGCGCATGACATTCTCGGCGATGGAGCGCGGAAACAGGAAGTTCTCAAGGTAGCCCTTTCCGCCGGCCTTGGTCCCGCCGCCGGACATCCCGAATCCGCCGAAGGGTTGGCGCTCGACGATGGCGCCCGTGATGCCGCGGTTGAGGTAGAGGTTGCCGACCCGGTACTCGCGCTGCGCGCGCTCCAGCGCGCTCGGGCTCCGCGAGAAGAGCCCGCCGGTCAGGGCGTAGTCCACGTCCATGGCGATGTGCAGGGCCTCGTCGAGGTCCCGCGCCCTGAGGACGGAGACGACCGGCCCGAATATCTCCTCGCGGGCGATCGAGGCCGACGGCGGGACGTCGACGAACACGGTGGGCGGCACGTAGGTGCCGACCGAGGCGATCGCCGCGGGCAGCTTCGACTGGAATGCGAGCGTCGCCTCCCTCTTTCCGCGCTCGATGCAGCCGAGGATGCGCTCGCAGGATTCCGCGTCGATCACGGGCCCGACCAGCGTGCCCGGCTCGGAGGGGTCGCCGACCGCGACCGAGGCGCAGGCGGCCAGCAGCCGCTCGACGAAGCGGTCGTGCACGCCGCCGAGGACGACAAGGCGCGACAGCGCGGAGCACTTCTGCCCGGAATACCCGAAGGCGCTGTAGAGCGCGGCGGGGATCGCCTCGTCGAGGTCGGCGTCGTTGTCGATGATGAGCGCGTTCTTTCCCCCCATCTCGCAGACGACCTTCTTCAGGTTGGCCTGGCCGGGCTGGGTCCTCCCGGCGGTCTCCCAGATCCTGCAGCCCACGGCGCGGGACCCCGTGAACGCGACGAAGTCGATCCCGGGGTGGGCGACCAGGCGCGCCCCGACGTCCTCGCCGAATCCCGGCAGGAAGTTGACGACGCCGGGGGGAACGCCGGCCTCGGAGAGGATCGCCATGAGCCTTGCCGCGATGACCGTGGTCTGCTCGGCGGGCTTCATGATGACCGCGTTGCCGGCCACGAGCGGGGCCGCGGTCAGGCCGCAGAGGATCGCGAGGGGAAAGTTCCAGGGCGCTATCGCGACGCCGACCCCGCGTGGCGTCCACACCTGGATGTCGCGCTCGCCGGGGACCGCCTGCGTGATCCTCGGGCGCCCGAGCTCGCGCATCTCCGAGGCGTAGAACCTGCAGAAGTCCACGGCCTCCGAGACGTCGGCGTCGGCCTCGATCCAGGGCTTCGCGGCCTCGAGCACCTCGAGAGCGCTGAGGTCGAAGCGGCTTGCCTCGATGAGCTCGGCCGCCCGCTCGAGGACGGCCGCCCGCTCGGCGGCGGGGCGGGCGGCCCATGCCGGCCACGCTGCCCGAGCGGCGGCGACCGCTGCGTCGGCGTCCGCCTCGGTGGCGCGCGCCCAGTGGCCGACGGCCTGCCTGGGCCTCGCCGGGTTGAAGGAGGGGATCATCTCGCGGTCCGAGATCCTGCGGCCTCCGATCACGATCGGGTGCCTGCCTCCGGACTCCCCTGCGGCCCGTTCGAGCGCGCCCCGCATCCGGGAGCGGCTCTCCTCGAGGTTGAAGTCCGTGCAGGGCGCGTTTCGGAACGATGTGGCCGCAGGCGCCGCGGCAGGGGGGCGCCCGGCGTTAAGGATCTCAACGGGGCTGCGCAGCAGCTCCTCGCGCGTCGCGCCGCCGGCATCCTTGGCCCGGAGGAAGCCCTCGTTGGATGTGTTCTCGAGGAGCCTGCGCACGAGATAGGCCATCCCGGGGAGAAGGTCGCCGACCGGGCAGTACTCGCGCACGCGCCTTCCGCTTGCCACGAGGGCCGACTTGAGCCCGTCCGCCATCCCGTAGAGGGCCTGGAATTCGTAGGCCCTCGGGTCGACGCCGAGCCTGTCGGCCTGCGCGATCGCGTGGGCGCACGAGCGTACGTTGTGGGACGCGAACGCCGGCGCGGCGACTCCGGCGTTCTCAAGGAGGAGAAGCGAGAGCCTCTCGTACGTGGCGTCGCTCTCCGGCTTCCGGGACCATACGGGCACCGGCCAGCCCCGCTGGAGCGCAAGGGTCGTCTCATAGTCCCAATAGGCCCCCTTCACGAGGCGCACGACGATCGGGCGGCCCGCGCTGCGCGCCCAGCCGATGAGTCCGCGCAGGTCCCGCTCGCTGTCGCGCAGGTAGGCCTGGATCGCGATCCCGACCGCCGGCCTCACGCGGAACTCGTCCTCTTCGAGTATCGACCTGAAGAGCGAGAGCGTGAGGTCCTTCAACGCGTGGCTCTCCATGTCGAAATTGATGAATGCCCCGAGCTGCCCCGCCCGGCGGAGGATCGGGCGCAGCCTCTCCTTGAGCCTGTCGACCGAGCGCAGGGGGTCGGCCGGGTGCACCTCGGGCGTGAGCGCCGAGACCTTCACCGATAGGTTGACGCGGGGAAGGGCCCCCCCGGTTCCCAGGTCGCTGAAGCAGGGGGCGGCGTCGCCGCCGACCGCGCGGGCGACCGTTTCCAGGACCTCGATGTTGCGCCGCAGGAACGCGTCCGCCTCGGCTTCGCTCACGACCGTCTCGCCCAGAAGGTCGATCGTCGTGGCGATTCCGGCCGCGGCGTTGCTCCTGAGCCGCCTCACCAGGTCGTCCGGGGTCGTGCCGGCCACGAACTGGCGGGCCATCGACTCCACGTTGGCCCTGACGGGCCCGGCGACGAGCGCCGGCGCGAGGCCGGCGGCGGCCAGCCCGGTCCTCATCGCGGGGCTCAGCTCCACGGCCTTGTCGCCGAGGTATTCGCGCAGGTGGCGGACAATCTCGGCGGAGGAATCGAGGGTGGGCAGCACGTCGACAAAGCGGAAGAGCTGCGCCTTGAACGCCGGATCCTTCATGGACCATTCCATGATCCGCGCATAGGCGCCCTTCTTGGACAGGATGCCGGGGGAGGGATGGGCCTCCATCAGCCTGAAAAGGCCCTCGCCCACGGCGCGCACCGCGGCCTCGACCGCTGGCTCTGGCTGGAGGAATTGGGCTTCGCTTGTCATCGGGCGCACCGGGACGTCCTCTGTCCCCCTGATTGTCCGGCGCATGATAAGGGTTTGCAAGGGCGCCGCGCGCCGTGAAACAATTTAAACACACGCTTATCGCCCGGGCTAGCGTTTACTCGACGCCCGACCCGCACGCTCTCAAAACCCATGAAAACAACGAATCGATGCAATGGATGGCTGCGCTGTGCCCTGGCGGCGCTAGCCATCGCCTGCCTTGCCGTCCCGGGAGCCCTCGGGGCGGCGCCCGCGCCGGCCGAACCCACGCTGGAGCAGCGTGTCGCCGACCTCGAGGCCTACGTGAACAACTCGGCGCGGACGCCCGAGGTTGCGTCGAGGGTGGCCGGCCCCGGGCCGGGGCACAACGCGTGGATGATGACGAGCTCTGCGCTCGTCCTCTTCATGACGCTGCCCGGCCTGGCCCTGTTCTACGGGGGCATGGTCAGGCGCAAGAACGTGCTGTCCGTCCTCGCGCAGTGCCTCGGCATCGCCGGGCTTGTGACGATCCTCTGGTGGGCAGTCGGATACAGCATGGTCTTTGGCCCTGGGACGCCCATCATCGGCGGTTTCAAGTACGCGTTCCTGCGGGGGGTCAGCTCGGCTCCGAACACCGACTACGGCCAATGGGTGTCGCAGAACGTCTTTGCGATGTACCAGCTCATGTTCGCGATCATCACGCCCGCGCTCATCGTGGGGGCGATCGCGGAGCGGATGAAGTTCACCTCGGTGCTGCTCTTCATCACGGCGTGGATGTTCCTGGTCTACTTCCCCCTCGCGCACATGGTCTGGGGCGCGGACGGGCTCATGAACGGGACCGGCAACCCGGCCGCCCGGATCAGCGCGATCGATTTCGCGGGCGGTACGGTGGTCCACATGTCCTCGGGCTGGTCGGCCCTCATCCTCTGCCTGATCCTCGGGCGACGGATCGGCTTCGGAAGGGAGAACATGTCGCCGCACAGCCTCGTGCTCTGCATGGTCGGCACCGGGATGCTCTGGGTCGGCTGGTACGGGTTCAACGCGGGCTCCGCGCTCGGCGCCGACGGCATCGCCGCCAACGCGTTCATGACGACGACGCTCGCCACCGCGATTGCGTCGTTCACCTGGGCGACGCTGGAGTTCTTCCTCAAGGGGCGCCCGTCGGTCCTCGGATTCTGCTCCGGCGCCGTCGCCGGGCTCGTGGTGATCACCCCGGCGACGGGCTTCGTCGACGCGACGGGTTCGGTGGTCATCGGGATCTTCGCCGGGTCGGTGCCGTACCTCTTCTGCAACAGGCTGAAGGCGGTCTTCGGCTACGACGACGCCCTGGACACGTTCGGCGTCCACGCGATCGGCGGCACCACCGGCGCGTTCCTGACAGGCGTGCTGGCGACGTCGAGCGTCAATCCCAACCTGGGGTCCGGCAACCCCGCGGCCAGGGCCAACGGCCTTGCGGGCCTTGTCGCTCACGGGGGCCTGTGGCACGAGCAGCTGATGGCGATCGCTCTCACCCTCCTGATGGCCATCGTCGCGACGACAATCATAGGGTTCACGCTGAAGGCCACGCTCGGCCTGCGCCCGAGCCCGGAGGTGGAGCGCCAGGGCCTTGACGTAACAGAGCACGGCGAAGAGGGTTACGTCCTCTGACACGCGGCCAGCCGCCGCCCCCGGAGCCCGCCCGAAAGAGCGGGCTTCTTTGTTTGGAGGAATTGTGCGACTTTCTGGCCCCCAAGGGTGTTCTGAACGTGAACGATGACTCTCAAGTGCAAAACGAACACCCGGGGCCGGTCCCTTCGGCAGACTTCGCCTCATTCATGCGCAAATACCAGGACATGGTCTTCACAACGTCTGTGCGGCTCGTGAGGGACGACGCCCAGGCGGAGGACATCTCCCAGGAGGTGTTCATAAGGGCCCACGAGCATTTCGAGATGCTTTCGTCCAGCGCCACGGCGGGCGGCTGGCTCAAGACGGTCGCGACGAACCTCTCCCTCAACCATCTCCAGCGCTACCGGAAGCGCTGGCGCCTCTTCTCGGAGCTCGGGACGGGCTCCGGCGAGGCGGACGCGCCCCCGGTCGAGTTTGCGGCCCCCGACACTTTTTTCGAGGAGCTTGACGCCGAGGAGCGGCGCTCGTGGGTCGAGCAGGCCCTGGGCAGGCTTCCGGACCACCAGCGCATCCCGCTCGTCCTTTACCACTACGAGGAGCTCCCCTACGACGAGATCGCGCGCCGGCTCGGGGTGTCGCTCGCCAAGGTGAAGACGGACATCCTTCGCGCGCGCGCGGCGCTTGCAAAGATTCTTGCGCTTCCCGGCGGGTCCCTCGAGGCCCGTTCCAGCTGAATTCAAGATGAGCACCAACGATCCAGAAAAACTCGAGGCCGTGATCGACCGCGCGCTCCGGTCGGTTCCCGACCGG
>Ga0182030_10011280_pt1 | contig 18041 bp, 13 predicted proteins | sample 812S3MmetaG_FD_121299 | JGI IMG/M metagenome (GOLD analysis project Ga0182030, IMG submission 121299) | Permafrost microbial communities from Stordalen Mire, Sweden - 812S3M metaG (Illumina Assembly) | ecosystem: Environmental > Terrestrial > Soil > Wetlands > Permafrost | place: Sweden...
AAGCGCGGCGCGGTCGGTGATCGCGCTGGCGGCGATGCTGGCGCATGAGATCAAGAATCCGCTGTCCGGCATTCGCGGCGCGGCGCAGCTGTTGGAGCAGGCGGCCTCGTCGGAAGACCGGATGCTGACGCGCCTGATCTGCGACGAGGCGGATCGCATCGTCACCCTGGTCGACCGCATGGAAGTGTTCGGCGACGACCGGCCGGTGGCGCGCGGTCCGGTCAACATTCATTCAGTGCTCGACCACGTCAAGCGGCTGGCCCAGTCGGGCTTTGCCCGCAATATCCGCTTCGTGGAGGAATACGATCCGTCGCTGCCGCCGGTGCTCGCCAACCAGGACCAGCTGATCCAGGTATTTCTCAATCTGGTCAAGAACGCCGCCGAGGCGGTGGTCGATCTCGGCAGCGATGCGGAAATTCAACTCACCACCGCGTTTCGTCCCGGCGTCCGGCTGTCGGTGCCGGGAAAGAAATCGAGGGTGTCGCTGCCGCTCGAATTCTGCGTCAAGGACAACGGCCCAGGCGTGCCGGAGGACCTGCTTCCGAACCTGTTCGATCCGTTCGTCACCACCAAACCGACCGGCAGCGGGCTGGGCCTGGCGCTGGTGGCCAAGATCGTCGGCGACCACGGCGGCATCATCGAATGCGAGTCGCAGCCCCGCAAGACCATTTTCCGCGTGCTGCTGCCGATGTTCAGCACCGCCAAACACTTCGATCAAAGCAATCGCGATGACGTTTCGGGGACGTCGTCGCCTGCCTCACAGGCAACGAGATGAGGAATAAACATGCCCGCAGGTAGCATTCTTGTCGCCGACGATGACACCGCCATCCGTACGGTTCTGAACCAGGCGCTCTCGCGCGCCGGATACGAAGTGCGGCTGACCGGGAACGCGGCGACGCTGTGGCGCTGGGTAAGCCAGGGCGAGGGGGATCTGGTGATCACCGACGTGGTGATGCCCGACGAGAACGCGTTCGATCTGCTGCCGCGGATCAAGAAGATGCGGCCGAATCTTCCGGTCATCGTGATGAGCGCGCAGAACACCTTCATGACGGCGATCCGCGCCTCCGAGCGTGGCGCATATGAATACCTGCCGAAGCCGTTCGACCTCAAGGAGCTGATCGCCATCGTCGGCCGCGCGCTGGCGGAGCCAAAGGAGCGGGCGGCCAATCATCCTGACGAGGCCGAGTTCGATTCGATTCCTCTGGTCGGCCGGTCGCCGGCAATGCAGGAAATCTACCGGGTGCTGGCGCGGCTGATGCAGACCGATCTCACGGTGATGATTTCGGGCGAGTCCGGCACCGGCAAGGAGCTGGTGGCCCGCGCGCTGCACGATTACGGCAAGCGGCGCAACGGTCCCTTCGTCGCGGTCAACATGGCGGCGATTCCCCGCGATCTGATCGAATCCGAACTGTTCGGCCATGAACGCGGCGCGTTCACGGGCGCCAACACCCGGGCCTCCGGGCGGTTTGAGCAGGCCGAGGGCGGGACGCTGTTTCTCGACGAAATCGGCGACATGCCGATGGAGGCGCAGACCCGTCTGTTGCGGGTGCTGCAGCAGGGCGAATATACCACCGTCGGCGGTCGTACCCCGATCAAGACCGATGTGCGCATCGTCGCCGCCAGCAACAAGGATCTGCGGATCCTGATTCAGCAGGGGCTGTTTCGCGAGGATCTGTTCTTTCGCCTCAACGTGGTGCCGTTGCGCTTGCCGCCGCTGCGCGAGCGGATCGAGGATCTGCCGGATCTGATCCGGCATTTCTTCGCCTTGGCCGAGAAGGATGGACTGCCGCCGAAGAAGCTCGACGCGCTGGCGCTGGAACGCATGAAGCAGCATCGCTGGCCCGGCAATGTCCGCGAACTGGAAAACCTCGCGCGCCGGCTCGCGGCCTTGTATCCGCAGGACGTGATTACCGGCTCGGTGATCGATGGCGAACTGGCGCCGCCCGCCGTGACCTCGGGCGGCAACGCCCACCATGGCGTCGACAATCTCGGCGGCGCCGTCGAGGCCTACCTGTCATCGCATTTTTCCGGCTTCCCGAACGGCGTGCCGCCGCCCGGTCTCTATCACCGGATCCTCCGGGAAATCGAGGTGCCGTTGCTCACGGCGGCGCTGGCGGCGACAAGGGGGAACCAGATCCGCGCCGCCGACCTGCTTGGCCTCAACCGCAACACGCTGCGCAAGAAGATTCGCGACCTGGACATCCAAGTCTATCGGAGCGGCAACTAGTCGGTGAGAATGCGCGTTTTGACGGCAAGACACGCCGTGGAATTGTCGTAATTCGGCAACATTGTGATATGAATGCATCAGTCTGCTGCCCGCGGACCCATTTAGCTCACCCTTTGCCGGAATGACCAGCGCAGACGCCTCTACACCGTTCGATCCGTCGTTCGCCGAATCCAAGGGAACCTCCTTGCGGTTTCTGGCGCCGTTCGCGGTCGGTCTCGCGCTGCTGTCGGCCTTCCTCACCTTCATGGTGCTCACCGGCCTGACCCCGATCGAGCCGAGGCCGGTCGTGGTCTATTCGTTCATCCTGATCAATGCGGCGACCATCCTGCTGCTGGTCAGCATCATCGTCCGCGAAGTCTGGCAGGTCATGCAGGCCCGGCGCCGCGGCCGGGCAGCGGCGAGGCTGCATGTCCAGATCGTCAGCCTGTTCTCGGTCATCGCCGTGCTGCCGGCGGTGCTGGTGGCTGTTGTCGCCAACGTGACCATCGACCGCGGCCTCGACCGGCTGTTTTCAGGTCCGATGCGCGGCGCCATCCAGAACTCGCTGAGCATCGCCCGCGCCTACACCGACGAACACGCGCAGCTGATCGCTGGCGACATTCTGGGAATGGCCAATGACCTGGCCCATGCCGCGCCGATCTACGAGCTTCATCGTGGCACCTTTCTCGAACTGCTGAGGGCGGGGGCTGCGTCACGCAATCTGCCGAGCGCGATGCTGATCGACAAGGATGGCAACCCGCTGCCGTGGGCGCAAACCGGCACGCAACTGAATTTCGCGCCGCCGCCCGCGGAATTGCTGAGCAAAGTCACGGAGACCGAGCCTGAGATCTCGGTGATTCCCGAGGAAAACTATGTCGCGGCGGTGATCCGGCTACGGGCGTTCGACGATACCTTCCTATATGTGGCGCGTCCGCTGGATCCGCGCGTGGTCGCGCAACTCAGTCAAACCGAGGCCAGTGTCGCCGAATATGCCGAGCTGGAATCGCGCCGGCTCGGCATTCAGGTGTCATTCGCGCTGATGTTTGCGGTGATCGCGCTGACCATCCTGATGGCCTCGATACTGATCGGGCTGAATTTCGCCAACTGGCTGGTGGCGCCGATCCGGCGGCTGATGGACGCCGCCAACACCGTTTCGACCGGAGATCTGCATGTTCAGGTGCCGGTGCATCGCTCGGAGGGCGATCTGGCGCAGCTCGGCGAGACCTTCAACAAGATGACGCAGGAGTTGCGCACCCAGCGCGACGAGCTGGTCAGCGCCAGCGACCTGATCGACAGCCGCCGCCGCTTCATCGAGGCGGTATTGTCATCGGCGAGCGCCGGCATCATCGGTGTCGATGCCTCCGGCAGCGTCGGCATTCTCAACCGTTCCGCCGAAAAGCTCATCGGTCACGCCGAATCGGAGACGCTGGGTCACGCGCTGTCGGACGTGCTGCCGGAACTCGACGACATGATGAAGACCGCCCGCGAAGGCACCCAGCGGCTGGTTCAGGGGCAGATCACCATCAGCCGCGACGGCCACGAGCGCAATCTCTCGGTGCGCGTCAGCGCCGAGCAGACCAGCCAGTCGCGGGACAGCTACATCATCACGCTGGACGACATCACCGAATTGGTGTCGGCGCAGCGCACCTCGGCATGGGCCGACGTCGCACGCCGCATCGCCCATGAAATCAAGAATCCGCTGACGCCGATCCAGCTTTCGGCCGAGCGCATCCGCCGCAAATTCGGCAAGGTCATCACCGAGGACAAGGCGATCTTCGAACAGTGCACCGACACCATCGTGCGACAGGTCGACGACATCAGGCGGATGGTGGATGAATTCTCGCGCTTTGCACGGATGCCGAAGCCGGTCATGGAAGGCGAGGATGTCGCCGACACCGTGCGCCAGGCAGTGTTCCTGATGCGGGTCGGCCATCCCGAGATCGATATCGAAGCCGAGATCAAGGACGAGCCGTTGCGGGCGCAGTTCGACCGACGGCTGATTTCGCAGGCATTGACCAACATCATCAAGAACGCGACCGAAGCGATCGAGGCGGTTCCGGCCGAGACCCTGGGCAAGGGTCGCATTGATGTCATCGCCGCGCGCGACAACGAGGACATCGTGATCGACGTCATCGATAACGGGATCGGCCTGCCGAAAGTAAGCCGGGCGCGGCTGCTCGAGCCCTATGTCACCACGCGGGAAAAGGGCACCGGCCTCGGCCTTGCCATTGTCGGCCGCGTGCTGGAGGACCATGGCGGCCGGATCGAACTGAAGGATGCCGCTGACATTCGCCCGGGCGCGCGCGGGGCCTGGATGCGGTTGCGGTTTGCGATCTCGGGCCATGCACCGAAAGCCGAGGCCAGCGAGCCCGCAGCCCGGCCAGAGCAGCAAACAAACGAGCTTCCATCCGGAACCGTCGAGCCCCCCGGCGCGACCAACAATCAAACAAAAATCGAAGCCGCAACAGGCAGCTGACAAGACAGGCGTGACCCCATGGCAAATGACATTCTGATTGTCGATGACGAAGCAGATATTCGGGATCTGGTCGCCGGTATCCTCGACGATGAGGGGTTCACCACCCGGACCGCGCGCGACAGCGATTCGGCACTGGCGGAGATTGCCAATCGCCGTCCGCATCTGGTGTTTCTCGACATCTGGCTGCAGGGCAGCAAGCTGGACGGACTGCAGTTGCTGGAGCAGGTCAAGCGCGACCACGCCGACGTGCCGGTGGTGATGATTTCGGGCCACGGCAATATCGAAACCGCGGTCGCGGCGATCAAGCGCGGCGCCTACGACTTCATCGAAAAACCCTTCAAGTCCGACCGGCTGATTCTGGTGGCGACGCGGGCGCTGGAAACCTCGCGGCTGAAACGCGAAGTCAAGGAACTCAAGCAATTGGCGCCGGCGGCCAGCGTGCTGACCGGGCGGTCCGCCTGCATGAATCAGTTGCGCCAGACCATTGAGCGGGCCGCCAAGGCCAATAGCCGCATCCTGATCGTCGGCCCGTCAGGTTCGGGCAAGGAACTGGCGGCGCGCACGCTGCATAACGCCTCGAGCCGCGCCGAGGGACCATTTGTCGTGATCAACGCCGCGGCGATTACCCCGGAGCGCATGGAAGTCGAGCTGTTCGGGGTCGAACAGTCGAATGGCGAGCATCAGCGCAAGGCCGGAGCTCTGGAAGAAGCCCATGGCGGCACCCTGTTCATCGACGAAATCGGCGACATGCCGCGCGAGACCCAGAACAAGATCCTCAGGGTACTGGTCGATCAGACCTTCCAGCGCTCAGGCGGCACCACCAAAGTGAATGTCGATGTTCGCATTATCTCCTCGACCGCACGCAATCTCGAGGAGGAGATCGCGGAAGGCCGGTTCCGCGAGGATCTCTATCACCGGCTGTCGGTGGTGCCGATCCGGGTGCCGCCGTTGTCGGAGCGCCGCGAGGACATTCCCGAACTGATCGACTATTTCATGGATCAGATATCGGTCGCGACCGGCCTGCCGAAACGCCAGATCGGCCAGGATGCGATGGCGGTATTGCAATCCCATGTCTGGCCCGGAAACGTGCGGCAGCTTCGCAACAATGTCGAGCGCGTCATGATCCTGGCGGGCGGCGGTCCGGAAGTCATCATAACAGCCGATATGCTGCCGCAGGACGTCGGCTCGATGGTGCCGGCGATGCCGACCAGCAACAACGGCGAACATATCATGGGGTTGCCGCTGCGGGAGGCGCGCGAGGTGTTCGAGCGTGACTACCTGATTGCCCAGATCAGCCGCTTCTCCGGCAACATCTCTCGCACGGCGGAATTCGTCGGCATGGAACGGTCGGCGCTGCATCGCAAGCTCAAGGCCCTCGGCGTCGGTTGAATCCCGGGTGCCGGACCCCAAGACTGATTTGAGACTGATTTGAGACTGATTCGAGATCGATGGGAGCTGGTGCATTCCATGCATTTGCTTGGGAAAATTCGTTTGTTTCTGGACTTTTCCGCGAATTACGACTGGGTTCGGCATGGCTGATGCGTGAACTGGCTTGCCTAAAAACCGCGCCTGCCTTCTAATCAAGCCGCCGCGCCCCCGGAGGGGGATCTCAGGGGAAGCCGGCAACCGGGTGAGGTTCCACAAGAGAGCTGCACCAGGTGCAATAAAAAGAAGCAACAAGACGGCGGGACAAAAACAATGGCGGCAGACCGCGCACAAAATCTACAGGACACCTTCCTTAATCACGTTCGTAAAACCAAGACGCCACTGACGATTTTTCTGGTCAATGGAGTGAAGCTGCAGGGGATTGTCACCTGGTTTGACAATTTCTGCCTGCTGCTGCGGCGCGACGGTCATTCGCAGCTTGTCTACAAGCACGCGATCTCGACCATCATGCCGGGAGCTCCGATCCAATTGTTCGAGGGTGGCGAGGATGCTCCGGCTTGAAAGTGATCTGATTGGAACCCCGACATCCTGACGGGGCTGCCGACCGTCCGCGGCCGGCAGGGGGGAAAGACAGCGGGCGGGTGATTGTCATCGGCCCCTATTTGCGGATGCGCCGCGGCGATGCCGAAGCGCAAACGAATCACGACGTCATGCGCGGTTCGGAGGCGCGGCTCGAGGAAGCCGCCGGTCTGGCGCGCGCCATCGATCTGACGATCGCCGACGCGCTGGTTGCGCCGGTCAGCCAGATCCGGCCTGCGACCTATCTCGGCAAGGGCAAGGTCGAGGAGATCGTCGGGCTCATCGCCGGCCACGACATCGAACTCGTGGTGATGGATTGCGCGTTGTCGCCGATCCAGCAGCGCAACCTCGAGAAAGCCTGGAACACCAAGGTGCTCGACCGCACCGGGCTGATCCTGGAAATCTTCGGCCGCAGAGCCAAGACCAAGGAGGGCGCGCTGCAGGTCGAACTGGCGCATCTGAACTATCAGCGCAGCCGCCTGGTGCGATCCTGGACCCATCTCGAGCGTCAGCGCGGCGGTTTCGGGTTCATGGGAGGTCCCGGCGAAACCCAGATCGAGGCCGACCGCCGCCTGATCGGCGAGCGCATCACCCGGCTCGAGAACGAGATCAAGAAGGTGCAGGCAACGCGGCGTTTGCATCGCGCCGGCCGGCAGCGGGTGCCGTACCGGGTGGTGGCGCTGGTCGGCTACACCAATGCCGGAAAATCAACGCTGTTCAACCGGCTGACCCGCGCCGACGTGCAGGCCGCCGACATGCTGTTTGCGACGCTCGATCCCACCTTGCGCGCGCTCAGCCTGCCGCATGGCGGCAAGGCGATGCTCTCCGACACCGTCGGTTTCATCTCCAGCCTGCCCACGCAACTGGTTGCGGCGTTTCGCGCCACCCTGGAGGAAGTGCTGGAGGCCGACGTCATTCTCCACGTCCGCGACATCTCGCATGAAGACGCCGATGCGCAGCAGCGCGACGTCGATACCGTGCTGCGCCAGCTTGGCATCGATCCGGATTCGGGGCAGCGCATTCTCGAAGTCTGGAACAAGATCGATCGCTTCGATCCGGAGCACCGCGAAAACCTGCGCAACATCGCCGCTCGCCGGCCGCCGGAACGCCCTTGTTTCCTGGTCTCGGCCGAAACCGGGGAGGGCATCGACGCGTTGCTCGCCGCGATCGAGGAGCGGCTGGCCGCCACGCGGATGACGCTGGACCTGTCGATTGACGCCGCCGACGGCGCCGGCATCAGCTGGCTGCATCGCAATTCGGAAATCCTCAACAAGGAGTTTCACGACGGCCGCTTCGCGATGACCGTGCGGGTCGACGAGACGAAGCGAGACATCGTCGTCAACCGCTTCGACGCCGTGCCGCACACGGCCTGACGCGCTCACAGGGTGGACGAAGCGTTCCAGGAAGGGGGGAGCCGATATATTACCTGACCCGGACCGCTTCTTGCCAGAGTCCGCGCTTCGTCCGATGGACAACGAGCCAGCCGGAAAAAAAATAATTGCCGGTGAGGCAGAATCTGCTTCCTGGTCCATGGAACTCCCGCCCCGTTGCCCGCGTTTCTGCTCGTCAGCTTGACGAGCAACCGCCATGAGCGACCGCGAGCTATTTCGGCACGTAGCGTCCCAATTTGTGATGGGGGCGGTACTGGGGGTGCTGTTTACGGCAGCCCTCCTGGCGCTGAATGCACACCACCTTCTTGACCTCGTATTGCAGAGTGCCGCCCCCGCAACGAACTTCGTCATTCTGTTTTTCAGCGTTACTGCGTATTTTGCCTTTGCAGTGGCCATCACCGGATTTCATTTTGCGATTCTCGACGGCGGAAACGCCGATCGGATCTAGTACGGAGCAGGACGGCGCCGGATACCTTTTTGTGTCCCGACAGCGTCAGCCGGAGAGCTTCATCGGGGTTTGCTTGCTTCGGATAAAGGGCGTGCTTCGTCGTGCTTGGCCTCGTTCCATAGCGCATCCATTTCCGACAGCGAGGCGCTTTCCAGCGAACGGCCCTGCGCCGCCAGCGCCTGCTCGATATAGCCGAAGCGGCGTTCGAATTTGGCGTTGGTGCCGCGCAGCGCCAGTTCCGGGTCGGCGCCGACATGGCGCGCCAGATTGACCAGCGCGAACAACAGATCGCCGGTTTCATCCGCGAGCTCAGTGGCGTCGCCGCGGTCGAGCGCCGCCTCGATTTCATCGGCTTCCTCGCGGATCTTGTGCAGCACGGCCCGCGGATCGTTCCAGTCGAAGCCGACGCTGGAGGCCTTGCGCTGCAATTGCATGGCGCGCGTCAGGGCCGGCTGTCCTGCCTTGATGCCCGACAGTAGGGACGAGGGGGAGGCCTGCGGCGGCCGCCGCGCCGCGCGTTCGGCCTTCTCCTCGGCCTTGATGCGGTCCCAGGCCTCCTTGACGTGCGACGGCGTCAACTGCCCGTCCTTGTCGGCGAAGACATGCGGATGCCGGCGAATCATCTTGCGGGTGATCGCCTCGACCACGTCGCCGAATGCGAAGGCGTTCTGTTCCTCGGCCATGCGGGAGTGGAATACCACCTGCAGCAGCAGATCGCCGAGTTCGTCACAGAGATCGTCGAGATCGCCGCGCGCGATGGCCTCGGTGACCTCATAGGCTTCCTCGATGGTGTAGGGCGCGATGGTCGCAAAATTCTGCTCGAGATCCCAGGGGCAGCCGCTGCCGGGCGTGCGCAGCTTCGCCATGATCTCGATCAGGCGTGAAATGTCGCGGGAAGGGGTCATGCTGCACCGAAGCCTGGAGTTGATGGTGGTCTTATGGCGCAAGATGCGCCGCGGTCCCAGCGAAACCAGCCCGACAAGCCTGCGCTTTCCACCGCTTGGCCTTGCGCATATAGGGGTGCTATGGGCACCGCCATGAGCGAGCCATTCCAATCCGAGACCGCCCTGGTACTGTTCTCCGGCGGACAGGATTCCGCCACCTGCCTGGCATGGGCGCTGCAACGGTTTGGGCGCGTGGACACGCTCGGCTTCGATTACGGGCAGCGGCACGCCATCGAGCTCTCTTGCCGCGACCAGTTGCTCGATGGATTGAGATCGTTGCGCGCCGACTGGGCGGCAAAGCTCGGCCAGAGCCACACTTTGGCGATTCCGACCCTGGCTGCCATTTCCGACACCGCCCTGACGGCGGATGTCGCGATCGCGATGGGCGAGGACGGCCTGCCCAACACCTTCGTGCCCGGCCGCAATCTGGTTTTTCTGACCTTTGCGGCGGCGCTGGCCTATCGGCGCGGCATCCGTCACATCATTGGCGGCATGTGCGAGACCGATTATTCCGGCTATCCGGATTGCCGCCATGAAACCATCGTGGCCTTGCAGGCGGCTCTCAATCTCGGAATGAACGCCGCGTTCGAGCTGCACACCCCGCTGATGTGGCTGGACAAGGCCGCGACATGGCAGCTCGCCAATGAACTCGGCGGGGCAGGGCTGGTCGACCTGATCCGCGAACACTCCCACACCTGCTATCTCGGCGAACGCGGCGCGCGGCATGCGTGGGGCTATGGCTGCGGCGAATGTCCGGCCTGCGTCTTGCGCGCCAAGGGCTGGCGCCAATACGCCGACCGGTCGGCAGGCTAGCGTGCTGACCGCTAGCCAACGTCGCAATATCTGCTTGGCATTGACGGCGGCCCCGGTCGGCGAATCAGCTTCCGCTTGACCGAAACCGACGTGGCAGGAAAGCGCGATCTGCAGGACCGGCGTCGCTTTTTTGTCCAAAAACCGAGCCGATTCAGTCTATAGCGAAGCATGATCTTGCGTCGCTCCCGCTTCGTTCATCAATTGCCGGTTGGAAAAGATCGCTTCCTGATCGTGCATGCGATCAGCCACATGCGGCTGCCGGCCAATAGCGAGATCGCGGCACTTCTGGATTATTTTGCCGAGCCGCGCCGCATTCCCGAGGATTGCGCGGCGATGACTTCGCTGTTTCCGGACGCGGGCAATACGCCGGCCAATCTGCGCGAGGCGGTCGAGCGCACGGTATTGGATCTGCTGGCGCGCCAGATCCTGACCGAAAAGACCCCCGAGCAGGAATTGGCGGCGGTCGGCGCCGAACTCGCGCCCCAGCACGGGCGCGATCCGGCTGAAATCCTCGAGCGCTACCGGCGCGACCTGAAAGAAGGTGCGGCGTCCTATTGGGCGGTCGGCGCCGCCCGCGGCCTGGAAGATTTTGGCGCCGGGGGAAAGCGCGTCGACGTCATCCTGCTCGGCGATTGCGATATCCAGATGGAGGCCGACTTCCTGCGCCGGGAAGCGGCGCGGCGGGGCATCGATCTGCATGTGTCGGCGAGCTTTCCGGATGATATCCGGTTTGTCGGTGAACGCCGGCACGACGCGGTCCTGATCGGCGCGTTGCGGGCCCGGCATCTGGTTGCCGAGGATCTCGCCGACGGCCTCAACCCGCATGCCGGCTTCATTGCCTTCGCCACCCAGTTCCTCACTCAATTGCGCGAAACGACGTCGGCGCCGATCCTGATCGACAATCTGCCTGAACCGACCGTACAGCCGCTGGGACTGGCGGAGCGCGGCATCAAGGGACACCGGACCCGGTTCCGGCTGACCAATGTCGCGCTGGCCGAACTCGCCAGCTCGCTGCCCGGAGTCTATGTCGTCGATGTCGCGGCCGCTCTGGCCGCGATCGGCTCTGAACGGATGCTCGACGACGGGCAGGTCGGATTTACCCATTTCGGCTCGCCGGGATGGATGCTGCAGCGGCCGGACAGCGAAAAGGCGGCGGTGCACGGCATTTTTCCGGATCTGGCTCCGTTGGTGCAGATGCTCGGCGGCGATCCCTATGGCCGCGAGGCGGTGATGGCCGAAAAACACATCGATGCGCTGGTCACCGTGACCGGGATCGGGCGCAAGAAATGCGTCATCCTGGACCTCGACGGCACGTTGTGGCCGGGAGTGCTGGCCGAGACCGGCAGCCCTTTTGCCTGGACACCGGAAATCAGCGGGGCGTTTTCCTATATCGGACTCTATTTCGGCCTGCACGAGGCGCTGCGGTCGTTGAAGAAGCGCGGCATCGTGCTGGCCTGCGTCAGCAAGAACGACGAAGCCAGCGTTCGCGAGCTGTGGAAATATCCCGAACATTATCCGGTCCAGCGCCTGCTGACGCCGGACGATTTCGTGACCTGGCGGGTCAATTGGGACGACAAGGTCGGCAATATCCGCTCGATCGCCGAGGAGCTCGGCTTTGCGCTCGATACTTTCCTGTTCATCGATGACAGCGCGGTCGAGCGCGAGCGGGTGCGTGCGCGGTTGCCGGAAGTGGAAGTCTGGGGCGAGGACATGTTCGGCCTCAGGCGGCGGCTGCTCAACGATCCGCGTTTGCAGCTGCCCGTCATCACGGCGGAAGCGGCCGTGCGCAGCACCCTGGTCAAGGCCCAGATCGAGCGGCAGCAGCTGCGGGCCGAGACCACCGACGAGGCGCGCTATCTCGAATCGCTGCAGATCCAGTGCCGGATCGAAGGCCTGACCCCGACCTCGGAGCGGCTGGAGCGGGTCGAGGAGCTGTTCCAGCGCACCACCCAGTTCAACACCACCGGTCGAAAGTTTTCCGCCGCCGAACTGGCGGCGCTGGCCGGAAATCCGGATGCCCGGCTGTTCGCGCTCGATGTTTCGGATCGCTTCGGCCATCACGGGCTGGTCGGAGCCGCCGTCATTCACGACGCCGAAATCCAGGGTTTGGTGGTCAGTTGTCGCGCGCTGGGAATGGGGGTCGAACACACCTTCCTGCGTCATATTCTCGATACGGTCAAAGCCGATGCGGCCAGCGTCCGCGGCCGCATCATCCCGACCTCGCGCAACATCCCGGTGCGCAATCTCTACCGCGACAACGGCTTTTCGGAAACCGCGCCTGGTTTTTGGGAGTGCGGATTCTAGTTAGATTGACGGGTTAACACCGCGATCCCGGATTGCATCCGGGCTACGATCTCTGCCTGTAGCCCGGATGCAATCCGGGACCACGACGGCAGCGGGTCAGCACGGCATGCCCGGACCGGGCAGGGTTTACCTTCTGGTGGCGTGCCGGTGTTTTGAGCGATGGTGCGGCTTCCGGCAAGTCGCCACGGCCGGATCGCATTTTGTCGCTGGCTGTTCCGACATCGCCGGCCGGCCCTGGTTCTTTGGCGCAGCGCTCGTCGGTCCCATCGCCAGCCTGAAGGCTCCGCCGTTGGCATCATCAGACGCGGATGCAAGTTGCGGAAGGGCGATGGCGACGACCGCGATTCCGGCCAGGCGCAACAGATGGCGGCGCATGCTGTTCATGATGTTATTCCTGCAAAGGCCGCCGCGTGGCAAAACGCGGCATCATGTGGGCAGACGCAAGCTCAACACCGCCCGGGTAAACTTATTCCGGCCTCACCTGAGATTGCCTGTTCCGGGCAACAGGCGTCAATGCGGAGCAGCGCGATGCTCCTATCAATTCAACGCGATAGCTCAGCGCTCGCTTGTCAGGATCGCGGCGCAAAATCCGCCGGCTTCAATTCGATCGGCAAGCCGTGCGGCGTGCGATCGGCGGCGTGGTCCCAGGCGTCGCGATAGCGAGCGAGGGTCTCGGCAGTCGCGACACCCTTGTCGGCGACCAGTCTTTCCAGCGTCGCCAGCCAGTGCCGGTAGTAGGTCTCGCCGGTATCGGGATCGCCCGATGCCTGCGCGCGCCTGATTTCCGCGGCAAGGGCTGCGGCCCATTCGTTCCAGGTGAACAGCCCGCGTTCGTGCAGCGCCAGCGCCATCGCAAAGGCCTGCGCCTCCCAGGGTTCGCGAAACACCGGTCCGTCGGCGTCACGCGGGATACTGGGGACAGCGTTGCTGATCTCGCGCGCGACCACGGCGTCCATCACGCCGGCTCCAGATAGGGCTCGAACGCGTCGATCGATATCTTTGACCTCGGGTCGGCATCCGGACCCCAAAGTTCGCTGCCATCGAATACCACGGTGTAGAGCCATTGCGGGTTTTCGCCGGAATCCGTCGCGGCCGAGTCGGGGAACACCTGGCAACCGTGGTCGCGTTCGACCACGCCGACATGGCCGCGCACGTAGCGTGGCAGCCTTGTGTGGGTGCGCGGATGAATGTTCCTGGCGCGCACCCAATCGCCCGGCCTGAACCGGGCCGATGCCGGCGCGGCACGGCCGAATTGGCCGCGCACCATGATGCGCTCGACATCACCGAGGGTGAACTTGCCGCGCCCCAGCGGTTTTGGCGGGCTCAAGGCCCGGCCGGCGGCGATCTCATCGACCGTGACATAGCCTTTGTCGAGCAAGAGGTCCTCGAGCCCGAGCAGCCATTTTTGGTAATACGAACTGGCGAGATAGACGGGGGGCGGCAATGCCTCCCGGTAGAAGCGCGAGGCGTCGATGTTGAAGGCGCCGGCGGCGCCCATCGCCCGCACCATCGCCAGCACGCGCGCTTCCCATTCGCTGTGGAACATCGGCTCGTTCGGCTCGGGCTCGACCTTGCCGAAGCCGTCCATGCCGCCCATGTCGTGAACGCCGTTCATGACGGTGCCCGCGGCGCTTTCGGCAGTCCGGTACCGATCATCGAGTCGCGTGTCACGAGCTCGGCGAGCTCGGATTCACTGAAACCGTCGGTGCCGGCGGGGCGCATCGGCAGCACCAGGAAGCGGGTCTCCGCGGTAGAATCCCAGACCCTGATCTCGGTTTCACTTGGCAGGGTTACGCCGAAATCGGCGAGCACGCCGCGCGGGTCCTTCACGGCGCGCGAACGATAGGGTGCCGCCTTGTACCAGACCGGCGGAAGACCTAGCATTTCCCAGGGGTAACAGGAGCACAGCGTGCACACGACCATGTTGTGGCGCTGCGGCGTATTCTCGACCGCGACGAGATGGTCGCCGACGCGGCTGACATGGCCGAGCGTGCTGACGGCCTTGCTGGCGTCCTCCAAGAGGGCCCGCCTGAAGGCAGGGTCGGACCAGGCTTTTGCGACCACCTGGGCGCCATTGTGCGGGCCGATCTTGGTTTCATAGGCCTGGATGATGGCATCGAGCGCGGCGGGATCGACGTAGCCCTTTTCGGTCAGAATCGTCTCGAGCGCGCGGACGCGCAATTCGGTCTCGGACAGTTCGGAATGCTCGTGGGCATGATCGCTCATGCCATCGAGGATAGGCGAAGTCTTGCGGTGATGTCGAGATGCAGCCACGGCCGCGCCCGGTGCAATCCCCTGAGGAGCCTCACGTTTGCGCTGTCGGTCACGGCGTTGGAGGGGCGGTCATTTTCAGGCCGCGGAGGCTCCGCCCCATGGCCGGCAAAGCCGCGATCCCCTTCTGCCGAAGGGGGGGTGTGCCCGGCTGGCCAAAAATATTGAAAACAACCCCATGCAAAGTAGAATGTGGCGCCGGTGTGGCATGGACGCTTTGACTGATCCCGCAAAAACCATTCGACACGTCGGGCAAATCAGTGGCACTTCCGGATCATCCCAAAATTCGCCAAAGCTTCGATGGCCTGCCTGACAGCGGGCTCTTCCGCGCGATTGCAGGCCAAAGCTCCCGACAACTGAGGTTGCAACCGGACAGCTTCTCGCGGAGGCCCGGGGGTTGCCGATCGCGACGTGGTGCATGGCATCCTGGGACATGGCATCCTGGGACAATGGGTGAAGGCGCTTCCGCTGCGGCCGCGCCGTCAAGGTGTGCAGCTGCGCCGTTTTCCGCAAACTGGCCGGTCAGCATGTTGGTACGCTATCGTCTGCAAAACGGCGGGCAGGGAGGCTAAAATTGGCGGATTTTGTCAGCATCGAACGGGGTCTCGGTCCGGAAGGCCGTATTGCCGTGGTGCGCTTCGACCGCGGCGACGGCATCAACGCGCTGTCGCCGGAAGCGCTGCGTCAGCTCACCGCCGCGGCGCGCAGCTTCGAGGACGATGCCGACACCTCGGTCGTGGTGCTCGCCGGTAACGCCAAGGCGTTTTCCGCGGGCTTCGACCTCAAGGACACCGAGGGCCGCTCGCGCCGGACCATGGATCTCGGCACGCTGCGCCGGCACCTGAAACTCGGACCGCGGCTGACCCGCGCCTGGCAGGAGATGGAGCAGATCACCATCGGCGCCATCGAAGGGTTTTGCATCGGCGGCGGCGTGGCGCTGGCGGTGGCGCTGGACTTTCGCGTCATGGCCCGCGACGCCCATCTGCGGGTTCCCGAGATCGGGCTCGGCATGAACATGAGCTGGCAGAGCATCCCGCGGATGCTGCATCTGATCGGGCCGGCCCGCACGAAGCAGGCCGTGATCCTGGCCGACCAGCGCATCTCGGCCGCCGAGGCCCACCAATGGGGACTGGTGGAGGAGGTCGCCGATCCCGGCCAAACCTTCGATGTGGCGATGGCGCTCGCCGCCAAGGTCGCCGCCCAGCCGCCGCTGTCAGTGGCCATGACCAAGCTCACCGTCAATCGGCTGGCGCACGCGCTCGACGATCTCGCCAGCCACATGGACGTCGACCAGTTCGCGCTGGCGAGCTTGACCGACGATCACAAGGAGGGCGTGGCGGCTTTCCTGGAGCGGCGCAAGCCGCGCTTCACGGGGCGCTGATATCGGGTCGGCTGGCAAGGGTGCGCCATTTCGGAGGCCAGGATTGCTCGCCCGCCCCGCGCTCCGGGAAGCGCGCTGATGTTGGCGTCGTCCGTCCGGCTGGCCGACCAGCCTACCTAAGGACCCACGCCGATGGCGCTTGGAACGACAATGTGTTCTCGATGGATCAGTGCCCGATTTGAGCTTCAACTTTATGAGCATGTCGCTGTGGATCCAGGCGGCGGGAGCGATCACCCACCGCGCTGTGTTTCGCTTAATAGAGGAGATCAGGGCGCAGAAAGTTTCGAGTTTTCAAGCGATCTTTCCACTATTGGCAGCGCCATGCAAAAGACGGCGCCGTGAGGCTGGTTCGGAGTCGCCCATAATCGACCGCCATGCGCAGCAACGATCGAGCGGCAGATCGACAATCCCATGCCCAAACCGCTGGGCTTCGTCGTATAGAAGGCATCGAAGATCCGCTCGAGGTTTGCTCGGGCCAGCCCCGGCCCTGAATCGCTGACTGCAACGAGCACCGCACCCGGTTCGGCTTGATCGGTGCTTATCAGCAACGCGCGCGATCCCTCGCCAACTTCGCTCATCGCTTCAACGGCGTTCATGATCAGGTTTAGGATCACTTGTTGCAACTGGACCCGGTCTCCCAAAATTTGCGGCAGATTCTCTGACAATTGCATCTTCACCGAAACGCCGCGATCCGATATCGCGGCACGGGCCAGGGTCATGATCTCCAGAATGGCCCCATTTATTTCCAGGCCCTGCTTTCGCACCGGCGTCTTTTTGGAGAAATCACGAATCCGGCTCACGATCTCGGCGGCCCGTCTGCCGTCGCTGATCGTGCGGTCGATCAACTGTCTGGTCTTTTCCAGATCGGGCGGCAGACGGGTGAGCCAGCGCACTGCGGTTTCAGCATTTGTCAGCAGGGCCGCGAGCGGCTGGTTCACCTCGTGCGCGATCGACGCTGTAAGTTCGCCCATTGTCGCGACACGGTTCGCATGCGCCAGCTCTGCCTCTGCGCGTTTTCGTTCGCTCAGGTCGATCACGAAAGCGACCGCTTCGTTTCCGGTCTCTTCGAAGCGCGCCACGCCCACCAGCACAGGTACGCGGCGGCCATCCTTGTGGAAATATTCTTTCTCAAAGGGCTGCAAGGTCCCCGTCAGTTTGACCTGATCGACCCGCTTTACATCGTCGGCGCGCCATTCCGGAGGCGTTAGGTCCGTCCAACGCATTCGGTTCGAGACGAAATCCGCACGATCGTATCCCAGCATGCGAAGAAACGCGTCGTTGGCTTCAATGATCTGACCTCCGAGCTCAATGATATAAATTCCGATAATATTGGCATCGACCAGGCGTCGGATTTTTGCCTCTCGCAATTGAAGATCGCCGTAGAGACGGGTGTTCTCCAATGAAATCGCCGCCTGAGACGCCAGAAGCTCGAGCAGCCGCGCACGCTCGGGCGTAAAGACGTGCGGCGCCAGCGCGTTCTCCAGGTAAAGCAATCCAACCAGCGTTCCCTGACGAATGAGTGGAAGGCAAAGGATCGATCGTTGTCGCCGAATGCCAAAATATGGATCTTCCGAGAAGAGATTCCGCTTGGCCGCGTCGTCAAGAATCACGCTCTCCTGCGTCCTCATGACGTAGCGAATGATGCTTTCAGGAGCCGTGGGACTGGCGGAGGCGTTGTAATGCAGCACAATTTTCTCACCGTCCGTTCGCGCCTCTGCCCCGATATGGTAATCGTCCTGATGTAGCAGGATCAGCAGGCCACGGTCGGAACCCGCATTCTGCAGGGCGATGGTCATGAGCCGCTCGATCAGGTCGGGCAGCAACATCTCGCTCGACAGGGCC
>Ga0182030_10011281_pt1 | contig 18040 bp, 13 predicted proteins | sample 812S3MmetaG_FD_121299 | JGI IMG/M metagenome (GOLD analysis project Ga0182030, IMG submission 121299) | Permafrost microbial communities from Stordalen Mire, Sweden - 812S3M metaG (Illumina Assembly) | ecosystem: Environmental > Terrestrial > Soil > Wetlands > Permafrost | place: Sweden...
CCACCGCGGCCTTCACCAGCATGTCGGCGTCGCTCACCAGCCGGCTGACGGAATCGATGCAGACGTTGAGGTTGTTCTTGATCTCGTTGAAATCGCCGTTGTACTTGTCGGTGATCTTGGGCGGGATGTCGCCCTTGGAGATGCGGTCCACGTACTCGGCGGCCACGTTCAGCGGGCCAATCACGGCGTCCAGCGTCTGGTTGACGCCTTCGACGATCTTGCGGAAGTCGCCGCCGTGCTTGGTGGCGTCGGCGCGGGTGGCGAGTTTGCCCTCCACCGCGGCCTTCACCAGCATGTCGGCGTCGCTCACCAGCCGGCTGACGGAATCAATGCAGACGTTGAGGTTGTTCTTGATCTCGTTGAAGTCGCCGTTGTATTTGTCGGTGATCTTGGGCGGGATGTCGCCCTTGGAAATGCGGTCCACGTACTCGGCGGCCACGTTCAGGGGGCCGATGACGGCGTCCAGCGTCTGGTTGACGCCGGTGACGATCTGCTTGTAGCCGCCCTGGAACTGCTCCGCGTTGCCGCGGGTGGCGAGTTTGCCCTCTACCGCCGCCTTGGTCAACATGTCCGCTTCGGCGATCAGCTTGCGCAGCGATTCCACCACCTGGATGAACGCCTTGCCCAGCAGGTCCTGGTCGGATGCCGCCTTCACTTCCACGGTCATATCGCCGGCGGCGATCTTCTGCGCCTGCGAGGCGCGGTCCTTATTCACTCCGGCCATGACGCGGAACGCCCGGGCCAGCGCGCCCAGTTCGTCCCCGGTGTCCAGGTCGACGCTCACGTTGACGTCACCGAGCGCCAGTTTTTCGGCGGCGGACTGCATGGCGCGCAGCGGGTTGCCGATGAGGCGCCCCAGCAGCATCCCCATGCCTACCGCCAGCAGAACGCCCACGCCAAAGAAAATTAGAATTGTGGTCTTGGTGGATGCCGCCGCCGCTTCATTGGCCTTCTGGTTCCCGTCGGCCACGCGGGCGTTGATGTCGATCAACGAGCGAAGGGTCTGGCGGGCCTCTGTCATATATTGCAGGGCTTCGCCATTGATAATCGCCCAGCCGGCGGCGTCCTGGCCTTTCAGTATGAGATTGATCGCTCTGGCACGCGCCTTCTGGTACTGCTCCCAGGCCGACTTGAATTTGGGCACGAACTCCTGTTCTTCTTTGGTGAGCACCGTCTTGCTGTAGGCGTCAATGTAGCCATCGACCTTCTTGTCCTCGGCAACCATCAGATCGACGTACTTCTGGCGTCCGGAAACCTGTTTGTCCAGCAACATGTTGCGGGTCTCGGTGCGGCCAATCAAGAGGGCCGCGTTGGCGTAACCCAGGTCCCGGATGGGCACCAACTGGTCCGCGTAGATCGATGACGAATTGGCGTTGATCTTGGCAACGCCGGAGAGCCCAACCCAACCGATGAGCCCGGCAACGGCCGCCACCAGAACGAAGCTGGCCAGCAGCTTGCTATTAATCTTCAAGTCGTTAAACCACTTCACAATGTACCTTCCTTGTTTCGTCGAGCGATCCCCGCCCGCTTTTCACACTGTTTTTGACGATTTCCAACGAACGCCGCAGGTGGATCTTGCAGTCCCCCAGCAGCGGCGCGCCGTGCCCGAAGTAGATGGCCCGGACATTGCGGGCGCAAATCTTCTCCAGCGCGGCGGCGAAACTCTCTTCATAGGTGCCATCGGCGGAATGGATCAGCAACGTGGTGTCTCCCGCGAATAGCGCCCCTTCTTCCGGGCAATACAGGCAAATGGAATCGCTCGAGTGCCCCGGGGTATGCAGCACTTCAAATGTCCGGTCGCCGGCCCGCAGTTCGTCTCCGTCCCGAAGCACGCGATCGACTCCCTCGACAGCGCCGTGGAAGGCGCAAACCGTGGGCTGGAACCGTTTACGAATGGCGCCCAGGACTTCGACGTGATCGTAGTGTCCATGGGTCAGGACGACCTGTTCGACAGCCCGCTTGCCGACGCCGGTGGGCGCGAGTTCGAGGGCATCCAGCACGGCGGGATCCCGGCCCACGTCGATCAGCGTATTCACGTCGCCGATGGCGCTCCAGTCGCCCAACACCAGGTACGCGTTCGAGCTGTAGAGCAGCCCGGAGTTTTCCAGGAGAATCACGCGCAAGCCGCCACCTCCAACTTGCGGAACAGTTGCCCGTAAGGAACCACCTGCTCAAAGAGCGGGGCAGCCTCGGCGGGGAGTTTCTGGGTGTGTTCGGTGACGAAGTAGCCGCCCGGCACCAGGGAGCGGTGGAACATTTGGACGACTTCCACCCGCTGGGAGTGGGAAAAGTGCAGCAGCACGTTTTTGCACACCACCAGGCTGAAGCCGGAGTCGACCTCGCGGAGGGAGAGAAGATCGTGCCGTTGAAACCGCACGCTGGCCCGAATACGGTCGGCCAGACGATAGGTGCCGGCCCCGTTCGCCGGTTCGAAGTACTGTTCCAGAATCCCCGGGGGCATGCGTTCAAGTTCCCCGGCCGGGTAGACCGCCTGCCGGACGATCTCCCCGAACTGATCTGTCTCGTCGATGTCCGTGGCGTCAATCTTCAGATTGCGAAAAGCGAACTGCCCGAGGCGGCCGGCCAGCAGGATGGCCAGCGTGTAGGCTTCCGGTCCCATGGCGCAACCCGCGTCCCAGATTCTGGGGCGGCTGCGTCCGGCCAGATCCGGCGCGACGTGGTCGATGGCCAGTTCGAGCATCTGTAAATCGCGAAAGAAGAACGTGAACGCCATCAGAATCGCCTCGGCCCGGCCGATTCGGCCGGTTCCGCCAGAGCGGTGCCCAGATTCAGCGTTTGACCGATGTCGATCACCAGCAGGAGCCTGTCCTTGAGTTTGTGGATACCCCGCACCAGATCGCGGATGGCCGGGTCGAGGTTATCGGGTGGGCGTTCAAAAGACGCCGAATCCACCTCGACCACGTCGCCGATTTCGTCGACCAGCAGGCTGACGGCGCCTTCTTCGGTGCGCACCACCACGTTCATGGCGGTCTGGCCATCGGCCCGCGGCGGCAGGCCGAGGCGGCGGCGCATGTCCAGCGCCGTGACGATCTGCCCGCGCAGGTTGATCAGCCCCTCGATGACCGCCGGAGCCAGCGGAACCGAGGTCATGTCCTGGTAGCGCAGCACCTCCTGCACCTGGAGCACGTCGATGCCGAAGTAAGCCCCGGCGACCTCGAAGGTGGCGTACTGCCGGTTGAGAGCCCGGTGGGCGGTTTCCAACGATGAAGTGGTTTCCGTGGCGGCCATTGGATTAACCTTTCTCCCCGAGAAGTTCGGGGGCTGCCGGCTGAGCATTCAGGGCGATCGCCAGCCGGTGTATGGAGCGCAACATGGCCTCGCGGTCACCGCGGATCAGGTAGTCCTGGAAGGAACCGGGCCGGGCGGCCCGATCACCGGCATCCTCGGCGGAATCGGCGAGGGCGAGGGCTGGAAGGCCAGCCAGGGAAGGCTCCCGGCGCATCTTTTCGAGGAACTCGCAGCCTCCTCCGCCGGGCAGATCCAGGGCAGTGAGCACCACATTCACCTTGACCCGTGCCAGTTGGTTGAGGGCTTCGGCCGCGGTGGACGCCTCCACCACCCGATAGCCGGCCATCTCGAGCGATCCGCGCAGGATGCCGCGCGAAAAGGGAGAGCCTTCGGCCAGCATCACGGTAGTACCGTTGGCCGGGTCAGTTTCGTGCCGCCGCCACACCCCGGCCGCCTCCCGGATCACGGTGTCCAGGTCCAGCATATCGGTAACCAGCTTGCCGATGACGGCTGAGCCCAGCAAGCCCTTGCGAGGGGTGGCATGGCGGACGGTCACCGTGTCGTCGACGATGTCGACCAGTTGATCGACCAGCAAGCCGATGCGCCGTTCCCCGTCGTTGAAAACGATCGCCTGGACAGGGTCCTGGCTTCCGGCGGTATCCGCGTATCCGGGCTCCAGAATCGGCGCCAACGGCGCCAGTGGCAGGATCCGGCCCCGGTACTGCACCACCAGGCGGTTGCCGGCGCGCTCCACGCGGGAAAGCGGAAACTCCTCCAGGCGCGCGACCAGCGATAAGGGGACCGCCACTCGGTGGAACGGGCCGGCGCGGAACAAAAGGTAAGTCTGCCGGTTGCCGGCGGCGTTCTCCTGCCGCGTTTCGGTCTCCACGCGCGCGCGTTCACGGCCGGAGACGACTTCGCCGCACTTCTGCGCGATCCCCAGCACGTCCAGGATCAGCGCCACACGCCCATCGCCCATGATGGTCGCCCCGGCGTAGCAGTTCAGTCCCTTGAGGTGCTTGCCGAGCGGCTTGACCACGATCTCCTGGGTGTCCTTGACACCCTCCACCACCAGTCCGAACTGCCGGTCCTCGGCCTGCAAGACGGCGATATTGACGATGCCGGGTTCGGCATCCAAGCCATTCAGCCCGAGCACCTCGCGAAGATAGACGATGGGCAGCAGATTGCCCCGCAGACGATAGACCGTGGTGCCGCGGATATGTTCGATGGACCGCAGGGCACTCTCGCCCTCCAGCCGGACCAGTTCCACCAGGCTGACCTGGGGGATCACGAACTGCTCGGCGTGCTCCGGGGAGTTGCCGTTCCGGGGCGTGCTGCGGCATTTGCCCAGAGTGACCACCAACCCGGGAATGATGGCCAGGGTCAACGGGATTTTCAGCTTGACCGTAGTCCCTTCGCCGGGACGGCTGGACAGATCCACGGTGCCGCCGATTTTCTCGATGTTGGTGCGCACGACGTCCATGCCCACGCCGCGGCCGGAGACGTTAGTCACCTTCTCGGCGGTGGAGAGGCCCGGCAGGAACAGCAGGTTCCAAGCTTCCCGATCCCCCATCCGCTCCGCCTGATCGGGACGAATCAGGCCATTCTGGACGGCCTTGGACTTGACCTTTTCCGTATCGACGCCGGCCCCGTCGTCGGCGATCTCGATGATCACCTGCCCGCCTTCATGGAAGGCGCGGAGGGAGATCCGGCCTTGCGCCGGCTTGCCGCGCCCGAGGCGGACCTCGGGCCGCTCGATGCCATGGTCGCCCGAGTTGCGCACGATATGGGTCAACGGATCCTTGATGGCCTCGATGATGGTCTTGTCGAGTTCCGTGTCGGCGCCATCCATCTCCAGGGCGATCTGCTTGCCGCAGGAAGTGGCGACGTCGCGCACCAGTCTGGGCAGCTTGTTCCAGACCACCCCGATGGGCTGCATGCGGGTCTTCATGACGCCTTCCTGCAACTCGGAGGTGATCAGGTTAAGCCGTTGCGAGGTAGCGGTGAGCGTGGAACCTTCCTGCTGGGCGCTGAACTGGAGGATCTGGTTGCGCGTCAGTACCAGTTCTCCCACCAGGTTCATGAGTTTATCGAGCAGGTGCACGTCCACACGGATGGCCGAATCCGCCACCCCGGCCGAAGCCTTCTGGGCGGCAGCCTCGGCTTCCGGCGGCGGGACGGGCGCTGCCGCTGCCGTGCAGACGCCGTCGCGGGCCGCTTCCTCCAGCCTCCGGCACAGGTCGCTGGAATCCTCAATGGCCTCCTTGCCAGTGGCCTCGATCGCCTTCAGGTGGCGGCGCAAAACGTCCACCGCCTCCAGGACCAGGGAGGCCAGTCCCGAGGTCAGAGTCTGCTTCCCGGACCGCAATTGCGAGAGCACGTTCTCGGCCTGGTGCGCTACCCGCTCGAGCTCGCCGTAGCCCAGGAAGCCGCAGGTCCCCTTGATGGTGTGAAAGGTGCGGAATACGCTGGCCAGCAACTCGGTGTCCCGAGGCCGGCGCTCGAGTTCGACCATCTCCTGGTCCAGGCGGCCGAGATTGTCGCTGCTTTCGATCAAGAACTCGTTGACGATGTCCTGGTCTTCCATGGGTCTCCGTTCTTCACATATACAAGCATCGGCAGATTAGCGTCCCGGCATTAGCTGCAATGCAGACTAAATTGTGTTTTTGGTCCGATTTGACCGGCTTGCTCCCTGCGCCGGGCAAAAGTATGCGGGTTTGATGGTGTGCCGGGGAGCGCCAGTACCTTTATGTCGAAAAGTACTTGAAGATGTGCCGGGTTCGAGCTATCATTAAATAGAAGCATGGCAACGCCCCGGACCGAACCCGCCGAACTGCACGCGCATGCCATGGACAACCTGAAGTACATCCGGCAGACGCTGGAGCGCGCCGGAAGGTTCACGGCGGTCCCCGGCAAGGGCGGTGCGCTGATGGGCGCCGTTGCCCTGCTGGCGGCCGGATTGGCCCACGGTCAGGCCAGCGCGAGCGGTTGGCTGGCGGTTTGGACCGTCGCCGCCCTGATCGCCATGGCCATCGGAATTTCCGGCGCGGCGCTGAAATCGCGGCGATTCCAGATCCCCCTGTTTTCCGGGCCGGGCCGCAAGTTCGTAGCCGGTTTCGTTCCCGCGCTGGCGGCCGGGGCGGTATTGACGGCCGTGTTGTACCGCGCCGGCATCTCGGGATTCCTACCTGGCGTGTGGCTGCTGCTCTATGGCGCCGCGGTGCTCTCCGGCGGATCGGCATCGGTGCGGATCGTGCCCGTGATGGGCGCCTGTTTCATGTTCGTGGGAACGGTGGCGCTCCTGCTGCCGGGATGGAACGAGGTGCTGCTGCCGGTTGGCTTCGGCGGGCTGCATGTGATTTTTGGAATCGCGATCGCGGTGAAACATGGCGGGTAAACCGAACATCATGCGGCGCGATCGCGAGAAGCGTCCGGTGCTGGAGGGGGTTGGCGATGCCTCCAAGTTCGACCGCCTGGTCCACGAACGGCTGCGCCTGGGGATTCTAAGCGCCCTCACCGTGAACGAATCGCTGACCTTTATCGAACTGAAGAAACTGCTGGACACTTCCGACGGCAACCTGAGTGTCCATGCGCGGAAGTTGGAAGAAGCGGGGTATGTGTCCTGCGTGAAGAGTTTTGAAGGGCGCATACCGCACACCGAATACCGGTTGACGGCGGCCGGGAGGCGGGCGCTCGATCGCTACCTGGACCACATGGAAGCGCTCATCCAGGCCACGCGCGAAAAGTAGGGAGTTTTTTTATGCCTATTGACTTTACAGTACAAAGTACTCTTCATATTGGGATCATCATGGACGGCAACGGGCGGTGGGCGATGGGCCGCGGACTGCCGCGCATCGTGGGACATCGCTTCGGGGTGGAGGCGGCGCGGCGGGTGGTGGAGGCGGCCCCGGATGCCGGGGTCGGCATCCTCACGCTGTTCGCGTTTTCGGCCGACAACTGGCGGCGTCCGCCGGCGGAGGTGGACGCGCTCATGCGTCTGATGGCCGGGTATCTGGAAAACGAGACGGCGCGTTCGGTCGCGCAGGGAGTGCGCCTGGAGGTGATTGGCCGCCGCGACCGGCTGGACGCGAAGCTGTGCGCCGCCATCGCGCGGGCCGAAGCCGCCACCGCGGCGGGCCGCCGCCTATGGCTGCGCATGGCGGTGGACTACTCGGCGCGGGACGCCATCCTGGCCGCCGCGCGCGGTCTGCCGGAACTCTCCCGCGATGCACTGGAGCGGGCCATGGGACCGCCGGTAGACCTGTTGATCCGCACGGGAGGCGAGCGGCGGCTGAGCGATTTTCAGCTTTGGGAGGCGGCCTACGCCGAGCTGGTGTTTACGCGCACGATGTGGCCGGATTTCGATGGGTCCGCGCTGGTGGCGGCGGTGCGCGAATTCCACGGACGGGAACGCCGCTTCGGCGCAATCCCGCAGGCGCCGGCGCGTCGCCAGGAAGCGTGGCTGGATTAAGGCGCGGTCAGGGGATGAGCAGCTCGTGGCGCGGGCGCGTGGGGCGGACGCCCGCGTCCGGGCACTGAGGGAACGCCGACGCCCCCGTCGGCGTGCGCAGCGATTTCATTGGCGAAGAGCGGGTCCAGGGGGACCCGGCCCAGAGGGCACCCCGACCAGGGGTCCGCCCCACCAACTGCTCACTGCCGCCGCCAGAGCAAAACGCCAAGCGCGAAAATTCCACCGCCCAGCAGCAGCAGCGAACCGGGTTCGGGCGTATCCGTGAACTGCGGGGCATCGAACACCGGCGGCCCGTTGAAGAGCGGAGTAACACCGTCCGCGGAACTTAACGTCGATGCAACCCATCCGTTGGAGGCGTCTGTCGTCTGCACGAAACCATCGTTGAACACGAAGGCGAAGTGCCCCACCTTGTTGCAGTTCGGGGCATCGGGGGTGAGCAGGCACGCACCCACCACGGGCGGAATGCCCTCCTGCTCGTTGAGCTCGGCATCGGTGCCGTTGAGCTCATCGCCATCCGGCGGGTTGACGCCGTAAAAACCGATCGTCAGGCTCCCGGTTGAGCCGATATAGTTGAATCCGCAGTACAGAAAGAACGGGTTGGCCGACCCGGAGTTGCAGGTGAAGGAGTCGTTGATATCGGCGGCACTCAAACCGGTGGCGATAGTGGTGTGCAGGTAGAGCGCCGTGATGATGGCCCCGGTGTCGTTATACAGGCCGAGTACGCCGTTGCCGGCCGTTGGGTCGAAGGTGCGGCTAAAGGTGCTGATGGGCGAGCTGAAGTTATCGGATTCCACGCCGGCCGCCGGGTCCTGGATGGTGCCGCCCCATGCCGACGCCGCCAGGCACACGATCGCGCCGCAACCCGAGAACAATCGTCTACTTCGCATGCCGTGGCCCTTTCGCAGTCTTCGTCGAGCGCTTCACCTCATGGTTACGCAGCGCCCGGGCGGAGTCAACATAAGGTTGACCATCGGCGCGCGACGAAAAGGGAAAGCGTACCAGGACTGATGGATCATTGGGCGGCCTTCCGGGAGAATTCCTGCGCCATTTGAGCGAATTCCGCGGTCTTGCGCAGCCCGGCCAGTTCCGGATCGCTCATGATTTCGTCCAGCGGGTAGTTGTGCCGCAAGGCTTCGCGGAGGCTCGCCACGGCTTCCTGGTTGCGGCCGGCCAGCGCGTAAATCGAGGCCTCCGTGTACATCAGATCGATGTTGGCGGCATTCAGCTTGCGGGCGCGCCCGATCAACTGCAAGGCGGTAGCGGCGTTGCCTGTCTTGGCGTACGCGATGGCCTGATTACCCAGCGCGTCGGTGTCGTTGGGACTCACCTGCAGGGTCTGGGCTGCCAGCTTGATGGCGGCGTCGTAGCTGGCGGCGGCCAGGTCCCGCCGGTTGCTCCAGCGATAGGCGTCGGCCAGGTTCACGCGGTAGCTGGCTTCCTTGGGGCTCATCTTGACGGCCTGCTCGAAATCCGTGGCCGATTCCGGGTAGCGTCCCAGGAAAAAGTAAGCCACTCCCCGATTGGAGTAGTACAGCGCCTTAGGCTCCAGCCTGATCGCCTTTTCGTACTCCGCCAGGCACTCGCTCCATTTGCCTTGCGAATAGTGGACCTTCCCCAGGTTGCTCCAGCCGGTGGAGAGGTCCGGCGCCAGCGCCGTCACCTGACTGTAGGCGGTCAGGGCCTTGTCGTACTGCCCGGAATCGTTGTACAGCCTGCCGAGCTGGTTCCAGTTGCGCCACGAATTCTTGTTCAGGCGCGTGGCCTCTTCCAGCCGGGCGATGGCCTGCTCCGGTTGGTGGGCTACCGGTAAGCCTCCGCCAGGCGGCGGAGTCCTTCGTCGGAATTGGGCACCAGCAGGGTGGCGTGCTTGTAGTAGGCCAGGGCTTCTTCGAATTTTCCGGTGGCCGCGGAAATGCTGAGCAGCGAGTAGTAGACCTCGGGCAGGGAATCGTTGAATCCCTCGGCCGCCTGCGCCGCCTGCAAGGCTTCCGCCGTCCACGTGTTTTCCTTGGTGATGTTGTACATGGCCAGGCTGGCGTCGGCCTTGCCGGTGAAGGCCTGGGCGAAACGCGGGTCGCGCTTGATGGCTTCCTCGAAAAACCCCAGCGCCTTGGTCATGGTCTCGGCGGTGCGTTTGCCGCGCAGCAGGGTGCGCCCGCGCAGATAGAAATCGTAGGCATCCACCACGTCGGTGGGTTGGCGGGTGCGCGTCAGTTCCTCTTTGCTCTGGGCGATCTGGAGCGCGCTGACCAGCGCATTGAAGCTCTGGTTCTCCACCGCCAGCAGTTCGCGCAGGGAGCCGCCGGATTCGCGCTTCATCAGGTTGCCGGCCTGCTTGCCGACCGAATCCATGGCCACGATAATCGAAATCTGATCGCCCGAGATGGTCACGCTGGTCCGCACCAGCAGCGTCACGCCCAGGCTTTTGGCGATCTTGGCGTCGTCCTTCAGGCCCATGGTCGGGTCGCCGGCCGCCACCGACGTGACGTACACGTCTTTGAGCCCCGCCAGCTTGGCGGCCAGCGTCTCCACCACGCCATCGGCCACGTACTTTTCGGCGTCGTCGCCCACGAATCTGGCGGGCAGCACGGCGAGAGAATGCTTGGGCTCGCCGGGCGCCGATCCTGGCGGCGGCCCCAGAATCCAGTGGCGCGCGCCGGGGATCGCCAATACCAGCCCGATGGCCAGCAACACCGCCCCGGCGAGAATGCCCCAACGCCCGGTCGGCTTGGGAATGGCGATGCTGATGGTGGCAGTCCCCGCCTTCGGCGCCTTCATCCCCGCCGCCCGCGCCCCCGCATCCCCCGCCACCGTGCCGGGCAAGGACGATCTCGCGGGCGAACTTACCGCCGGGGCGTTCTGCGCGTCCAGGTCGTCGAGGATTTCCCGCGCGCTGGAGTACCGTTTGGCCGGATCTTTCTCCAGGCACTTCAGGATGATGTGGGCCAGATAGTCCGGCATCTCCGGAAAGACCGTGCGCGGGTCGCGGGCCGGCGCGGTGACCCGCTGGTACATGAGTTGCATTGCCGATTCGCCGCGAAAGGGGATATCCGCCGTGAACATTTCGTACACGATCAGCCCCAGCGAATAGATGTCGGCGCGATGATCCACCTCCCCCGCTTCCACCTGCTCCGGCGACATGTACCGCGGCGTGCCCAGGATCTGCCCCGTCCGCGTCATCATGGTGACTTCCGATTCCAGGCTCTTGGCCAGTCCGAAATCAGAAACGTAGATGTTGTCGCTCTTGTCGATCAGGATGTTCTGCGGCTTCAGGTCGCGGTGGACCACGCCTTCGTTGTGCGCCGCTTCCAGGGCCGCGCACAACTGGCGAGTGAACTTCATGGCACGGTCGAAATCGAGCCGGCCTTCCTTTTCGATCAGCCCCGCCAGATCGCAGCCTTCGACGAACGCCATGGTGATGAACTTCACCCCGCCGGCGTCGCCCAGATCGTGGATGCGCAGAATGTTCTTTTGGGAAATCCGGCTGGCCAGCAGCAGTTCCTGTTTGAATCGCTGCATGGTCTGCGGATTGGTGGCCAGTTCCGGGCGGACCAGCTTGAGAGCCACGGTGCGCCCCAATTCGGTGTCGTAGGCCTTGTAGACCGCGCCCATCCCGCCTTCGCCCAACAGCGACTCGATGCGGTAGCGCGTGCCGAATGGCGTGCCCGGCGCCAGATTCGTAGGCATGGCTGCGCCCGGGACCGGCGCGCCCCAGGTGGCCGATTGCGAGGCGCCGGGAGGCGGCGTAATCAGGGCGGCGGCGGTCGCCGGCTCGGCGGGAGCGGCGCGTTGCGCGGCCGTGGAGCCGTCCAGCATCACGGTCTGCGCGTCGTCGAAGGCATGCTGCAAAGCCCGGCCGCACTGCCCGCAGAAGCGCAGATTATCCGGATTGGCGGCATTACAACTGGGGCAGACCATTCCCGCGACCGTCGCAGACCCTTTCGAATAAGCGGTACCAGTTATTATGAGGCCTTGGGCTCGCTCCCGCAACGTGGCGGGTCCGCCGGTGTCGCTAGTATGTGAGTTGTCCGGTCGAGTTCACACGTGAGTTGTCCGCATAGCCGGGGGAGGGGTCATGCTGGGGAGTGAACGAAACCCAGCGGTACTCCGCCTCCGAGATGGAGCGGATGATGAAAGTTCAAGACGTGCTGTTGAAGGCGATGAAGGATGGCCAGGCGATGACAGACAGTAGGGACGCCCGAAGAGTGGCGCCCCTACGTCCGGGGCAGTTTGGTCAAATTGGGGCGGTTCTCCCTTCGATGGGTAACCGGGCGGCAAGTCCCTCCGAACCTTGTCGCGTGATGATCAGATGCAGTGAAATTCCGGAATGATGCAGGCACAGTACTATGTCGCGGATTCCATCAGCCACGTGCGAATCGCCTAAAGGGCGCCGATGATCAAGCCGCGCCGGGAAGCGCTGTTGGATTTGGGAGTTCATTCCGCGGAGGGCTCAGCTTCGAGAGCGGGGCGGCCAGCGCACTATCTTTCAGCCCCACGAAACGGCCTCCTGGGAGATTCCATAAGCCGGCTTGTGGCGGCCGATTCTGTCTGGATTACGCATCCGGACAGAACGGTCAGGATCCTGCTGGGGGGGTCGGCAAGAAAGGGGCATCTGCTCGAGCCATAGGGATCAGGCCTCCGCCCACTGCGTCTTCAAATACTTCAGCGCCCGGCCCAGAGCGGATTCGGGATCGTCGGAGGCGCGGCATTCCACGGTGAGCCAACCCGAGTAGCCCCATTTCTTGAGGGCGCGGAATCCAGGTCGATAGTCGAAGGGCAAGGAGCCGGGTTCGGTGCGCTTCTCGCCATCGGCCAGGTGCACATAGCCGGTGAATTCGCCATACCGGGTCAGCGTCTCGCCGATATCCTTTTCCTCGAGTTGCATGTGGTAAAAATCGCTCAGCAGCTTGAACCCGGGCGCGCCGACCGCACGAATCGTGTTCACGCCCTGGCTCTGGAAATTCATGAAGTGGGTCTCCTTGCGAGTGAGCGGCTCGAGCAGGAGAGTGACACCGGTCCGCTTCACGTCGCCTGCGAGTTGCTTCAAACCGGCGACGAGCAGCCGCTCCTCAATCTCACGTGGAGTCATTACGGGCGAGATGTCCTGAAAACGATTTGGGCCGAAGGCGGGAACCTCGATGACGCAACCGGCTCCGAGATCCTTCGCCATTTCGAGGCGGCGGCGATCTACTTCGACGGCCGCGGCGCGCTTCTGCGGATCGGTATCGAGCAGTTGAATCGATCCGACAATGGCGCTGACGGCCACGCTTGTGCCGTCGAGTTCTTTGCGAATCGCCTCCACCGGCTGATTCAGCCACTCGGGGCCGAGTTCGATGCCGTCGTAGCCCAGTTTCCGCACCAGCATTGCCCGTTCACGCAGGCTGAGCTCTCTGGGAAATGGAGTTCGCACTCCGAAGCGAACGGACTCGCTCAGGGCGGCGCTTCCCCGTCCGGCGGCCGCCGCCGAGCCCGCGATCAGAAGTTCTCTTCTCGTGACACTCATCGCGTCTCTGAGTTTCTCACGAATCGAGAGGGCCGGGTGCTCTCCTCCGGGTAAGGGCGGATGCATCCTGGATAACGGCGCATCCGGAAGTTTTCTGTCGGCGACAGGCCGTTGTGGACAAAAACGGCGTGAGCGGAAAGTGCCTTGCTCACAGCATTCTGGAAGCCCGGGCGACCAGCCGAAGTCGATCGCTGCCGAGAACAGCCCTCGTCCAACAACCGGAACACTCCTGTGAAATGCCGTCCGCGGAGCGAATGCCAAAATCCGACATCTCAGCCGCGGCATGCCCGGGGCGACAAGTGAATGACGCACTCGACGGGTGCGGCCCGCTTCCGCTACATCGGCCAGATGCAGTGTGCTCCGTAAGCACCGTGCTCGGACGATTGCGCTTTGGAGTGGATCGGTCTCGTGGCAAACGAACGATGGGTGCTCGCCGAGGGCCAAAGCCGCTTGTCGGGGATTATTATGTCCCAAGCCCCCTCCCTATTTTGCAAAATGGGCGTCTGCGGGAGAAAAAAGCCGTCGGTAACGTCTTTCGTCCACTATGGGAAGGGCGGAAGGTTAGCCCGTCCTGGTTGCTGAGCCTTTCCCCGGCTGGCCTGCACGGCGTAGTGTTAGGCTTGTGCCTATATGGTGGATGGGCACAGCGTGCGTCAGCCGCGATGTTTCGATCGTTTTCACTGCACCGGCGCCGATTGCGACGACACCTGCTGCATCGGCTGGGAAGTACTTGTCGATCGCGAGACCTACGAGAAGTACCAAGGCCTCCCCTCCCACCGAATCGCCGATGTCGCCCTGAGCACTCTCGTCGAAATCAATCCGGCACGATCATCGGCGCGCAATTACGCCAGATTCCGGCTGCAGGGATCGCGTTGCCCTGCTCTCCATCAAAGCTTGTGTTCGATTCAGCAGACTTTGGGAGAGCCTTACATCCCGGACCTGTGCAGCACCTATCCGCGGGTCCTGAACGCGATCGGTGGAGCACTGGAGAGGTCCTTCCATCTGTCCTGTCCGGAAGCGGCACGACTGATTCTCAACGATCCGGACGCGATGGTTCTTGAGGAACGCAGGGAAGATGGACCGCCCCATCGTGCAGGCTCTGTTACGCTGGTGGCCGGCGACACGGACAGCCGCCTGCATCAGATCCGAAGCCTCGTCATCGAGGTGATCAGGGAACGGTCGCTCCCGCTCTGGCAGCGGATTGTATCCCTGGGAATCGCCGTGGACAGACTGGCGGGCCTCGATACCGCGCGCGCCATCGCCGTTCTGGAAGATCATCTCGGAAACCTCAGGCAGGGCGTGTTTCACGAAACACTGGGCCACTGGCAGGGCGATCCCGCGTTCCAGCTGGAGACCGTTCTGGAGTTGGTTGTCACCCGCATCGGAAGCGATCACACAGCCCCTCGGTTTATTGAATGTTACAGCGATTTCATGCGCGGTCTGGCCTGGACGCCCGATTGCGGCATGGAAGAACTCGCGGCCCGGTACTATCTTTTCTCCAAAAGTTACTTCCTGCCGTTTGTCCACCGCAACCAACATCTGCTTGAAAACTACCTGATCAACTACATCTTCAGAACGATCTTCCCGTATCGCCGCAAACTGCCGGACCAGAAGTTTGCGATTGACTCGGGCAGGGAGTCGCTGAGGCATGCTTTCCATCTCCTGTCGGTACATTACGCGATCGTGCGAACGGTGCTGATCGGCATGGCGGCACTATATCGCGACAACTTTACGGTGGATTGTGTTGTCAAGTTGGTGCAATCGTATGCGAAGGCATTTCTGCACAGTAGTACGTTTGAAGAGGCGGCAATCGATTATCTCGAGAAGAACGCCGCGGATCCGGCGGGCAAGATTGCGGCGCTGGTGATGGACTGAGCCGCTGCGTGCCAGTTTGAAGCGGTCGTCTCCAAAGACAACCGCGACCGTTAGCAGAGGAAGCAATAGAGCAGCAAGATCGGCGCGTTTCTCATATTGCAAATTGCAACTATGACAAGGCCGATCGGTTCAATAGGCGACGGCGGTCTTGCGTCCCTGGGACTCGCCACGGAGCCAAACGTATAACGGGGCGTGCGGCCCGGGCGCCGGCCAGAGCAAGACCAGCCGCAAGGTCTGGCGGGAGGAGTCGCCGGGAAGCGGCGTTGGGATCGATTCGACGGGTACGCCATGCGCGGCGTCCCATCCGGCCTTTTCGATCACGTCGAGATCGCGGCCTTCCAGGATGCCGGCATAGCTCGAACCGCCCACCTTCTCGGTGGTGAGCGTGAACTTGGCGAGGGTGGGAACGCGAATCACGCGACCGAGAACGAAGGGGTCCGAGCGGCCTTCGGGATTCACGATCACGGTGGCCGAGAGGCGGCAGCCGGCATAACCAACGGCGCCGGGGTCGACGGAAAGATACAGGGCGCCGGGGCCGGCGGAGGTCAGGCTGGCGCCACCGGAGGATTCGCCGGCGGAAAGCGTGAGTGACCTGCGCAACTCCCCGGCCTCGCAACCGAGTTCGAGGCGCGGGTGGGTGGAATCGTACAGGTGATCTACCGCCAGCGCCAGACCGACCGCGGTGCCGGCAGGCAACTCATCGGCGCCAAGCTCGATTTCGAGAGCGCCCGCTAGGGACTTCTGCACGGACCGGATCTTGGGGCGCGGGCCGACGATCTCGATGGCGTGCGGCACGGTCACGGGATTATCGAGGCTCTTGATTTTCAGAACGAGCGGAAAGCTCTGACCTTTGGTGAGCCCGGCTTTGAGGCGAATCTCGCCGGACCAGCTCTCGGAATCCGGGGTGCCGGTGATCTCGCCGGCGTCCGTGGAGGCGGCTTCGATGCGCTCCAGGCCGCTGCCCACGAGGCGAATGGGCTCGCGCGTCTCGCCCATGTTGAGACGGATCGGAAGATCGGAGATCTGGGGATTCGGAGGCAGAATGGTGACTGGGATCTTGTGCGCGGCGCCGTCGGATTGCGTCAGCAACAGACGATAGGAACCTTGCTTGGCGGTGTCGATGTACACGGTGACCGAATTCTGCGGGCCGGCGCGTCTGCCCAAGGGCAGAGTGAATGCCACTTCCGACGGCTTGGCATCGCGGGCGGTGGATTCGATCGCGACCTTTTCGAGAAACTCGAAATCGGCTCTGGCCAATTCCACGGCGACACTGCCGTTGCCCGCGATCAGTTTGTCATGCGCTCCCGAGGCGAGCGCGACATGGGCGAAATCGCCGTAGGGATACAGGTGCAGCGTTCCAGTAACGGGCAGGGGATCCCAATCCCAAGTGGCGGCGAGTTGATAGTCGCCCGCGGAGGCCTTGGTCTCGGAGAGATCGATCTCCAAGGCGCCTGTGGCCGTGGGCTTAACGCCGACGGGGATGGAAGCGCCGCCCGCGGCCGGTGTCAAGCGCCAGTCGCGTGCATTCGCCAGTTCTTTTGCGTTGGAGCCCTTGCCGAGCTTCAGCTCGAGCGTCGACTTTGAACCGAGCGGCAGATGCGTCGTGCCGGTGAGGGACAGTTCGGGCTTGGTGAGTTGCGGCACGCGATAGGCCCACAGGTAGGCGGTGCGGGTCTTGGACTTGACGGCCTGGTTCTTGGTGCAAAGCGCGAGACCGTCTTTTTCGGCGGCTTGCGCGAACGCGGAGCGAAATTCGGTATTGGGGAACAAGGCGGTTCTGAGATTCTGAAAGAGGGCGGCGCCGCCGGCCGCGAGTCCCACGGGGTTGCCGAAGAACAGGCCCGCTACCGACGCCGCCACGCCACCGGACTGCTGCACCTGAGCGCTCTGGCTGGCGAGCGGGTCGTAGGTGTTGGAGGCCGGGATCAGCGCTTTGAGCAGCAGCAAGGCCTGTTGGTTGGAGGAGGCGGTGGTGTTCAGCTTTTGGGGGCTGACGCTATACTGGGAGGAAACTCCCTTGAGCACGGAGTCGGGGCTGGCGCCGGATTGCTCGGCATCGGCGAGTTCCTGCACCAACGATTCGACTTGGGAACTTTGCTCGGCGTAGTCCGCCAGTTGCCTCAGGAGGTCCTGGTTGCGGGTGACCATGGATTTGACCTTGCCCTCGCTCAGGCCTTGGGGTCCGTAGACGAGTGCGATGACCTGCGGGCGTTGGAGGAGTTGCCATTCGGTGCGTTTTCCGGCTTTGCGCGGTTCCAGTGTGATGAGAATGCCGTCGGAGGCCGCCGGCACCAGAACTGCGGTGACCTCAGCGCTGCCGGAAGCCTGCGGCGGGAGGTGCACGGGGTTCCAAAGAAGGTGGGCTCCCGCCTGGATCGCACTCACCGATTTCAGCGGCAGCGGCGGGCCTTGGGAAAAAGGGCGGACCGAGAGCTGGAAGGTTCCCAAGCTGGCGCTTCCCGCACAGCCGGCTGGCGGCTTGGTGGTGGTGGCTGGTGCGGTGGCCGGTGCTTCCGCAGCCGCAAGTGGCACTGCCAATAACAGCGCCATCATAATCCGATTCACTATTATGAGATGCGCCGGACGCGAAAAAAGTCGATCTCGCTACGAATATCACTTGGCCGGCCTCGTTGGGACCTCGAAACGTTGCACCCAACCCCCGCAGCGGCGGCGCACGGAGCTTGTCCAGTTCGTCGCCGGAGAGTCCCAAGAGCGGTTTACGCCAGCTGATTTTGCAAAGTGACACAATACGGGCATACGATGACAACGTGAACAACCGACGGGACTTCCTCGCGACCATCGCGGCCGCCGCCGCCCCCGCCTGGCCGGCCCAAAGCCCCCTCAGCACCCTGACCGGTGCCGCGTCGGCGGAGTTCGAAGGCCCTTCCAATCCGTCCGCCGGATTCACCGTCCGCCTCACCCTCAACCTGAACCAGTTCCAC